>ENA-ORMS01000124-ORMS01000124.1-human-gut-metagenome-genome-assembly--contig:-NODE-124-length-84944-cov-4.548905_pt1 | contig 84944 bp, 65 predicted proteins | sample MGYA00242104_ERZ508997 | MGnify/ENA primary metagenome ERZ508997 (study PRJEB26280, sample SAMEA2338704) | human gut metagenome | biome: human gut; feature: human-associated habitat; material: faeces...
TTGCGGCGGCTATCGAACCCGATAAGTCCGCAAGACACCTTGCAACGCTACTTACGGCGAGCATGGACACAAACGACTTCTTCACGGAGGCTCATCCCAAGCTCCGTCCCGTTGAAAGTCCGACGGCGGGCGTGTTCCTCTCCGGAACATGTCAGGGTCCGAAGGACATTCCGGAAACGGTCGCTCAGGCAGGAGCCGCGGCTTCAAAGGTAATCGGGCTTCTCTGCAAGGACAAGCTGACAGGTAACCCCTGCGTCGCCCATCCGGACGAAATGATGTGCAACGGTTGCTCGACCTGCGAGAAAGTATGTCCTTACGGCGCGATCTCGTATGTCGACAAGGAATTCCGCATGCCGGACAGAACAACAAAGGTTCGCCGCGTTGCAACGGTAAACGAGGCGGTATGTCAGGGCTGCGGCGCGTGCACGGTCGCTTGTATGTCGGGCGCGATGGATCTGAGAGGCTTCTCAAGCAAACAAATAATGGCGGAGGTTGACGCAATATGCAAGTAAACGAATATAAGCCCCTTATCGTGGCGTTTTGCTGTAACTGGTGCTCATATGCGGGAGCAGACCTTGCGGGAAATAACCGCCTGAATTACCCCGCCGATGTCAAAATCATCCGTGTTCCCTGCTCGTGCAGAGTAAACCCGATGTTCATTCTCCGCGCTTTTCAGAGAGGCGCGGACGGAGTTATAATCTGCGGTTGCCATCCGGGCGACTGCCATTACACCTCCGGAAACTACTATACCCGCAGACGTATGTCTCTGCTCTTCTCCATGCTCGATTATCTCGGCATTGAAAGAGAGAGAACAAGAGTTGAGTGGGTATCGGCGGCGGAAGGCGCAAAATTCGCCGCAACAATGAACGATTTTGCGGAAAAAGTCGCCGCACTCGGCGAAAACAAGAGATTGGAGGACTTAAGATGCAAGAAATAAAATGTGCAGCTCTTATAAAAAGAGCGTCCGAATTGCTTTCGGACGGCACTGCGGACAGAGTCCTCGGCTGGAAGGCAGGCGAATTTGACTATGACGTCACCCCTGCGGTGTTCCATAGCGCAGAGGAGCTTGAAAAGGATTTTGTATGGGGCGACTTCTGCGGCGCAAACTTTTCAAAATATCTCATAAAAGAAACTCAGAAGGGCGACGGAAAGGTTATCGTTTTTCTCAAGCCCTGCGACACATACAGTTTTAATCAGCTCCTCACCGAGCATCGCTTTGACCGCGAAAAGGTCTATGCAATCGGCATCCCCTGCGACGGTATGCTCGATATCACAAAGATAAAGTCCATGGCGGACGGCATTTTATCCGTAAAGAGCGAGGGCGACGAGGTTGAAATCGAAACGCTTTATGACGGCGTCATAAAAGAAAAGAGAGAAAACCTCCTTCCCGACAGATGCGTTCATTGCAAGTCCAAAAAGCACGTTTCGTATGACGAGCTTATGGGAGAGGACGGAGAGGTTCTCGACGGCGGACGCTTCGACGAGGTTGAAAAGCTGGAAAAAATGACGGCTGACGAGCGCTTTGCGTTCTGGCAGGAAGAGCTCTCCCGTTGCATACGCTGCAACGCCTGCCGCGACGTCTGCCCCGCATGCACATGCGAAAAATGCGTTTTCGACAATCCGAATTCCGGCGTTGAAAACAAAGCGGCGGCAAACTCCTTTGAGGACAGCATGTTCCACATCATCCGCGCGTTCCACGTTGCGGGAAGATGCACGGACTGCGGCGAATGCTCCAGAGTATGCCCTCAGCACATTCCGCTTCACCTTCTCAACCGCAAATTCATAAAGGATATAAACAGCTTCTACGGCGACTATCAGGCGGGAGAGACCGTCGGCAGTCGCGCGCCCGTCGTCAACTATTCGCAGGACGATATCGAGCCCTCGGAGGCTGTCGAAAGGGGTGGCGACAATGCGTAAAATCTCAATTGACAAGCTGAATTCGCTTTTCTCCGCCATTGCGGAAAATGAAACGCTTTATCTCCCCGTCGACACGAAGGCGGGCGCGAGATTTGAAAAATGGCATGACGGCGCAGTCCTTTCGGACGCGCTGAACACAGTCCGCAGCGCAAAGGACTTCTTCTTCCCGCAGACGGAAAATCTCATGGATTTCAAGGTCGACGGAAAGAATATAGAAATTATCGACACGAGAGAGGAATGTGAGGATTTCGTCATCTTCGGCGTGCGCGCGTGCGACGTCAAAAGCTTTGAAATTCTGGACAGAGTATTTCTCGCCGAGCCTGTCGACAGTTACTATAAAAACCGCCGCGAGCACGGCGTGATAATGTCGCTCGCATGCACAAAGCCGCACGAAACGTGCTTTTGCGGAACGTTCGGCATAGACGCTTCCTCCCCCGAGGGAGATATCGTCTGCCACATGACAGGCGACGCCCTCTGTATGGACGCAAAAACCGAAAAGGGCAGGGCTCTGCTTTCAAGGCTCGATTCTCTCACGGAGGAAACGGACGGAAAAGCCGTCGAAGAGCAGAAAAAGGTCACAAAGGAACGCCTTGCAAAGCTCCCGCTCGCGAGCCTTTCGGCGGACAGCTTCGGCGCGGGCAAAACGGAGAAATTCTTCGGCGCTCCCGAATGGAAGGAGCTTTCGCAGGCGTGTCTCGGTTGCGGAACGTGTACCTTCGTCTGCCCGACGTGTCAGTGCTACGACATAAAGGACTTCAACACCGGTCACGGCGTAAAACGCTTCCGTTGCTGGGACTCGTGCATGTATTCGGACTTTACGAAAATGTCCGCAGGTCAGCCGAGACTCACCCAGCTCGAACGCTTCCGTCAGAGATTCATGCATAAACTCGTGTATTATCCCACGAACAACGGCGGACTCTTTTCGTGCGTCGGCTGCGGAAGATGTCTTTCCAAATGCCCCATTCAGATGAACATTGTAAAGGTAATGAAAAAGCTGGGAGGAAAAGAAAATGATTGATGTAAAAGAACCTCTTATCCCGAAAATCGGCGTCGTTACCGATATCCGCATAGACACGCCCGACGTAAAGACTTTCAGAGTCGTTACGCCGGACGGCAAAAAGGCTTTTGAACACAAGCCCGGTCAATGCGCAATGCTCTCCGTTCCCGGTGTGGGCGAGGCGATGTTTTCGATAACCTCCTCGCCGACAAATGAGGAATATATGGAATTCTCCATCAAAAAATGCGGCTGTGTGACGGAATGGCTCCATTCAATGGAAGTAGGTCAGCAGATAACAATCAGAGGTCCCTACGGCAGACCGTTCCCCGTCGATACGGAGTTTGTCGGCAAGGATATGCTCTTTATCGCGGGCGGTATCGGTCTTGCTCCGCTCCGCTCCGTCATAAACTACTGCCGTCACTACCGCGACCGCTACGGAAAAATCGACATTGTTTACGGCTCCCGCAGCATGCAGGACCTTGTCGACTATAAAGAAATAATCGACGAATGGGCAAACGACGCAGGCGTGACCGTACACCTTACAATCGACCGCGAACAGCCCGAGTGGACGGGCCACGTCGGCTTTGTACCGAACTACGTAAAGGAGCTGGCATTCTCTCCGGATAAAATCGCAATTCTCTGCGGTCCCCCAATAATGATCAAGTTCACCCTTGCGGGACTTACGGAGCTCGGCTTTGAAAAAACGCAGGTCTATACAACGCTTGAGCTTCGCATGAAATGCGGTATCGGCAAATGCGGAAGATGCAACGTCGGCGCAAAATACGTCTGCAAGGACGGTCCCGTATTCCGTCTCGACGAGCTTGACGAGCTTCCCGACGAATATTGATAAAAGGAGATATGTCATATGGAAAACATGGTTGATATATATCTGTTCGGCAAAAAATATTCCGTTCCGGACGATCTGACTATTATGCGCGCAATGGAATATGCGGGCTATCAGCTCGTGCGCGGTTGCGGCTGTCGTAACGGCTTTTGCGGCGCGTGCGCAACAATCTATCGCATAAAGGGAGACAGAACTCTCCGCACCTGCCTTGCATGTCAGACGAAGGTTGAAAACAACATGTATGTTGCAACTCTTCCCTTCTTCCCTCTAATAAAGCAGGTTTACGACATTGAAAAAATCAAGCCGACAGAGCAGATAATGATGCAGCTCTATCCGGAAATATACGCATGCGTCGGCTGTAATGCCTGCACAAAGGCTTGCCCTCAGGGACTGAACGTAATGCAGTATATCGCATACGCTCAGAGAGGCGAATACGAAAAGTGCGCGGAAGCGTCGTTTGACTGCGTAATGTGCGGAATATGCTCGTCACGCTGTCCTGCCGGAATATCTCATCCGCAGGTTGCAATGCTCGCGCGCCGTCTCAACGGCAAGTATCTCGCGCCGAAGTCCGAGCACCTTGAAAACCGCGTAAAAGAGATAAAGGACGGCACATTTACGGAGCTTCTCGAAGCGCTCATGGGCAAGCCCATTGAAGAGATGAAAGAGCTTTACAACAACAGAGATATTGAAAAATAAGGGAGGGCAAAAAGATGTATCCGGAAAAATTTCAGAAATCGCTTGCGGCTGTCGAAGCGGCAAGAGAAGCAAACACAGCGTATGAGCCCGCCCGTATGACGGCAAAGGAAAAGGAAGATTTGCTTGCGGCATATCATCCCGACTATAAAAAGAGCGAGTTTGCCACACTCAAAATCGGCGCAAACAAGGGAGAGTCCGTGCCGCACGAGCTTTGCGAAATGCTTCAGGCACACAGCCGCATTTCCGCATCGGACGTCGACCTTTCGGACGTTGCGTATGACGTCGACGTTCTCATAATCGGCGGCGGCGGCGCGGGTGCCTCCGCGGCTATCGAAGCCGACAATGTCGGCGCAAAGACGATGATTGTCACAAAGCTGCGCATAGGCGACGCAAACACAATGATGGCAGAGGGCGGCATTCAGGCGGCGGACAAGCCGAACGACTCGCCCGCAATTCACTTTCTCGACGCTTTCGGAGGCGGTCATTTTGCCGCAAAAAAAGAGCTTCTCGAAAAGCTCGTATGCGACGCACCGGAAGCAATTCAGTGGCTCAACGACCTCGGGGTCGAGTTTGACAAGGCTCCCGACGGCACAATGATTACAACGCACGGCGGCGGCACGTCGCGCAAGCGCATGCACGCGGCAAAGGACTATTCCGGCGCGGAAATTATGAGAACGCTCCGCGACGAGGTTCTCAATCGCGGAATTCCCGTTGTCGATTTCACATCAGCCATCGAGCTTATCCTTGACGAAAACGGCAAGGCGGCAGGCGCGGTGCTTATGAATATGGAAACAAAAGAGCTGATGGTGGCAAGAGCAAAGACTGTCATCATCGCGACGGGCGGCGCGGGACGTATGCATTATCAGGGCTTCCCCACGTCAAACCATTACGGCGCGACGGCGGACGGTCTCGTTCTCGGTTACAGGGTCGGCGCAAAGCTGCTCTATGCGGATACGCTTCAGTATCACCCGACGGGCGCGGCGTTCCCCCAGCAGATTTTCGGCGCACTTGTGACGGAAAAGGTACGTTCTCTCGGCGCAAAGCTCGTCAACCGTGACGGCAAGGTGTTTATGCATCCGCTTGAAACGCGTGACGTTGCGGCGGCGTCGATTATAAGAGAATGTTCCGACCGTGACGAAGGCATAGACACGGGCAACGGCAAGGCTGTATGGCTTGACACGCCGATGATTGAAAAAATCGGCGGCGAGGGCACGATTGAGCGCAGAATTCCCGCAATGATGCGTATGTTCGGAACATACGGCATCGACATAAGAAAAGAGCCTATTCTCGTTTATCCGACGCTCCATTATCAGAACGGCGGACTTGACATTGACGTGAGCGGAATGACGACGAACGTTGAAAATCTCTTCGTCGCGGGAGAGGCTGTCGGCGGAATACACGGCAGAAACCGCCTTATGGGCAACTCCCTGCTCGACATAATCGTTTTCGGAAGAAGCGCCGGAAAGAACGCAGCCGAAAAATCAAAGGACGTGAAGGTCGGCGCGCTCACGCTTGACCATATCGCAAAATTCGACGCGGAGCGCGAGGCGGCAGGCATTGTCACAGACGCCGTTTCACCCAAACTCCTGCCCGATTACAGAAGAAAATAATCCAACCGGGGGAATGAAAAAATGATAGTTGATCTTCTTGAAGCACTCACAATTTTCTGTTTCGGTCTTTCATGGCCGATATCGATCCGCAAGTCGCTCGTTTCACGCACGGCGAAGGGCAAAAGCCTCTTCTTTGAGGTATTCCTTCTCGTCGGTTACGCATGCGGTATTGCAAAAAAGATTATTGAAGCAACAGGCGCATTCGGTGTAACGCCCAAATCCGGATTTATATTCATACTCAGCTTCTTCTTCTATGTGCTCAACTTTATTGAAATTTCAATAGACGTTGCGCTTTATTTCAGAAACAAAAAGCTGGACGAAGAAGCCGATCGCCTTGCAGCGGAAAATAAATAAAACAAAACGTCCCCGCAGAAATGCGGGGACGTTTTTATTTTATTCCGTTTGTTTTTTCTCTCTGAAAATCACCTTATAGATTATCACCCACCAGATAAATCCGAGGGGAATTGCGGCGAAAATATCAAGTATGGAATGTTGCTTTACGAAAACCGTCGACACGCATATGAGCACGCCGAGGACTATCGCCGCCGCAAGAAGCCACTTGTGCCGGCGGAGGGACTTGCAGTCTATGACCGCAAAATCTATCGCCATTGCGCCGAAGACGTGCGCACTGGGAAGGACGTTTGTATATGTATCGGCTGTGTAAATGCGCTTCATCATGAAGCAGAAAATGTTTTCTTTTCCCGTTATATCGGGGCGCATATCCTGATAGTTCGGGAAAATCGCGCAGATGAAAATCATCGTGAAAAACGTTGCGCCGATGTATATCATATATTTTTTGAAGCCCTTTGCGTCGCGGAAGATGAGATAAAGTCCGATAGCCGCAAGCGCGGGATACCAAAGCGAATACGGTATTGCAAAGTATTCGCAGAAAGGAATCTTGTCATCGAGCGGAATATGCGAAAGGAACATTTTGTCTGCCGGAAAGTCGTTTGGTATCAGCTTTTCAAGGATGAAAAAAGCGATGAGGTATGCGGGAAATATCAATACATACCAAATGTGCTTATAATATTTGTTTTTTATCGGATAAGAGTTTATTTCTTCTGTCATTCGGGTTCTCCTTCTCGTTTGGTGCAGTATAAGAATATCATATTCGGGAGCGGGATGTCAATAGACGATTTTTTTCTTTTGCATATTGTAAATAAAGGGGCATTGTGTTATCATTATTCTGAAAGGAAGGTGCTTTTATGAAGATTACGTTTATCGGTGCGGCTCATGAGGTCACAGGCTCGTGCACGCTCATCGAAACGGGAAAAACAAAATTCCTCGTCGACTGCGGCATGGAGCAGGGTCCCGATATGTATGAAAACCGCAACCTGCCCGTATCACCTACGGAAATCGACTTCCTATTTCTCACTCACGCACACATAGACCATTCCGGAAAGCTGCCGCTTCTTGTGAAGAACGGCTTCCGCGGAAAAATATATTCGACAGACGCCACCCGTCGCCTCTGCTCCGTTATGCTTTCGGACTCCGCGCATATTCAGATGTCGGACGCGGAATGGAAAAACAGAAAGGCAAAACGCTCCGGCAAGGGCGCATATGAGCCGCTTTATGACCAGAACGACGTCGACGCGACGATGTCTCTCTTTGAAAGCTACGGTTATAATAAGGATTTCGCCGTCACAGAAGGTATCTCGGCAAGATTTTTTGATGCGGGACACCTGCTCGGCTCCTCCTCCGTCAAGCTCCGTCTGACAGAGGACGGCAGGGAATGCAGCGTCATCTTTTCGGGCGACATCGGAAATTCCGAGCGACCGCTCCTGTGCGACCCGCAGATGCCGGACGAGGCTGACGTCGTCATAACCGAATCGACCTACGGCGACAGGGCACACGACGCTGTCCGCCCCGATTATGAAAAAAAACTGACGGAGCTCCTTACCGAAACGTTTGAAAAGGGCGGCAACCTCGTCATTCCGTCGTTTGCCGTCGGCAGGACACAGGAGCTGCTGTATCTTCTGCGCGGAATAAAGGAGCGGCACGCCGTAAAATATGATTTTCCCGTCTATCTTGACAGCCCGCTCGCCGTTGAAGCGACGAAAATCTATGCTTCACCCGACATGCGCGACTATTATGACGAGGAAACCCTCACTCTGCTTTCCCACGGCATAAACCCGATAACCTTTGACGGTCTGCACGTCAGCGTTACGACGGAGGACTCAAAGGCGATAAACACAGACCCGACGCCGAAGGTCATAATCGCGTCGTCCGGAATGTGCGAGGCGGGCAGAATACGTCATCACCTAAAATATAATCTCTGGCGCAAGGAATGTACGGTTCTCTTCATCGGTTATCAGGTTGAAGGGACGCTCGGCAGGCGACTGCTCGACGGTGAAAAGACCGTAAACATTCTCGGCGAGGAGATAAATGTCGCGGCGAAGATAGACCGTCTGGACGGCATTTCCGCCCATGCGGACAAGGAAGGGCTGCTTCATTGGCTCAGCTCGATGAAAAAACGCCCGCGCAGGGTCTATGTCAATCACGGCGATGACACCGCCTGCGAGGCGTACGCAAAGGCTGTCGGCAGGAAGCTGCTGATAAATGCCGTCGCGCCTTACAGCGGAGGCTGCTATGACCTTTTAAGCGACGTCTGCTATGATCCCGGCAACATGCAAAAGCTACAGAAACGCACTGCGCTCCCCGCAAAAAACAAGCCATCCGTCGCATGGACAAAGCTATTCGCCGCCGGCGTGCGACTCTCCGATCTGATTGAAAGATCGCGCGGAATGAAGAGCAAGGAGCTCATGCAGCTGACAAATCAGATAAACTCCCTCTGCAATAAATGGGGAAAAACCGTGAAAAACAAAAAGAAGAAACGATAAACTCAGAAAATCCCGCTTTTTTGCGGGATTTTCTGCTTTTTTGCGGTCATTTACCCGTTGACACGGATTTTTATATATGATATAATTCACTTAATTACAATTTATCGAAAGGATTTTTCAGAGTGGAAAGCAGTACGGGCGACAGTCCTTACCGAAGTACATATTCGGACAGATATTCAGCATAACCCGCTCACTTTTGTGAGGCAAACGGGCTATGCTTTTTTGCGTTTCACAGAAAAATTCACATAACAAAATTTCTCGGAGGAATTCATTTTTTATGTCAGACCCTTATCCCTTATCCAATCTTATAACACCCGTCCTTCTCGACGCGTCTGCTTCGACAGCCAACGGCAACGGGAACACACTTATCCTGCAGATACTTTTTCAGATACTTCTGATATTCCTTAACGCCGTTTTCGCATGCGCGGAAATTGCCGTTATTTCAATGAATCAGGCAAAGCTTGATCAGCTCGTCGCAAAGGGCGATAAAAGAGCGAAAAAGCTTTCAAAGCTGACGGAACAGCCCGCAAAATTTCTTTCGACCATTCAGGTTGCGATAACACTCGCAGGCTTCCTCGGAAGTGCTTTTGCGGCAGACAACTTCGCAGGCTATATAGTCAACTGGCTTTATAAAGAAGGCGGCCCCGTTTCAAAAGAGGTGATAAATTCCGTCTCCGTCATTCTCGTAACGCTTATTCTTTCATACTTTACTCTCATCTTCGGCGAGCTTGTTCCGAAAAGAATCGCGATGAAGAAAACAGAGCAGCTTGCGCTCGGCATGTCCGGCATGCTCCGCTTCGTTTCGATAATTTTTGCCCCGATAGTATGGCTTCTCACCGTTTCCACAAACGGCGTTCTCAAGCTGCTGGGTATCGATCCCAACGCAGAGGAAGACGAGGTGACGGAAGAGGAGATCCGCATGATGGTTGACGCCGGCAGTGAAAAGGGCGCAATCGACGTTGAGGAAAAAGAGCTCATTCAGAACGTGTTCGAGTTTGACGACCTCACAGCGGACGAAATCGCAACCCACCGCACGGAAATCTCCCTGCTCTGGATGGACGAAACCGCAGAGGAATGGGAAGAGACCATTCACGATAGCCGTCACACGTATTTCCCGATATGCGAGGAAAGCGTTGACAACGTTATCGGTGTGCTCAACGCAAAGGATTATTTCCGCCTGACGGATAAGAGCCGTGAAAACGTGCTCAAAGAAGCGGTCAAACCCGCATATCTCGTTCCGGAAGCCGTCAAAGCCGACGTACTTTTCAAAAATATGAAAAAGACGCACAATTATTTTGCGGTTGTTCTTGACGAATACGGCGGTATGAGCGGCATTGTCACAATGACAGACCTCATCGAATGTATCGTCGGCGACCTTGAAGAAAACACAGAGGCAAATGCCGAGCCCGAGAAGGATATCGAACCCATCGACTCGAAAACGTGGAAAATAAGCGGCAGCGCGCCGATGGACGACGTTGTCGAGGCGCTCGGAATAACGCTTGAAGAAGAGAGCGACTGCGATACCTTCGGCGGTTATGTCATGGGCATAATCGGCACAATTCCCGAGGACGGCACGACCCTGACAGCCGAAACCGAACACCTTTCCATAAAGGTTACGGAGATAAAAGATCACAGAATTGAAAAAACCGTCGTCTGCCTGCTGGATCCTCCCGCAGATGAGGACGAGGAAAAGAAAGATAAAGAATAAACCACAAAGCCCCCGCCTTCCGGCAGGGGCTTTTCTTTTCAATACGTTTCAACATTCTTGACGGTTCCGTCAGGATTATATTCCGTGACTCTGTAAAGCGCGCCGCCGATATATTCATACATCACGCAGAGCACGCCGCTTCCGTCATATTCTCTTGCGACGTCGTTTCCGTCGCCGGAACGTTCGTAAACGATATATCCGTCAAGAACGCCGTTTTCGTCATAATATTCTTCTCTTATTCTGGAATTCCAATAGCTGTCCGTTTCGCCCGTGTATTCGATCACCGTCTGCAAAACGTCCGCCGAATTATATATTCTTTCTATCTTGCGGAAGCCCTTTTCGCTGTATTCATAGGCATAGGTTGTGGATTTTTTGCCCTCTTCGTCATAGATGATACATTTCATCATATGACTCCAATAATCAAGACTGTCGCCGGAATATTCCTTTCTCGTCCTGATTATGCCCGCCGGACTGTATTCGCTGTCGGCAATTCTGAATCCCGCGTCATTATATTCATAAACATAGACGGCTTCAAGCTCGCCGGAAATACTGTATATCTCCTCCCGCGTGATTGTGTTTATATCCTCGCCGCCCGTGCCGTCAAACTCGATTGCACTGCGGATAATTCCGCTCCCGTTATACCTTTTCTGCGAAATTTTCTTGCCGATTTCGTTATAGCCGTAAACGGTTACGCTTTCAACCGCGCCGCCATAGCCGTATTGCGTCTCTTTTATGACGTTTCTGTCCGTTCCGCCGGTGTATTCGCTTTCGGAGACAAGCGTGCCGTCCGCCGAATACGTCTTTTTGACGGCAAGCAGATTGTTTTCGTTATATTCAAAGAGCGAATAAAATGTCAGATTTCCGCTTTCGTCATAAAACATTTCCTTTGTCTCCGTGAGAGTGCCTTCTATGCTCAGCCCCGGAAATTCATATGCATGACGTATAACTCCCTGCGGAGTATATTGCTTTTCGCCTGTTCTGTGATTGTTTTCGTTGCGTTCAATGATTGTGTATCCTGTCTCGGCACCGCTCTCGTCGTAATGCGTTTCCTTCTTTGCGTAGCCGCTTTCGTTATATTCCGTGCAAAGTCTGACGCCGCCGCCCGGATAATATTCAAGACTCTTTATCTTTGCGCCGCCACGATAATCGGACGACGTTCCGGAATAGATAATCTCGGTTTTGAGCGTGCCGTCCGCAGAGTACGTCTTTCCCGACGTTATATACCCCGCGTCATTCCATTCCTGCGTTGAATATGATACAAGCGCGCCGTCCGAGCCGTAGGTCTCGCTTTTTATAATTCTTCCCTTTTCGTCGTGCTCATAGGTAAATACCTTTTCAACGGAACCGTAGATTGAATATACCGTATACTTGACGGTATTGCCGTTCTCGTCCTCCTCAACCATATAGTTTCTCGATGAAGAAAACTCGTCCGGATAGCGCACAGCCCGCTTCTGCTGCCCGTTTTTCTGGTATTCGATTATATACTCAGTGCCCGTAATTTCGCTTGTCTTTTCCTCTTTGATTATGTCCCAATCGCTGTCATAATATCTTTCGGTCACGCTTTTTTTCTCGCCGGAGCGGTATTTTTCCGTTTCGGTGATTTTTCTCGCGACCTCGTCATAAACAAATTCGCCGTAATAGAGGGGGTCTGCGTCCTCGCCGTAGGTATATGAAATCCGGATGACCTTGCCCTCTTCGTCATATTCGCATCTTTCAAAAAGCGGGTCGCCGCCGGAATAGACAATCTTCCGCTCGGTCATTTTTCCGCGTTCGTCATAAGAAAAATATCTTGTTTCCTTATAGCCGTATATCCCGTTTGACCGTATCATGGAGGAGACCTTGTCTCCGTCATATGAGTATTCATGATAGATCGGGCGATCGGAGGAAAGCGTGCTGTATGTCTGCCTTATCAGCTTCCCGTCCGCGTCAAACGTGCTTGTGACGGTATATTTTCCGCGCTTTTCTTCGTATGTTCCCGCCTCTTTTTTCGGGACGTTCGGGTCACCCGAAAGCTCAAATGCCGCCGCAAGGAGCTTTTGTCTGTCCGTTTCGTTCTTCGTTTTTCCGCAACCGCAAAGCAGGATTGAAGACAGCAAAATCACAAAGCAAAGAATAAAAACGGTTGTTTTTTTCATATTATCGTGTTTCCTTTCGGTAGATTTTTGCATTCTCAAAGCCTTTCTTTAATTATATCGTAAAAATATGAACTTTTCAAGAACGGCTCCGAAAAAGCAAAAAGCGGCGGTGAATATTCACCGCCGCCGTGTTATTTGTCCTCTTTTTTTCTTATATCGGACAGCTTTTCGATTGTTCCGTCCGGACGCTTTATGACGGTGTTTTCAAGCTGACCCGCAAAACTCGCGCGGAAACGGAGACGGAATTCGTTGCGGAGCTTTGTCTGTTCCGCCTTTTCTTCCTCCGTCAATCCCTCGGATTTTTCTTTATGAGCAAGCTCGTTTATTCTTCTTGTAAGTTCGTCTTTCATAAAATCATCTCCTTTTACCCTCCGGCATGATGATTTATTATATCACGCTCCGCAGAATTATTCAATCCCCTTCGACGCAATATATCCCGCAAAAAGATATGTGCAGAATATCAGAAGGGTGACGTTTTCCGTCGTATAGAAAAAGATATAGACGGCAAGTATCCATAAAAAGAACAGTGAAACGGAGGTCGTAAACCTCACAGCCTTCTCTCCCGCGCCTTCGCCGAACGCAAGAGATATCAGCGCCGAAAGTATCCGTCCGCCGTCGAGGGTCGCCATGGGAAGGAGGTTCAGAATGAGTGTTATCCGGGAAAAAAGCCGCACCGACCCGCCGCACGGCAGAAGCGGGGAAAGCAGAATTAGAAGAATATTTTCAAACGGGCCCGCAAAGGCTATCAGTATCTCCTCATAATATGACGCCGCCGCACTTATCTTCATACTTATTCCGACGGGCATAAGAGTTACTTTTTCAATCCTTTTTCCAAGAAGAAGCGCCGCCGTCCCATGCCCGAGCTCATGCAGGACGGTAACCGTTATGACCGCAAAGCTCTGCGACCGCGGCACGGCAAAAAGCAGGAGAAATATCCCCGCCGCGGCAAAAGGGTGGACAGAAAATCGCGTTGCCCTCATTTTTTCTCCCTCCCCGCCCCGATATATACGGAGGCGACCGTCAAAAACAGTGGAGAGACGAGCGCTCCCGCCGCCCCGAACAGCTTTATGCAGGCGTACATCACAAAAAGCGAGACCACCGCGGGCACTCCCAGCCCCTCGCCGACGAGCTTCGGTTCGGTCAGCTGCCTGGCAAGGGACGTCACCGCCCAGATGATGAGCAATATTATTGCCGTTTTTCTTTCGCCCGTAAAAAACATCACCGCCGCATACGGCGCAATGACTATCCCCGTGCCGATTGCGGGGAGCGCGTCAAAAATTGCCGTAATGAGCGCAAGCGCAAGCGAATATCTCACCCTCGCAAGCGAAAAGCCGAGATACAGCACCGAAAAAATCAGAAATGATATCAAAAGCTCGCTCTTCGCCGTTTTCATCACAGCCGCCGTCATTCCCCGCCCGAGCTTCCCCCCCGGAAAATATTTTCCGAAAAACCGGGGCAGACTGTCATAGCAGAAGCAGAACAGAATTCCCGAAAAAACAGCGACAACGGAGAAAAACAGCACGGACGGCACCTGCGCCGCCGCCTTTCCGAGAAATGACGAAAACGCGGAAAAGAGCTTTTCAGTCAGACTTTTTATTATAAGAGAAAGCGTCTCGCCCGTGTCCTCCGAAAAACCCGGAAACAGCTTTTCGGATATAAAATCCGGCACAAGACGGAGCTTTTTTATCAGCCCGATTATCTTCCCCTCGTCGCGCGACCAGGCGATATAAAGCTCACTTATCTGGCGGTATATCAGCTTTCCGAGAAGGGCGAGGAGCGCAATCGAAACGGAATAAATCAGCACGGAAAAAGCAGCGGCAAGCCTTTTCCCCGCCTTTTTCTTCTTTACGCCGAGCTTTCTCACGGCTTTTACGGAAGCCGTGGACACTGCAAGCCCGATTATAAACGGCGCGCAGGGCGCAAAAAAATATTTTATCCCGACAAGCACGCAAAAAACCCCGATAATCGCCGTCACAGCTGATTTTTCCGTCTCCGCCATATGCTCCGTCCTCCCAATCATATTTTAACTTTTGGTTAACTTCCTTGACAAAATCCTTTGTTTGTGATATTATTTATAAGCACACGAGCTTTCGGCTTAAATAACTTATAAGGATAGATAAATATATGAAAAAGATTATTGCTTTATTTCTCGTTCTTACTCTCGTAGTAGCTTTTGCGGCATCATGCGGAAAGGATCCCGTAAATCCTCCGGATGTGACAGTCGGCACAACGACCACCGTCTCGACAGACGGCACCGGATCGACATCCGGCACGGAGACGACAACCGGAACGGAAACAACAGCACCCGACCTCGATAAATATAAAGAAGTCAAGGACGGCGCCTTCCTTTACAGAGTCGTCCGCGATGAAAACGGCAACTTCTCCCATGTTGAAATAAACAAGTATTACGGAGAGGACGAGTCACTCATCATTCCTTCGACATACAAATATAAAGACTCATATTTCAACGTTACGGTTATCGGTGTTCTCGGAAACATCGGCGCTCAGCAGGGACTGACTTCGGTCAAAGAGCTCACAATCCCCGGAACTGTCAAGGTTATAAATTCGATTGCCTTCTTCAGCGCAATCAATCTTGAAAGAATCAACTTTGCGGAAGGTCTTGAAACAATCAGCGATATGGCATTCTGGTGCTGCACGGGACTTAAGGAATTCACCCTTCCCTCAACGCTCAAGGAAATCGGCGCGAATGCGTTTTCCGGTTGTGAATCGCTTGAAACGCTCGTCATTCCTTCCTCCGTTGAAACAATCGGTGCAGGCGCGTTCTCCGGTTGTACGGCTCTCAAAACCGTAACAATCCCCGAAAAGTTCCGCGCTCAGGAAGCAGAAATCTTCAACGGTTGCCCGAATGTAACAATAACCTACGTCGGCTGATAACAGAAATCTTCACCCCTTCATAATATGGTATAAACCATGTTATAAAGGGGTGTTTTTTTGACCTTATATATAGTTACAGCAGGCGACTCGCTCTATTCAATTGCGGAAAAATTCGGCGTCACTGCGGCTTTTCTTGCCGAATGGAACGGTATCTCCCCGCCATATCCGCTGACGGTCGGTCAGTGCCTGCTCATCCTTTCGCCGACGCTTACCCACACCGTTTCAAGAGGCGAGACGATATTTTCGATATGCTCGCGTTACGGTATAACGCAGAACGACCTTTTCCGTCGCAATCCGTCCCTCTGCGGCGGCTATGTTCCGCTCTCCGCAGGGCAGACGCTCGTCATCGACTTCGGCGAAACGCCTGTCGCGGATTATTTTTCATACGCCTATGCTTACACCTTCATCGAGGAACGTATTCTCCGACAGACCCTGCCGTATCTTTCGTCGCTTGCGCCGTTTACATACGGTTTCACGGGTGATGGCACGCTTCTTTCCCTTCCGGACGCAACTCTCCTCTCCGCCTGTCGGGATTACGGAGTCATGTCGCTCATGCACCTTTCAACCCTCACCGAAAGCGGTAACTTTTCAAATGAGCTTGCAAGCGAGCTTTTTTCATCGCCCGAAGCAGAGGACAATCTCATCGGCGAAATCATCGCGGAAATGACGGAAAAGGGTTACGACGGGCTTGATATCGACTTTGAATTTGTCTATGTGTCGGACGCGGAAGCATATGCGGACTTCATTGCAAAAGCCCGTCGCGCCCTGAGTCCCTACGGATATACGGTCTATGCCGCTCTTGCGCCGAAAACCTCCGCAGATCAGGCAGGTCTTCTCTATCAGGGTCACCTCTATGACAAAATCGGCGCGGCGGCAGACAAGGTTTTTCTGATGACCTATGAATGGGGCTATACATACGGCCCGCCGATGGCTGTCGCACCGATAAATTCCGTGCGCCGCGTTCTTGACTATGCCGTCACGGAAATTCCTCCGGAAAAGATAATCATGGGTATTCCAAACTACGGTTACGACTGGGCACTGCCGTACAAATCGGGAGAAACCCGCGCGACTCTCATTTCAAATGAGGACGCGCCGCGCATAGCCGCTGAAAACAATGCCGAAATAAAATTTGACGAAGCGGCACAGTCACCTTATTTCAATTACTATAAAAACGGCGTCATGCACGAGGTCTGGTTTGAGGATCCGCGCTCCGTAACGGCAAAACTCGCCATGCCGCAGGAATACGGCTTTTTCGGCGTCGGCTATTGGAACGCCATGCGCCCGTTCAATTCAAACTGGCTGATTCTCTCACGGCTTTATCGCTCCTCCCCCTGACCTACTTTTCTTTGAAAAGAAAAGTAGGCAAAAGAAGCTTTAATTATTGGTTTGCGCAAGATTTATATTCTCATCAAAAAGGGCAGTGGCGCATGAAATGCGTCGGAGTGGGATTTGCAAATGCGCAAGCGTTTGCAGGCGTCGCCGAGACGGGAGTAGTCGGAAATATGCAAAGGAAGCGAAAAACCCTCTCACCCGACTCTGTCGGGAGCTCTCCCAACGGGAGAGCCTTAATCTCTCTCGAAAGGCTCTGAAAGAGAAAGGTCTCACACTTTCTTCCGTCGCCGCAGGCACAAAAGCTCTGCACAATCAAAACACATTAACATTCGAACTTAAAGTCCTGCCTTTTACAGCAATAACGCTGACGGGGCAGAGAATTCCCGCCTTGAACTTTTCAAGGGAGTTTTTGAGGGATTTGCTGGGTTGCGGAGCAAGCCAAGCAGGCCTCGCCGAGAGGGGTGACCTCAAATTGCTTTCTTTCGTACTTTCTTTTCAAAAAAGAAAGTACATAAAGAAACGGCTTTTGCAGAAAGCCCCGTCTCGGCGAAGCCTGCAAGGGTGCTTCGCACGCTTGCAAATCTTCCTCAAAGAGGAATGCTGACATTTTTCCCGCGCCGGCAGACATCAAAACCCCGCACAAACCGTAATAATCCCGCGCCGCAGGCGCACCTCTTCCGCTTTTTTCTTTTCTCTTAACTTAAAAAAGCCCCGCCGGAGCGGAGCTTTTTGCTTTTATTATTTTCTTTTTATCTTCATAACGCCCTTGCGCAGCATATCAAGAACGGTATACATCGTGATAAGTCCGAGTGCTATCGCCCCCGCGACCATAAGGGTTAAATTGAAAGTGGAAGAGGCAAGCGGGTCGCCGCTGATGAGATAATAGACGGCTCTGTAAATACCCGCTCCGGGCACAAGCGGAATTATTCCGCAGATGAGGAAAATCGTTTCGGGTGCTTTCAGCGCTCTTGCGAAAATGTAAGCAAGGAGCTCCGCAAGCAACGCGCCGAGGAACGCACCCCAGACGTCACCCATGCCGTTATAAAATCCGAAAAGGTTTGCCGTCCAGCCGATTGCCGCCGTGAAAGCTGACGCAATGATGAACTTCTTCGGCACTTCAAGTATAAACGAAAAGCCGACGATTGAAAATGCCGCCGCGGCAAAACCGACCGCGTAACCGACAAAACCGCTTCTTGTGATGTTCGTTATGAATCCGATTGTTTCGGGGGCAAAGCCGACCTTCTGCCCGAAAAATATTCCCGCGCCGACGCCGACAGCAACCGCCGCCGCTATCATAAACGCCTCAACCATTCTCGCGCATGCGGAAATAAAGTCTCCCTGAAGCACGTCACGGACAGCGTTTGTTATCGCAACGCCGGGCACAAGCGGCATTATTCCGCCGACGATTATGTACTGCGGGTGAAGCTCTATCCCCGCCTTCATCGACCCGAAAACGCACAAAAGCGAAACAATCGTTATCGTTGCGGCGCAGAGCACATCCGAAAGAAAGTCCATTCCGATGAACTTGCGCAGATAGTAGTTTTCAAATGACATAACAAGTCCGGCAATGAGCGCAACCGTTGCGTCAAAAAGCGAGCCGCCGTAAAGCAACGCAAACATGCTCGTTGCAAACATAACTCCGATTATTTTCATAACCGTGCCGTAGATATGCTCGTTTTTTATCTTTTCAAGGCGTAATTTTGCCTCTTCAATCGTAATCTTTCCGCTGCAGAAATCGCGGGAAACATTGTTTACAAGGTATATCCTCGAAAGATTGTTCGACCCCGGCATTATTCTGCGCGTGACGGACAGCGTTTCCTTTTTATCGTCCGAAAGTGTGACGGTTATTCCCGTCGGCAGAACAAAAGCGTCCGCCTGAGAGAAACCCGTCGTCTGAAGTATTCTTGATATGGTGTCCTCAACACGATGCGTTTCGGCGCCCGCGCTCATCATTATCTGCCCCGCAAGTATCGCCATATCGACAAGTTCGCGGTAATAAAACGAGTCCTCCATAATTCCTCCGATTTATTTTGTGTTTTTTCTTTCTTCTATCATTTTTGCGACAAATCCCTCGCGCACGCCGGCCCCGCTTATCACGAGCCTTTCGACGCCGCAATAGCGTATGACCTCGCACAGCGCGCACGCCCCGGGAGCGACTGTTGCCGTTCTGTCCGGAGAATATTTCTTTATCGCCGCGCCGCCGTCGGAAAGGACTGTATCGCGGACGGAGAAAAGGTCGTCTGCCGTCATTTCAAAGCCGTCAAGCGAGGACGGTCCCGAGCGGACACCCATGAATATCTTTGCGACGGCTCTCGCCGTCCCGCCAATGAGATATGCCGTCCCGCCGATATTTTCAAATTCGGGATGTGTTGAAAGCTCCGAGAGAACGTAATTTTTTATATCGGCAAGCTCTCCCTCCGCAACCGAAAGAGGATTTTCGGCAAACCGCTTTGAAAGCGCAAGACAGCCAATCCGGAAGCTGTGCCCGCAGGTTTTCCGTCCGTCCTCAAAGCCGACTATCTCCGTGCTGCCGCCGCCCATATCGACGGTTATTCCCTTCTTTGCAATGTCCGCGCCGAAGCGCTTTACCGTTGCAAAAAAGTCAAGCTCCGCCTCCTCGTCTCCGGAGATAACGTTGACATCCACTCCGAGCCGCCTTTTTATCGACGCAAGCACCTTGTGCGTATTTGAAAGCCCGCGCAGGCTTGCCGTCGCAAAGGCATAAAAAGCATCCGTCGGCACGGAATTCGCCCTTGCGAGATACTCGCGCAGTACGGCAAAAAGCCTGCCCTCGCCGTCCGGCGATAGTCTCCCGCCGACCGAATACGCCGCAAGACCGAGCATGCTGCGCGCCGAATCGCAAACGGAAAATTCCCCCGTCTCGATATTTATATCGTATATGTTCATTCTGACGCTGTTCGCGCCGATATCGACCACCGCAATTTTTTCGGTGGACTCTGAAAATCTGTCATTCATATCACAAAAGAAATAAACTCCGTTCCTCTGACCGTCACCGTGCCCTCGTCGCCCTCGGCAAAATAAAGATAGGCATCGTCCGACACGCGATATTCCGACCTGTCCCCCGTTTTGAATTCAAACGTCATGAAATAGGCTTTGCCTTCCTTTGACATTGAAAACGTTCTCTTTGAAACAACCTTTGCGGGAGCGGATATTCTGGGCAGGTTCACATTCTTTTTTGAAAAGCCCGCCGCGCGGGAAACTGTCACCGCCATTATAATCAGCAAGACGGCAAATGCGGAAAACATAAGTATCCCGCCCAATGTGAAGTTCATTTCAAACCTCCGGAAAATTATTGCTATATGATTATACACCATAAAATCAAAAATCGCAAGAGGATTACGAAAAAGTACTTGCCCTGCGGAATATAATTTTACAAACCCCTTGAAACGGAGGCATTTTACACAAAATGATGGGCTTTTTTTCGGCGCTTATGTCGAATTTTCTTTATCTTTTCCTCAAAATATCATATTCGCAGAGCTTTCCTCCTCCCCTTTCGCCGAAGGAGGAAGAAGAATGTTTTGAAAAAATGCGCTCCGGCGATATGGCGGCAAGAGGAAAGCTGATAGAACACAATCTCCGCCTTGTGGCGCATATCGTCAAAAAATATTATTCCATGTCCAAAAATCAGGATGACCTCATCTCCATCGGCACGATCGGGCTGATAAAAGCAATCGACTCTTTTGACAGTCGCAACGGCACGCGCTTTGCAACCTATGCGAGTAAATGCCTGCAAAATGAGATACTTATGTATTTCCGGTCGCAGAAGAAAACGGCGTGCGAGGTCAGCATAAGCGAGCCGATAGACATAGATAAGGACGGCAACCCGCTGACTTATATCGACGTTATCAGCACGGAGGACACAATCGCAGACGATATCGACTGTAAAATAAAAACGTCGAAAGCCAAAAAAGCGATTCTCACAGTGCTGGACGAAAGGGAGAGGGAAATAATCATCCTGCGTTACGGGCTTTCCGGCTCGCGCGCGATAACACAGCGCGAGGTTGCGGAAAAACTGGGAATATCACGCTCGTATGTTTCGCGGATTGAAAAATCGGCGCTGAAAAAAATGAGCGGTTATCTTTCCTCCGGCATATTCTGAGCGTCGTCCGCATATATCTTTTATCGGATAAATAAAGCTCTTGCCGTCGGCGGCGACAGGAGCCGAATATCACAGAAAAATCCGTCGGGAAAGAGGTTACACATTTATGTTCAGTTACACAGACGACGGCGCAAAAAACTGCGTCGTGATAAAGACCTTTGAGGACACAGCGATAAAGGAAGTGAGCGCGGAATACAATCTGCCGGATTATCTCCCCGATGTCAGCCGCATACTGCGCACCGACGCAAGAGTCTGCCGCGCGGGAAAATACATAAACGGCTCGTCGCTTGAATATGACGGCACAGTGACGTTTTCCGTCATTTATTCCACGGCGGACGGGATTATCAAAACCGCGGAATTCTCCTCCGATTACGGCGGCAGTATGCCCATAGGCGATTTTTCGGGCGACTGCTCTGTCGATGCCGACACCGAGCTCGATTCCGTAAACGTCCGTCTGCAAAGCCCCAGAAGGCTGACAGCAAAGGCAAAAATCGCGGTGACCGTCACAATCAGCTGTCTCAATTGCGCCGCGCCCTCCGTCACCGGCAGAACAGGCAGCGGAGACGATATAATGTGCAAAACGGAGAGCATCGACTGCTGTTTCGGAATTGAGGCGCAGGACGCGGACGTTTCCGTAAGCGAGGATATTTCCGTCGCCGCTCCGCTCCCCGCGATAGACGAGGTCGTCAGCGTTTATCTCGACCCGTATCTCTCCGAAATGAAGGCGGGAGATGGTGTTATAAATTACAAAGGTAACGTCGTTGCAAATATTATTTACAGCGCGGCAGGCGATGACCCGTCAGCCCCGAAAACATATGTTTCACTCATCCGCAGAATTCCCGTTTCGGGAGATGCGATCGCCGAAGGCGTGACGGAGAGCTGTCTTGTCACGGGTAACGTATGCATAACAAGCACGGAGTTCCGCAAGGCGGCGGACGAAACAGGCGAAGACCGCACGGTTGAGATTGATTTTTCGTATTCCGCATATTTTGACGCATATAAAAACGTCCGCAGCGAAATAACAACGGATATGTATTCGACGGAATACGAAGGCGAAACCGAGATAAAAGCCCTTGAATACCGCTCGTGCGCCTGCGCAAAGAGCTTCAATTTCTCCGCCTCCGCCTGCACGGAGCTCCCAGACGGAGAGCTTACTGACGTCACGGCGATAAGAGCGGCGGCAACCGTCACAGGGGCGGAAAAATCGGGCAGCAAACTGATTTTCACAGGCAACGTCGATATTTATGCAATACTCTCCTGCGGCGGCGTCTATATGGGCAAGATATTCTCTTCCCCCTTCCGTGCCGAAACCGACGCGGCTATGACCCCCGACAATTTTGATTACTCCGCGGACGCTTCCGTCATTGACATAAAGGGCAGAACGGCGGACGGCAAACTCTGCGCCGATATGGAAATAATGATAAACTATATAACCTTCGCAAAGAAGGAATCGGATGTCGTTTCCGTGCTTTCGCTTTGTCGCGACAAACCGAGAAAAACGGATAACGGCGCAAAAATCATGCTTTATTATCCGTCAAAGGGCGAAACGCTCTGGGATATAGCCAAAAAATACGGCACGACGGAGAGCGAGCTTGCGCAGGCAAACGGTCCGGACGGAAATCCCGAGGGCGGCGTGCTCATGATTCCCTCCCGCAAGGCAAAAACCCCGATATATACGAAGATAATATGAGAAAAACCTCCCCGAATCATCGGGGAGGCCTTTTTGTTGAATAATTTCCGATTGACCGCTTTTTAATTGCCTGTCAGTCTTTTTTTATAAGCTCGGAAACCGAGGTTGCAAGTCCCGCAAGCGACTGAATTTCGCTGGGGATAATAATTTTTGTCGCTTTTCCGTCGGCGGCTTTTTCAAAGGCTTCAAGACCCTTTATGGCGATAACCGCTTCCGACGGGGCTGCTTCGTTTATCATTCTGATACCTTCGGCGGTAGCTTCCTGAACCTGCTTGATCGCTTCTGCTTCACCTTCTGCCTGACGGATTTTGGCTTCCTTTTCCGCCTCTGCGAGAAGTATCTGACGCTGCTTCTGCGCTTCCGCATCAAGTATCATAGCCTGCTTTTTACCCTCTGCAACGAGGATTGTCGAATTCTTTTCGCCCTCTGCGCGGAGTATCTGCTCGCGACGTTCGCGCTCTGCCTTCATCTGTTTTTCCATCGCGTCCTGAATTTCCTTCGGGGGCATAATGTTTTTCAGCTCAACGCGGTTGACCTTGATACCCCAGGGGTCTGTCGCCTCGTCGAGGATGGCGCGCATTTTTGTATTGATGATATCGCGCGAGGTGAGGGTGCTGTCCAGCTCAAGCTCGCCGATTATGTTACGAAGGGTTGTAGCGGTGAGATTTTCGATTGCCGACATAGGATTTTCAACACCGTATGCATAGAGCTTGCAGTCGGTTATCTGGAAGAAAACAACCGTGTCTATCTGCATTTTGACGTTATCCTTTGTGATAACAGCCTGCGGCTCGAAATCGGCAACGCGCTCCATAAGGGAGATGCGCTTTGAAATTCTGTCAACAAACGGAGTTTTCACGTGAAGTCCAGTGTGCCATGTCGCGTGATACGTTCCGAGACGCTCGACAACGTATGCGTGCGCCTGCGGTACAATGTGAATGTTTGCGATTATGATTATGAGAACCAGTACAGCGAGTACTCCCAAAATAATGAGTCCGGTCATAAAAATTTACCTTCTTTCTTCAGTTTTCTTTTCTGCAGATGAGCTTTACGCCCTCGATTGCAACGGCGCGAACCAATGATCCCTCGTCGATTGTCAGGCTGTCATCATCGGAGCGTGCAGTCCATATCTTGCCGTCCACTTTGACGGCGCCGGTGGCGGCGATATTGTCGATTTTCTCGATTACCGTTCCCGTCTTGCCTATTACGGTATCCGCGTTTGTGGGCGAATACCTGACCTTCAGCACTTTTTTCATAAAGGGCTTGAGGAAAATCATAAGCGCGAGGGAAAGCACGAGAAACGCCGTTACCTGGAGCCACAGGGGGAGATGAAAAACGGAAAGCACGAGCGAAACGAGCGCGGACGGAATAAACCACACCGCGACGAGAGCGAGCGTCGATGCTTCAAAAACGATTGCCGCAACGGTTACGCCGAGCCATATCCACGGCATTACGGAGAGAAGTCCTCCCATAATAAAATCAGTCCTCCTTTTTTTGAGCACGCGTCGGTTGCGCGCCGATATCTGTAATCATTATATCACAAAATGCGTCGGCTGTAAATATATTGTCGCACGATTTTTCATTTAACTGTTGAAAAATACGGCGCAATGGAGTAAAATATATGTAAATCCATTACGCTGAAAGGATACGAAATGCATACAGAAAGAAAACAGATAGCCGCAGGGACTTTTCTGACAGTCATCCCCGCGGACAAGTTCAAATCAAATTATATCCAGATCAGATTTGTTATGCCGCTGAAAAAAGAGACGGCGGCAAAGAATTCGCTTGTTTTTCCCGTTATTCTGAGGGGAACGGAAAAATATCCGACCCTTGCCGATATCCGCCGCCGCAAGCAGGAGCTTTATGCATCGGGGATATGGTCGGGACACTGGAAGCACGGCGACAATCATATAGTGACTCTTGAAGCAAGCTCCATGCGCAATTCATATGCGATAGACGACACCGATATAACCGGCGGCGTGCTTGACCTTATCGGGCAGGCGGTGCTTCATCCCGTGACGGAAAACGGCGTTTTCAAAGCCGAAAGCGTTGAGGGCGAAAAGAAGATAGCGGCTGACACCGTCCGCGCGACAATCAATCAGAAGGGCAGATACGCAAGGCTGAAAGCGGTTGAGGAAATGTTCTCCGGCGACGCATACGGCATAAGCGACGGCGGTACGGTTGAAGAAATCGAGGCTGTCTGCCCGAAGTGCCTTTTCGAGGCTTATAAAAATATGCTCCGCACGGCAAGAATTGAAATTTTCGCCGTCGGCGATTTTGACGGAAACGAGCTTGAAAAGAAATTTTCGGAGATTTTCTCATCCGTCGAAAGAGACGGAATTTACGAGCCGATACCGGATACAAAGGGCACGGCAAGAGCCGAGATTCAGAAGATATATGACAGACAGAACGTCACACAGGGCGTGCTTGTTCTCGGATTTTTCACAGGAAGCGTAAGCTCCGATGATGACTACGCCGTAACAAAGGTGTTCAACACCGTTTTCGGCGGAAGCGCGGCAAGCAAGCTGTTTATGAACGTCAGAGAGAAGCTCAGCCTTTGCTATTATTGCTCTTCCTCTCTCATTCCCGAAAAGGGCGCGATGACGGTCGCCTCCGGAATTCAGTTTGAAAACGAGCAGAAGGCTTTTGATGAGATAATGCTTCAGCTGGACAATATGAAAAACGGCGAAATAACGGAGGACGAAATCGAAATGGCGAAAAAATCCCTCTGCGACGATATTATGAGCGCCGATGACAGCGTCCGTGCGCTTGCGGCAACCGCATTCGGCGAGGTTATGTATGGCAAAAGACTTACGGATGAGGAAAAAATCGCAAAGATAAACGCCGTAACAAAAGAGCAGATAACCGAGCGGGCGAAGGCTGTGCGTCTTGACACGTACTACTTCCTCTGCGGACAGGAGGAAAGCAAATGAGCGAGATAATAATGCGCGAAGACAAGGCGATAGGCGAAAGATATTATTATACAAAGCATAAGAGCGGGCTTGATATTTACGTCGTTCCGAAAAAATTCCGCACAAGCTATGCGCTGTTTTCGACAAAATACGGCGCAGCCGACAACTGCTTCAAGCTTGAGGGCGATAAGGATTTTGTAAAGGTTCCGGACGGAATTGCGCACTTTCTTGAACACAAAATGTTTGAAAACGAAGACGGCAGCGATACCTTTGCACGCTTTGCAAAATACGGCGCGGATGCAAACGCATTTACGTCCAGCGAGATGACGGCTTACCTTTTCTCGTGCACAAGCCATTATGATGAAAACCTTGAAATCCTGCTGGATTACGTCACAAAGCCGTATTTCACCCCGCAGACAGTCGCAAAGGAACAGGGGATTATCGGTCAGGAAATAAAAATGGGCGAGGACAACCCCTCAAGAGCCCGTTATTACAACACGATGGAGGCTCTCTATGCCGACAGTCAGATAAAGATAAACGTCGCCGGCACGGTTGAGTCAATCGCGGAGATAACGGCAGACCTGCTTTACAGCTGCTATCGCACGTTCTATAATCTCTCCAATATGGTTCTCGTCACAAGCGGCGACATTACAATGGAGCAGGTGCTTGCCGTTGCGGACAAGGTTCTTCCCATGCAGGAGGAAAAGAAAATCGTCCGCTGCTATAACTCCGAAAAGGCGGAGGTAAACAAAAAGAGAGTAAAGGTTCAAATGGCGGTATCGAAGCCTATGTTTGAAATCGGCATAAAGGATATTGATATACCGGCAGACCCGAAGGAGCGACTGAAAAAGTCAATCGCCGGCGGCGTGCTTTATGACATGCTTTTCGGCGGCACCTCCGATTTCGCAATCGACGTTTACGAGAGCGGACTTGTCCGCGGCTTTGGCGCGGGCTATTCGCTTGACCATGTTTTCGGCATGGGAGAGCTTGTCGGCGAGAGCGACGATCCGGAAGCCGTTTACGATAAATTCGTGAAATACGTCGAAGAAAAGAAGAAAACGGGACTTGACCAAGGCGAATTCGAGAGAACAAAGAAAGCAAATTACGCAAGTCTTGTAAGAAGCTTTGACTCAACGCAGAACATCGCGGACAATATAACCTTCATGCTTCATGATGATATTGACATTATGGATTACAGCAAGGCTGTTTCGGAGGTGTCATTTGAGTATACGGAGGAGCTGCTCCGTAAGCTCTTTGACGAAAAATATTATGCGATGAGCGTGGTCGAGCCGCTTGAAAAATAATCGAAAAAGGAACTGAATATGGGACACACATCAAACATTTCGTTTCCGGGACTGGGAATAGGCGAATTCAAGCTCAACAACGTGGCGTTCACGGTTTTCGGCAGACCCGTCATGTGGTACGGGGTGATAATCTGCATAGGCATAATCCTTGCGTTCGCATACGTTGCGTATCGCGCGGGGAAAGCGAAGATAAAGCTGGATGACGTTGTCGATACGGCGCTCATCTGCGTACCGCTGGCAATCGTCGGCGCAAGGCTGTATTATATCATTTTCTATGGCAACGTTCATTCCTTTTATGACGTCATCGCCATATGGAACGGCGGACTTGCAATATACGGCGGAATAATCGGCGGTATGGCGGCGGTGATACTCGTTGCAAAGCACAAAAAGATTGACTTCTTCAAATATGCCGATATGATAATCCCCGGCGTCATGATAGGTCAGATACTCGGCAGATGGGGCAACTTCTTCAACGGCGAAGCCTACGGAGGACTTGTTTCACCCTCTCATCCGCTGTATTTCCTCCGCATGGGACTTCAGAACAGCAACACCTTCAGTGATTTCGGCACGACCGATATGGTTTTCGTTCATCCGACATTCCTTTATGAATCCGTCTGGAATCTTATCGGCTTCATATTGATAAACGTATTTTATAAAAAGAAAAAATTCGGCGGAGAGGTCTTCCTCTGGTACCTCGGCTGGTACGGCTTCGGAAGATTCTTCATCGAACAGCTCCGCACAGACTCTCTCTATATCGGTAATACGGGAATAAGAGTTTCGGCATTGCTCGGCATTATCCTCTTCATAATCGCCCTTCCGCTTACAATCGTCTGTCATATAATCGCCGTGCGCGACGAGAAAGCGGGCAAAATAAAGGCGGGGTGCGAGGTATCGATTCCGTATTTCCTCGGCATAGGCAGGGACAAATACGCTCCGACGGAAACAGGAGCGGCTGTCGACTTCAACACCGAAGAGTTTGAGAAGGCAGAAGACGAAAATGACGAAAAGCTCGTCCGCGAGAGCAAAAAGAAAAATCTCTTTGAAAAGGAAACGCCCGCCACTGATGAAAAAAAGCCGATGAAAATTTCCTTTGAAAAGCACGAGCCCGCAGATGACGGAAAAACGGAAGAGACTCCTGAGGAAACAGAAGCTCCCTCGGACGAAGACGGGGAGGCTCCGGATGGCAAGGATAATTGACGGAAAGGCGATTTCCGCCGAAGTCCGCGCGGAAATAAAGAAGGATATCGACACGCTTGCGGAAAAAGGAATAAGGGTCTGTCTTGCGGTTGTCATCGTCGGAGACGACCCCGCTTCGCAGATTTACGTCCGCAACAAGAAAAAAGCCTGTGACGAAACGGGCATCGACTCGGAAATCATTGCCATGCCGGCGGAGACAACGGAGGAAGAACTCATCTCCGTGCTTGACGGGCTGAACGGTCGACCGGATATAAACGGCATACTCGTTCAGCTTCCGCTCCCGAAACACATAAACGAGAAAAATATCATCGCTCATATCGACCCGAAAAAAGACGTCGACGCCTTCTGTGACGAAAACGTCGGCAGGGTTATGACGGGAAAATTCAGCTTTCTGCCGTGTACTCCCGCAGGAATAATCGAGCTTTTGCACCGCAGCGGGATAAGCGCGGAGGGAAAGGAATGTGTTGTTATCGGCAGGAGCAATATTGTCGGCAAGCCCATGGCAATGCTCCTTCTGCATGAAAACGGCACAGTCACAATCTGCCATTCCAAAACGAAAAATCTTTCCGAAGTGACGCGCCGTGCGGATATTCTTGTTTCCGCAGTCGGCAAGGCGGGCTTTGTGACGGCGGATATGATCAAATCGGGTGCCGTTGTAATCGACGTCGGTATGAACCGAACGCCGGAGGGCAAGCTCACGGGCGACGTTGATTTCGCCGCGGTTGAGCCGATAGCGTCATTTATTACCCCCGTCCCGGGCGGAGTGGGACCTATGACGGTCACAATGCTGCTGAAAAACACCGTTACGGCGGCGAAGCTCCAAAATAACGTAAAATAAAAACCAGCCGCTTTCGAGCGGCTGTTTTTAGTTGTCATTATCTCGTGACTGCACTGTCACGCCTCGTTTTTCCCTCCTGCAGAAAGTATCTCCTCCGCCTTGTGACGAAGAACGGGAGAGGCGATCGCCGTATAAACATAGTTCATCTTTTCCTTTGCGGCGTCAATATCGCCGTCCTTATAAGCCTTGAAGCCTTCAAGAAAGCTTATCTGGGTATGAAATTCCGCAACTTTTTCAATTTTGTCATAATAGATACGCGCGTTTTCAAAATCGGATTTTTGCAGATAGTAAAGCGAAAGCCAGAACATTTTCTTGTTTATGTCGACGCGAAAGTCCTTTGCATCCTTATATTTTTCCTCGTCCATATTGTTTATGCGCAAAAGGAATTTTTCATCATTGTTTTCCGCGAAATAAATGACGGCAAGCGAGAGATAAAGATCCAGAACTGTGCTTCCGTCTCTCTTTCTTTTTGAATTTGAATGTGCATATTCCTCATAACTGAGCATTTTTTCGCCGATTGCGGCGGCTTTTTTATAGTCGCCCTTGTCAAATGCTTTTGCAACTCTTGCCAACCGTCTCATTCTCAGCAAAAGAATAATCATAAACATTCCCGCGTAGAGCGTCAGTATGTATATGAGGGGCGAAAAATATATCAGCGTAACGCCGATTCTATTTGCAAAAGCGAGCGTTGTCGCCCAAAATATTATCGAATAAGCGATGGTAAGCAATCTTACCCGCGTTGCGTATTTCATAAACGTTGCCCCTTTTCCGTGTTTACTTTGAATTGTATCATATTTTACGTCCGTTTGCAAGAAAAATATATGCACGGCGGCGATTTTTCATAATTGACACGGTCGCCCGCAGGTGATATAATCAATTCCGTAAACAATTATGAAAGACGGTAAACAAAAATGATATTCAGCGAAGAATATTGTAGCAGAATAGAGGATTTCGGCAGGGGCGGACTTATGACTCCGGAAGCCGTCCTCCGCATATTTGAAAACACGGGCAGTCACCATTCGGATTCCGTCGGCGACAGTCTCATTTCCGGCACCGCGGCGGGGGTTGCGTGGATTGTTGCGGAATGGAATGTCAGAATTCACCGCACTCCCGCATATGGCGAAAAGCTCATTCAGTCGACATACGCCGTCGGGCTGAAGCCGTCAATTCAATGCAAAAGAAGGATGGAAATAAGAACTGCGGCGGGCGAACTCTGCGCCGAAGGCAATGCCGTTCTTGTGCGCGTCGATGTGTCGACGGGAAGACTTGTAAAGCCTGCGGAAGAGCTCATTGCTCTTTACGGACCGGAGCCGGAGGACGAAACGAATGAAAGGCTTCCGCGCCTTGTCGCGCCGAAGGAATTCGACGCCGAAGTCCCCGTTTTTCTCCGTCGGAACGACATAGATTATAACGGTCACGTTCATAATGCGAATTATTTCACGCTTGCGCTCGAAGCCATGCCGAAGGAGCTTTACGAAAAACGACAGATCAGCGCTTATCGCATTTCCTATCGCTCGCCGATAAAGGAATCGGACGTCATAACGGCAAAGCTCTCCACTGACGAAAACTCGCTCACCGAATGTTTCTTCTCGTCGGACGGAACACTCAAAACAATCGTCAGCCTTGAACTCTCCCCTACTTTTCTTTGACCGTACTTTTCTTTGAAAAGAAAAGTAGGCAAAAGAAACTTTGGTTATTGGTTTTGCGCAAATTTTATAAACAGCAAACAGAGATAATTGTTCATCCATGCTTTTTGTTTTGTCGCTTACGAAAAGAAAAGCAGGCAAAAGAAACTTTGGTTATTGGTTTTGCGTAAATTTTATAAACAGCAAACAGAGGTGATTGTTCATCCATGCTTTTTGTTTTGTCACTTACGAAAAGAAAAGCAGGCAAAAAAAACTTTGGTTATTGGTTTTGCGCAAATTTTATAAACAGCAAACAGAGGTGATTGTTCATCTCTGTTTTTGTTATACTTGAAAAAAGCAGGCACCGTACTTTCTTTTCAAAAAAGAAAGTACACAAAAACCGTTGCTTGCAGAAAGCTCTTCCCGTCGACGCCTGCAAACTGCAACATCCTCAAATGTGCGATGAATGCCTTCTCCCGCCCGGGAAACAAATCAAACGTCTCAAAAATCGCGATAAAAATAAATAAATTCGTTTTTTTCGGAAAAACTCTTTACAAGCGGAAATATTTATGCTATAATCTTACCTGCGAAAATTCGGCAGCGCAGCCTGCGGATATAAGGTTTTTTCAAAAACGCTTCACCCGCCGCCCGCTTCGATGCCCGAACGCAGAAATATTTTTATGAGGTGAAACACAATGCTTAAGGAACAGAAACAGCAGATTATCACAGAAAACGCTATGCACGAAGGCGACACAGGCTCGCCCGAGGTTCAGATTGCCATTCTCACGGCAAGAATCAACCATCTCAACGAGCATCTCAAGCTCAACAACAACGACCACCACAGCCGCAGAGGTCTTCTCAAAATGGTTGGTCAGAGAAGAAGCCTTCTCTCTTATCTCCAGAAGAAGGACATCAACCGTTACCGTGCTATAATCGATAAGCTCGGCATAAGAAAATAAGCTTCTCCGAAAGGGACGGATATTCTCCGTCCCTTTCACAAATTACAGCGTCTTTTATGCGGCGGAAGCGGATTTTGTATAGCAGTTAATAAAGTCCCCGAAAAAACGTCGGAGATTTCGTTAAATGCTAAACAAAAGCCCCCGCCGCAGAAGAATAAATAATAATTCAGGAGGCAAAAAATGTTTGAAAATTACAAAGTATTCAATTATGAATACGCAGGCAGACCTCTCAAAGTTGAGGTCGGCAAGGTTGCAGGGCTCGCAAACGGCTCATGCATGATAAGCTATGGCGAAACAGTCATCCTTGCTTGCGCAACAGCATCACCCAAGCCCAGAGACGGTATTGATTTCCTTCCCCTTTCCGTTGACTACGACGAAAAGCTCTATGCCGTCGGCAGAATTCCCGGCAGCTTTACAAGACGTGAAGGCAGACCCGGCGAAAAGGCAATCCTTACAAGCCGCGTCATCGACCGTCCCATCCGTCCCCTTTTCCCGAAGGATCTCCGTAACGACGTAGCTCTTACGCTTACGGTTATGAGCGTCGATCCCGATTGCTCACCCGAAATAACGGCTATGATCGGCGCGTCAATCGCTCTTTCCATTTCGGACATCCCGTGGAACGGACCTATCGGCGGCGCGTTCGTCGGTATGATCGGCGACAGATTCATCATCAACCCGACAGCCGAGGAAAGAAAAGAAAGCGTTCTCGAGCTGACAGTCGCAGCTTCCGAAAAGAAGGTCGTTATGATTGAAGCGGGCGCAAAGGAAGTATCGGACGACGATATGTACAACGCGATTATGTTCGCTCACGAAGAGATAAAGAAGCTCCTCGTATTCATCAATGAAATCATTGCAGAGGTCGGCAAGCCGAAGTTCGATTATCCTTCCTGCGAGCTTGACCACGATATGTTCGATAAGATCTTCGACTATTGCGAAAAAGCCGTTATGGAAGCTCTCGACACGGATGACAAGACCGTCCGCGACGCAAAGATGCAGCCCATTATGGACGACATTCTCGAAAAGTTCTCCGAAGAATATCCGGATCTTCCTGTTGTTCTTCCCGAGCTTATATATAAAATTCAGAAGAAGATTGTCCGTCGTTGGCTCCTTGTTGACAAAAAGCGTGTAGACGGCAGAAGAATGGATCAGATCCGTCCGCTCGCAAGCGAGGTTGCCGTTCTTCCCAGAACACACGGCTCGGGTCTCTTTACAAGAGGTCAGACGCAGGTTCTTTCCGTCGTAACTCTCGGACCCATGAGTGACGCACAGCAGCTTGACGGTCTTGATGACGAAAAAGAAAAACGCTATATGCATCATTACAATATGCCCGGCTATTCGACAGGCGAGGCTAAATCCCTCCGCACACCCGGACGCAGAGAAATCGGTCACGGCGCTCTCGCAGAGAGATCGCTCATTCCCGTACTTCCCTCAAAGGAAGAATTCCCTTATGCTATCCGCGTCGTAAGCGAGGTTGTTTCTTCAAACGGTTCAACATCGCAGGGCTCCGTATGCGGTTCGACTCTTGCTCTTATGGACGCAGGCGTTCCGATAAAGGCTCCCGTTGCGGGAATTTCCTGTGGACTTATCACCGCAGAGGACGGCTCATGGGACACAATGATAGACATTCAGGGTCTTGAAGACTTCTATGGCGATATGGACTTCAAGGTTGCCGGAACACACAAGGGCATCACCTCCATTCAGATGGACCTCAAGATTGACGGTCTTACACCCGAAATCATAAAGAACGCTCTTGAAACAACTCACAAGGGCAGAGATTACATCATCGACGAAGTAATTCTCAAGGCAATTCCCGAACCCAGAGCAGACGTCGGCAAGTATGCTCCGAAGATGATCTCCATGAAGATCAATCCCGATAAGATCAGAGAAGTTATCGGCAAGGGCGGCGAGGTCATCCAGAAGATCACGGCAGAAACAAATACGAAGATCGATATCGAAGAAGACGGTTCAATCTTCATTCTCGCCGTAAACAAAGAGGACGCTTACGTTGCGAAGGGCATAATCGACGCCATCGTATTTGAGCCCGTTGAAGGCTGCTGCTACACCGGCACGGTCACAAGAATCATTCCCATCGGCGCATTTGTTGAAATCGCTCCCGGAAAAGAAGGTCTTGTTCATATCTCCAAGCTCGACACAAAGAGAGTTGAAAACGTTGAAGACGTTGTTTCCGTCGGCGACAAGGTGACGGTCAAGTTCCTCGGCACGGACGAAAAAGGCAGAATCAACCTCTCCAGAAAAGACGCTCTTAAAGAGGAATAATTGTAACAGAAAGCACCCTTCGGGGTGCTTTTTGAATTTACGGACATCTCTCTCCCGCCCGACAGGCAAAATAATGTATCTAAAATATTAAATTTTCAAATTTGTATTGAAAAAATCGGTAAAATGTTATAAAATATAAATTGCAGAAATTTGTATTGCCGCTCAGGCGGCAGGAAAGGATTTATAAATGGCACTTGTAACAACAAAAGAAATGTTCAAAAAGGCTTATGCCGGCGGATATGCTGTCGGCGCGTTCAACATCAACAATATGGAGATAATTCAAGCCATCACAGAGGCTGCGGCTGAAGAAAAATCCCCCGTTATCCTTCAGGTATCGGCAGGCGCGAGAAAATATGCAAAGCCCGCATACCTTATGGCTCTCGCAAAGGCAGCCGTTGAGGACACCGGCGTTGACTTCGCGCTCCACCTTGACCACGGCGCAGACTTTGAAATCTGCAAGTCGTGCATCGACGGCGGCTTTACCTCCGTTATGATCGACGGTTCAAAGTATTCCTTTGAAGAGAACATCGCTCTTACAAAGAAGGTTGTTGACTATGCCCACGCTCACGGCGTTGTCGTTGAGGGTGAAATAGGCAAGCTCGCCGGCATTGAGGACGACGTCCACGTTGCCGCCGAAGACTCAACTTATACACGCCCCGAAGAGGTTGAAGAGTTCGTTTCACGCACAGGCGTTGACTCTCTCGCAATCGCTATCGGCACATCGCACGGCGCATACAAGTTCACTCCCGCTCAGTGCACACGCAATGCGGACGGTATCCTTGTTCCGCCCCCGCTCCGTTTTGATATTCTCGAAGAGATCGAAAAGAGACTTCCCGAATTCCCGATCGTTCTTCACGGCGCTTCCAGCGTTGCTCAGGACTGCGTAAAGGAAATCAACGCTCTCGGCGGTCACATGCCGGACGCTATCGGTATTCCCGAAGAAGAGCTCCGTCAGGCAGCAAAGATGGCTGTATGCAAGATCAATATCGACTCCGATATCCGTCTCGCAATGACAGCAGGCATACGCAGAGTACTTGCAAACCAGCCCGAAGTTTTCGACCCCAGAACTTATCTTTCCGTCGGCAGAGACGAAGTAAAGAAGATGGTCAAGCACAAGATCGTCGACGTTCTCGGTTCAAACGGCAAGGCGTAAAAAAGTAAATTACGGCAGAGGGGATATCCTCTGCCGTTTTTTATTTTTTGTTGACATAAGCGCCGAAAAATTATATAATTACTGTATGCATATAAATTCGCAAAGGAGGAAGGTCAATGGGAGAGATCAACTGGACGCAGGCGCAATCGGACGCCATCAAGGCAAACGGAGTTTCGATTGCAGTCAGCGCAGCCGCAGGCAGCGGAAAAACCGCCGTGCTGACAAGACGTATCACAGAGCGCATATGCTCGGGCAGCGTTGATGTGTCCCGTATTCTCGTGGTAACGTTTACGCGTGCCGCAGCAGCGGAGCTTGTCGAAAGGATTGAAAAATCTCTCAGCGATGAGTATTCAAAAAATCCGAAAAACAGTCTTCTGCGGCAGATGCTCCTCGTTTCCTCCGCAAAAATAAGCACGATAGACAGCTTCTGCATCGACCTTATAAAAGAGAACTTTCAGGAAACCGGCGTTTCCGGCTTCGGAATTATGGATGCGGATGCCGAAAAAATACTTAAAAATGAAATTGCGGACGAGCTCATCTCCGATTATTTCGAGGGAATTGTCCGCGGGAGCGGAAAGATCGATGATTTTGCTCTCTTTGCCGATACTTTCGGTTCTCCCTCGTCGGACAGCAAGCTGAGGGAGACGCTTGTCGATCTTTACGATTTTTATTCCGGTTGCGTAAACCGCGAAAAAGCGATAAAAGGCGAGCCTTCCGGCGGCGATTTTGAAGTCTCCTTCTGGGGAAAAGCAATCTACGGTATCATCGCGGATTTTTTGCGTCATTATATAAATTTTTATAAAATCGCCCTTGACGAAATGTACGGAGCCGAAGGAACGGAAAAGCGCGTTAATACCTTTGAAACCGACCTGCGGTTTTCATCGGCGCTGCTCGACAGTATTGAAAGCTCAAAGCCCTATGCGGACGTCAGAAGCGCTTTTTCATCGCTCTGCAAGTCATTTTCGGACGCAACCTGCGGGAAGATAAAAAGCGGTTGTGAATGCGAACTCTATAAATGGCACAAGAGCGTGCGCGATGAATTTGTAAAAGACGCGCGAGGTCTGTTCAAAACATATTTTTCCCTCGACGAAAGCACCCTTTCCGATATGCTCGTCCGCGCGGAACACCTCCGCGATGACCTTTCGTCATTTTTCGATGAATTTGACCGTCGACTCATGGACGAGAAAAAGCGCAGGCATATGATCAGCTTTGCGGACGCGGAGCGCATGGCATTGAATCTGCTTTATGACGAAGAAAACGACTCGCCGACAGCCCTTGCAAAAGAGCTTTCCGAAAGGTTTGACGAAATATATATAGACGAATTTCAGGACACAGACGAGCTTCAGAACAAAATATTCACGCTGATCGCAAAAGAGGACAACCTTTTCACCGTCGGCGATATGAAGCAAAGCATTTACGATTTCCGCGGCGCCGAGCCCGCGATATTCGCCCGTCAGCTTGAAAGCAGAAAAAAATACGAAAAAGGCACGGACGAAAAAGCCGTCAAGATGTTTCTTTCAGAGAATTTCCGTTCCGGCAACAAGATAATTGACATTGTAAACGGTGTTTTTTCCACCCTTATGAATACAGACGGAAAAATCGTTTACGGAGATGACGAACGTCTTCGCCGCGGCGGAGACGAGGTTCCCTGCCCCACGCCCGAAATGCACATAATATGCACATCGGACGACAATCCGTCGCTGACAGAGGAAGCATATGTGGCGGAAAAGATAGCTTCAATGATTGCGGACGGAGAGGCAAAAGCAACGGACATCGCCATTCTTCTCAGGTCAAACAAAATTGCGCAGGACATTGCGCTTGAGCTTTCAAAGCGTGGCGTTCCCTGCCGGAATGCGTCGGTGAAGGAATTTTTCAAGAGCCCCGAGGTACTTCTGACGCTTTCCCTCCTCAACACAATAGACAATCCCTCACGTGACGTTTACCTCGCCGCAACGCTCAAAAGCCCGATATACGGGGTGACGCTGGAGGAGCTGATCAGAATCAGAAAATCGGACGAGTCCGGCTCGCTTTATTCCGCTCTCAGAGAATATACCGAAAAAACAGGCTTTGAAAAAGGGAAAAGATTTCTTTCAGACCATGAAAAGTTCCGCAGCAGAGCAAAAATATGCACCTGCGGCGAGCTTCTTAAAACCGTTTATGCGGAGACGAAAATCATGTCCCTTCTCGGGACGGACGAGCGTAGCCGCGTAAATCTCCGCCGGCTTTATGACTACGCGCTTGACTTTGAAAACGGCGGCAACCACGGGCTGTATTCGTTTACGTCATTCATAGACGAAATGATAAACACAGACGCAAAAGTCGATATGACGGGCTTCGGCGGCGGCGCGGACGCTGTCACAATAATGACAATGCACGGTTCAAAAGGGCTTGAATTCGACACGGTCTTCCTGTGCGATACAAACAGGCAGACAAGCTCCGAGCACACAAGAGGAAATGTTCTTGCCGTGCGCAATGCGCCCGTCGCTTTCGACCTTTATGACGGAGCGGAAGGCGGAAAAATCATCGAAACACCCATGCACCGCGCGGCAATTGAGCTTCAGAGCGGCAGACTTGCCGAGGAGGGCTGTCGACTTCTTTATGTCGCCCTCACCCGCGCAAAGCGCCGGCTGATAATCACAGCGACCGCAAAGGACAACACGCGGGCAAAGGATTCCCCGAAGGATCAGGAGCAGAAATATGACTTCAGCGACCCGTCGTCGGATGTAAGCATGAAAGCGAAGCTGTTCTCGTCATACGGAAGAAAAAAAAGCAAATCAATGCTCGAGTGGCTCTGCATAGGGCTTGCAAAAGACCCCTCGCTCTGCAAACTCGACTTTGTGCGCGAGCTTCCGAGGCGCGAGACCGTCACAGGTGCGGAGAGCGACACCGTCGACAATTATGACGAAGGCTATGCAATCGCCCGCGATCGGCTCAGCTTTGAATATCCGCACGTAATTCTGAGCAAGGTACCGTCCAAGCTGTCCGTATCAAAGCTGTATCCGGACGTGCTGGACGATGACGACGGCACGGCAGTAAGCATAGACAACGAGAAAAATGACGAATATCCCGCGCCCGTGTTCATTGCGGGAGAAAGCGAAAGCGGCACCTCACACGGCACGGCAATGCACACGTTCATGCAGTTTTTCGATTTTGAAAACGTCGATAAAAACGGCGTCGAAGCGGAAATACAGCGTCTCGTAAAGAACAGGTTCATCTTTGAAAGCGACGGCGAAAAGCTGAACGTTCAAAAGCTCAAAAGGTTCTTTTCATCGCCCCTTGCCGCTGTCATGAAAGAAGCCGACCGGATTTACAGGGAAAAAAGATTTATAATTTTCTATCCTGCGGAGAGCTTTTCCGAGGACGAAAAGACAAAAGAGGCGCTCAAAGGCGAAAAGCTGATGGTGCAGGGTGTCATTGACTGCGCCGTAAAGACAAAAACGGGCGAGCTTATCCTGATCGACTATAAAACCGACTTCTTCCCCTCCGTCACAGGAGAGGACGAAATAAAAGAGACGCTTATAAAGCGTCACAGTCGCCAGCTCGGTTATTATAAATACGCCTGCAAAAAGCTCTTCGGCAAAGCGCCGGAGCATACTTATATTTATTCCTTCGCGCTCGACGGCACGATTGAATTATGAAAGGAAACGATATGAAAAAAGAAAAAAAGTTCAATGCGTCATATCTTCTCTGTCTCGTCCCGATTTCATCCATTCTGATATTTTTGGGGCTTATGATTATTCCGGATAAATTCATTTATCTCGGTTCAATCCCGATATGGGTTCCGATAGCACAGCAAGGCCTGAGCGGAATATCCGTCATCAGCGTGCTCATCGTAATCGCGGCTGTGCTCATATGGGGTCGGTGCGGGGCAATCGCGGCAAGAAAACGTGGAAAACTCCTTGTGTCAACCCTTGTTGCGCACGCAATACCGATAATCTCCATGGTTTTATACATCATATACAAGCTCATAGCCGCTTTCGGTGGCGGAAACTTTTATTCCGAAACAGCTGATATTTTCGCCACGGGCTTTGGTCTTTTCAATATCGCCGGCAGCTTTATTTTCGGCATAGTCAATGCAAATGCCGCAGAAATCGTGTTTGATGCGGTTCTTATGTTCGGAACGTTCGTCATAGGATACTCAATCGGCGCAACGGAAAAAAAGAAGAGCAAATAATCGGCACGTTTCGACAACATCCTCATAGAATAATATCAGGACGGGGAAATATCCGGTTTGCCCCGTCTGTTGAGAACACTATTCATATTTGCCGCAAAGCGGCGAAGGGAGGATATTCATGAACAACTGTCTTTGCAACCTTTTCGACGGAAACAACACCTGTCTTTGGGTTATTGTTATAGCTTGCGTAGTTCTCTGCTGCTGCAACAGATAACGGGATTTTACATTTTCCCTCTGCGGGAAGATTTCAATAGCGGCTCTGCCGCGGTAAAATAAAATTACAGAAGATAAAAGCAAAAAGATTTTTTCATATAAAGGCTTTTCTCAAAAGAAAAATCGGGAGCGGAAAACCGCTCCCGATTTTTTATATCTTTTCAAATTCGTCAACGGAGAGGGTGAACATAACGGCGCCGCCGATTGTCACTTTTTCCTCAACGGAATGATTGAGCAGTCCCCTGCCGAAGGCTTCAACGGAAGGGTTTGTTTTCTCTCTCGTCACGCAGTATTTTTTGAGGATTTCTTTGAGCTCGGGAAGTCGTTCCTTTTCCGTACCGATGAGCAAAGTCGTGTTACCGACCATAAGAAATCCGCCGGTTGTGGAGAGCTGGGTAACGAAAAAGTCTCTCCCCGTCAAGGCTGTTATGGCTGTTCTGCTGTCGTCGTTGTTTATTACCGCAATTACAAGTTTCATATTTTTTCTCCTTACATATCGAATTTCAAAAAGCCGAGGCTTTCTTTGTCGAGCTTGTGAACGTCTTCAATTTCATAGCGGTTGTCGTTTGAGTCGCGGATTAAAATCCTTCCGTCATAGAGCGTTTTTATGTCTATGCTGGTATTGAGTATCGAAAAGCTGTGGTTGCCTCTGTCCGTCTCGACCGTCCACGTTATGTTGCCGTATTTTTCAACGCGGGAAAGTATTTTCTTTATTTTCGGCACGATATAATATGAGGCAAGACAAGCCCTTATCGCCTCTGCGGAGTCCGGCATAAGGTGGTCAATATCGCGAATTATCGCAACCTCCTTGCCTGTTTCGTCCGTCAGAGAAATGTATTTTGTTATACCCGAGACGGGAAAAAGCCGCATGGGCTCAAGATTTTCAAAACGACGTCCGTCATACATTTCAAGGGACACCGTCGTTTCTCCCGTCTTTTTTATGCGGGCTTCGTCACCACTGATAAAAAATCCTATCATCTTCCGTCGCCTCCTTATTCAAGATGCTCGCGCTCTTTGTCGCGCGTGACGCTCTCCGCCATGGACTGAATCTTCACGAGCCTGTAATACTTGCCCTTCTTTTCCATAAGCTCATCGGGCGTACCGAATTCAAGAATTCTGCCCTTGTCGATAACGACTATCTTGTCCGCCTGCTTGAGAGTTGAAAGGCGGTGAGCTATCATCAGAGTCGTCCTTCCCTTGACGAGATTGTTTATTGCGTCCTGAATGAGCTTTTCCGTCTCGGAGTCGACTGCGCTCGTCGCTTCGTCAAATATGAGCACGCCGGGATTGTTGAGTATTGCGCGCGCGATTGATATTCTCTGACGCTCGCCGCCGGAAAGTCCGACGCCGCGCTCGCCGAGAACCGTATCGTATGCGTCGGGGTGACGGAGAATAAATTCGTGCGCGTTTGCGATGTCTGCCGCTTTGAGGACCTCTTCAATGCTTGCATTGGGCTTGCCGTATGCAATATTATTGAAAATCGTATCGGAAAACATCATCGCTTCCTGCTGAACATAACCGATTCTGGAGCGGAACCAGCTCATATCAAGGGTTTTTATGTCCTGACCGTCAAGCAGAATCTGCCCGTCGTAATTATCATAAAAGCGGAGGAAAAGATTTATAAGGGTCGTTTTACCGGAGCCCGTCGTGCCGACAATGCCGACAGCCTCTCCCGGCTCAATTGTCAGGTTGATGTCCGAAAGGACGTTTTTCGTCTTGTCAAACGAGAAGCTGACGTGACGGAATTCGACCTTGCCCTGCAATCTCTGCGGAATATTGCCCTTGCCGTCGTCATGCTCCGGCTCGGCGTCGAGAATGTCCATAACTCTTTCGGCAGATGTCAGCGCGCTCTGATACGAGTCGTTGAGTCCCGCAAAGAAGTTGACGGGACCGTAAAACATCGAAGTATATGAGATGAATGAAACGAGCAGACCGAGAGATATTCCGCTTTTGCCCTCTATGACTTCGAGTCCGCCGACGTTCCATATTATAAGCGATCCGCACACAATGACAAACGACACCGCCGCCGTGAAAATGCTGGACATTCTTCCCGCGCGGACGCTGACTTTCAGCCATTCGTCATTCTGCTTTTCAAGTCGCTTTGACGCGCGTTTTTCGCCCGAAAACGATTTTACGACGCGTATGCAGGGTATTGAATCCGTCAGAACGGAGGAGACCGCCGTCCATTTTCGCCATATGCGGCGGTAAAACGGGCGGATTTTGCGCCCGAATTTTCTCGAAGCGTAAACGACGAACGGAACAGGGATGAGAGAGAGCAGAGAGAGCTTCCAGTTCATCGTTATCATTATAACAATTATTCCTATAAGGAGGAACAATTGAGTCACAACCTCCTGCGTGATACGCAGAATGAACGCCTGAAGGTTGTTTGTATCACTACTGATGCGGTTTATGACGGAGCCTGTTGACGTTTTATCATAAAACTTCATCGGCAGATGCTGTGCTTTTTCAAACACGTCGTTGCGCAGATCCGCGACGATACTGTCACCCGCGCGACGGAGGAGTGCCCCTCTGACCGCCGAAAGCAGATACTGCACAAGATACGTTCCGAAAAGAAACGCAACAATTATGTAAAGCATTTTTTTATTTTTATCCGGAATTATGTCGTCGACGAGCATTTTCGTCACGTAAGGCGGCACGAGACTGAGCGCCGTTATCATAACTGACATCACAACTGAAAGAATTATTGTCTTGATTTCGGGCTTTACGTATTTCGCCAGCTTTGAAACGAGCTTGCCCTTTGACGCACAGTTGAGGCAGTCCGCTCCCGGGCGGACAAGGTTTCTTCCGCATTTCGGGCAAACCGTGCAAAAGCCTCGGTACGCCGTTTCGACGCCGCCGATGGCGTCCTCCGTCGACGTTCCTGAGACGACTTTGTCCACGAACAGCACCGCCGCATTGAAAAGTGCGGTTACGGCATATGTCGCTCTCGCAAGCGACACCTTTTCTCCGCTTTTCATTATCGCCATAAGAAAAGCGTTTCCGTACATACGCTTTATCGAAAGCCCGTCAAGCTCGGAATATGACACCGTCACAGCTTCCGTGCCCTCCCCGGACGGATATACGGAAATGATTCTTCCGTCCGTAAAGGTGACGAGGGGCTCGCCGTAGTCACCGCCCGGCAGAAGGTCGGTTGTTATTCTGAAAAGCTCGCGCTCCCCCTCGGAAAGCTCCGTTTTCAGCCTTTTCAGAATATTTTCATCTGTGATTTTTTTATTTTCCAACGGTAAAATAAAATCCATAACGTTTTCCTCTCTTTTTTATTCCCGTTTTTAATAAAGTCCCTGTATCATATCATGGCATTCTGCTTTTGTCAACATCATTTCGGACTTTTCATAAAACAATTTCCGTTTTATTATATAAAAATCTCCCGACGAAAAATTCCGTCGGGAGATTTGATTCCGGATATCAATTATTTGACTTCCGTTTCGTACATATTTTTGAGGTCAACAAGGTGACGATATTTCTCTTTTGCAAGCTCGCTTGCTTCTGCGAAGAGCTTTTCTGCTCTTTCGGGGAAGGACTGAACAAGTCTGCTGTAACGTGTTTCGCTCTTGATGAACTCAACATAGTCAGCCGTCGGCTCCTTGGAGTCGATTGTCAGCGGGTTCTTGCCCTCTGCGACGTTTGCAGGGTTGAAGCGGAACATCTGCCAATAACCTGCGTCAACAGCTTTCTTCATTTCAGCCTGGCAGTTGCTCATGCCACCCTTGAGTCCGTGCATTTCGCAGGGAGCGTAACCGATGATGAGCGAAGGACCGTTGTATGCTTCTGCCTCTGCAATAGCCTTGACAGTCTGGTTCATATCTGCGCCCATAGCAACCTGTGCAACGTAGACGTAGCCGTAGCTCATAGCGATTTCGGCAAGGTTCTTCTTCTTGATTGCCTTACCTGCTGCCGCAAACTGCGCAACCTGACCCATCTGGCTTGCCTTTGACGCCTGACCGCCTGTGTTTGAGTAAACCTCGGTATCAAATACCATAACGTTTACGTTTTCGCCGGAAGCGAGGACGTGGTCAAGACCGCCGAAGCCGATATCATATGCCCAACCGTCGCCGCCGAAGATCCATACGGACTTCTTTGCAAGCATATCCGCATTTGCAACGATCTCCTTTGCGAGGTCGCAAGCGCCGCATTCGCAGCTCTTTGCAAGTGCTGCTTCGCAAGCGGAAACGAGCTTCTTGCCTGCCTCTGCGGAAGCATCTGTATCGATATTTTCAAGCCAGTCATTGCCTGCCGCCTTGACCGCTTCGTCGCAGCATTCGGTTGCAACAAGTGCCTTTACAACGTCTGCAAGGTGTGCGCGACGGTGCTTAACGGCTGTAAGCATACCGAGACCGTGCTCTGCGTTGTCTTCAAAGAGGGAGTTTGCCCATGCCGGACCGTGACCGCTCTCGTTATTGACCGTGTACGGTGTGGAGGGAGCGGAGCCACCCCAGATGGATGAACAACCCGTAGCGTTGGAGATATACATCTTCTCGCCGAAGAGCTGTGTGATAAGGCGGGCATAAGTTGTTTCCGCACAGCCTGCGCAGGATCCGGAGAACTGAAGCAGCGGCTGATTGAACTGGCTGCCCTTGACTGTTGTATCCGCAAAGGGAGTAGCCTTCTTTGTTACGTTGTTGACAGCGTAATCGAAAGCGGGCTGCTGATCGAGCTGGGTCTCTGTCAGAACCATTTCGAGAGCTCTCTTCTCGGGCTTTGTCGGGCAGACGTTCACGCAGAGCGAACAGCCCATACAGTCGAGAGGAGAAACAGCGATTGTGAATTTATAATCTTCGCAACCCTTACCCATCATCTTAGCCGTGAACTTTGTGCAAGCGGGAGCCTTTGCGGCTTCGTCTGCGTTCATAGCGAAGGGACGGATAGCGGCGTGAGGACATACATAAGAGCACTGGTTGCACTGGATGCAGTTTTCAGCGTGCCATACGGGAACCTTGACTGCAACGCCGCGCTTGTCATAAGCGGATGCGCCCTGAGGATATGTGCCGTCTGCGCAATCCTTGAATGCAGAAACGGGGAGCGAATCGCCCTTCATAGCGTTTACGGGGCGTGCAATGTCGTTTACAAACTTGACAAGGTCAGCTCTCTTGCCTTCTGCGGGAGCCTTGGCAGCTTCCTTTTCAGCCGTCTTCCAGCTTTCGGGAACGTTTACCTTGACAGCTGCGCCTGCGCCTGCGTCGATAGCGGCGTAGTTGAGGTTGACGATAGCTTCGCCCTTCTTGGAATATGACTTATAAGCCATCTTCTTCATATATTCTATTGCCTCTGCTGCGGGAAGAACCTTTGCAAGAGAGAAGAATGCGGACTGAAGAACCGTGTTCTTAACCTTGACGTTTCCGAGCTTCATAGCCGTGCCGGTAGCGTCGATAACGTAGAAGTTGATACCGTTGTTTGCGATATAAGCCTTTACGGAGCCGGGGAGCTTTTCATCAAGCTCTGCCTCTGTCCACGGGCAGTCGAGGAGGAATACGCCGCCGGGCTTAACGTCGGACACCATGTCGTACTGCTCAAGATAAGCGTGATTATGGCAAGCGACAAAGTCAGCCTTTGTGATGTAGTACGGGCTCTTTATGGGAGTATCGCCGAAGCGGAGGTGAGAAACCGTAAAGCCGCCGGTTTTCTTTGAGTCGTACTGGAAGTATGCCTGAATGTATTTATCGGTGTGGTCGCCGATGATCTTTATCGAGTTCTTGTTTGCGCCGACTGTACCGTCGCCGCCGAGACCCCAGAATTTGCATGCGATAGTGCCTGCGGGAGCTGTGTCCGGAGCGGGCTTCTCTTCGAGGGAAAGGCCTGTAACGTCATCGGTGATACCGATTGTGAAGCCGTTCTTCGGAGCGTCCTGTGCGAGGTTTTCATAAACTGCAAAGATAGATGCGGGAGGCGTATCCTTTGAACCGAGGCCGTAACGTCCGCCGACAACCTTTACAGTCTTTCCTGCCTGAGCAAGAGCCGTAACAACGTCAAGATAGAGAGGCTCGCCGAGAGAGCCGGGCTCTTTTGTTCTGTCGAGAACGGCGATCTTCTTGCATGTTTCGGGGATAGCCGCGATGAGCTTGTCCGCACGGAAAGGACGGTAAAGACGAACCTTTACAAGACCGACCTTCTCGCCGTGAGCGTTCATATAATCAATAACTTCCTCTGCAACGTCGCATACGGAGCCCATAGCGATGATAACTCTGTCTGCATCGGGTGCGCCGTAATAGTTGAAGAGCTGATAGTTTGTGCCGAGCTTTTCGTTGACCTTGCCCATATATTCTTCAACGATAGCGGGGAGAGCGTCATAATATTCGTTGCACGCTTCTCTGTGCTGGAAGAAGATATCGCCGTTTTCAGCCGAGCCGCGGAGAACGGGATGTTCGGGGTTGAGCGCACGTGCGCGGAAAGCCGCAAGCGCGTCCTTGTCTATCATGGATTTGAGGTCGTCATAGTCCCAAGCCTCGATCTTCTGGATTTCATGAGATGTTCTGAAACCGTCGAAGAAGTTGAGAAACGGTACTCTGCCCTTGATTGTTGAAAGATGGGCAACAGCGCCGAGATCCATAATTTCCTGCGGGTTGGATTCAGCGAGCATAGCAAAGCCTGTCTGACGGCAAGCGTATACGTCGGAATGGTCACCGAAAATATTGAGTGCGTGAGACGCCACGCAACGCGCGGAAACATGAATTACACAGGGAAGAAGTTCTCCGGCGATCTTATACATATTGGGGATCATAAGGAGAAGTCCCTGAGAAGCGGTATATGTTGTTGTGAGTGCGCCTGCTGCGAGAGAGCCGTGAACAGCACCTGCCGCGCCTGCTTCGGACTGCATTTCAACAACCTTTACCTTGTCTCCGAAAATGTTTTTGAGCCCGCCCGCAGACCATGTGTCGGTGTTTTCCGCCATAGGGCTGGAAGGCGTGATGGGATAGATTGCGGCAACCTCCGTAAACGCATACGAAACGTGTGCGGCAGCGGTGTTACCGTCCATGGAAATCATTTTTCTTGCCATGTTTTTTCCTCCGTTTTTTATTTGCATATAATGAAAATTATATATATTTTGCATTAACTATTATATTATCACAACTGTTGCGAAAAGTAAATAAATTTATTGTAAAAAATAATCCTTAAAATAAATTTTTTGTTTTTCAGTTGTTATCCGCAAGGCATGCGTCTATGACGATAAGCGCGCAAAGGCACGGGATAACGTCGCTGTCGCGCATGACGCGAAGGCGATAAGCGTCGCCGAAGGTAAACCATTCCTTTGAAACCGTCGCGACGGTGCTCCCGTCATCCGTTATTTCGTATTCATGGGCAAAGAATTCGCCCTCTATCTCCCACCCGAGCGGGTCGATCCTGTATGACGGACAGAAAAGCGATATTCTCTTGCAGACGGTCATCTCTTCCCCGCCGGCGGAAAAATCGTATTTGAGCGGGAACGAAAAAAGTCTTCTTGAAATTTCAGCGACCTCTTCTCCGTCAGCGGAGGTTATGTGAAACGTTTTCGGCAGAGACAAAAACTCGCCGGAGACATAATATTTTTCGCTTCCGTCCTCCGAATAGACCGTGAACCTTTCGCCGATGGTGAAAACGTGCTGCTTTATATAAAGGTCTGTCATTTTATTTTCCTTTCGGCTTTGCGGGATTTACATATGCCGTATAATAATCCGTATAAATTACGTGACCCGGCGCCGAGCCGGACGGCTTTTTGACAAATTTCGCAAGGGTATAATCGACTGCGACGTTTGCGGAAGCCCTCTCGTCGGAAAAATATGCCGCCGCCTGCGCCGCCTCCGTAAAGTCTCTTGCGTCGGGATCTTCATCCGGCTCGCAACGCATAATCACGTGCGACCCTGCCCCGCCCTTGACGTGAAACCACCAGTCGCTCTTTTCGGCGAGCTTTGTCGAAAGGAAGTCGTTCTGGGTGTTGTTCTTTCCGCAGATTATCTCCCTGCCGAGCGACGTATGAAAATACATCGGCTCCGTCTTTTTCGGCTTCTGCCCCTTTGCCTGAACAGGGCGACGGAGATAGCCCGTTTTCATCAGCTCTTCCCTTATCTCGGAAACGTCCGCCGCACATTCGCAGAGCGCAAGCGACGCTTCGACTGTCTTGAGATATTCCAGCTCCGCGCGGGCTTTTTCCGCCTGCTCGGCTGCAATCGTCCTCGCCGTTTTGAGCTTGTTATACTTCTTATAATATCTCGCCGCGTTCTGTGACGCCGTCAGCTTTTCGTCAAGCGGGATGGTTACCGTCCGAGGCGGGTCGGAATAATAGTCCGTGACAGTCGCCTCGCCGGCTTTGCCCGTCAGCATATAAAGCGAGCCGGTTATAAGCTCGCCCCAACGGCGATATTTTTCCGCGTCCTTACATTCTTCAAGCTCCGCAGAGAGAATATCCAGCTTCTTTGTCAGTCGCTTTTTCGCCGTGACTATAAGCGCTTCCGTCGCGCCGACGCGGTTTTTCAGCGCCTCGGCTTCCGCTTTTTTGCCGTAGAAAGCCGAGAGAAGATCGGAAAAGCTCTCAAACCTTTTCCCCGCTCCGGGCAGATATGTTATCTCCGTATATGAAAATTCTTCGGGCTCTCCACCTGTGCCGTAAACAGCGTAAGGAACGAATTTCCCGTTTTTCACTTTTTCCATGAGTGCAAGGAAGTCAGAGGCAAGCCTTTTTGCGTCGGCTTCGCCCGCCGTCATTCCGTCACAGCCCGCCCGATGCACGATTTCTCTTGCGACAACGGGAGAAAAGCCGAGATAAGCATCAATGAAAAATCTTTCTGCGTCCTTTCCCTGCGGGTAATTTTCAAATCGGGAAAGAAAGCCCTCCTCCGTTTCATCAAGAGGCGACGCCTTGTCCTGCGGCGGCGGCGACTCATATATCATTCCCGTCAGAAGCTGACGACGACTGCTCGTCGTCATATCGACGGGCTTTGTCACGCCCAGAATTTTCATTTTCCCGTCATCGTCGCCGGTGAAAATGATATTGCTGTATTTGCCCATTATCTCCGCTATGAGATATCGCCTGCACTCAAAGCCGAGCTCATCCCGGCAGGCAAAGGTTATCTTTACCGCACGCTCAAAACCGACCGTCTCCACGTTCTCTATCTGTGCTCCCGCAAGGTGCTTGCGCAAAAGCATACAGAACATCGGCGGGGCGGCGGGATTTTCTCCCGCGGTTTCCGTAAAACACACTCTTGCCGAGGCGGGAGAAGATGAAACAATCAGCTTTTTTGTTTCCCTGCCGACGCGGCAGAAAAGCAATATCTCTTCTTTTGACGGCTGATAAACCTTTTCGACTCTTGCCCCCGCAAGGGCGCCATCAAGCTCCTTTGCAACAGCCGTCGCAAATATAACGTCAAATGCCATATTGTCCTCTTTCATTAAAACAAATCGGGAAAGCTACCCCCTCCCGATTTGTCCGTTTTAATTTATTTGTTTTCTTCTTCCGCGGAAGGCTCTTTCTCGGAAGGCTTTTCTTCCTCTGCGGGAGCGACCGGCTCCGGCTTTTCCGGCTCCGGCTCTTTTATCATTCCGGCGGTTGCGGGAACATCGTCATCGTCCGCTACGTCCTCCGTTATGAATATCATATCGCCGGAAGCGCCGTAGGGAGCGTATTTTTTGCCCGCAAGCTTATATACAAATCGTCTTACCTTGTCGACCTTTATAAAGATGATAAAGCAGATGAACACAACAAGCGAAATCGCGGTGATTATCATGGCAAGAACGTAGCCCTTGGGCATATAGCGGAATTCGATATCGTGATAGCCCGCCGTCGATTTCACGGCAAGGAGCGAGTCGCACACCATGAGCGTCTCAGCCTTTTCGCCGTCGATATATACGTTCCAGCCCGCGTCATAGGGGATGGATGTGAATATCAGTTCCTGACCTGCCGGCAGGTCGATTGTACCCTTGAGATAGTCGTTGCCGTAATCCTCAACATACATTTCAGCGGCGGAGAGCTGGTCGAAGGCTTCGTCAAGCGCGGTGTAATCTATATAATAGAAGAAATATTTCGATTCCTTGGAAAGATAGAGCGCGTCGTCCTTCAGGCGCAGTTCAACCGTCACCCTGTCGCCCTCCTTGAAATCGCCCAGCTTCATTATGCGCTTTGTCTCGTTTCCGAAATAATCTGAAACGAAGGACGTCGCGCCGTTGTTCTTCTTCACATAAACGCTGAATGTCTTTCCGAAGTTTGCCGCCGTGAAATGGAAGTATATCGGCCCGTCCGCGGGAGCGGTGAAATCGAGCTTGGCTTTCGGGTCATTTCCGGTTTTTTCAAAGCAGTAATATGGGTTTATAGCTTCCTTTTCCTCGTCGCCGACGTTGTATTTATGCGTCTGGTTGAAGGTTGAGCGAGAGCAGTCCGTCGCGCTTATCGAAGCGGTTATTCCCTTGAGAACGTCGCCCGTCACGCCGCTTTCGGAAAGCATGGATTTGATGAGTCTGTTCTGATAGTCAAGTCCCGAAATATATGGCGGGTATGTCAGCTCGTTCATATCGTCTATGACATTTTCGCTGACGCCGTATGCAACGGAGAGCGCCTTTGTGTTCTGCATTGCATAAATGATGTTGCCGGACTTGACAATCTGATAGCCCTCTTCACCCTGCGCGGCAATCTTGAAGATGTTGCCGTCAAGGGTGTCGTTTTTGGTTATTACATATTTGATACCGAAGAGCGCGTCCGAAACGGGCGTTCCTCCGAGGTATTTCGTCCAGTGCGAGTCGGATGAATAACCCATTCTCGCCATCATTCTTATGACGTTTGCGTTGAGGGTCGAGGTCGAATGGGAAATGCCGTTATAGCCGAGAGCCATCGGCTCGTTTACATTGCAACGGTATACCGTGCTTTCCATTCGATAGAAGGTTTTGTCGCTGTCGAGTATCTTGTCGACAACGCTCTGCGTTCTGATTATGCCGCCGGTATATGAGGAATAAACCTCGTTGCCGTTTGAATCGAGATAGTTTGCATATCTCGTCACGCCGACCTCCTCCTGAACGCTGACCGCGTTGAGGAGCGAACCGACAAACATTTCGATGCAGACGACCGCCGCAAGCGTGAACGCCGCGGATTCCGCCTTTTTGTTATCGCGCAGGGACTTGAGCACAAAGGTGTATATGAAGAACACTATGAGCGAGAACATTATACATCTGAGAGAGCTGAGCGTGATTGTGTTGTCGCCCTGCTGGAAGGTGACCTTCAGCTTCTGGATGATGAGCACGAGCACGGAATATGAAATTCCCGTCGCGATTATATATGAAAGCTTGACCTTCCGAATTCCCTTAAGCGCATCCGCTGCCATGGTCAGGACGAAGAAGGAGAATACATACGCATATCTGTAATTGAGCCAGTTGGGCTCTGCAAAGCCGTGCCATACAAGGTCGAGAGTGTTTATCGTAAAGCTTGAGATGAGCGCGAGGAGAAGTCCCGTCGCCGCGATTTTCTGTCTCTTCGGGATTGACTTTGAAAGATAGAAAATCGGTATGCACATGAGCGCGACCGCGCCGCAATAGATTTCAGGCTGACCGCCGCGGTTGAGCGACGTATACGAGCCCGGAAGCATATTTATAAACAGATCGAGGTAATCAAAGCGGAGCTTAAAGGAGAAATCGACGTTCAGCCAGCCCATCTTGCCGAAGCCCAGCGAATACCACGCCGCATAAAGCATAAATGACGAAAGTCCTATCGCGAGCAGCGTGCTGAACGCAAAGCGCATGAACGTCTTAAAGCCCACACTGCGGAAAAATCTCTTTTCGCCCTTATAGATTTCGGGGCGGACTGTGTAATAATAGTAGCAGAAATAAAGGAAGGTGAAAATTCCGCACATATAGCCCATGTAATAGTTAGAAATGAATATCACGGAGAGGGAAACTATATAGAGAACGACCTTCTTTTTGCGGATGAGAGATTCCGTGCCTAAAATGAGAAGCGGCAGGAAAACGACAGCGTCGAGCCACATGGGGTCGATCGTCTGGATGACGGAAAACGCGCAAAGCGCATACATCATAGAAAGGGCTATCGTTCTCATCTGACCGAGCTTTCTCGTCTTATGCAGGTAAAACCCGAAGTTGAGACCCATCGTACCTATTTTGCAGAGCTGGATAAATGTGACCGCGTCAACAATGTTCTTCTTCGGGAAGAGAACGAGCAGGAGGTTGAACGGGCTGCCCATATAATACGCGACTATGCCCATGAATTCCCCGCCGAGCGTCCTCTGCCATGAATAAAGCCAGCTCCCGCCGTTCACAAGCAGATCGCGGATTTTTTCATAATAATAAATGTACTGCGCCTGAAAGTCAAGCGTCAGAATGGAGCTGTTGCCGAAGGGATGAAATTCCATGCAGGCAAAAGCTCCCGCCATTATGACGAAAGGAAGCAGAAATGCCGAGGCGAGATAAGTATACTCGCTGTTTTTTATACGGAGCCATGTCCGCACAAAGAAATTTTTATTTTCTTTGATGGTATTCTGTTCAATGCTCATATTTTACCTCTCAAAAAAATAATTTGTGTAAAATTCAGTCGCAAATGATGACTCAAAATCTCATATGTATGACTCATTTTATCATTATTCAACAAAATAATAAAGGGTATTTTTGAAATTCGGAGCGTTTTTTCGGATTTTTCTTTGATTTTGCCCCGCTTTGTGATATCATAAGATAAAGCGAGGTGAAGATTATGTCCCTTTTCAAGCGAAAAAAGCCCGAAGAGAAGCTGTCGTTCAAAATCAAAATGGCGGAGAAAATGGTTCGCAACCGCCTCCGTTACGCAACCGAGCGCGACGGCGATACCGATTCCGTTATCGGGAAAAACGGCGGTTTCAACATAAGAAACGGTCAGCTCATAGTCTCTGCGGACAATCGCGTCATTTTCCGTTGCAATATTGAGGAGATGACGGTCTCCGAGCTTATGTCGCTCGAAGGCGTTATTATCACCGCGCCCGATATAGAGCAGGGCGGCAAAATCCGCACGATTATCTGTTATTACGTTTATTACAGATAATTAAAGTATAAATCCGCCGTCAACGCAGAGCGTCTGCCCTGTGATGAAGGTATTTTCAAGCGACAGAAATGTCACTGCACGCGCCACGTCGGCAGGTTCTCCGAGCCTCCCGAGCGGCGTTCTTTTTTTCAGCTCTTCCATGGTTTCTTCGTCATAACATGAGTTCATTTCCGTGTTTATTACGCCGGGCGCAACGCAGTTGACGACGATGTCCGCCGTAGCAAGTTCCTTTGCAAGCGATTTTGTCAGGTTTATGACAGCCGCCTTCGAAGCCGAATAAACAGCCTCTCCCGCCGCGCCGCATATGCCCCACATGGACGAAACATTGACGATCGCCCCGCCGCAGCCCGCGCCGATCATCTCTCTTGCCGCCGCGCGGGTACAGAATAGAGTGCCGTCAAAATTCGTTCCCATGACGCGGCGAAGCTCGTCCTCCGTAATGTCGATAAGCGCCTGCGGGCTCGCAACCCCCGCATTGTTTACGAGAATGTCGAGCCTGCCGAATTCCATCATTGCTTTTGCAATCAGCCGCCTTGCACCGGACTCATCCGAGACATCGGCACAGAACGGTATCGCCCTGCCGGCACCGAGCGCGTTTATCTCGCGACAAAGCGCTTTCGCACTCTCGGCAGACAATCTGTAATTGACTATAACGTCGCAACCCGATTTGCACAGAGCGCGCACGATTTCCGCGCCTATTCCGCGCGATCCGCCGGTTACAACGGCATATTTTCTTTTCATAAACCAACCTCCGGAATGAAGTGAAAATCGGAAAAACCATATAGCCCGACATCTTTTACGATGTGCAAAACGAGCAGACATCATCGAGACAAAATTTCCTGCAAACGCCGTTCCTTTGTCTTTATGTACTTTCTTTTTTGAAAAGAAAGTACGAAAGAAAGCAATTCGGGAAGTGTCCCGAAACCCTCTTAAAAGTTCAAGGCGAAGCTTTCCTGCCACGCCGGCTTTACCAAAGCAAAGGCGGAAGTAAAGTTCGGATCTTAAAGTGTTTTAATAGTGCGTGGCTTTAGTACCTGCGGAGACGGGGCGAGCAAAAAGTTTTTGCTTCTCTTGCGGAGCCTCTCCATTGGGGGAGATTTGCAAGCGGCGCGGAGCACCCTTGCAGGCTTCGCCGAGAAGAGGGGTGTCGCACGAAGTGTGACGGAGAGGGATATGCAAATGCGCAAGCGTTTGCAGGCGTCGCCGAGACGGGAGTGGGTGAAAACACAAAATGGAGCGGAAGCCCCTCCCACCCGACTCCGTCGGGAGCTCTCCCAATGGGAGAGCCTTAAAGAGGAGAACTCTTGCATTTTTATATCTATGAAAACGGGATGTCGGGAGAGGAGACCTCTCCCCCTACGTTTTAACGCCCATATATGCAGGTAATGAAATATTCAAATAAAACCAATAACCAAAGTTTCTTCTGCATTCTTTTCTTCTCGAAGAAAAATAAGAGGAGCAGAATATTTGCCTTGTTGATGAAAATATAAAATGCCCCAGAACCAATTATTGAAGTCTCTTTTGCCTTTTTGCAAAAACCCTGTCTGTGCAGATAATTAAAGTTCTGCACATACTCCCCGATAACTGAAGCTTCTTTTGCCTACTTTTCTTCTCGAAGAAAAGTACGGTGCCTACTTTTCTTTTCCAAAGAAAAGTAGGTCAGTCGACGAAGTCGAATTCGAGGTCGTAGAGATTGACAACGTCGCCGTCCGCAACGCCGAGCTCGCGCATTTTGTCATAAATGCCGTTCTGGCGGAGGGTGCGGTCAAAATAGTTCATAGACTCGCGGTCATCAAGGTTGACGCCCTCCATGAGACGGCGGAGCCAAGCCCCCTCAATAAACCATACGCCGTCCTCCTTGCGGGCGGTGATGTCCGTCGGGACAAGCTCTCCGACAACCTCCTCCTCATATTCCGGCTCGTAGACCGTAACAGGCGGAAGCGTCTGCAATCTGTCGTAAACCTTGCGGAGAAGCTCGGGTATACCCTCGCCCGTGGCGGCACTGATGTAAACTATATCATAGCCGTGCCCTTCACAAAACTTTTCAAACTTTGCGATGTCAACCAGCTCCCTGTCCAGAATGTCGCATTTGTTCGCCGCGATTATCTGCGGGCGGGAAGCAAGGTCGGGACTGTATTTTTCAAGCTCCGTGTTGATTGTTATAAGGTCGTCCGTCGGGTCGCGCCCTTCGGAAGCGGAAATATCAACGACGTGAACGAGCAGACGACACCTGTCAACGTGGCGGAGGAAGTCAAAGCCGAGACCAAGCCCCTCCGAAGCACCCTCTATAAGTCCCGGAATGTCCGCCGCGACAAAGCCTTTGCCCTCACCGACGGAAACGACTCCGAGCATCGGAGCAAGCGTTGTGAAATGATACGCCGCAATTTTCGGTCGCGCCGCGCTTATGACGGAAAGCAGAGTTGACTTTCCGACGCTCGGAAGACCGACAAAGCCGACGTCGGCAAGCATTTTCAGTTCGAGCAGAACCTCTCTTTCCTCGCCCTCTCTGCCCGTTTTTGCAAAACGCGGAGCCTGACGGGTCGGGGTCGCAAAATGACGGTTACCCCAGCCGCCGCGACCGCCCTTGCAAAGGACGAAAGGCTCGCAGCAGCTCATATCCTTGATGATTTTCCCTGTTTTTGCGTCCTTTACGACAGTCCCCTCCGGAACGGGAATTATAAGATCCGGAGCGTTTGCGCCGTGAAATTTGGATTTCATTCCGTCGCCGCCGTTCGCCGCGACGTATTTTTTTCTGTTGCGGAAGTCAAGCAGCGTGTTCTTGCCCTTTTCTATTACGAGAACAATATTGCCTCCGTTTCCGCCGTCACCGCCGTCGGGACCGCCGTGCGAAATGTATTTTTCCCTGTGAAACGAGATACAGCCGTTTCCGCCGTTGCCCGCTTTCACATATATTTTTACGTGATCATAAAAATCTGCCATATGATTATCCTTTCTGCCGTTCAGTCGCCCAGCATTGCGAGAAATTCTTCTTCGTTTATTATCTTAACGCCCAGCGACTGAGCTTTTGTCAGCTTTGAGCCTGCGTCCTCTCCGGCAAGAACGTACGTCGTCTTCTTCGATACGGACGACGACGCCTTTCCGCCGTTTTCTTCTATGAGCCGCTCGGCTTCGTCACGCTTCATGGTCGGCAGGGTGCCCGTCAGGACAAAGGTCATCCCCGCAAATCTGTCTCCCGTGACGGTCTTTTCCTCCGTCATAACGACGCCTGCATTTTTCAGCCCGTCCGTAATTTGCTTTGTCTGCGGATGAGAAAAGAAGTTGACCGTCGACTCCGCCATAATACTGCCGAAATCGGGGAGGGCGGAAATTTCGTCTGCCGTTGCGGAAAAGAGCCTGTCGACGTCGCCTGCAAAGGCGGCGAGAGTTTTTGCGGCTTTTTCACCGATATTGCGTATGCCGAGCGAATAGATTACCCTTGCCAGCCCTGCGGACTTTGATTTTTCAATTGCCGCGCAGAGATTTCCAGCGGAAACCTCGCCCATGCCGTCAAGAGAGGCTATCTGCTCCTTTTGCAGATAATATATATCCGAAACGCGACGGACAAGTCCTTTGTCTATCAGCGCACCGACTATTGCGGGACCCATGCCGTCAATATTCATTGCGTGGCGCGACGCAAAATGCTCGACAGAGCGACGGAGCTGCGCGGGGCACGACGGATTTGTGCATCTGTATGCCGCCTCGCCCTCATCCCTTGTGACAGGCTCGCCGCACGAAGGGCAGACCGTCGGCATAAAGAACGTTTTCTCCTTTCCCGTGCGCTTTGATTTATCAACGGACACAACCTCCGGAATTATGTCGCCTGCCTTCTGAACGAATACCGTATCGCCTATCATTATATCGCGTTCTCTGATAAAATCAAGATTGTGGAGAGTCGCCTTTGAAACGATCGTTCCGGCGAGACGCACGGGCGCAAAGCGGGCATTCGGCGTAAGCACTCCCGTCCTGCCGACCTGAATTGTTATATCAAGGAGCTTTGTCGGCTTTCTTTCGGGCGGAAACTTGAACGCAACCGCCCATTTCGGCGTGCTCGTGTTCTCGCCTATCGTCACCCTTTCGGAAAGCGAATCAGCCTTTATCACCGCGCCGTCTATATCATAGGAAAGCGACGCGCGCTTCTCGCCTATTGCAGCGATTTTTTCGATTATCTTCTCCGTATCGCTTTCCTTTGAAATGCCGTCGATTATGTGAAAGCCCTGCGAGCGGAGATATTCAAGCCCCTCCGTGTGCGAATCAAAATGCTTCCCCTCTATCTGCTGAATATTGAAGACGAAAATATCAAGATTGCGCGAAGCCGTTATCTTTGAATCGAGCTGACGGAGCGACCCCGCCGCCGCATTTCTGGGGTTTGCAAACGACGCCTTTCCCTCCTCCTCGCACTTTTCGTTCAGGCGCAAAAAGCTCTTTTTCGGCATATAGACCTCGCCCCTGACTTCAAGCAGGGGGAGCTTGTCCGGAAGAGAAAGCGGAATTGTTTTGATTGTTTTTATGTTCTCCGTGACGTCCTCCCCCGTTATGCCGTCGCCGCGCGTCGAGCCGACAGTCAGTCTTCCGTCGATATAAAGGAGCGAAACGGAAAGCCCGTCTATCTTCGGCTCAACGGAATAAGTCACACGATGTCCGACGGTCTCCTCTGTCCTTTGCAAAAACGCACGCACCTCGTCATAGGAGAAAACGTCTGCAAGAGAACCCATGCGGACGGTATGCGTCACCTTTTCAAACTTTGAGAGCGCTTCACCGCCGACACGTCTTGTCGGCGAATTTTCGGGAACAAGCTCCGGATATCTTTCTTCAAGCTCTTTAAGCTCGCGAAACATCATATCATATTCATAATCGGAAATTACCGGCGCGTCGTCCACATAATACAGCTTTGAATTATATTCGATTTTGTCTGCGAGGTCTTTCATCCTCGCCTTTATCGTATTTCTTTCGTCCATAAAGCGTTTCCTCCTTGTTTTCCGAAGGCATATTTTCACATTTTTAAGTATATCACAAAACTTTTTTATTTAACAGATTTATTTTGAAATTTATGTTGAATATTTTTCGGATATATAATATAATAATATTCGGCAAATTGCTTAAATACACGCATGTCGAAAGGGGTGTTTTTGTGAAAGTTAATGTTGACAGAGCCGAAGAAGGCTTTTTTGTGTGCATAACGGACGATGGAGAGGTCATAAACATACCAAAGGAGGATTTTCCCTTTGAGGTTCACGAATGTGACGTTCTTGACATAACTCTTTCGGACGGCAGACTGACGGAGGCGCGTTTTCTTGCCGACGAAACGGAGGCACAGAAACAGCGCGCAAAAAGCGTTATGGACAGACTGAGAAGCAAATTCAAAAAGAAATGATAAATCCCCGCATATCCGGCGGTATGTGCGGAAGGAAAGCAATAAAAAACCGTCGGGAAAGAGGATAAAATGAGAACAAAGGCTGTAAGACTTTACGGGGTAAACGACCTCCGGCTTGAAGAATTCGAGCTTCCGGAAATAAAGGAGGACGAGATACTTGCGCACATCATATCGGACAGTATCTGTATGTCCACTCATAAAGCGGCGGATCAGGGCGCGGCGCACAAGAGAGTTCCGGCAGACGTTGCGGAAAACCCCGTTATAGTCGGTCACGAGTTCTGCGGCGAAATAGTAAAGGTCGGCGCAAAATGGCAGGAGAAATACAAAGAGGGCGACAGATTCGTCATTCAGCCCGCGCTCAATTACAAGGGCAGTCTCGCATCTCCCGGCTATTCCTATAAATATATCGGCGGCGACGCTACGTATATCGTCATTCCTCACGAGGTTATGGAGCTTGATTGCCTGCTTCCCTATTCGGGCGACGCATTTTTCTATGGTTCCCTTTCCGAGCCTGTTTCGTGCATTGTCGGCGGGTTTCACGCAAGCTACCATACAAAAGCGGGCAGTTACGTTCACGAAATGGGTATAAAGGAGGGCGGCAAGGCGGCGATTCTCGCAGGCGTCGGGCCTATGGGTCTCGGAGCGATTGATTACGCAATTCACTGTGACAGAAAGCCCTCGCTCCTCGTTGTAACCGATATAGACAGCGCACGTCTTGAGCGCGCGGCAAAGCTGCTGACCGTCGAAGAAGCCGCAAAAAACGGCGTCCGGCTCGTTTATCTCAACACTGCGGAATGTGAAGACCCCGTAAATGCACTCCGCGAGTTTTCGGACGGCGACGGCTATGACGACGTTTTCGTTTTCGCGCCGGTAAAGCCGGTTGTCGAGCAGGGTGACGCCATTCTCGGCAGAGACGGATGTCTGAACTTCTTTGCGGGTCCGACAAATTCCGCCTTCTCCGCCAGCTTCAATTTTTATAATGTCCATTATGCGTCAACGCATGTCGTCGGCACTTCGGGCGGCAACGTTGACGATATGAAGGAATCCATCGCAATGATGAGTGACGGCAGAATAAACCCCGCCGTTATGATAACTCACGTCGGCGGGCTTGACAGCGTCATAGATACAACCATCAATCTCCATAAAATTCCCGGAGGAAAGAAACTCGTTTATACGAACATAAAAATGCCCATGACGGCTATTGACGATTTTGAACGTCTCGGCAAAACGGATGAAAAATTCGCCGCTCTTGCGAAAATCGTTTCGGAAAACAACGGACTCTGGTGCGCCGAGGCGGAAAAATATCTGCTCTCGCATTCCGAAGAAATTTAAGGAGGAACACATATGAGCTTTGAAAAGGATATAAATGCGCTCGTCGCAATGTCAAATAAATACGGCGCGGACGAAGAGTTTGTCCTTGCCGGCGGCGGAAACACTTCATATAAAACAGCGGACACGCTCTATATAAAAGGCTCCGGCACGTCGCTTGCGACGATAACCGTGGACGGCTTTGTTAAAATCGACCGCGCCGAGCTTGAAAAAATATGGGGTGCAAAATTTTCGGATGTCGAAGCGGAGAGAGAGGCTCAGGTTCTCTCAATGATGATGAATTCCCGCAAAAAAGGCGAGGAGGGCAAGCGACCGAGCGTTGAAACGCTCCTGCACGACCTTCTCCCGCAGAAATTCGTTCTCCACGTTCACCCCGCCCTCGTCAACGGAATTACCTGTTCCGTCGACGGCGAAAGAATTGCCGCGGAGCTGTTTCCGGACGCCGTGTGGGTTCCTTCGACAAAGCCGGGATATATCCTCGCCGCGCTCTGCCGCGAGAAGCTCGGCGAATATGAAAGGTCGCATGGCAAAATACCGCAGATAATCTTTCTTGAAAATCACGGAATATTCATTTCCGCCGACACGACGGAGGAAATCGACGTTATCGCCAAAGAAGTGTTTGATACGATAAAAAAGAAAGTTGCGATTTTCCCGTGCAAAGAAAAGGTCGACTTCGACGAGGCTCTTGCCGAGACGCTCGCTCCCGAAATACGTATGCTTTATTCGGCAGAGGGCAAGGCTGTTGTCAAGCACACAGCATATCACGATATAATCGCCTTCGCGCGTGACAGAGAGGCGTTTTCCCCGCTCGCCGACAGCTTCTCTCCCGACCATATAGTCTATTGCAAGGCGCACCCGCTCTATGTTGAAAACAAGGGCGATGAAACTCCCGCAGAGCTTGAAAAAGCCTTCCGGAGTTATACGGAGAAAAACGGCTTTAAGCCGAAGATAATTTTTGTGCAGGGCGTCGGTATGTTTGCCTGCGGCGGCACGAAAAAGGAAGCGGAAACGGCAAGCGTCGTGTTCGAGGACGCAATAAAAATCGCAACTTACGCAATGTCCTTCGGCGGCGCAAAGCATATGAGCGAGGAGCTTACCGCGTTTATCTCAAACTGGGAGGTTGAAAGCTATCGCGCAAAGGTTGCGCTTTCCGGAGCGACAGAAAAACGTCTCGCGGGAAAAATTTCAATCGTCACAGGCTCGGCGCAGGGCTTCGGCGCGGGAATTGCGGAGGCTATGATCCGCGAGGGAGCATACGTTGCAATTGCGGATATGAACGTCGAGGGCGCGGAAAATATGGCAAAGTCCCTCTGCGAAAAATACGGCAAGGGTGTTGCCTTCCCCGTTTACGTCAACGTCACGGACGAAAATTCCGTGCGCGGGATGATAAGGAAAACCGTGCTTGAATACGGCGGTCTTGACATATTCGTAAACAATGCGGGCATTGTCCGCGCGGGCTCACTTGAAGAAATGACAAAGCAGAATTTCGAGCTTGTGACGTCCATTGACTATACGGCGTTCTTTGTCTGCACAAAATATGCCGTCGTGCCGATGAAAATTCAGAGAAAATATGCGCCTGACTATATGGCGGACATAATCGGCATAAATTCAAAATCCGGACTTGAAGGCAGCAATAAAAACTTTGCCTATGCGGGCGCAAAATTCGGCGGCATAGGGCTGACGCAGAGCTTTGCTCTTGAGCTTGCGCCGTACGGTATAAAATGCAATTCCATCTGCCCCGGAAACTATCTTGACGGACCGCTCTGGTCGGACCCCGTGCGCGGGCTTTTCGTTCAGTATCTCAACGCCGGAAAGGTTCCCGGCGCAAAGACGGTTGCAGACGTCCGTCGCTATTACGAAAGCAAGGTTCCGCTCGGCAGGGGCTGCCTGCCGGAGGATATTGCAAAAGCGCTGTTTTATATTGTCGAACAGAAATACGAAACGGGTCAGGCCGTCCCCGTAACGGGCGGACAGACAATGCTGAACTGACGGGAGGTGCGGCAAGTGAATACCGATAAACTGATATCCCTCCTTAACGCACCGAACAAATATACCCGTCTTGACGTGCTCGCGGAGCTGAAAATGCTGACGGACGGCGGACTTCTTCCCGAGCCGAAGAAGACAACTCTTGTAAACAATCATATCCACACAACATATTCATTCTCTCCCTATTCGCCCACAAAAGCTGTCTATATGGCTTGGCAGAGCGGACTTGCAACGGCGGGAATAATGGATCACGACTCCCTCTCCGGCGCGGAGGAATTTCTCCGCGCGGCGGCGCTTGTAGGTATGCCCGCAACCGTCGGTATGGAATGTCGTGCGTCGATGAAAAACACGGCTCTTTGCGGAAAAAGAATAAACAATCCCGATCAGAAGTCCGTCGCTTATGTTGCGCTTCACGGCATACCGAATCAGAGCATAGACCTGCTCAACGGTTTCTTTTCGTACTATCGCTTCCGTCGCGGTGAGCGAAACAGAAAAATGTGCGAAAATATAAATGCGCTCCTCGGAAATTACGGCCTTGAGCTTGATTATGACAATGACGTGCTGCCCCTTTCAATGGCGCACGAGGGGGGCTCCGTCACGGAGCGTCACATTCTTTACGCACTTGCGAAAAAGATAACAGCCCGCTTTGATGAGCCGGATAAGGTAGTCGCTTTTCTTGAAAACGAAATGAAGCTCTCCATCTCACAAAAGGTTCGCGGGCAGATACTTTCCGGCAGAGACCATCCCGAATTTTACGAATATGACATTCTCGGCGCGCTGAAAAGCAATATGGTTGAAAAATTTTATATAGATGCGGACGCCGAATGTCCTGATATTTTCGAGCTTCAGAAGGTTTGTTCGGCTTGCGGCGCGGTTTTTGCATATGCCTACCTCGGCGACGTCGGCGATTCCGTCACGGGCGACAAAAAAGCACAGAAATTTGAAGACGATTATCTTGAGCTTCTCTTTTATGAGCTTGACCATATCGGCTTTGACGCCGTCACTTATATGCCCAGCAGAAATTCCGAAGCACAGCTCCGCCGCATAATGGAGCTTTGCGAAAAGCACCGCTTCTTCCAGATAAGCGGCGAGGATATAAATTCTCCCCGTCAGAGTTTTCTCTGCAACGCCATGGAAAACGAGATGTTCGCTCATCTCTCCGATGCCGCCTATGCGCTCATCGGTCACGAACGCCGCGCAACAAAGGGCATTGAAAGAGCGATGTTCTCCGAAAAGGCAAAGGATCTCTTCCCCGATATGCACACAAGAATCGAGCATTACAAAAACGTCGTAAAGAAAAACTGAAACAAAAAAACGGATCGCAATCGCGACCCGTTTTTTGTTTTTAAGGCTGTGTCCATAGTCCGTCCCTGCGGAGCAAATCCCAGTTGGGCTTGAGTATCTGAACTTTTTTCCCCTTCTCGTCAAGCATTGTCGACTTATAAACGTATCCGTCCCTTATCATCTGGTCAAGCGCGCTCTTTATCGAGCGTCTGTCGATATTATTCTGCTTTGAAACACGCTCCGTTATCTTCTCCTGCGAACCGTTCTTCACAAATTCCCTGTGGACTGTCAGATAATTGAAAGTATTAACTATAAGTTTATAATAAGTTCTGTAAATTTCGGAGTCCGACGGCAATTCGCAACACCATGATGCGCTCGCTTTGAGCTGACTGCTCGTCGCCCCCGTAACACCGTATATACCGACTTTCTTGCGGCATTTATTGATAATAAACCGCACCACGGACGTAAAGTGTCCGTCCCCCGTGAAAATAATGAATGTGTCGATATTCTTCTTCGTCATCGCGCACTGATATATATAATCCAGCATTATGAAATCGGTAAAGTCCTTTTTGTAATGCTCACTCTGATTTTTAGTATCAATTATCATATTAGTTACGTTACGTATTTTCTCAAGCTCGCCGCGCAATCCCGGATTTGAAAAATCCGCAAATATCGCTATTTCTTCAATATCGTATTTGCTGCGAAGCTCATCTGCCCATGCCTTTACGTCCGGCTTTACGGAATACAGTCGCTCAAGCGAGATAAACCAATGTTCAAAATCCACAAAGGCTATCGCGCGCGGCAAAGAACGTTTTTTCCCGAACATATTTTCTGCACCTCCTTTCCCATTTTATATTTTACACCATATCCCCTCCAAAGTCAACCTGCTTTTCTTCGACCGTACTTTTCTTTGAAAAGAAAAGTAGGCAAAAGAAACTTCAGTTATTGGGGAGTGTGTGCAGAGTTTTAATTATCTGCACAGACGGGGCTTACCAAAAAGGCAAAAGAAAATTTAATTATCGGGGAGTCTTTTCAATCAATCCGCGCCGCAGGCGCACCTTTTCTCTTCGATCTTCTCTCTTCTCCCTTCTCTCAAAAAAAGCCGCCCGAAGGCGGCTTTTTGTGTTTTTTATTCGTCTGCGTTTGCTTTGGCTTCTGCAATGATCTTGTCTGCAACCATCTGAGGAACGTCCTCATAACGTTCAAACTTCATTGTGTAAGTGCCTCTGCCCTGAGTGATAGCGCGGAGCTGAATTGCAAAGTCAGACATTTCCGCAATCGGAGCTTCCGCTTCGAGCATCTGCTCGCCTTTTCTTTCGGTGGGCGTCATTCCGAGGACTCTGCCTCTGCGCTTTGTGAATGCGGACATAATATCACCTATCATATCGGAGGGAGCATAAACCTTGACGTTTGCAACAGGCTCAAGGAGAACGGGGTTCGCCTTCATAAGTCCTTCCTTATATGCAAGGGAAGCGGCAATCTTGAACGCCATTTCCGAAGAGTCAACGGGGTGATATGAACCGTCATAGAGGTCGGCTTTCAGGTAAACAACGGGGTAACCTGCGAGAACGCCCTTCTGCATTGATTCAAGAAGTCCCTTTTCAACTGCGGGGTTGAAGTTCTTCGGAACCGTGCCGCCGACAACGGACACTTCAAAGGTAAGTCCTTCTGTTTCGCCGGGAGAGAAGCGGATGCGGACGTCACCGTACTGACCGTGACCGCCGGACTGCTTCTTATGCTTGCCCTGAACATCGCTGCGACCTCTGATCGTCTCTCTGTATGCAACCTTGGGCTGTTCGAGATCAACGGAAACGCCGAAACGTGATTTCAGCTTGGAAACGATAACGTCTATATGAATATCGCCCTGACCGGAAACGAGCATCTGCTTTGTTTCGGGGTTATTTTCATACTTGATGGAGGGATCTTCTTCGATAAGTCTTGCGATACCCTGCGCGATCTTGTCTTCCTCGCCCTTGCCCTTGGAGATGATTGCTCTCTGATAGAAGGATTCGGGATAAACAATCTTCTTATAAGGCTTTGCCGCGGGATCTGCAGAAAGGGTGTCGTTTGTGTTTGTATTCGCGAGCTTAGCCGTAACGCCGATGTCGCCGCAGCAGAGAACGTCGACCTCGGTCTGCTTTTTGCCGCAGATTGTATAGATATGGGCAAACTTTTCGCTCTGCTCGGTTCTGAGATTCTTGAGTTCCGTGCCGCTCTTGAGCTCGCCGTTCATAACCTTGAAGAACGACATTTTACCGACGAACGGGTCGGCGATCGTCTTGAATACGAATATCGAGGGAGCGCCTGTTTCTGACATTGTGACGGCGTGCTCGCTACCGTCGTCGTCCGTAACGATTTCGCCCTTGTGGAAGAGCGGATTCGGGAATGTGCCGACGATGAAGTCCATAAGAGATTCGATTCCGCAGAGGTTCGTTGCCGAGCCGCAGAATACGGGAGCGATCGAGCCTGTACGAACGCCTTCATGAACGGCTTTCATGGCCTCTTCTCTTGTGATTTCTTCGCCGCCGAAATATTTTTCCATGAGTTCATCACTTGTTTCCGCAATGGACTCCATAAGCATTGTGTGGAATTTTTCAATTCTTTCGTTGTTTTCTTCGGGAATTTCGATTTCCTTACCCGCGTTACCCTTGCCGAAGCCGAACGCCTTCATATCGATAAGGTCGAGCAGACCGACGATTGTATCGCCCTTGAGAACGGGGATGACAACAGGACACACGCTGTTTCCGAACATCTCGTGAAGTTCTTTGAAAACGTGACCGAAGCGCGCCTCGGGATCATCGCACTTGTTAATGAAAAATGCTCTCGGAACGTGACGATCCGTAACGTTTCTCCAAGCGATTTCCGTTCCGACCTCAACGCCCGCTTTCGCGTTTACGACGATGAGCGCGGATCCGGAAACGCGGAGCGCCTGAACAACCTCTCCCGCAAAATCGAGGTATCCGGGAGTGTCTATTATGTTTATCTTTGTGCCTTTATAATTAACCGGAGCAATCGATGCCGAAAGAGAGAAGCCGCGCTTGATCTCCTCGGGATCGTAATCGCAGACGGTGTTTCCGTCTGTCGGATTGCCGAGACGGTCTGTTCCTTTCGTAAGATAAAGCATTGCCTCCGCAAGAGACGTCTTACCGTCGGCGCTGTGCCCGAGAAGGCATACGTTGCGGATGTTCTTTGTAAGTACTTTTTCCATATATCTACTCCTTGAATAATATTGTTTAGCTTCGTATTTCCGTCATTTTGAACAGAATAACAAAAATTCAACATATATATTATATAACTTTTGTTAGAAATTATCAAGATAAATTCGATTTTTTAACATTCGGCATATTGGCAGAAAAAGATAATTTATATTTGTGAAATATTTACATAATCGACCCTCAAAGGGGCATTTTTCGGCAAAAATCCGCCTTTTGAGCCGCTCCGGACATAATTCCGTTCACTGCGGGGAAAAACAGTATTTACAAAGTCTCTTCCTTTTTTCTATTGACAAAAGCCACACCCGACTATATAATTAGATTGCAAAAATAATTGCGGAGGTATTTATTTATGGAAATTACAAAGCAGTCCGTCATCGGCGACGTTCTTGATTTCGCTCCCGAAACGGCAGAATTTTTCTTTGAAATAGGTATGCACTGCCTCGGTTGCCCCATGTCCAGAGGCGAAACGATCGAGCAGGCTTGCGCCGTTCACGGCACTGACGCAGACGAGCTTGTAAAGAAGCTCAATGCGGCTGTCGCAAACAAGAAATAATCAGAAAAATCAAAAAGTTTTCCCCCGAATCCCGAAGGGCTCGGGGGAAAATTTTATAAAGGAGCATCATGACCAAATTCTTTAAGCCCGACCCGCGCCTTTCCGCCGTCGGAGAGCTTGTCCGTGGCAGATTTCTGATCGACGTCGGCACGGATCACGCCATTCTGCCGATATACCTCTGCCTTGCCGGAAAAATCGATTCGGCGATAGCGTCCGACATAAGAAAAGGCCCGCTTGAAAATGCGGAAAAGAACATTTCATGTCACGGGCTGTCCGAAAAAATCAGCACTGTGCTGACCCCGGGACTGCACGGCATGGACGGGCTTTCCCCTTCAGACATTGTAATTGCGGGCATGGGCGGGATAATGATAAAGGATATAATTTCGGAATCCGACGTTGCGCGGCGGTCGCACCTGATTCTCCAGCCGATGACCCATGCGCACATTCTGCGTGAACATCTCTGCGAAAACAGTTTCGATATAACCGAGGAGCGTCTTGCAAAGGCGGACGGCAGGGTCTACGTCATCCTCTCCGCCACATACACGGGCAAAAAAGGCAATTATTCCCCCGCTGAAATATATGCGGGAAGATTTTCGGACATATATAAAAAGGAAAACGCGGCGCTCTGCTCCGAGCATTACGGGCGGCTCATGGCGGCTCTCAAAAAGAAAGTCGACGCGGGAGCCGACGCCGAAGCGGCAGAGCTTTATAAAGAAATCGATGCAATGAAAAAGGAGATTGTGCAATGACTGACGTAAAACAAGTATATTCTCATCTTGATTCGCTCTTCCCCCGCTCACTTTCGTGCAGCTGGGACAATGACGGACTCATGGTCTGCCCCGATTCTTCAAAAGAGGTCAAAAAGATATTGCTCACACTCGACGTGACGCAGAAGGTTGCGGACGAGGCGATACATGGCGGCTATGACCTTATCATCTCCCATCATCCGCTGATATTCCGCCCGCTCCGTCAGCTTTCCGAGGAATTTGCGGGAGCCGCCGTGCCGATGAAGCTGTTTTCGGCGGGAATTTCGGCCATCAGTCTGCACACGCGCTTTGACGCGGGCGAGGGCGGCATAAACGATACGCTTGCTTCGCTCCTTGGGCTTTGCGTCGTCTCTCCGTTCGGCGAAGAAGGCGAGATGTGCGGCAGGCTCTGCAAAACGGAGAAAATGACCGTCACCGATTTCTGCAAAAAGATAAAATCCACTCTCGGTTGCCCCTGCGTCGCCTGCGGGGATACGGGAAAGACGATAGAAATAGTTGCAATATGCGGCGGCGACGGAAAGAGCTTCATCCCCGCGGCAATGAAATCGGGAGCCGACGCTTTTCTGACGGGCGCCTCCGGCTATAACGCCGCAATCGAGGCTTCTGACAGAGGGCTCTGCGTTATCGACGCGGGTCATTATCATACGGAATTTCTGCCGTTTGTGACGTCGATGAAAAAAATTCTCGCGTCCGCTTTTAAGGATGTTCGGGCTGAAATATCCTCTGCGGGGTGCGAAATTTCGTGTTTTTGAGCGGAATTGTTACAATTATGTTTCAAAATCGCGGTTTTTATTGACAAATATTAAACGGAGTATTACAATAGCGATTGCGGCTTTTGTTGCAAAAATAAAGAAAGAAGGAGGTGTCGTCATGAACAAAGTAAAATTGAAAAAGGAATTTATGTCACAGGGAATGATAGGTGCCTTCGGATTGATTTTCTGAAAGCATATCTTTGCGCAATTTCGGCGTAGCCCTGGGGCTACGCCTTTTTCATTCGGGCGCGAAAGCGCAACCAAAATTCATCAAAGGTGAAATTTATGAATTCAAACAAGACAAAAAATCAGAAAAGAGCGGAAAAGCGGGGAAAACTGAAAATGACCCTCGGTTTCATGCGCGGGTCTGTCGGCTTCTTTGTCACAAGTATAATCTCTGCTCTGCTTCTTGCCCTGCTCGATACGCTCAGCCCGAAAATTATAAGTGTAACCGTCGACAGTGTGCTCGGCAGCGAGCCTGCGGAGTTGCCGGAATGGGCACTCTCCATTATAAACTCTCTCGGCGGGTTTGAATATTTCCGTCACCATCTCTATTATGTTGCGCTGCTGCTCGTCGTCCTCGCGGTGTTTACGGCGGTATTCCAGTATTGCAACCGCGTGTTCAACGCAAAGGGCGCGGAGACCCTCGTCAAAAACATGCGCGACAGTATCTTCACCCATATCGACCGTCTCCCCTTCTCATGGCATATGAAAAACCAGACGGGCGACATAATTCAGAGATGTACGTCGGACGTGGACAACGTCAAGCGCTTCCTCTCCGACCAGCTGACATCCGTTTTCAGAATAATCATAATGCTCTGTCTCTCGCTCTATTTCATGTTCTCAATGAACGTCAAGCTCGCGCTCGTCGCGGTTGCATTCATGCCGTTCATCATAGGCTATTCCGCCCTTTTCCATGGAAAAATCGGAAAGAGATTTGAAGTCTGCGACGAAAACGAGGGAATTCTCTCCGCAATCGCGCAGGAAAATCTGACGGGCGTGCGCGTTGTCCGCGCGTTCGGCAGGGAGAGATACGAAAGAGAAAAGTTTACAAAGCAGAACGAATATTACACAGGACTCTGGGTCAACCTTCACAGGACGTTTTCGATATTCTGGTCGACCTCCGACCTTATCTCCGGCATCTGGGTCATGTGTATCGTTGTCGTCGGCGCGGTTATGTGCGTCAGAGGCGACGGAATGACAGCGGGCAAATACATAGCGTTCATCTCATATAACGCAATGCTTATGTGGCCGATACGTCAGCTCGGACGAATGATATCCGAAATGAGCAAAACGGGCGTTTCCCTCGGACGTATATATCAGATAATGTCCGCAGAGGAAGAGCATGACAAGCCCGACGCCGTCACGCCCGATATGCACGGAGACATCGTTTTTGACCACGTCAGCTTCGCTTATGACGGCTGCCCCGAAATCCTTTCGGACATCAATTTCAGCATAAAAGCCGGAACGACGCTCGGTATTCTGGGCGGAACAGGCTCCGGCAAATCGACGCTTATGTATCTGCTGGACAGACTTTATGACATCCCCGAAGGGTGCGGAAAGATAACAATCGGCGGTGTGGACATTGCGGATATGAAAGCCGATTGGGTCAGAGAGAACGTCGGCATGGTGCTTCAGGAGCCGTTCCTCTTCTCAAAATCGATTGCGGAGAACGTCGGCATAACGAAAGAAAACATCGACCTTCCCGAAATCCGCGAGGCGGCAAGAATTGCTTGCCTTGACGAAACCGTCACTTCATTTTCAAAGGGCTATGACACATTCGTCGGCGAAAGAGGCGTGACGCTCTCCGGCGGACAAAAGCAGAGAGCGGCAATTGCAAGACTTATCGTCCAGCGAACGCCGATTATGGTCTTTGACGACTCGCTTTCCGCAGTCGACACGGAAACGGACAGCAAAATCCGTCATGCTCTTTCGGAAAATCTCGGCGGGTCGACCGTCATTCTCATTTCCCACCGCATAACAACTCTTATGCAGGCGGAAAAGATAGTCGTGCTCGATAAGGGCAGAGTCGCCGAAGAGGGCACACATTCCGAGCTTATTTCAAAGGGCGGCCTTTATAAACAGATATATGAAATTCAGACGAAAGGAGCGGAGGAGGTCATATGAACGCACGGAACACAAAAGATAAACAGCAATATGTTTCCCTTCCCTTCTTCGGACTGCCGAAGGTATTCAAATACATAAAGAAATACCGCAACTGGATAATCATAATGGTCACCTGCGGCGTGCTCGCGTCGGCGGGAGACATTCTTATTCCTTTCTTCCAGAGATACGCGCTGAACCATCTTGAAGACGGCGTTTTCATTGCAAACCTCGTCCCCTTCATACTGTTTTACGTGCTGACTCTCCTCGGAAAGATTATAACCGACTTTATCTCGTCATTCCTTTCGGGAAGGGTCGAGCTTTCCGTCCTGCGCGACCTGCGCAAGCTCAGCTTCGACCATTTGCAGACGCTCTCCTTCTCATATTTCAATCAGAACAGCGTCGGATATATTCATTCGCGCGTCATGAGCGATACAGCCCGCATAGGCGAGCTTGTCTCATGGGTCATAATGCAGGGTGTATGGAATTTTTCATATCTTATCGGCGTTGTAATCGTTATGCTTTCGATGAATGTAAAGCTGACATTGCTCATACTCGCCGTAATCCCGCTTATAACCGTTGTTTTCGCGATATTCCAGAAGAAGCTCGTAAATGAAAACAGACACATAAGAGAAGTCAACTCAAAAATAACGGGCAACTTCAACGAAGGCATTACGGGCGCGAAGACAATAAAAACGCTCGTCATTGAAGATAAAGTGGAGCGCGATTTCGTCCGCGACTCAAAGGAAATGAAGCGCAGCTCCGTTATGGCTCAGCGTTACCGCTCGATCCTCTCCGCGATGATAGGCTTTGCCTCCTCAATCGCGCTTGCGATAGTCATCTGGAAGGGCGGCGAGCTTTCGCTCATCGGCAATGACGCCATCGGCTATATGGACGTCGGCACGCTTTCGCTTTTCATGTCATATGCGCTCGGCATTATCGAGCCGATACGCTGGATAGTTGATATGATATCGGATCTTGTCCGCGAGCAGGTAAACATCGAGAGACTGACAAAGCTCCTTGAAACAAAATCGGACGTTACCGACACGCCCGAGGTCATTGAAAAATACGGCGACACGTTCTCCCCGAAAAAGGAAAACTGGGAGGAGCTGCACGGCGATATCGAATTCCGTGATGTTTCCTTCAAATATCCGGACGGCGACGAATACATTCTTGAGCATTTCAATCTGAAAATCCCGCAGGGGTCGAATATTGCAATCGTCGGCGAAACGGGGGCGGGAAAATCGACCCTTGTAAACCTTGTCTGCCGCTTCTATGAGCCGACCTCAGGGCAAGTTCTCATCGACGGCAGAGACGCAAGAGAAAGAAGCCAGCTCTGGCTGCACAGCAACATCGGCTACGTTCTTCAGACGCCGCACCTCTTCTCCGGAACAATCCTTGAAAACCTGCGTTACGGCAAGCCGGACGCAACTATCGAAGAGATCAACGAAGCTCTGCGTCGGGTTTCGGCGGACGGCGTTGTCGCAAAAGCCGAAAACGGTCTTGACACCAACGTCGGCGAAGGGGGCGACCTTCTCTCAACGGGCGAAAAACAGCTCATTTCCTTTGCCCGCGCGATAGTCGCAGACCCGAAAATTCTCATTCTTGACGAGGCAACGGCGTCCATCGATACGCTCACCGAGCAGAACATTCAAAAGGCGATAAGCGAGGTCATCCGCGGCAGGACGTCAATCATGATTGCGCACAGGCTTTCAACAGTCCGCAACGCGGACGTCATTCTGGTCGTCAGCGACGGAAAAATCGTCGAGCAGGGAAATCATGCCTCTCTCATGAAACAGAAGGGTCACTATTACAACCTTTACACGCGCCAGTACGAAGAAGACGCAACGAAAAACATATTGAGCTAAAGAAAAACTCCCTTCGGGGAGTTTTTTCTTTCAGAATTGAAGAGACAAGAAAAACGGAACGGCTTTGCCGCATTTTATAAATTCGCGGCGGAAACGGGGACGCAGAGAAGCCTGCAATAAATCCCGCGCGAAGCGCACATCTTCTCTTCACTCTTCACTTTTATCTTAAAAAGCCCCCGCCGAAGCGAGGGCTTTGTTTTATCCGATCTTCATATCCGCGTCGTCCGGGGTGTTTATCTTTCTTATTCTCGCGCCGAGCGAGCGGAGCTTTGAAACAATATCGTCATATCCGCGCTCTATGTAATGAACGTCTTCAATCTCCGTCCTGCCGTTGCATGCAAGTCCCGCAATTATCATTGCCGCGCCCGCGCGCAGGTCAACCGCTCTGACGCATGCTCCCGTCAGCACTCCGACACCTTCTATAACGGCGGTCTTCCCGTCAACCTTTATCAACGCACCCATTCTGCGGAGCTCGTCGACGTAGCGGAAGCGTCCGTCCCAGATAGTCTCCGAAATATGACTTGTGCCGTTTGCAAGGCACATAAGCGTTGCAATCTGCGGGTTCATATCGGTCGGGAAGCCGGGATACGGAAGAGTTTTGACGTTTGCCGCAAGCAGCTCGCCCCTGCGGGTGACCATGACAGCCTCGTCATATTCTTCAACCTCTGCTCCCATTTCGCAGACCTTCGCGGTGATCGCTTCCAGGTGCTTTGGGATGACATTGCTTATATAAACCCTGCCGCCCGTTGCCGCCGCCGCAACCATGAACGTTCCCGCCTCGATCATATCGGGGATGATACTGTATGTACAGCCGTGGAGCTTTTCCACGCCCTTTATCTTTATAACGTCTGTTCCTGCGCCGGTGATGTTTGCTCCGCAGAAGTTGAGGAAGTTTGCAAGGTCAACTATATGCGGCTCCTTTGCGGCATTTTCAATGACGGTCACCCCGTCGCAGAGGACGGAAGCGATAATCGTGTTTATCGTCGCGCCGACCGTAACGCAGTCAAAAAAGATGTTCGCACTTTTCAGCCCACTCTTCGTGACGGCTTCCATACATCCGCCGGAAACCGTGACCGTTGCGCCCATTGCTGTAAACGCTTTTATGTGCTGATCGAGGGGGGGGGAGCCGAAGTCGCAACCGCCGGGCAGACCGACCTTTGCAGAGCCGAAACGCGCAAGGCAAGCCCCCGCAAGGTAATACGACGCGCGCATTTTTCTTGCGAGTTCAAACGGCACGACATTATTTTTGACGCGCCTTGTATCGATTTCAACGGCATTTTTGCCGATGGGGCGCACTTTTGCGCCTATGCTCGAAAGCATTTCAAGCGACTGTCTGACATCGCTTATCTTGGGAAGATTCTCTATAATACAGACGTCGCCCGTGGTTATGCATGCGAAAATAACGGCAACAGCGGCATTCTTCATCCCGCTTATTTCCACCTTGCCGCTCAGTTTCACGCCGCCGTCGATAACTATCTTTTCCATGTGTAAAAACCTTTCTTGCCTGACGGAAAGAGTTCCTTTATAAATTATATTGTATAACGCGACAAATTGCAACAGTTTTTTTACTTTTTCACTCCGTCTATCATATTATAACTGTGCGCCGTGCCGTCCGAATAAATGAGGTTGATTACGGGAACATAATATTCCTTCCCGTCAGCCGCGCGGTAAACATCATATGAGTAATAAAGAGCGGAAAGTTCAAGCCGGTTTTTCGCCGCCACAGTCGACTGCGAAGGCAAATTTTCATCCGCCCAGCGCTTTTCGTCAAAAAGGACGGTGAGCAAGTCGACGCAGTCCGTTTTCAGCTTTTCCGTCGGCAGGAGGAGAGAAAATTCGCCTTCTCCGGAGATGACGTTCCCCCCCGCGTCGATGACAAGATAAAATGCCTGCGATGTCTGCATTTTCCCTATATACTGCAAAAACATCGCCGCATAATATTTTCCGTCATCCGTGACATAGAGACGATAAAGTCGGGCGCTCGTTTTTTCCGCCTTTTTGTTCTGCGGAAGCGAGTTTATATCGCCCGTGCACATTGCCTTTTCCATCGCCGCTTCAAGCTTTTCGGAATAATTATCGAGCATGAATATTGCGGAGATGTCATCCGAGCTCATAAGAGCCGTCGGCATGACGACGTCCTGCGCGGATCTGTATTCAAATGTGCCGTTCTGCGAAAAGCGATAACTGCCGCCCTGTGCGACAAGCTCCTCCCCGTCACGCGAAACGTCGCCGAAAAGAGCACCGACGGCAAGCGCCAGCTCCTCTTCTCCGTAATTTCTCATATACGCGGGGACTGAAACCTTTTTCGCCCGCAGATATTTCTCGCCGACGGAAAGTCCGCTTTCCGAAAGAAGCTTTCCGACCGACGCTATTTCGCTTTCCGAATAATAATTCATGCGCTTATACTGCCATCTGACCTCGATTCCGAAGAAAACATTCATGACAAGCAGCACGGCAATGGCAAAGATTTTGAGATTTTTCCAGCTCATTATTCAGTCACCTCCGCCGCTTTTGCAAAAAGCCACGTCGCGCCGACGGATTTTTCCGTCCCGGGGACGGTATAAAACGGGATAAGCCTTCCGTCGCCGAGCTTTTCTTCGCCGTATATATCGGCATACCATCTGCGCGGACAGGCGCTGTATATCTTTGTCGACTGGAGGTCATAAACCGCCAGAGACGCAGAAACAAGCGTTTCCCCACTGAATTCAAAGCGCAAAAGGTCGCTGTCACCGTTAAAAACAGAAATGTTATTGCATGAATATCCGAAAACAACCTCGGTATTTTTGCCGTTTTTATATACGCCGCGGAGCTTTATGTCCGCCGGATCTCCCGCGCCGGATTCTTTTATCAGCTTTATCGCCATGCCGACGTAATCATAAATATCCGCGCCGCCGACGCCGGAATTCACCTTCACGCCGCCCGCGCTTCCCGTCACCGTATAGACGAGCTTTCCGTCGCGGCTGAGCCTTATGTTCTGTCCTTCCTCTATATATGAAACGGCACCGTCGCTTTCGTAATACTTTGCCGACTTTTCATAGTTTATGCCGAACGCCCCCGTCATGCGGGAGATTGCGGATTCGCTTTCCGTCATATCGCGCGCAACGACAAGCACCTCGGGCACGGAAAGACCCTCCGTTCTTACGGTCATACCGGCGTAACCGTCGGCATATTCGAATTCAAAAGAAAATGCCCCCGACATATTATATGAAAAAATTCTTTCTCTGTTAAAATACACGTCAAGATACGAAGACGGTATCAGATCGGATTCGAAAAGATAATATTCCCCATGACGGTTTCTCGCTATAACGGAGAAAGGATACAGCTTTGAAACGGTCTTTCCGCCGTTTATATCCGTTCCTTCTATCTCCGTCGGCTCGCCGGAGGGATATATTATCAGCTCGCTTATGAATTCATCGCCGATCTTCCCGGCAGGTGAGTCCGTAAAGGTCATAAAATATATCATCGACCGCGGCAACTCACCGCAAAAGCTCATATAGACATTGTCACCGGAAAGAGCTTCGCGCCACATTCTTTCCCCCGCGACTCCGGACAGCCCGGAGACCTTTCCGTCCTCGCCGAGCGTTGACACAAGATATTCCGAAAAGCTCTTATAGAGCGTACCGACCTTTGCGTCCTCCGTGTCCGAAAACATTCCGATATGCCTTCCGTCCGCTGAGCTGACGCCGATGAATTCCGGCGTGACGCAACCGGCGTCAAAATATTTTGCATATTCGTTCTTTGACGACTGATGTCTCAGCGACGCCATAAGCGACCTTGAAAGCTCGGCGCTCTGCACCTTCCCGAAGCCGAATATGTATATCGCGCAAAGACAGACAAGCGACACAAGAAGCGCCGCACAAACGACCGTTTTTACCGTTTCAATGGCTTTGTTTTCCTTCATTTTCGCCCATCAGTCCTTTCTTTAAGGTTTACGCTGTTTTCAGACGCCCGCCGTCTCTGTTCCGAACTCGCCAGGAAGGTTTGCGACATAAGGCAGACGGACATATACCGTCGTACCGCTGCCGACTTTCGATTCAAGCCAGATCTGACCGCCGTGTGCGTCGACGATCTCCTTTGCTATCGCAAGTCCGAGGCCCGTTCCGCCCGTATCGGAGGTGCGCGCCTTCTCGACCCTGTAAAATCTTTCAAATATTCTCGGTATGTCCTCTTCGGGAATACCCATTCCGTTATCCTTCACGCTTATGACAACGGAGTCCCCGTCTGCCTTTGCGGAAATATCGATTTTTCCGCCGTCCGGCGTATATTTGACGGCGTTCGCCACAATGTTTATCAGCACCTGCTGGAGCTTTTCCTTGTCCCCCGTGACGGGAGGAATATCCTCGTCGCAGTTGCATGTCAGCGTGTGCCCGTGGTTGCCGGCGTCAACCGCCATTATATCGTGCAGACGACGGCAGAAATCGCCGATGTCAAAGGTCTCAACCTTCCATGCCGTGCGGTTGTTGTCAAGACGGGAAAGGACGAGCAACTCGCTGACTATTCTCGTCATTCTGTCGCACTCTTCAACAGCCATCCGGAGGAAATTGTTCTTCGATTTCTCGTCCAGCTGAGGATATTCAAGCACCGTTTCGACAGCTCCCTTTATGCTCGTCAGCGGCGTGCGGAGCTCGTGCGAAACGTCCGCAACGAATTCCCTGCGGGATTTGTCAAGCTCGTATCTGCCCGTATTATCGTGGATAACACACATGATACCCGCGTTTTCGTCATCGCTCTGCGTATATCTGAATTCCGCAAAGGTTATATCAAGGGCTTTGCCGTCAAAAATGACGTCGCTTATGACATAATTCTTGCTTTCCCTGTATTTGCCCGAAACGTCCCTGTAATCAATCTGAAGAACCTTCATCATGTATGAGAAGGAAAAATCGATGTTTTCTTCATAACCGAAGAGCTTTTTCGCCGTTTTGTTTATATGCATGAGCCTGCCCTGACTGTCAAAGGCGATGACGGCATCATTGAGGTAAAGGAAGAGCGTTTCAAACTTTTCCCTTTCGCCCGATATTTCGTCAAGCGTGCTTTTCAGCACGTTTTTCATGTTATTGAAGGTGACGGCAAGCGTGCCTATCTCGTCGCTCGAGCCGACCTTGACCTCCTCCGAAAATTCCCCCGCGGAAATTCTCTTCGCGCTGACCGTCAGCGCTCTTATGGGCGAGGTTATCGCCTTTGCGAGGAAGAACGAAAGCACTATTGCGACAAGCATTCCGAAGAAGATTGACTGAACCGTTATCTGGAATATCATTTCGGAAAACGCGCGAACCTCCTCCTGCGAGTCCTTTACATAGACAACGCAGCTTTTCCCGCCGTTTTCGAGATAAACGGCATAGTCTATATAGCTTGTCCAATATTCCTTTTCCCCGCCGACTCCGCCCGCAAGCGCGGTGACAAGGTTCGGAGTTATTTCAAGCTCCTTGCCCAGCTCCGTATCCGACCCTTCGAGCATTTCCCCGCTCATATCGAGGACGTAATAGTTTCTGTATTTGCTTATGCCGAGCGTGCCGGAATACGCCCTGAGAATCTCATTCTGCTTTGCGGAGAAATTGTCGTCCGTCATTGCGGCGCGCAGCTCTGAGGCAAGACTGCTGTCATCCGCAAACGCCGCCTTCATTTCGCTCTGGAAGTCGCTCGAATAAAACCTGTTCGAGCTGAGTATGAGCACGGCGCTTATCGCCGCCATAAGAGTGATTGTGAAAACGACGAATATCAGAATTATTTTGAAATGCAGATTTCTGTACATCTTTCGTCCTTTCGTCTCTTATGAGGGAATATAATAGCCCTTTGTACGTTTTGTGAGTATGTATTCCGGCTCTGCCGGCGTGTCCTCGATTTTCGAGCGCAGACGCGACATCGTAACGTCGACCGTGCGTATTCCGCCGAAAAAGTCCTCATATCCCCAGACCTTTTCAAGTAGCTCCTCTCTTGTGAAGAGCTCATCCGGATGCGAGGCAAGGAGCACAAGCACCTCGAATTCCTTTCTTGAAAGCTCAATCTCGCGCCCGTCCTTTGTGACGCGGAAATTCTTTGTATCGATTCTGAGTCCGCGGATGACAATCATCCCTTCCGGAGGAGCGGGTTGCTTCATTTCAACAAATTCTCCGGAGCTGCGGCGGATGTTCGCCTTCACTCTCGCGAGCAACACCTTGATTGAGAACGGTTTTGTGACATAGTCGTCAGCACCGAGGTCAAGCCCCATGACCTTATCTATCTCCTCTTCCTTCGCCGTAACCATTATGATAGGCGTGGACAAGGTTTTTCTTATCTCGCGACAGACGGAAAAACCGTCGCGCTTGGGGAGCATTATATCAAGAAGAATGAGGTCGAAATTGCCCGTCAACGCTTTTTCAAGTCCTTCATCGCCGTCGAAGGCGGTATCGCAAAGGTAGCCTGCCATTTTCAGATTGACCTCAAGCAGCATTGATATTCTCTTTTCATCCTCTATGACGAGTATCCTCTTTTTTGCGGAGTTCTCTTCCATAAAAATATTTCCCCTTCGTTTTTTTATTTTGACGCGCCGTCGCCGTAAAGCATGTAGGCGCAGAGAAGGTCGACCACAAGACCATAGCTCTTTATCCCCGCCTCCTGCCCGTGCGAGGTGATATATGTGTCGTTGACTTTGTTTGATACCGTCGCCGCGACGTTATCTCTGTATTTATCGAAAAATACCGAATACGAATTCAGCTCGCGCTTTATCTCTTCGGACATTTCCGAAATCAGCTTGTCATAAAGCTTCTTATCTGCGGAACAGAGCTTGTTTCTCACCTCGCAGAACATATCAAGATATCCGCTGTAACGGACATAGGGGTCGTCGCTCGATGTGCAGACGAGAAACGCGACAAAGTTTGCTTCGTCCTCCCTTGCAATCCCCCTCTGGTGTGCCATTTCATGCGCGGCGGAGCTGATGACGATGAAATCCGGATAATTTACGTTCACATTCGCCTCGCCCGTGAAAAAGCTGTAAACCCCTGAGGTGTGGGTATATGTCCACGGCTCGCTCAGCGCAACGGGCTTCGTGTTTGAACGAAAGCTCTGAAAGCACGGATATTTTTCGCTGACTTCTCGCCATGCGTCATTCAGTTTGTCATTCATTTCGGAATATGAAAAGTCCATGACGGAATACGTCCCGCGCGGATAAAAGACATTATCAAGCTCCTTTTCAGCGCCTTCCAGAAGCAGTCTTGCCGTATCATAAAGCTCTTCGGCGGAGACATCTTTTCTCTCCATTCCGAGTTTTTCGTCCATGGTCTTACCGTAATAGCCCGTGCCGTAACCGAAAACGAAAAGCGAATACACAAGCGATATTACCGCAAGCGTGCCGGAAGTGAACCTGATGAGCAAGCGAAGCGATTTATTTCCGGCTCTGACAATCAGCACAACGAGTATCAGAAGAAGCGCAGGCGAACAAAGGAGGAGCGTTTCCGCAAAGGAAAACGGCAGAAAATCGGTCATTTTCGCAAGGACAAGCCTTATAAAGGGGCCGGAGCCGTCATTTATCGCGTCGGCGAATGCCTTGTTTGATTTTGAAATAAGCTCGACCGCAAAAGCAGCGGCAAAGATGGCAAAAAGAACGATCGCCCAGACGGGAACCCAATCCAGAAGACGGAATCTCCCGCTTTTGTTTCTGTCTTTCATTCTCATCCCTCCCCCATCGGATTATTTCTGAATATACATATTTAATATATCATATCTTTGATTTATTTTCAACACTTTTTCTCCGCGCATACGCTTTTTACTGAAATTGCCTTTCAAAGTGCGTCGCGACATAAAAAAGCATACAGACAAAGCGGCATTTATCCGATTTTTTTGCTGTCATGCCCCTTGCGCTTGAAATTTTTATCGAAATGTGGTATAATGTTATATTACCCGGACAGACGGAGGTTTGCTATGCATAAAGACCACAGAAAACATACAAAAGACCGTTTTCTCGCAGAAGGACTTGACAGCTTCGAGCCACACGAGATCCTTGAGCTGTTGCTTTTTTATTCGATTCCGCAAAGGGATACAAACGGCATTGCGCACGAGCTGATAAACAGATTCGGCTCGCTTTCCGCCGTCCTTGACGCGCCCTATGAGGATCTGCTCGACGTCCCCGGCATAAGCGAACATTCCGCAACTCTCATAAAGCTTATTCCCGCAATATCACGCAGATATGCCCTTGAAAAGAATTCAAAGGTTACCCGTCTTGCGACGATCGAGGATATCGGCAGATATCTTGTCGCGCGGTATCTCGGCGTGACGGAGGAGACGGTGCTTTTGCTTCTGCTGGACAACAAATACCGTCTGATAGAATGTGTAAAGGTGCATGAAGGCTCCGTCAATTCGTCGGCAATAACGATGAGAAAGCTCGTCGAAACGGCGCTGTTCAAAAGGGCTTCGTTTGCAGTCCTTGCGCATAATCATCCGGACGGGATTGCGATTCCGTCATCTGACGACATATTCACGACGCAGCAGGCAAAACGCGCCTTTGACCTGATTGAAATAAAGCTGATAGGGCATATAATCGTCGCGGGCGACACATTCACAAACATAATTGACGTAAACAAATAAACAGAGGATTGAAAATGGATAAATTCAAGCTCGTCTCCCCGTATAAAGCGACAGGCGACCAGCCGGAGGCGATTGACGCGCTTGTCCGCGGCGTTCTTCGCGGCGACAGGGAGCAATCGCTCGTCGGCGTGACGGGATCGGGAAAAACGTTCACCATGGCGTCGATAATCGAAAAGGTCAACCGTCCGACGCTCGTTCTTGCGCACAACAAGACGCTGGCGGCGCAGCTCTGCTCGGAATTTCGGGAATTCTTCCCCGATAACGCCGTTTCGTATTTCGTTTCGTATTACGATTACTACCAGCCGGAGGCGTATATCCCCGGTAAAGACCTGTATATCGAAAAGGACTCCCTCGTAAACGATGAAATCGACCGTCTCCGCCACAGCGCAACGTCTTCGCTGTTTGAAAGGCGTGACGTTATAATCGTCGCGAGCGTTTCCTGCATATATTCCCTCGGCGACCCCTCGGAATACAAGTCGCTCGTTTTGGCCGTGCGCGAGGGAATGGCAATCTCCCGAGAGGAGCTTATGCGTCGGCTGATAACGATAAATTACAATCGCAACGACCTCTCCCTCACAAGGGACAAGTTCCGCGCAAGGGGAGATACCGTCGAAGTGATGCCCGCGTCGGACACGACCGCCCTCCGCATTGAATTCTTCGGCGACGAAATTGACAGGATAAGCGAGATAAACGTTCTGACGGGTGAAACAAAGCGCCGCCTTTCGTATGCGGCGATATATCCCGCATCTCATTATGCAACCTCGGAGGCAAAGCGCGACGCCGCCCTGGACGAAATCAACCGCGAAATGACGGAGCGCGTTGCGGAATTCAGGGAGCAGGGAAAATTTCTCGAAGCCCAGCGCATAGAAGAGCGCACAAGATACGATATGGAAATGATACGCGAGATAGGCTTCTGCTCCGGAATAGAAAACTATTCCAGAGTACTCTCCGGCAGGCCCGAGGGATCTGTTCCCTTCTGCCTGCTCGATTACTTCCCGCGTGACTTTCTGCTCTTTGTCGACGAATCGCACGTCACGCTGCCACAGGTCAGGGCTATGAGCGGAGGTGACTTTTCGCGCAAGAAAAACCTCATAGATTACGGCTTCCGTCTCCCCTCCGCATATGATAACCGCCCGCTGACCTTCCCGGAATTTGAAAGCAAGCTCAATCAGGTTATCTATGTCAGCGCAACGCCGGGCCCATATGAAAAGCAGCACAGCACGCAGCTTGTTGAGCAGGTCATCCGCCCGACGGGACTTCTCGACCCGAAAATCGAAGTCCGCCCCGTCGCGGGACAGGTCGACGATCTTATGGGCGAGATCAAAAAGCGCACGGAAAAGGGAGAGAGGGTTCTTGTCACAACTCTTACGAAAAAAATGGCGGAGGATCTCTGCGAGTATCTTGAAATGAACCTTATAAAGGTTCGATATATTCATCACGAGGTTGAGACGATGGAGCGGCAGGAGCTGCTCCGCGATCTGCGCCTCGGCGTTTATGACGTTCTCGTCGGCATAAATCTGCTGCGCGAGGGGCTTGACCTGCCGGAGGTGTCGCTCGTTGCGATTCTCGACGCGGATAAGGAAGGACTGCTGCGCTCGGAAACGTCGCTCGTTCAGACAATCGGCAGGGCGGCAAGAAACGAAAACGGCACCGTCATAATGTACGCCGACACCATAACAGACTCCATGCGTCACGCGATTGACGAAACGGAGCGCAGACGCAGTATTCAGGAAAAATACAATAAGGAACACAATATCGTTCCTCACACGATAAAAAAGGATGTCCGCGCGGTCATCGAAATTGCTTCAAGCAAGGAGATAAACGCCGCAAAGGGCAAAAAGAAGATGGACGCAAAGGAAAGAGACACTCTGATCGAAAAGCTGACGGCGGAAATGAAAAAAGCCGCTTCGCAGCTTGATTTTGAGCGCGCCGCTTACCTGCGCGACAGTATTGCAAAGATAAAAAACACGGAGAAAAAATAAAATGCCCGCAAAATTCATTCATGTGAAGGGTGTGCGAGTGCACAACCTCAAAAACATAGAGCTGACAATCCCGCGTGACAAGCTCGTGGTATTCACGGGACTTTCCGGCTCGGGAAAGTCTTCGCTCGCCTTTGATACGATCTATGCCGAGGGTCACAGGCGGTTTGTCGAGTCGCTCTCGTCATACGCAAGGCAGTTTCTCGGTCAGCTTGACAAGCCGGATATAGATTTTATCGAGGGACTTTCGCCCGCTATTTCGATTGATCAGAAAACAACCTCCAAGAACCCACGCTCGACCGTCGGCACGGTGACGGAAATATACGATTATCTCCGCCTGCTTTATGCAAGAGTCGGAATTCCGCATTGCCCCGTCTGCGGCAAGGAAATCCGCCGTATGCCGACAGACGTTATGATAGACCGGATAATGGCTATGCCCGAGGGCACGAAATTTATGGTTTCCGCGCCTGTCGCAAGGGGAAAAAAGGGTCGGTTTGAGAAAGTGTTTGACGACGCACGCAAAAACGGCTTTTCAAGGGCGCGCGTCGACGGAACGGTATATTCAATCGACGAGATTCCGGAGCTTGACAAGAACAAAAAGCACAATATTGAAATCCTCGTCGACAGGCTCGTCCGCAGAGAGGGGATAGAGCAACGCCTTTCGGACTCGCTTGAAACCGCGCTTTCAATGGGCGGCGGCACCGTCTCCGTAATCAACGCGGAAACGGAGGAGGAGCAGACCTTTTCGCAGAATTACGCCTGCGAGGAGCACGGCTTTTCCGTTGCGGAGCTTGAACCGAGAATGTTCTCCTTCAATAATCCCATAGGCGCGTGCGAAAAATGCGCGGGGCTCGGCGAGCTTCAGACGTTTTCCGTCGAAAAAATGATTCCGGACGAGTCGCTTTCTCTGCGCGAGGGAGCAATCAACGTAAACGGCTTCAAAAGTCTTGATGAGGACTCCTGGTCGGGGCCTCTGATAGAGGAGGTCGGCAAGAGTCACGGCTTTACGCTTGATACAAAGCTCTGCGATTTTTCAGTCGACGCGAAAAATGCCCTGCTCTACGGCACGGGAGACGAAAAATATCACGTTATCCGCAGCTTTGCGGGCTTGGTACACGATCAGATCGTCAAATGGGCAGGACTTGTGAACACCGTTCAGACGCGTTTTGCGCAGATGCAAAACGAATATTATCAGGAATTTCTTGAATTTGTCCCGTGTCCGGAGTGTCACGGCAAGCGACTGAAAAAAGAGGTGCTTTCGGTCACCGTCGGCGGACGGAATATAGACGAGGTCTGCTCGCTCGACATCGCTTCCGCTCTCGACTTTTTTGAAAAACTGTCGCTTACGGGCGCGGACGAGCAGATTGCAAGGGAAATTCTGAAAGAGATAAAATCACGGCTCGGATTTCTCAAAAGCGTCGGACTCGAATATCTGACCCTCGGCAGAAAAGCGGGAACGCTTTCCGGCGGCGAGGCGCAGAGAATACGCCTTGCAACGCAGATCGGCTCGTCGCTTGTCGGCGTGCTTTATATTCTCGATGAGCCGAGCATAGGGCTTCATCAGCGCGACAACCGCAAGCTGATTGATACCCTTCTCCGCCTGCGCGATACGGGAAATTCGGTCATAGTCGTCGAGCACGACGAGGAAACAATGCTCGCTTCGGACTATATCGTCGATATAGGTCCCGGCGCCGGTGTTCACGGCGGCGAGGTCGTCGCGGTTGGTACTCCGGAGGAAATTATGGCTTGCGAAAGGTCGATAACGGGTCAGTATCTTTCGCATAAAAAAGTCATTCCCGTGCCGGAAAAACGCAGAGAAGGCAACGGAAAATATCTTGTTGTCCGCGGAGCGAGAGAAAACAACCTCAAAAATATAACGGTCCGCTTCCCGCTCGGAAAATTCATCTGCGTGACGGGCGTTTCCGGCTCCGGAAAATCGTCGCTTGTCAACGCCGTGCTTCTCAAAACGCTCCAGAAAAAGCTCAACCGCGCCATAACATACCCCGGCAAATGCGACGGTATCGACGGTATCGAAGAACTGGACAAGGTAATCGCGATAGACCAGAGCCCGATAGGACGCACACCGCGATCAAATCCCGCAACCTATACCGGACTTTTTACGGACATCCGCGAGCTTTTCGCAAGCACGCCGGACGCAAAAGTCCGCGGATATTCCTCCGGTCGCTTCTCGTTCAACGTCAAGGGCGGCAGATGCGAGGCGTGCCAGGGAGACGGCGTCCGCCGCATAGAGATGCACTTCCTGCCCGATGTATACGTCACCTGCGATGTCTGCCACGGCAAACGCTACAATCACGACACGCTTGAGGTAAAATACAAAGGAAAGAATATATACGAGGTGCTTGAGATGACCGCCGAGGAGGGCGTTGTCTTCTTTGACGGGCTGCCGAAGATCCGCCGCAAGCTGCAGACGCTCTGCGACGTGGGACTTGGGTATATCAAGATAGGGCAGTCGTCAACGACGATATCGGGCGGCGAGGCGCAGCGCGTAAAGCTTGCGACCGAGCTGTCGCGCCGCGGCACGGGCAAGACGATGTATATTCTTGACGAGCCTACCACGGGACTGCACACCGAAGACGTTTCGCGCCTGCTCACGGTGCTTCAGCGCTTCGTAGACGCGGGCAACACCGTGCTTGTGATCGAGCACAATATGGAAGTGATAAAGACCGCCGACTATCTGATCGACCTCGGTCCCGAGGGGGGAGACGGCGGCGGAACGCTCGTTGCATGCGGCAC
>ENA-ORMS01000131-ORMS01000131.1-human-gut-metagenome-genome-assembly--contig:-NODE-131-length-82587-cov-7.650778_pt1 | contig 82587 bp, 79 predicted proteins | sample MGYA00242104_ERZ508997 | MGnify/ENA primary metagenome ERZ508997 (study PRJEB26280, sample SAMEA2338704) | human gut metagenome | biome: human gut; feature: human-associated habitat; material: faeces...
TACGCAACCGAGCCGCTGCGCACCGGTGATGTGATAGCATCCGTCGCCTCGTCCGCCAGTGTGCTGTACTATTCCGACGTGGTGACCTATAAGGACAACAGCAGCGAGAAGGTAGAGATCATCTCGCTGCCATGCCCCATATTTGAGGGAGGGGAAAGGCTTGTCATGCAGCGGGGCGTGGGGGCCTGTACCGTGAAGTCCACGCCGGAGCGGGAAAAAGCCTGTACGATCTTCCTCAAATGGCTGACAGAGCCTGAGAGAAATGTGGATTTCGTCACGTCTCTCGGTTATATGCCGGTGACTAAGGAGGGCTTTGACTATCTGCCTGCCGCCATAGAAACGCTGACAGATCCCATGTATGCTTCGCTCTACGAGGCCTTTTTGAGGACGCGGCAGGACTACACCTTCTATGTGCCGCCCCAGCGGGAGGACTATCTGTCGCTGGAGACACGCTTTGAAAAAACGGCGCGCCTGCGTCTTACGGCGGGACGGGTGCAATATTCCGAGCAGGGCGCGGACGTAACGGACGAGCTGCTGCATACAACGCTGGACGAGTTCAAAAGAAGCTATGGCAATTAACACTGAAAAGAGAGGAGGGAGCTGCGTGCTTCTGTACCTTAACAGGCGGTGGGGCAAAATCGACGCAGCGGCAAGAGGCCGCAGCATCGGCAGCCGTCTGGCGCTTTGCTGGCTATGCATGGTGCTGGCGGTGCTGTCTGCCGCGCTGCTTCTGCTGAGCGCGACGGGCGTTCTCTCCCACACGGCGAGTCAGTTCGGAGAAACGGCGGCCCTGCAGCAGAAAAACACCGCTGCCATTTTCACCGCCCAGATGGACGTGCTCACCGCGCAGGGCATTGAGCTTTCCAACACTGTCAGCGGAGAGGTCGAGAGCTTTCTTGCCGGCCGCGGCCTGTCATTCGATGCGCTGAATGATAATCCGGAGCTCATCGCGGAGCTGGAAGATATGCTGATCCCTGCTTTGAAGAGCGCAATGGAGGGCAGCACCTGCAGCGGCGCGTATTTCTGCCTTGATGCTACCGCAAACACATCGCTGTCAACATCCGAAACCTCCCGTGCGGGAGTGTATCTCCGATATTCCGGTCTTCGATCCGCCCACCCCAGCGGTACCGTCACCTGTTTTCGGGGAACGGTGGATGCCGCCAGAAGAAACGGCTTGCAGCTTCACAATCGCTGGAACCCGGAGCTGAATACTTCCCTGATCCCCGGCTACCGGCAGGTCATGGCGTGGGACGGAGACAGACTCTCCGGCGGCTGCCTCTGGACAGAACGGATACCGCTGCTGGATACCTGGGAGAGCGTGACGCTTCTGTGCGTACCCGTGCGTGATGGAGCGGGTAATGTCAGGGGCGTCTGCGGTATGGAGCTGAGCAACCTGTATTTCAGTCTGTCCCACAGTACAGTCTCCGGCTCCTACGGCAGCTTCATAATGCTGCTGGCTCCCATGAACGGAGATACTCTCCTTCTCGATAAGGCCATGCTGGGCAGCACGGAGGGGACGGATCTGTCCGCCTCCGGCGAGATGAGGATACAAAGCGGCCGGGACTACGATACTTTTACATGGAACGACACGACCTATCTCGGCAAGTACCAGATCGTCCCGGGCCGTTTGGCGGACGGTCATCCGCTGGCGGCGGTGACGCTGGTGCCGGAAAGCGGCTACCGCCATCAGGTTCAGACCGCCCGCCTTGGCTGGACGCTGGGCTCCCTCGGATTCCTTATAGGGATGCTGGTGCTGGCCGCTGCACTTTCCCGCCGCTTTGCCATGCCTATCGCCCAAGGCCTCGAGGCAGCCAAAAGCTGTGAACATGACTGGCAGCCTACGGGCATTCGGGAGATTGACGAGCTGACGGTCTATTTCCATAGCCGCCTGCGTGAGAGCCGGCCCGAGGATGCCCTGCCCCGGCAGGTGGAAAGCCTTGTATCCGAGCTCATCGACCGGTCAAAGGGACTTACCTCCTCGGAGCGCATTATTCTGCGCTACTATGCCGAGGGCTATACCGTTAAGGACATTCCCGGACTGCTGTTTATCAGCGTGGGCACTGTGAAGGGTCACAACAGCCATATATACAGCAAGCTGGGGGTGGATTCCTACGATGCTCTGAAAGCCTATTTGGATGTGCTCCGGCGCTGCGGTAGACTGGAGGAGCTGCTGCAGAGCGGCAAGCAGCGAAGCTATGTATGAAGTAATATGATTTTAACATTATCAGAAATGCACAATTTATGCCTGCCATATTTGTGCATTACGTGTAGGCCTAAGTCATGTTTTGCGGTTTTTCGCCAAAAACAGGACTTGGGCCTATATCTTTTTTTATAAAAGAGGGTAATTATTGAGACATAACAGCCGCATACATTGGGGAAAACTGCCGGGGAGGAGGGATTACATATGAAGCGGATCATGAAAGAGGCAATGGGTGACTGCTCTACCGTAGAGGAGTTCCGCTTTCTTGTCCGCTGCCGGGAATGCGGCAGAACGTGGCACAGCAGCCCGGTTCGTTTTTCTAAGGCCGGTGCAGAGCCGAAAACCGAGGGAATGAGTGCAATCTTCCGGACGCTCTATGAGAGGGAACGGGATGCTGCCCGGGAAAAAGCCGCAGCGGAAGCCTCTGAGATATTCAGCCGCTGCCCGGTCTGCGGAAGGCTGGTGTGCGACCGTTGCTTTCTGATCTGTGAGGACCTGGATATGTGCATTGCCTGCGCTAAGACCTTGCAGGTGCGCGGCGACATTGTGGCAGGAGAAGCTTTCGCACCGCGTGAGCTCCCTGCCGGACCGATAGGCAAAGCTTCAACGGAAGAATCAGATATCAAATAAAAAAAGGAGACAGAAACTATGGGACTTATCAAAGCGGCCTTAGGCGCGGCCGGCGGCGTTATGGCCGACCAGTGGCGGGAATACTTTTATTGCGAAGCCATCCCCTCGGATGTGCTGGCGGTTAAGGGACGAAAGAAGGTCACGGGCCGTTCCAGCAACACCAAGGGTGATGACAACATCATCTCCAACGGCAGCGTGATCGCCATTGCCGACGGTCAGTGTATGCTTATCGTGGAGCAGGGCAAGGTGGTGGATGTGTGCGCCGAGCCGGGCGAATACACCTACGATATGTCCACAGAGCCGAGCATCTTCTACGGCGATCTGGGCGAAAACGTAAAGAACGTATTTATGAACATCGGCAAGCGCTTTACCTTCGGCGGCGAGGCCCCCAAGGATCAGCGCATCTACTACTTCAACACCAAGGAGCTGACGGGCAATAAGTACGGTACGCCCAGCCCCGTTCCGTTCCGAGTGGTGGATCAGCGGGCCGGCATCGACATAGACATCGGCATCCGCTGCTTCGGCGAGTACAGCATTCGCCTCAAAAACCCGCTGCTGTTCTACACCAACGTATGCGGCAATGTCAGCGAGGACTATAAGACCGAAAATATCGCGGGTCAGATGAAGACGGAGCTGCTGACTGCGCTTCAGCCCGCGTTTGCAAAAATCAGCGAAATGGGCATCCGCTATTCCGCTCTCCCCGGTCATACGCTTGAGCTGTCCGACGCCCTCAACGAGCAGCTGTCGGGCAAGTGGCGTGATCTCCGCGGTATGGAGATCGTCTCCTTCGGTGTTTCCAGCGTGAAGGCCAACGAGGAGGACGAACAGATGATCAAGGAGCTGCAGCGCAATGCGGCCTTCATGGATCCCACCCGGGCGGCGGCACATCTCGTAGGCTCTCAGGGCGAAGCCATGAAGGCGGCGGCCGCCAACACCGGCGCAGGCCCGGCTATGGCCTTTATGGGCATGGGCCTGGCCGGTCAGGCGGGCGGCATGAACGCCCAGAATCTCTTCCAGATGGGACAGCAGCAAATGCAGCAGCAGCAAATGCAGCAGCAGCAAATGCAGCAGCAGGCGGCGCAGCCTGCCCCCGCTCCGGCGATGCAGGGCTGGACTTGCTCCTGCGGGCAGGGCGGTATCACCGGCAACTTCTGCCCGAACTGCGGCGCAAAGAAGCCCGAGCCGAAGCCTACCGCAGACAGCTGGAAATGCAGCTGCGGCGCCACCGTCACAGGAAAGTTCTGCCCTGAGTGCGGCAGTCCCAGACCCGCTCCGGCAGCGGACGGCTGGACCTGTGCCTGCGGTGCGGTGAACAAGGGCAAGTTCTGCTCCGAGTGCGGCGCGAAGAAGCCTGCCGGCGTACCCCAGTACAAGTGCGACAAATGCGGCTGGGAGCCTGCCGATCCCAAGCATCCCCCCAAGTTCTGCCCTGAGTGCGGAGACCCCTTTGATGACGGAGACGTCGTAGAATGAAGCACCGGGCGGTCTGGATTTTCCTGCTGGGAGTGCTTGTCGGCATCGCCCTTTCCGTACTGTATAAGCACTTCGTGACCGATCGGATCATGGATCGGGGCGGCATGGAAAATCCGGACTTTGCCTATCCTCTGGACGGCGACCGCACTTATGTGGATAACTCCGCTCTGTGGCCGGTGCTGGAGGGAACGTGGAAAAGCACGGACGGCCGATGGCAGGCGGTCATCGGCGAGGAGAGCGGCATCGTCCTCACGGCGGACGGCGAGACGGTTTTAGAGTCGCCGCTGCATTTTACCTATCTCCGGCCGGGTAAGGTTTTCTTTACGGAGCTTCAAACGGATATCCGCACGCTTAGGAGTCCGGATACAGCGGCTCTCGGCAGGATCGTTGAGCTTTGCCATAATGCAGGGGAGGGCGAGGACGCCGGAACACTGCTGCTGAGGCTGGAATGGCCGGAGGCAGGCGAGGAAACAATACAATTCCAAAAAACAAATATACAGGAGCAATAGACTATGGGATTATTTGATAAGAAATACTGCGATGTGTGCGGAGAGAAGATAGGGCTGCTCGGTAACCGCAAGCTGGAGGACGGAAATCTCTGCAAGGAATGCGCGAGGAAGCTGTCACCCTGGTTCAGCGACCGCCGCAGCTCCACGGTGGAGGAGATAAAGCAGCAGCTGGCATACAGAGAAGAAAACCGGAAAAAGGCGGCTCAGTTCCGCACAACCCGCGCCCTCGGCGAGGACCGGAAGGTGCTGCTGGACGAGGAGCACCGCTGGTTTACCGTCACCCGCGCCCGGGATCTGGAGGAGGCCAATCCGGATATTCTGGACTATGATGCCATCACAGACTGTCGGATGGACATAGACGAGAGCAAAACGGAGCTGATGCGTGAAAATGCCGACGGCAAGGAGGTCAGCTATGTTCCGCCGCGCTACGAGTATTCCTACGACTTTGAGATCGTCATTTCGGTCCGTCATCCCTATTTTGACGAGATGCGCTTCCGCCTAAACGGAAGCTCGGTTGACTTTGAGCCTTCGGCAATGCTTCGGCCGAAGAGCTTCAACGCCGGAAGACCCGACCCGGAGAGCTGCGCGGAATACCGCAAGTACCGTCAGATGGGCGACGAGATCTGCCTGTGCCTGGAGGAGGCTCGACGCGGAAGTGCGGCTGAGGATGCCGAGTCCGGTGAAGCGCCTGCCGTGCTTCAGACGGAAGCAGCCCCGTCATCGGGACCGTGGACCTGCCCTGCATGCGGCGGCGCCAACAGCAGGGGAGGCTTCTGTGAATACTGCGGCTCGCCCAGACAGTGAGCTGAAAATAAGCAAAACCCCGCAAGGGATAAAATAAATAATAATTATATAGGAGGAAACGATTATGGCAAACCTGACAGGAAACCTAAAGGACTCTATGACCGCAACCTTCCCCCGCGAGTTCGATATTCCAAACCCGATGACGATCCAGGAAATCTATGACAAGATAAATGCCCGTGCCGCGGCGTTCCAGATGCCGTTTTCCATAAAGGGCGGCGTTCCCGGCGAGCGCATTGTCTTTGCAAAGGAGCCGAATCTTGATGTTACCATCTGGCTTCACGTCAAGGACGGCACACACATCAAGATCACACCGGTCACGACGAGCAGCAGCGCCACGATCAACGGCATTGATGTCGGCAAGAACAGTATCATGCGCAAGGGCGTTAAGGGCGTGGCCAGCAGACCGATGCTGCAGGGCGAATATATCGACACCGTGACCGACACCATCAAGAAGATTCTTGCCGACGAGACAGTTCCCGACTATGTGGCACCTGCGGTAATGCCCGGCGCGGATAAGCCTCTGAACTGGCTGACGCTCCTGCTGCTGTGCATCTTCGTCGGAGGCGCCGGCATCCATCGCTTCTATGCGGGCAAGATCGGAACGGGCATACTGTTCCTGTTAACCGCCGGTCTGTTCGGAATCGGCTGGCTTGTGGACCTTATAAAAATCGTCACCGGAAAATTCACTGACAAGAACGGCAACGTTATCCAGAGAAATTAGATGAGCCGGGCGTGAAGCACGAAAGAACGGCTCAGCATAACTGATGTTGATAAGAGGATTTAAGTATGAAAAAGATAGTATCTCTGGCACTGACTCTGATGATGGTGCTCTCCCTTACTGCCTGCGGCAGTAAGGACGGCGGAAGCTCCTCTGCCGACCCCAATCTGGGGAAATATATTGGTCAGAGCGTCACCTCCAGCGGGGACAGCGACTGGCTCTCCATGGACGATGTTTATGACGAGGGCGATAACTACATAGAACTGAAAAGCGGCGGCAAGGGCGAGTTCTGTCTGGACGGCGACAAGGAGACCATCAAGTGGAGCCTTGCCGCGGACGGCACGCTGAAGCTGACCGGCAACAACGTAGAGAGCACCGGTACCCTGAAGGACGGTCTCATCACGCTCAACGATTACTGGGGCATCGATCTCATTATGACCTTTCTGAAGGAAGGCGCGGAAATGTCGGCGCAAACCGGTACAAAGCTGCTCGACTGGTGGAACGGCGACTGGTTCGGCTGGTGGAAGATGACCGACTGCTCGGGCTATTACGAGGACATGGAGGGCGACTGGTGGGATATCTGCGGCACCATTGATATCGGAGCTGACAATAAGGGCACCGTAACGCTTTGGGACGAGGACTACACAAAGGACAGCCCCATGGCCATGGTGAATGTCAGCCTGAGCGGCTCCGGTACCGGTGAGCACGGCACAATGATGTCCGAGGGCGGCCAGTTCACGGATGTAAAGCTGGAGCATGCGGAATGGATCATTGATCCGGGCACACTGGATTGTGATGATCTGATTCGTATCGACGGTTACTACGAAAACGGCGAAGACGGGTACCACTATGAGATATATCTGCGCCCCTGGGGAACATACTGGGACGATGTGGATGAAGGAACTCATCCCTCCTCCTATGACGACTGGTATCTTCCTCTGATAAAGGCAGGCAAGCCCATGCCCGACAGCATAGGTGCAGATGCCCGGTAGCGGATAATTCATTAACAAGAACTGCAACGTTATTCAAAAGGTATAGTGCCGCCGCTGCAAGCGCGATAACGGCACCATAGTCTCAATGATAAGGAGTGTAATATGAAAAAGCTTGTATCTCTTGCGCTGGCACTGGTGCTGGTGCTCTCCCTTACCGCCTGCGGCAGTAAGGACGGCGGAGACTCTGCCGACCCCAACCTCGGCAAATATCTCGGCGCGGAATTCTCCGGCGACGGCAACGAGTGGCTCAGCCTGGACGAGGTCTATGATGAAGGCGAGAGCTATATTGAACTCAAAAGCGGCGGCAAGGGCGTGTTCTGTCTGGGCGGCGACGCGACTGACATCAAGTGGGCGCTCGAGAGCGACGGCTCCCTGAAGCTGACCCGAGACAGCCTGGAAAGCAACGGCACGCTGCAAAATGGAATCATCACGCTCACCGATCTCTGGGGCAACAATGTCACCATCACTTTCGTCAAGGAGGGCGGTGAGTCCTCGCAGGGCGGGGATTCGGGCAAGGATGCTCCCAGCGGCACCGGCCTTGTGAGCGAGGAGGCGGTGCAGAAGGGCTACGTCTGGATGAACGAGGTCAATAATAATATTTTTAGTACCACCTACGAGGAGATTGCCGAATACTTCGGCGTGGATGGCGAGTTTGACAGGGAAGAATACAGCGACCACATGAAGCGGAACCAGCGCTACTACAAGTGGATCTCGAAGGACGACTCAAGTCACTTCATCTATGTCAACTTCGCGGAAGAGAATCCGGGCGTTTTCACAGTCAGCGCATACAACACCAGCGGCTTCTCCGGCAATGAGGCCATCGAGAAATATCTCGATACGGTGAAGGCCGAGGCTGCCGAGGCGAATAAGGCGGCCGCCGCCAACGCCAAGATGAAGAACTTCTCCGTGACGATCACCCAGTTCGCGCACGATGATGTTGCTGTCAAGATAATAACGAAGATCCCCGAGTCCGGCTGGTCGTATGACGAGGGAAAGAAATGCCTTGTGGAAAACAACGATCCCACGGCCTTCGGCGCGGGCGCCATCAGATTCGAGGTAAGAGCCAATGTGGCGGACTTCGACTACTACAAGGACAACTTTGAAAACTATCAGGATATCGATGACCGCGTGATCGGCGGCATCACCTTCCACGGCCGCACCTACAAGTACATCGGCTACGATTGGATTCAGTACGTCGCGCAGATCGACGATGGGCGTGCGCTGTCCATCGGGCTGACAGATATGGACTGCGTTCCGGGCACGATGCCTGACATCATCCTCAGCGGCATGACGATCAAGTAAGGTCATCGGCATATTTTGAATGACCACAGTGTATCAAACGACGCCCGCCCGCAAGCGCGGGTGGGCGCTCCCTTGTGAGAAAAAGAAAGAGGTGGAACCATCTATGCCAGCACAGGTAACCAACTATCAATGCCCCAGCTGCACCGGTCCGCTGCACTTCGTGGGCGCATCCGGCAAGCTGGAATGCGAATACTGCGGCGCAGGCTACGACGTTGCGGAGATCGAGGCGCTCTACGCGGAGAAAGAAGAGAAGGCCGCTGCCGCACAGCAGGCGGCCGAGGAAAAGGCCGCAGCCGGGAAAGAAGCGTCCGCCGACGGCGGCGATTGGGATACCTCCGGCTTCAGCGACGACTGGGGCGCGGAGGCGGACAAAATGAAGGCCTACTGCTGCCCGAGCTGCGGCGCGGAGCTTTTATGCGACGAGAGCACGGCGGCGACCTCCTGTCCCTACTGCGGCAACCCCACGGTGGTGCCGGGGCAGTTCTCCGGAGAGCTCAAGCCGGACTACATACTTCCGTTCAAGCTCAGCAGGGAGGATGCGATCAAGGCACTCAAGGAGCACTACAAGGGGAAGATCTTCCTGCCCAAAACCTTCACCGACGAAAACCATGTGCAGGAGATACGCGGCGTTTATGTCCCCTTCTGGATGTTCGACGGCAAGGCGGAGGGCGACGCCCACTATGAGGCGACACGCTCCTACAGCTATACCTCCGGAGATTATGAGATCACTAAAACGGAGCACTTCGACATTTACCGTGCCGGCTCCGTCACCTTTGAGAGAGTGCCGGTGGATGCCTCCAGCAAAATGCCGGATGACCACATGGATTCCATCGAGCCTTACGACTATAAGGGCTTGAAAAGCTTTTCCACGGCCTATCTCCCCGGATTTCTTGCCGACAAGTACGATGTAAGCGTGGAGGAGAGCCGCGAGCGTGCGGATCAGCGCTGCGAGGGCACGCTGGACGCCGCGCTGCGCGGCAGCGTGAAGGGCTACGACACCTGCATGCGTCTGGCCGGCAGCGCGGAGCTTGAGCGAGGCAAGGTGCATTATGCGCTTATGCCCGTATGGATGCTCAACACCAAATGGCAGGGCAAGGACTTCCTCTTTGCCATGAACGGGCAGACCGGAAAGCTGGTAGGCGACCTGCCGGTCAGCTGGGGAAAATTCTGGGGCATGTTTGCCGGCATCGCGGCGATCTTGTCGATCGTCGGCTCCATCGGAGCCATGCTGCTGATGATGTGACAGGGGGGTACGGACATGAAAAGAACAATAACAGCTTTGCTGACGGCGCTTTTACTGGCGCTGAGTCTGTGTGTGCCCGCCGCGGCGTCGGTGGAGTACGATTTGATCTTCGATGAGACCGAGGAGCTCGGCTCTGCCGAGCTGACCTATCAGGGAGAGCAGAAGCTCCCGCAGCTCGCGAAAAATCTCGGCATTGACCTGCGGGTCGATGTATTTACCGACGAGGGCTTGGATCCGGATGACACCGTTTCGGACATTGCGACGTTTGTCTACGGCAATTACGACTACGGCCTGGGCGAGGATAAGGAAGGCGTATCGCTGACGCTGCTGATGAAAACTCAGCCGGACGGCTCTTACGCACTGGCTGAGAACGACTGGTGCGTCTACGCTTTTCTGAGCGAGACACGCGGCAGCTCTCAGGAGCTGTCAGACGCCGTATACGCCGCAATCAAGCCTTATATGGCCGCACAAGCATGGAACGGCGAGGATATGACCATGAGCGCTACTGCGCTTTCACAGGCGGTGGACGCCATGATGAAGGCGGCGTCGGACTATATCCTTGCAAACTGTCCTCCGGATAACTCCGGCGAGGTCACCGAAACGCAGACACCGGAGCAGACCGGAGTCGATATGAAATATATCTTCGATAACAGCGACCTGCTCACCTTTGATGAATGGGAGAAGCTTGAGGCGAGGGCGGCGGACATTTCCCAGCGCCACGGCTGCGGCGTTTACGTTGCCTTCGTGGATGACTTCACGGAGTACGGCTACGGAAACGACGTATATAAAACGACCTATCAGCTCTATCACGCCAATGAGCTCGGCATGGGTGAGAACCGTGACGGCATTATCATCCTGCTGAGCATGGCTGACCGCGACTACGCCATGTTCGTCTACGGCGAAAACGCGGAGAAGTCGTTCGACAAGTACGGTCAGGAGCAGCTGGAGGATACCTTCCTCGGTTACTTCGGTGACAACGACTGGTACAACGGCGTTTCCAGTTATCTGGACACCTGCGACGAGTATCTGACCCTCGCGGAGGAGGGGAATCCCGTGCGGAAGAACACCCTTCCGATGTACATCATCGTTGTGGTGGCCTCCTGCGCGATCTCCGGCTTCATCTGTCTCATGCTGAAGCAGAGGATGCAGACGGTCCACAAGAAGGCGGAGGCCAATGAGTATGTCGCCGATGGCGGCCTGCAGCTGACGGAGCAGTATGACCGCTACACCCACACCACAGAAACGCGGAGCAAGATAAATAAAGACTCTGACAGCGGCGGCGGCACCAGCAGCTGCAGCGGCGGCGGCGGAAGCGGCCGCAGCGGAAAGTTCTGAGGAGGCCACAGTATGAGGTGCTTGACAGTACGCCGGCTCGTCACTATGCTTTTGTGCCTGACGATGATTTTTCTTCTGACCGCCTGCGGCGGGCAAGGCGAGCCAAATGCGGATGACGGAGGCGTCAGCGCAACGGGAAAGATCTCAGGCGGCAAGGACAGAGCTTCTGTGCCTAAGGCCGGTTCTGAGAAGGCAGAAGCGGCGCTTGCCCTGCTGCGGAAAAGCATGGCGGGAAATGAGCAGCTTGCCGGCGCGGTGGCTTATCTCGGCCATCGGGAGCAGGGGGATACTGTCCCGCTGACGAGCTGGCTGCGGAAGAATTGCTCCGGGCTGACAGAAAAACTGCCGTTCCTGACGGAGATTCCGGAAGAGCGTACGCTCGGCGCGGGCTATGGTGACCTCTACTGCATTGTCCCACGGGATGAGAGCACCAGTCTGGCTGTGAACCGTGTGATCTGGAGATCACTGGGCAACGGTGTGCAGCCGGTGGCGGACAAGGTACTCTACCGGGAAGAATACGCACAGCCCGTCTTGGTATTTGTCAATTATGAGCAGTGGCCCGATGAGCCGGACACGGAAATCAACCTTGTGACCGGCAGCGGCTCGGAGCTTAGCTGGTATCCGATGATCGACGAGCAAGGCTGCCCCATAGTGCCCATCGGCGAGTACGGCGCCCCCGCGCTGATGGATTTTGCAGTCTTCGGCTATACCACCGGCCTTGACTATCCCGAGGGTATGGGTCCGGAGGGCGATGGATGGTGGCTTCCGCCTACGAATCTGGGCCTGGCTGACACCGTATGGGCCTGCGATGACTGGCTGCTGGAGCTCAGCTACGGCAACTGCGATCCTGATTATGCGGGTATCGCCAAGCTGCACTGCCGCTTCGAAGGCAACGCAGGGCATACTCTGCTCTACCACGGTGTGTGGCGCATGGAGGATGACTGCCTGCGCCTGGAGCTCTCTGCCGGTGTCGGTACCTCCCTTAGCGGAAGCTTCCCGATTCTAATCTCTCCCTCCGGCGATGAGCTGTATTTCCAGCGCTCGCGCAGCGGCGAGGGAATGCCGTTTCTGACGGACGATATGGACTCCGCAGGACTGACATTGATCTACGATTGGGAAAGCAAATAAGTATCATTAAGTAAATAAGTCTTATGAGCAGCTTTCGGCTGCTCATAAGACTTTGGAGACGCCGTAAGCTGAGAAGCGATGCCGATATTTTTGAGATAAACACAGGTGCGATAAGCCGCGGTTATCGAACGACACCATATCTCTCTACAGAGCTTCTGCGCCATCTTCGAAGCATCAACGGACGCATAACGGTAAGCTCGGACGCACATTCCGCGGCTGATATATGCTGCAAGTTCGACATGGCCGAGCGGCTTGCGAGCAGCTGCGGCTTTGATGAAATATGGTATTTCACCGGCAGCGGATTTGCGGCGGAAAAGCTATGAAAACAGGCCGCGCTGTAAACACCGTCATAACGGGCGCCGCGAGTATGAGAAGATTATTATCACAGTGAAACAGGCTTACATCGGGCAGCCCTATAAGATTTTTGGACTGAGCCTCCAGCTGCTTTCTGTCATATAAAGCGAGGCAGAATAATTGTCTTGATAACGCATTCAGGGAATGCTATCATTACTGACACAAAATGCGCGAGTGGCGGAATTGGCAGACTCACCGGATTCAGGCTATAGTGCTCACTCCGGGCGTGCAGGTTCAAGTCTCGCCACCGGCACTGGGGTGAAAGGGGGGCGGTAATTACAAATTACCGCCCCCTTTTTCAACAAATAGTGCGGAGACTTCCGAAAGGAGAAGCTGATGGACAAACACGAGCTTACAGAGCTGTTAAATCATGTTGCCGACGGGAGCGTCAGTCCCGACGATGCGGCGCTTAAATTGAAAATGCAGCCGATTCAGGAGCTCGGCGACTACGCCAAGGTAGACCTCCACCGCGGCATACGTCAGGGCGTGCCCGAGGTCATATTCGGCGAGGGCAAGGCCAAGAAGCATATCCTCGGCATCGCCAGGGCTATGCTGAAAAACAAGCAGCAGACCGTGCTCATAACCCGCCTTGCCGAGGAAGCGGCGGAATATATAAAGGCAGAGCTTCCGCTTAAGTATAACAGCATGACACGCATCGGCATTATCGGCGGAATACCAGAGCCGAGCGGCAAGGGGCGCATAGTTGTTGCCACCGGCGGCACGAGCGATATTCCTGTCGCGGAGGAAGCGGCCATAACGGCTGAAGCTCTGGGCAACGATGTTCTGCGCCTGTATGATGTCGGCGTTTCGGGAATACACAGGCTGCTTGCGAACATGGACACCGTTATGAGTGCAAGAGTCATAATCGCCGTTGCAGGTATGGAGGGAGCGCTGCCGTCGGTTATCGGCGGTCTTGCCGACTGCCCGGTCATTGCCGTTCCCACCAGCGTTGGCTACGGCGCTTCATTTGGAGGTGTTGCGGCACTTTTGAACATGCTGAATTCATGTGCAAGCGGTATGTCGGTAGTAAACATAGATAACGGCTTCGGCGCGGGTTACCTCGCCGGAATGATAAACCATCTTGATTGATATGCAACTGAATGAATTCTTTTATAAACACAGAAAAGTCGCGCTTGCCTTTTCGGGAGGAGCAGATTCTGCGTATCTGCTGTACGCCGCAAAGGAAAACGGAGCAGATGTGCAGCCGTACTATGTAAAATCGCAGTTTCAGCCGAAGTTTGAGCATGAGGATGCGATAAAGCTTACAGCAGAGCTCGGCGTAGCATTGAAAGTGATAAGCATTGATATTTTGCAGCTTGACGAGGTCACGGATAATCCGTCAAACCGCTGCTATTACTGCAAAAAGCGTATCATGGGCGCTATCCGCAGGGAGGCGGGCGCCGACGGATATGACACGATCATTGACGGCGCAAACGCAAGTGACGATGACGGCGAACGTCCGGGCATGAAGGCGCTTGCAGAAGAAAATATTCTGTCTCCGCTTAGGCTCTGCGGCATGACCAAAGAGGAGATACGGCGCAGGTCTGAAAATGCCGGTCTGTTTACATGGAATAAGCCCGCCTATGCATGCCTTGCTACTCGTATCCCGACAGGAGAGAAGATAACCGTCCAAAAGCTTACGGCAGTAGAGCAGAGCGAAAGCTACCTGTTCTCCCTCGGCTTTACCGACTTCCGTGTGCGCCTGCGTGACGGCGGCGCGCTGCTGCAATTTACCGAAAAGCAGCACGAAAGGGCGGAAAATGAGCTTGAAGCAATAAAAGCAGAGCTGTCCAGGCTCTTTGACACCGTAAAGCTTGACCCGAAAGCGAGGATAGAGAGTAAATGAAGACCCTGTACATCGACTGTGCCATGGGCTGTGCCGGAGATATGCTCACAGCAGCGCTCCTGGAGCTGCATCCTGATCGAGACGGCTTTATAGACCGCATGAATACGGCACTTAAAGGCAAAGCAGTGCTCTCGGCAAAACCCGATTCAAAGTGCGGCATTATGGGAACACATGTTACCGTGCTCATAGGCGGTGATGAAGAGGACAAGACTGAGTGTCATTACCTTAAACACACGAGCGTTGCCGAGATCATGGACTTTATAGATGACGTGCCTCTTTCCGACGAGGTAAGGACGAACGCGAAAGCGGTGTATTCTCTCATTGCCGAGGCAGAGAGCACGGTTCACGGTAAGCCGATAGAGAACATCCACCGGCGTGCGCGAATATGTATGCAGCAGATATGAACTTATCCGCAGCATCAAGACAGTGCAAACCCGGTACGGCCCTGTACGCGTAAAAACCGCTGAGGGCTACGGGGTAAAACGCAGCAAGGCAGAATACGACGATCTCGAAAGACTTGCAAGAGAAAACGATACAACACCGGCCGAGATAAGGAAGCTGATCAAGTAAATCAAGTAATGTAAAATACCGGCCTGTCTTGTACAGACCGGTATTTTACATATTGTCAGAATATCAGATATTGCCCGTTACGGTAAGGACGGCAACACCCGGTGTAACGGTCCAAAGACCGGTCGCAGCGTCCTGCGCGTAGGCTGCGGCGGGAACGGTCACGCGACCGGCTGTTGTTGCAAATGCTCCGCTTGCCGCGTTGTAGCTGTAGTTGCCGGTCTCGGGCCACGCGTCGCCATTTAGCGTTACGCTTATAGGAGTCTTGAGCGCCGGATCAAAGGTATCGCTTACAACAAGCGCGGCTGCTGCATCGACGGCCTCCGCGCCGGTGTTGCGGATAGTGAAGGTGTACGCTATCTGCCCGTTCTCGGCAACTACCGTCGGGTTTAGTGCCTTGGTTATGCTCAAAAGCGCAGAGGTATCGGCGGTGACGGTCTCGCTTGCGCTTATCGGCTCTGTCAGTCCGCCGCCGTTTACAGTCACCGTGTTCACTATGCTGCCGCCTGTGCCGGGCGCGGCGTAGTCATTGACTGTCGCCCTGTACACAAGCAGCGCATTGCCGCCTGCCGGCACGCTTATGCCGCTTATGGTGAGCGGTGGGCCGGCCGCAACGGTAGGCGCGGCCTGGAGAACGCCGTTTACATAATACAGAACCGAATCGCCTGCAAACGTCAAGGGTGTGACCGATGTTGTGCCGGTGGTGTATGCGCCGAGATCGTCGGTGACTGTAAGACCGGTGTACGGCGCTGAGCCTGTGTTGCTGATGCTCACGGCATAGGTCAGCGTATCGCCGCGGCGATAGCTGCCGGAAACTGATGTCTTGCTTACGCTGAGCACTCGCGTGATTTCGCCTGTTACGATATTTGAATTGGCGGTCACGCCGTTATAGCTTATGCTTGCCTGGTTTGTGAATTGCGCCATAGATATCCTCCTTAGCAGGCCTTTGAACCTGCAGTACATTTTATGCACCAGCGGTGAGCGTTGTTATTTACAGATTTGTAATTGCATTTTTGACCATACGCGGCTATAATTCTTCTGTCGGAAGGAGAAAAACATGAGCGATTTTGAGTATTTCAAGCCCTACGAGGGTGACAAGCCTTACATATTTATAAGCTATGCGCACGCGGATGATGACGCGGTCCTGCCCATCGTCAGCGATATGCACCGCCGCGGCTATAATATCTGGTATGATGAAGGCATCGAGGTGGGAAGCGAGTGGCAGGAGTGCATTGCCTCGCACCTTGCCGATGCGCACCTTGTCGTTGCGTTCATATCCAATGCGTACATGCGCTCAGATAACTGCCGGCGCGAGATGCACTATGCGCAGTCGAAAAAGATAAAGACCATAAATATTTTTATCGAAGAAACGGCGCTTACGCCCGGTATGGAGCTTCAGATAGGCAATATTTTCGCGCTGATGAAATATACATATCCGAGCGATGAGTATTTCTACGATAAGCTATACAGTGCACCGCTTTTAAACAGCGAAAACTTTGCCGATGCCTCGCCGCGACCGACGACCGAAACGACGAAATCGGCACCCGTATCGCAAAAAAAAGAGAAAAAGGAAAAGAAAAAGCCCGGCAAGGGAAGAAAGATAGCACGCTGGTCGATAGCGGTAGCCGTGTTCGGCGTGCTGCTGGCTGCGCTCATTGTCGGCTACTTCACGGGCTATCTTGAAAAGCTGCTCACGCCGACAACGCAGATAGAAACGCTTGCCGCCGACACGGTGTGCGACTTCAAAAACGCCGTTTTTGAAAGTGCTGCGCGTGAGTATACCGGCAAGGAAAGCGGCGATATAACGGTAGGGGAGCTAAAGGGTATAACCGAGCTTTATGTCTGTGGCAATGAATACAGCATGCATGAGCCTGCAGCCGGAGTCGGCAGCATAAGCCAGAGCGACAAATCCGCAGCGTACACCGACTGGCAGGGCAATGAAAAAACCGTCAGCCGCGGCAGCGTAAACGATTTGTCGGATCTGCGGTATTTCACAGGACTCAAAACGCTTTGGCTTCAGTACCAGAGCCTGAGCAGCCTCGAAACGATGCCGGCCTGCTCGATAACGAGCCTTAATATCGACGGCAGCAGAGTCGCGGCGCTCGACGGCGTCGGCAATCTGCCCGAGCTTCGGAAAATCAGCGCAAATTACAATCCGCTCGGCTCACTCGGTGATCTGAATAAGTGCCAGGAGCTGACGCACGCGAGCTTCATCGGCGCAAGCTGCACCGACCTTTCTGTGTTCAAGCCTCTTGTGAATATCCAAAGCGTTGCGTTTTCAAACTGCTCGCTGAGCGATATCAAGCAGGTGCTGGATATGAGCTCGCTGCGCAGCGTGAAGCTGTATGACTGCAACCTCAGCGGCGGCTTCTTCAAGGCATTTGACCGCGAGCGCGCAATAACCGAGCTTGAGATTGTAAGCTGCACTGTAGATACGACAAACGGACTGGAGGACTTCACAGGTCTTACAATGCTGCGCCTTACCGGCACTCGCGGAGTGAGCGACTGGTCCGCGCTCGATTCGCTTACGGCGCTAAAGACCGTTTGCATTGACGACGGCCTTTCATCAAGCTTCACCGGCGAGCACCAATATCAAATAGTAACTGAATAAAATTGATCCCGAGTGCATTGCACTCGGGATGATTATTCGGATTTGTTCTCTTCCGGGGAGGCTGCTGTAAGCGGATCCGGAGCGGCATCTGCCTCGGGCGCAGGCTCGGGCTTGGGTTCAATGCTCAGTGCGACGATCTTCTCCGTCAGTAGCTTATAAAGATGCGAGTATATCGCAGATTCAACTACCAGGTGCTTCACCGAGCTGTCATCCCTGCGGTTGGGGTCGAATACGTCGGCTGCAAGCTGCTTTACCTGCTCTGTGCACAGGCGGCACAGACTGCGATGACGCATGACAAAGTCGTCGTAGATTTCCCTGACCTCTGCCTCGGGGATGTTCATCGGGATTATCTTGCTCACGACCGATATGCTCAGGCTCTGCTTGAGCGTGCATATCATGATAAGGTACGCAAGGTGTATCCTCGTGTATTTTTTCTTCACCGGAGCGGGCATAATCTTCATGCGGACGTAATTATTGATCGTGCTCGGCGTAACTATCGGATCGCTGCCCGGCGTGTGCGGAAAAAGGTCAAGAAAACGTGCGACAAGCGATATGACCTGATCCATGTACAGATCAAAGTCCGGAAGCTCGTCCCAAGTCGGGAGAGAAAATCGGGTTATGTACTTATCCCATCTGCGCAGCTTTGCCGCGACGAATTTGCTGTTATATATAAGTCGTTCCTCCCTAAAGTGTTATATAATACATTATAGCACCGATTTGGAATTGTGACAAGAAAATATAATATTCAATATTATTTCTCAATAAAGTCTTTACTTAATTAAAAAAATGCGGTAATATGATATAACATATTAGATACCCATGGAGGTGTATGATGTCAATCGAAGTATTCACTGATTCGGCGGCCAATATCCCGGCTGCAAAGATCAAAGAGCTGAATATACATGTGATCGCGTGCAGCTATGAGCTGGACGGTAAGATCATAAAGTGCCCTTTAGTTCCCGAGAGCTTTGACGGTCACGAGTTTTATGATATGCTCCGTGCAAAAGCCGAGCTTCGCACGAGCATGACAAACTCCCATGACATTGCAGAGGCCTTTGAAACCGAGCTTTCTAAGGGCAACGATATTGTCTATATAAGTATTTCATCCGGCATAAGCGGAACCTTTAACGCCGGCCGCCTTGCAGCCGAGGAGCTGCGCGATAAATATCCCGAGCGCCGCATCGAGATCTTTGACTCCATGGGTGCAGGACTCGGTATCGGCCTGCTTGCCATGAAGGCTGCCGACTACAGAGACGAGGGACTTAACATGAACGCACTTATTGAGCGCCTTGCCTCCGATCGAAGCGGCCTGTGCGAGTATTTCACGGTCGATGACCTTATGCATCTGCGCCGCGGCGGAAGACTGTCGGGCATAGCGGCGATGGTCGGAACGGTGCTCAACGTAAAGCCGCTGCTGCGCGGCGACGAAGAAGGGAAGATAGTCGTTTTCTCGAAGCTCCGCGGCAGGAAGAAAGCAATTGAGGCCATTGCGCACGAGTACGAGGCGAAGGCCGTCGATCCGCAGCATCAGCGCGTTGCCATAAGCCACGGCGACTGCCTTGAGGATGCCGAAAAGCTCGCCGAAATGGTTCGCGCCATCGCCGAACCCGAGGAGCTTATAATCGCCATGCACGAGCCGTTCACCGGCATTCATGTCGGCCCCGGTATGCTGTCGCTGTTCTTCATCGGCGCAGGAAGATGAAAAAAGACCGCGAAAGCGGTCTTTTTTTCATAGAAATAATAAACTTTATCAGTGGTGATCCTTGGCGTTTGTGCCCTTGTCGCCGACGCCGAAGTGAAGCTCCTTCATGCCTTCGACCTCATCACAGATATCCTTGAGCTGGCATACTGTGCAGTCGGTTGGCAGCCCCTCCATGATATGGGTCAGCGTATTGGTGATGGCATCGGCTTTCTTTGCGTTTTCGAGCATTGCCTTGAAATCGAGCGAGGGATCGGTGACGAAAATGACCTTAACGTTGAGAACGTTTGCGTCTTTCTTGTATGCCTCGATGTAGCGATAGCCGACCTGCTCGAAGTTTATGCCGCGCTTTATGGCCTTCTTGGAAACGCGAACCTGCTCGCGGTGGCTTTCCGGCGACATGCGCACCATGTAGCCTTCGGGATAGACGTGATACTTGCAGAACTCGATGTCCTTGAGCGCACGGTAGACCTCCTCGTCCTCGCCGTCGAGAACGCCGACGCGCAGCAGGACGATGCGCGCGAAGGGAACGTCCTTCTTTATTGCCTTGAGATCGGGACCGTAGAGCACGACCTCGTCGCGATTGACAAGCTCGGAGCTTGTCGTCGTGCAGATGTAGTTAGCAGAGCCCAGACCGAGCGCGCCAAGCTCATATGCCGCATCCGACTGAAGCACCAGCTCCGCCGAGCCTAGATCGGGCCATGCCTTGCCGGCCTTGTACGGCCATACTTTAGGCGAGCCTTTTGCCAGCAGCTCGTTGGTGTGTTCTATAAGAGCATTGTACAGTTCCATGTTATATTCTCCTTTACCTTATTTCCTTTGGCTATATTATAGACGCTCGGTTCATAAAAACATGTAGCAAATTCTACAGGCTATGATAAATGTTAAAAAAATTGCATTTTTCCGCAAAAAACGGAGTCATTAACAAAATGACTCCGTTTTCGGTGTTTGAAAATAAGATATCACACTCAGAATGAGCCGCTTCGGCCGCCGTGAGTGCTGCCGCTGCTTGAAACATGCGTGCTGCTGAATCCACCGCGATCGTTATCGTCATCCTTCGGCTTTGCCGTCATGGACACGGTGTGATACAGAAACAGATCCTCGCGCCTGCCGGGCGTGAAGCTGCCGGCACGCAGGTAATCGGCCGCAGATGACTTCATGCGGACAGACTTCATGCCTCGCTTCAGCGAAAGCGTGACGATAAGCGCAACTATAAGTCCGACAAGCAGCGAGCCTATAAGCCAGACGCTGTTGAAATACATGACGCTCTGCGTGTAGTCGTAATCGTAATCGTCGTCTGTGTCATCGCTGTAATTGCCTTCATCCGGTTCATAGGCAGACAGGCACGGGCCGCAATCATCTGCAAAGCTGATCGCCGCGCCGGACCAGTCCTCGTCGGAAAGGTAGGGAAGCAGGTTGCCGGCGATATAATCAAGGTCATCGTCCGTGAAAACGTCGATGCAGCTTCCTGAGGTGCTTATTGCCCAAACGCGCTCATTTTCACTTATAAGAAGAAGTATGCCGTCCTTGTTTTCGCCCTGGCCGATGTCGTTTTCGTCATAAAAATCGTCGGCGTATTCCTCGGCTGTCTTGCCGTCGAGCGAGAAAGTCGTGACAACTGCGACGTCAACAGAGTAGATGCGGTTTAGCTCGGCGAGCTTGCCGTTTATTATCTCGGTGTCAAACTCGTCAAAAAGCCCCTCCTGGTCGTATACGATGCTCTTGTCGCTGTCGGCAAGCGCAGCCGGAACGAGAGAAACGCAGAGAAGAAATGCGAGAATAAAAGATAAAAGCTTCTTTTTCATGCCGCACCTCCTCAATGAAACAGCAGCCAGAACACGGCGTAGGCGGCGACCGAAGCTCCGGCGAATATCGAGCCGAAATACGTCCAGAACAGCCCCTTGTCAACCGGCAGATCACCGACAAATTTGCCGGTCTGACCGTTCATTGCAAAGGTGTATTTCTCGCCGTTCCATGTGGTGTTGAGTATCCACACGGGGTAGAGCGCATAATGCTTCCGTCCGCCGGAAAACTGCACGGACACATTCTCGGGAACAACGGAGTCGTAGCCCTGCACGGTGCTTTGAAGAACAAGATCCGAGCTGCGCTTAACGCGCTCGTTTGCTCTCTCGTTGCACTCATCCGAGCTTACGTCGTATTTGTCGGCAAGATAGCCGGACAGATAGGCCATGCTGAAATCCACAGCTTCGGAAAAATCGAACGGCTCGAGCGATTCCATAAGATCGTCCGGCATTTTCTTCGAGCCGTCAACCGGGATGTGGTCAAAGCTCATGCTGCCGCTGCGCAGAACGCTGTAGTGGCTGGTCTCGGTGTAATCATAATCCTTATCCGACCAGAAACGTGTGCGCGTTGCGTGGTATCGCGCCTCGGCGTCGGCGTCGGTGTCAAACAGCCAGAAGGGAACATACACGCCCTTTATCTCATCGATGTGGTTTTCGCTTTTGAAGAGCTTCGGCAGAAGCTTTTTGCCGGTAAGGTGCTTTTTCAACGCCTCCTTAGCGGCCTTCTTATCGAGCTTGAAGGGAATGATATAGTCAGGCTTCAGCTCGCCGGAAAGCTGCGATTTGAATATGGTGGGATTGCCGCAGAACGGGCAGCTTGTCGCTGCCGTTGTCTCCTCCGCGATTATCTCGCCGCCGCAGCTTTGGCAGACATAGACGCACATACCGTCGCCGTCGCCGTCAAAACGCTCCTTTTCGTCGTCCGATATCCAGTTCATGTCGTCGGACTTATCATTTTTCAGGCTTTCATCATAGTTTTTGAGCGTTTCAAGCTCAAACTCGGTGTCGCAATACGGACACTTCATTTTCCCGGCTGCGCTGTCGTAGGCTATGAAGCCGCCGCAGCAGGGACATTTATATTGAACGGTATTCTTCGTTTCCATAAGCGTCAGACCTTATCGTTGTCGTTGAACGGGTCGCCGCATTTCGGGCAGAACTTCGGCGGCTGCGACTGATCGGCAGGGACCCAGCCGCACTTATCGCATCTGTATCTCGGCGCGCCCGTAGGACGAGGCTTGCCGCACTCGGGGCAGAAATTATCCGTTGAAGTCGTGCCGCAGGAGCAGGTCCACGCGGAAGAAGAAGGCTGTGCCGGTGCTGCCTGCGCAGGAGCTGCCGCCTGCTGCTGGGCTGCCGCCATGCCGTAGAGTGCCTGAGCGTTTGCGCCGCCGGCGTTAGCTGCCATACCCATGCCCATGAAGCCTGCCATAGCGCCTGAGCTGTTGCCTGCTGCCGTGCGCATGGCGTCGGTCTGAGCGCCGATGACGGCGCCTGCCGCGAGAGCGGGATTTGCAAGCGCGGCGGCGCGCTGAAGCTCCTTGAGCTTTTCCGCGTCCTCTTCGGGGATGCTGACGGAGTTCATTGCTATGGAAACAACGCTTATTCCGCGCAGCTCCGACCATTTGCGCGTGAGCGTTTCGTTCATAAGGTCGCAAAGCTCAATGGTGTGCGCCGGGATCTGGTTCGGGCGCATTTCAAATGTCGAAAGACGTGCAAAGGCCGGCTGAAGCGCGCTGACAAACTCGGATTTAAGCTGCGAGTCTATCTCCGAGCGCTCGTAGGCTTGCTCAACATTGCCGCAGACGTTTGTGTAAAACAGCAGCGGATTTGTGATCTTATAGGAATAAACGCCGTTGCATCTGACTTCGGTGTCCGTATCAAGTCCTATACGGTTATCAACAATGCGGAAGGGGATGGGCGTTGCGGTGCCGAATCTGTTATCGACTATCTCCTTGGTGTTGAAGTAGTAAACGCGCTGATCCTTGCCGGTGTCGCCGCCGAAGGTAAAGCGCTTGCCGATGGTCTTGAAGGTGTCAAGTATCGCCTGACCGAGACTGCCGGAGAAAATGCTCGGCTCAGTCGATGCATCGTATGTAAACTGTCCCGGCTCTGCGCAGACCTCGACGACCTTGCCCTGCTCGACGATTATCATGCACTGTCCGTCGGCAACGGCAATGCCCGAGCCGCTGGAAATGATGTTGTCGTTGCCCCTGGTGTTCGACGAGCGCGAGCTTGTGCGCTTTGCACCCTTTACAACGAGTGTGTTTTTATCAATTGCGTCGCAGTAGAAAAACTCCTTCCACTGGTCTGCCATCGTTCCGCCGAGAGCGCCTGCGCCGGCTCTTATAAGTCCCATATCAATAAAACCCCTTTCAAGAATGCGTTGATTTTCAATGTATACTACATTTGCATGTAATTGTACAAATTATATCATGCACGAGCGGTGCTTTTAACAATTTTCAACACTTGCGGATATTAAATTATAGTGTTAAAATAAAGCGTTTGATAATAAAGGGGGTAAACTTCATGAGCATTATTAAAGACATAAACCTTGCGCCTTCCGGCGAGATGAAGATAAACTGGGTCGAGCGCAACATGCCCGTGCTGCGCGGTATCGGCCGCCGCTTTTCCGAGGAAAAGCCTTTTAAGGGACTCAAGGTCGCGCTTTCCGTCCACCTTGAGGCTAAAACCGCGTATCTGTGCCGCGTGATGGAAATGGGCGGCGCGGAAATGTATGTCACAGGCTCAAACCCTCTTTCCACTCAGGATGACGTTGCTGCGGCGCTGGCTGCCGGCGGCATGAACGTTTTCGCGGAATACGGCTGCACCGAGCAGCAGTATGAAGACTGCCTGCGCGAGGTGCTCAAGATCGGCCCCAATATCATCATTGACGACGGCGGCGACCTCGTCCATCTTATGCACGAGGAGTTTGCGGACCTCATCCCCGGCGTTATCGGCGGCTGCGAGGAGACAACGACCGGCATTAACCGCCTGCGCATCATGTCCGCTGCCGGTGCGCTGCGCTTCCCGATGGTCATGGTAAACGACGCCGACTGCAAGCATATGTTCGATAACCGCTACGGCACCGGCCAGAGCGTTTGGGACGGTATCTGCCGCACGACAAACCTCATCATTGCCGGCAAATACGTTGTCATATCCGGCTACGGCTGGTGCGGCAAGGGCGTGTCGCTCAGAGCAAAAGGTTTGGGCGCCAAGGTCATCGTTACCGAAACTGACCCCATTCGCGCTCTCGAAGCCGTCATGGACGGATACGAGGTCATGCCCATGGCAGAGGCGGCCAAGATCGGCGATATCTTTTGCACCGTAACCGGCGGCAGGGACATAATCACCGCAGAGCACTTCCCCCTGATGAAGGACGGCGCCATTCTCAGCAACGCAGGCCACTTCAATGTTGAGGTCGATATGGCGGCGCTTGAGAAAATGGCGGTCAAAAAATACGAAGCGCGCCACAATATCCAGGGCTATGTCATGCCCGACGGCAGAACGCTTTTCACCATAGCCGAGGGCAGGCTTGTTAACCTTGCCGCAGCCGACGGTCACCCGGCGGAGATCATGGACATGAGCTTTGCAATTCAGGCGCTGTCGGCAAAATATCTTGCCGATAACCGCGGCAGGCTCGAGGCCGACGTTGTCTCCGTTCCGCGCGAGATAGACTATGAGGTCGCAAGATGCAAGCTCGACGCGATGGGTGTCGGTATAGACAGTCTCAGCCGCGAGCAGGCCGAGTATCTCGGAAAGTGATCTTAAGTTAAGCAACGCGAAAGGAGGCTCCTAAATGGATAACATGGAGAATATGGACTTTGAGGCCATGCGCGATAAGCAGGCCGACGAGCTCATGCAGCTTCTTGACGAGCGCAGAATGAAGGAGCTCCAGCTCCGCCTTGAGGACATGAATGAATTCGACGTTGCCGAGTTCCTGTCCGAGATCGGCGATAACCGCATGCCGATGGTGTTCAGGCTTTTATCCAAGCAGATGGCGGCGGACGTTTTTGCAAACTTCGATTCTCCCGAGCAGGAGCAGATAATAAACTCCATCACAGACTCGGAGCTGTCGGCGATTATCGAAGAGCTTTACGTTGACGACGCCGTTGACATGATGGAGGAGCTGCCGGCAAACGTCGTAAAGCGCGTTATGCGCACTGCAACGCCGGAAACCAGACGGCTTATAAATCAGTACCTAAATTACCCCGAAAACTCGGCAGGCAGCATAATGACGGCCGAGTTCGTGGATCTCAAAAAATACATGAACGTGCGCGAATCTATTGCGCGCATACGCAGGATAGGCGAGGATAAGGAGACTATCTACACCTGCTTTGTCACCTCTGCCGACCGAAAGCTCGAGGGCGTTTTGTCAGTAAAGGATCTGCTCCTGTCCGACGATGAGACTGTCATCGAGGATATAATGGATACGAATATCGTGTTCTGCATGACGCACGATGACCAGGAGGAAGCGGCGGAAAAGATATCCGACTACGACCTCATGGCGCTGCCCGTTGTCGATAAGGAAGGCCGCCTCGTCGGCATCGTCACCGTTGACGACGTCATCGACGTTATGGAAGCCGAGGCCACCGAGGACTTCGAACTCATGGCCGCAATGACGCCTTCGGACAAGCCCTATTCGCGAACAAGCGCGTGGGATATGTGGAAGCGAAGAGTGCCGTGGCTCATGTTCCTCATGCTTTCTGCAACGTTCACGAGCATGATAATCAACTCCTTTGAGGATGCGCTCGCAGTGCAGGCCGTGCTCATCGGTTTTATCCCAATGCTTATGGGCACCGGCGGCAACTCCGGCGCGCAGGCATCAACGGCCGTTATACGAAGCATCTCCCTCGGCGATACCGAGCCGGAGGATGTCGGCCGCGTCATATGGAAGGAGTTTCGCGTTGCCATCCTGTGCGGTATAACGCTTGCCGCCGTAAACTTCGGAAAAATGCTGCTGGTGGACAGGCTGCTTCTTCATAACGACGGCGTTACGCTCACCGTTGCCGCCGTTGTCAGTCTTTCGATCGTGTTCATCGTTATGTTTGCAAAGGTCGTCGGCAGTGTGCTGCCCATAGCGGCGGAAAAGCTCGGCGTTGACCCGGCGGTCATGGCAAACCCCCTGATATCGACCATCACCGATGCAGTCTCGCTGCTTATTTATTTTGAAATTGCAAAGCTTATGATAAGCTTTTAGTCCCCATATCTCAGCAAAAGGATACTATACAGAGAATGCTTGTTTTGTTTGAAAAGATGGCACTGCTTGTAATCATACTTGCCATCGGATACATTTGCGCAAAAATCAAGCTCGTAGGCCCGGAGTTTAATAAGGGCCTGAGCAAAATGGTCATAAACGTGTTCCTCGCCGGAATGATACTGGCGTCGGTAATGAACAAGGAACTGAGCATGGACAAGGGTGATATGCTTTTCGGTATAGCCATGCTTTTCGTGATGCAGATCGTGTGCTTTGCCGTCGGCATGATAACTCCTGCCGCAATGAGAATAAAAGACGGCGACAAAGGCATGTATAAGCTGATAGCGGCCTTTTCAAACCTCGGTTTTATGGGTGTGCCGGTGATCTCTGCGGTGTATGGCGAAGGGGCTGTTTTCCTTGCCTCGCTGGGCAATATCCCGTTTAACGTTCTGCTTTACACCGTCGGGATCATGCTGCTTCAGAGCAATGGAGAAAAGAAAGAAAAGATAAGCATTAAAAGCATGATAAACATTCCGGTTATAGCGACAGTCATAGCAACGGTGATATTCCTGTTTGAGATACCGATGCCGGTGATAGTAGTGGATGTAGCGGACATGCTTTCCGATGCCTGTGCGCCGCTTTCAATGATGTGCATCGGTCTGTCGCTGGGCAGCGTTTCGATAAAGGATGCGTTCGTTCATCCGCGGATTTACGGGATAAACTTCATGCGCCTTATCGTCGCGCCCGTTGCGGTCTGGCTCGTGCTCAAGCTTTTTGTGAGCGATATCGTCATGCTCGGTTCGATCGTCATAATCGCTGCGTGTCCGCCGGCGATAATATGCGCGCTGCTCGGCATGGATTACGGCCGCGACGGCGTCGAAGCCTCGGAGACGATTTTTGTCGGCACGGTGCTTTCAATGTTCACAATACCGCTGCTGGTCTCGCTCCTCGGCTTAAGCTTATAATCTCTGCGTGCTAAAAGCGCCCTCATCAGAGGGCGCTTTTGACGTTCTTTATTAATGTGTAAGACCATTATTCTTCCAGCGCTTCTTCCGCTGTGCTCTCAGCCGCCGGCTCTGCGGCTTCTTCGACTTTTTCTGCCGGAGCAGTGGAGACGGGGGAAACCTGCGCTTTCATCTTGCGGTTTATGGCGATAACATTCTGAACAAGAAGTATCGCCATCATGACAAATTCGTAAGTGACTCGCAGCACCAACGGCCCGAGGATCATAAGGCCGAGCCCGTACAGGAAGGTGCTCTGCTGAAATGTTGCGCCGAAGTAGCCGTAGTATTCGATCTTGCCGAACAGCAGCAGAAATCCCACGAATATGCACGCGCATGTCAAGAGTACGAACACAAACTTAGTCAGAGCTTCAATGTAAAAGGTCTTGAAGTTGAAAAAGTCATGCAGAAACTGCAAAAATTTGTTGCCGAGCTTTCCGTCATACCTTTTGGGCATGACCTTGATGTAAAGAACGATCGTTGCCGCGATCGCCAGAAGTATCCCTATGATTATCAAAGTATCCATATCGCGCCTCCTTATATTTTGCAATAAGTATATCAGATGCGGCGCGCATCGGCAAGGGGAGCGATTAATTGACAAAAATCAATGAAGATACTGCTGCAATCGACAATTTTAGCACTATGACTTCACATTTTTTGAAAAATGTCGAAAAAATTAAAAAATACATTGCAATTTGCGTTAAAATATTGTTAAATTATATGTGACAAACGATACATGCAATTATGGTACAGACTTCAATGATCCAATGCAGCTTTGTGGGAATATCACAGAATACTCCTACCGGCTCGTTTTTGCACGGCTAAGGTAAGATATGACTGGACTCATACCCATAAGCTGACCGGGGACGGTGGATAGTCTCCGGCCGGTTTATACCTAAGACCATAATTAACGACCGAGCTGTATCGAATTATTTGAAAGGGGCTGTATTATGTTAGCTCAAATTTTTGCTGCAACAATATTTGTTGCAATGTTTGTCCTTATCGTAATTGATAAGATCGAAAGACAGTGGATAACACTGGGTGCAGGACTGCTTACTATCGTTATCGTTTTCCTTTTGTGCATGCACAGCGGCACTGCCGTTTGGGAAACGCTTAATGTAGCGAGCATTTTCACTGCTGATTTTTGGTACCACGTTGGCGAGGGCGGAGCCTCGTCGGGTATCAACTGGGAAACCATTATATTTATTGCAGGCATGATGATCATGGTGGAAGGTATGGCAAAAGCCGGCTTCTTCCGTTGGCTGTGTCTGTGCATAGCCAAGGCTGTGAATTACAAGCCGGTTCCCATCCTTATATCGTTCATGGTCTTGTCGGCAGTGCTGTCTATGTTTATTGACAGTATAACAGTCATCCTGTTTCTTGCCGCCGTAACGCTTGAGCTTGCGCGCATGCTGGACTTTGATCCGGTTCCGGTCATTTTGGCTGAAATCTTCTGCGCAAACCTCGGCGGATCGTCAACGATGTGCGGAGATCCTCCCAATATTATTATCGGAACGTCTCTCGGATACACATTTGGAGACTTTTTACGAAACACTGGCCTTGTTGCCCTTATAGGCTTTGTCGTTATAGTTGTCTATTTCTACTTTGCGCTGCGCAAAAAACTCGGCAAGGGCGAGAATGTTTCACTGGACGGACTTGACTTAAGTCCGGCTTCGGCGATAAAAAACAAGAGAGCGTTTGGAATTAGCTGCGGCGTGTTTGCGTGTGCGGTAGTGCTGCTTGTGACTCATGCAACGACAGGACTCACGGTCGCAACGATAGGCGTTTTCATTGCGATCCTCACCCTTGTAACCTCGGCCAAAGACATTGGATACATAATCAAACGAGTTGACTATAAAACTCTGCTGTTTTTCATCGGACTGTTTATCGTTGTAGGCGGTCTGGAGCAGACCGGCGTTCTTGAACTGCTTGCAGGACTTATCGGAACGATAAGCGGCGGCAATATATATGTAATGGTAGCCATAGTGCTGTGGCTTTCAGCGATAGCAAGTGCTTTTGTTGACAATATACCGTTTGCGGCTACAATGGTTCCGGTTATACGCGCGCTTTCGGCAACTCAAGGCGTGCCGCTTGATACGCTGGCATGGTCGCTTGCACTTGGAACCGATATAGGCGGCAGCGCAACGCCGATCGGTGCCTCTGCAAATGTTGTCGGACTTGCGTCGTCTGCTAAGGCAGGACATCCCGTGAGCTGGGGCAGATACTGCAAGCTGCTTGTTCCGGCAACGATCATCGTTTTAGTTATATGCACTTTGTTCCTGTTTTTAAGATACTGTTGAGAGACATCACGGTTCTAAACAGATTAAAATTAACATTTCACATTAACGGAGGATGGGCATTGCCCATCCTCCGAAATTCTATTTTGTCCTAGCCGTAAACGGCACTTGACGGAGCAGCATCGCAGCAGGTATCAGCTTCGGCAGATGACTCATTGGAGGAGGCTCCGGCAAAACCATGCTCCTTGATGTATTTGCGGTTTTTATAAACGCCAACGGTGAGGAATGGGATGACGACTGCCGCCGCGCCGAGATATCCGCAGTAACCGTAGCCGTATTTAATGATGTTTGTCAATCCGGCCATGGAGATGGTCATAGACAGAACGATGATGAACGCGGACACAATCGCGCTGCGCGTGGGTGCGGACTTTATGCCGCTGAATATCGGCAGCTTTTCAAAGCGAGCAACGAAGCCGAAGATGGTCGTGACACCGGTCGAGATCAGGCACAGGAGCAGGCATACGCCGTAGATAACGGTCAGTGCGCGGATGCCCATTGCGTTGCATGCCGTGAGCGTGGGGATGGTCGCGCCGCCGTCAACGGAGTTGTAAACGCCCTGCCAGCACATGAGCATGAATATCGACAGGGTCAGTGCGACGGCGTTCATGACAAAGGATAGCCACATCGCCTTCGAGCAGCCGCGCTCGGAGCGCATTGTTGTGCCGCAGGCGATCATTGTGGGCAGCGTGACGCACTGGAAGCCTGCGTACACAAAGGAGTTGAATATTGCCTTGGGCATATTCCCAAAGCCTGTCTTGGTGAAGTCGGAAGCGAGAACGGTAAACAGACTGCTGTCGCTTTTGAAAATGCCTATCGCATATATGCTGATCGCTGTTACGAGGATCGCTATGCCCATCCAGGTGGATGCGGCGCGCACGATGCCGGCGCCGAAAATTGTGAGCATGAGCACAATAACGCCGACTATTCCCACGCCGATGTAATAGTTTAAGCCGAAGTAGCTCTGCAGGGCGCTTGCCGCGCCCGATATCGCGGCCGCGACGGCCATGAGCACCATGATGTAGAAGAAAATTTCGAATACCCATTCGAGCTTGTCAAACGGGTGATAGAGCGTCTGGAAAAGCTCCTTATAGCTTGAAAGTCCGCGTGAGTTGTACATGACCATTGCCTGCCGCATGGTGAGCGTGAGCAGGAGCATTGCGATAACCGCGGCAATAATGCCTGACCAGCCGAGGCCGACGTAATAGGTGTTGGCCTGATTGCCGGTTGCAAATCCGCCGCCTGCATGCGCCGAGAAGAGCACAGCACCGACGGAAAATGCGGCAAAAAACGGGATCTTGGATATCTTGCGGTTTTGGGGCTTGTTGTTCATTTTGGTTTTCCTCCTTAAATTCCGGCAGAAAAACAAAAAACCCCTCGTCCTTCTGCCGATTTGCAGAAGAGACGAAAGGCTGAAAAACCGTCCGCGGTACCACTCTTCTTCGTTCCACATGCTGTGGGACGCACTCAGTCAGGATACAGTCATATCCCTGCACTGTAACGGGCGCACCCGTCTGCGCCTACTGACGTTCAGCACAGCCGCTATCCGGTGAGTTCGGCGAAAAAACAACCTTTGTGCCTTGCACCAACCGGCACTTCTCTGAAAGGGCATTTTCGCTTACTGTTCCGTGTCCTTGCGTTTATGGGTGAATTGTAGCACCGCAGACGCAGATCCGTCAAGATTGCGGACTAAATAAAAATTTCACGAGCATTACTTAAAAATTTCGTAGGAATTAACAAAATTTGCGCTTGCGCCCGGCTATACCATGCTCTTGTAATCCTCGCAGGGATCGAGATTATCTGGAGGGAAAAACTCGTCAACGGGGAAGGATATGCGGCCGAACATCGTGCACGGATCGTCCTCGGACGAACCTACGCACTCCTTCTCCGGCAGACAGTAATCGTAAGCCGGGATGAGCAGCTGTGTGCTGCGCTCAAGCCGGATGATAGAAAACTGGCCGAGCGTAACATAGACATGGCGCGTACCGCCGGTAACGGATATCTCTTCGCCGAAGGAGTCGAGTATCTGCTGCGGAATATCTCGCTGATCTATACCGGGGTCTGGCAGTGCCGTTTCCGCAAGTGTCATGTGCAGCGCAATCGGATCGACGGCATCGACCTCGGCAAATGGCATGCTGTTTGCTCCGTCGAGGATGCAGCAGTCATCCGAGGAAAAGCTCCTGACTCTGCCCTCGGAACCAAAGAGCATTACGCGCTTATCGAACACGGCAAGCCCCGTGAAGCACTGATTTGCCGGGAATGTTTCGCCGCTTATCTTATAAAAGTAGGTTACATCGACCGTGTAGTAGCCGCGGTTAAGGCAGATCTCGTTTACCTTTACCTCGCAGTGCAGAAGCTGCGCGCACTTGGGACGCACGCTGAATGCGCTCTCTATGTAGGGAAGAGAGCTGACCGTGGGGTAAACGCGCAGATCCTCGATGCAGTCCTTGTCGCGGCAGGCGTCCATTATCTTTCTTGTGCTTACGCAAACGGCCTGTTTTATGCAGTCATTATCATTGACCGGACCGGGTACGACCCTGTCTGCCATAAAAATACCTCCCAGAATGGAATTGAAGAAAAACTTCAATACAGTCTATGCGTATTGTTCCAAAATGTGAAGAATATTGGATTTACAAAAAGAAAAGTATGTATTATTATATATAATGCAGAGGAGGCGAAAGAATGAAAAAGCAGCTTTGGCTCATACTCATAGCCGTTGAGGTTTTGATACTGTTTGCAATGCTTCTGGCTGATTTCGGCCTTATCCGAACGGCAACTGCGCCGCTTTCGCCGAGAAGCATAATATTGCATATAACGACCGTTGTTATAATTTTTGCCTGTATCGAAGCATATAAGAAAAGCGACTGATGCCGGGAATCTGCCGTTTGGATATATGTTGTTTAGGAGAGTGTTATGGAACGACTGGGCTTTATTCATGAAAAGCTTGATATAAAAATCCTTATACTGTTTATTCTCCGCCGGCTGCCGGGTATAGTCGCGCCCATTGACCTTCAGGACTTTACGCAGCAGTGCGACGAGGGCTTCGGGTATTTTGAGTATTCCGACTGCCTTGCCGAGCTTATCGAGAGCGGACTCGTCATCGAAGAGGAGAGCGGACTGCGCGTAAGCAAGCGCGGAGCCGATGCCGCCGAAACGGTCGAGAGCAGCCTGCCTTTTTCCGTTCGCAAGAGGGCAGAGAAGATAATTGCACCTGAGGCCGAGCGTCTGCGCCGCCTTTCGATGATAACTGCGCAGCACCGCAACCGCGAGGGCGGCTGCTTTGTGACGCTTGCCATGAGCGACGGTAAGGGCGAGATAATAAGGCTCAACATCCTATCGTCCGGCGAGCAGCAGGCAGAGCGGATAGAAGAAAACTTCCGCGACAGAGCCGAGGAGATATATTGCAGAATCATCGAGCTTCTCGATAAGAAGCCGGATGATAAAAATGCTAAAGGGTAATATAACGCCCATTACAGATGGTCGTTTATATATTTTTATTGTACACCAGGAGGAAAACCATGGAGATCAAAATTCCGGACGGATACAAAAGTATCCTTAGCGTTTACGACACGCAGAAGGCTATAAGCCTCTTAAAGCGCCTGTTTGAGGACAGGCTCGCGGCACTTTTAAATCTTTACCGAGTGTCCGCACCGCTGTTTGTCGATTCTAATTCCGGACTTAACGATAACCTCAACGGCTACGAGCGCCCCGTATCGTTTGATATTCTCCGCTCGGATACGACCGCTCAGGTCGTTCAGTCGCTTGCAAAGTGGAAGCGTCTTGCGCTCAAGCGCTATAACTTCTTCCCCGGCAAGGGGCTTTACACCGATATGGACGCCATCCGCCGCGACGAGGACGAGCTGGATAACCTGCACTCAGTCTATGTTGACCAGTGGGACTGGGAAAAGGTCATCCTTTCGGAAAACCGCAATCTCGACTATCTCAAGCTCACCGTTATGGACATAGTCAAGGCCCTGTGCGATACGCAGGATACGATGCAGGCGATCTATCCCCAGCTTCAGTGCCTGCCGAAGCTTGAGCGCAACGTCACATTCGTCACCTCTCAGGAGCTTGAGGATATGTATCCCGACATGACCTCAAAACAGCGCGAGAACGCATTTACGCGCGAGCATAAGACCGTTTTCATCATCGGTATCGGCGGCGCTCTGCGCTCCGGCAAGCCGCATGACGGCCGCGCGCCCGACTATGACGACTGGAAGCTCAACGGAGATATTCTGTTCTGGTGCGATTGGCTCGACTGCGCGATCGAGATATCCTCGATGGGCATCCGCGTCGATCCTGAATCGCTGGACAGACAGCTTCGCCTTTCCGGCTGCGATGACCGCCGCGAGCTTCCGTATCACAAAATGCTTTTAAACGGCGAGCTGCCCCTGACCATCGGCGGCGGTATCGGCCAGTCGCGCGTTTCCATGCTCCTTCTCGGCAAGGCGCATATCGGCGAGGTGCAGGTATCCATCTGGGATAAGCACACCGAAGAGGTCTGCGCCGAAAAGGGAGTCATGCTGCTGTAAATAGCCGCATAAGGTGTTAGCATGGACCTTATAGAACTGATCAAAGTAATAATCATCGGCATAGTTGAGGGCATAACCGAGTGGCTGCCCATTTCAAGCACCGGACACATGCTGCTCGTGGATGAATTTATCCACATGAACGTCACTCCGGAATTTCGCGAGATGTTCCTGTATGTCATCCAGCTCGGCGCGATACTGGCGGTCATAATCCTGTTCTGGAACAAAATGTGGCCGTTTCAGAGCAAGAAGAAAAACGGCAGCGTTATAAAAAAAGAGACGTTTGTTCTCTGGTTCAAGGTCGTAATTGCCTGCATTCCGGGCTTCGTTGCGTATCTGCTGCTTGACTTTGTCGATAACTGCTATGTCGTTGCCGCGGCGCTTATTGTCTACGGTATTCTGTTTATCGTTATCGAAAACTGGAACCGCGGCCGCGAGCCGAGAGTCAAAACGCTCGAGGAGATATCGTATAAGGATGCGTTCATCATCGGCCTGTTTCAGGCGCTGTCGATCATCCCCGGCACCTCGCGCAGCGGCTCTACCATCATAGGCGGACTTGTCATCGGCGTGTCACGCGTTGCGGCGGCGGAGTTTACCTTCTTCCTGGCCGTGCCGGTCATGGTCGGAGTGTCGCTCCTGAAGATAATCGCCTTCGGCTTTTCGTTTACAAGTGCCGAGCTTATAACGCTCATCATCGGCTGCGTTGTGGCCTTCCTTGTATCCATTGTCGTTATCAAGTTCCTAATGAGCTATATAAAGCGCAAGGACTTTAAGGTGTTCGGCTGGTACAGGATCATTCTCGGCGTGGTCGTAATAGCGTACTTTCTGCTGAAATAAGCGCGCAAAAATACCCTCCTCTTGTCCAGGTATGGAACAGAAGGAGGGTATATCAAAATTATCCGATCAGAAGCACGGAAAGATCGTTTACGTTCGTTCCCGTCGCGCCTGTTTGGATAAGTCCGCCGCAGGCGTCGAGCGCATGGTATGAGTCATTGTTTTGCAGCATGTGGAAGATGCTGATGTCCTTTTCCTCAAGAAGATGCTTTGTACTGCCGTCAACATATCCGCCTGCTGCGTCGGTCGGGCCGTCGGTCCCATCCGAGCCTACGGAGAAAACGCACACATTCGGCATGCCGGCAATGTTTTCGGCGGCTGCAAGAGCAAGCTCCTGATTTCTGCCGCCAAGTCCGCTGCCTGTTATATGAACAACGGTCTCGCCGCCGGCAATGAACGCACGCTTTTTGCCGGCTCCGGCGTATTGCTGAGCAATGTTCGAGAGAAAAACACCGGCGTCCTTTGCCGTGCAGCTGAGCGATGAGGTGAGTATAACAGGCTCATAGCCAAGCTCAGCACAGGTTTTTGCAGCCGAGCGGCAAAGCTGGTTTACGCTGCCTATTACCGTTGTTTCAACGTTTTCTATCACCTTCGGAGTTTCCTGCCCGAGCAGACTGCGCATTTTAGCGGTCATGGTGACCCCGTATTTTTCGGCTATGTATTTTGCCTGCTCGGCCGTTGTGCCGTCAGGCGCTGCCGGGCCGGAGGCTATACTGTCGATCCTGTCGCCGATGACGTCGGACAGAACTATGTTGTATACCTTTGCCGGCATGCAGGCGAGCGCAAATTTGCCGCCTTTAACGGCGGAAAAGCGTTTTCTGAGCGTGTTTATCTCGTTTATGTCGGCGCCTGAGGCAAGAAGCTCCTGCGTGAGCCTGCTCATATCCTCAGCCGGGATAAGCGGCTTTTCAAAAAGGGCCGAGCCTCCGCCTGAGAGAAGAAACAGAACAGCATCGCCCTCACCGAGGGGCTTTACCATCTCCAGCACCTTTTCCGTTGCGGCATAGCTGTCGTCATCGGGCACAGGGTGCCCGGCCTCATAGACCTCAAGATGCTCTATAGCGCCTTTGCCATAGCCGTGCTTGGTTATCACTATTCCGGCTTTTATCCTTGAACCCAAGACCTCGGATGCCGTTTTTCCCATTTGCCATGCCGCCTTTCCGACGGCGGCAACGTAGATATTCCCCTGAAGCTTAATGTCCTTCAGAGCAGCTTTCACTGCGTTGTCGGGCAGCGCGGTGTCTATTGCCCGTGTGTAGATAAGTTTCGCGTCTGCGCGCATATCCATAGCATTATCACCCTTGCCTGCGTATTTTATGCCTACACTATATCATAAATGCAGTTGCTGTTCAAACAGAATGCAGCATATCAAATTTATAAGGAGAAACAAATGAAAATTGTTGTTTTGGACGGCTACACGGAAAATCCCGGAGACCTCAGCTGGGACGGCCTAAAAAAGTACGGGGAGCTTACCGTGTATGACAGAACGCCGTATGAAGATGACGAGATAATAAAGCGCATCGGAGATGCCGAGATCGTGCTTACGAATAAAGCTCCGCTCAGCAGCACGACATTGGATGCCTGCCCTAATATCAGGTGCATCTGCGTGCTCGCGACCGGGTACAATATCGTTGACTGCGCTGCTGCCGAGAAGAAAAACATCCCTGTCTGCAACATTCCCACATACGGAACGGCCTCGGTCGGGCAGTTTGCAATTTCAATGCTGCTTGAAATATGCAGCCATGTTCAGGTGCATTCCGACAGTGTACACGCCGGGGAATGGGAGAACGGCTCCGACTGGTGCTACTGGAAGCATCCGCTTATTGAGCTTGCAGGAAAAACAATGGGCATAATCGGCTTCGGAAAGATCGGTCAGACTACGGGCCGAATCGCAAAGGCTATGGGCATGAAGATACTTGCGTCCGGCAGTCGCCCGACGCCGCAGGGTGAGGAAATTGCCGAATATGTCGATACCGACACGCTTCTTGCGCAGTCGGATGTTATTGCACTCCATTGCCCGCTGTTTCCCAATACTCAGGGGATCATTAATAAGGACAATATAGCAAAGATGAAGGACGGCGTTATTATTATCAATAACAGCCGCGGCGGACTTATTGTCGAGGAAGACCTCGCTGACGCGCTCAACTCCGGAAAGGTCTATGCCGCAGCGGTCGATGTTGTGTCCACAGAGCCTATAAAAGGCGATAATCCGCTGCTGAAGGCGAAAAACTGCCTTATAACGCCGCATATCAGTTGGGCGCCCAAAGAGGCAAGGCAGAGGATAATGGATATGACCGAAGAAAATATCAAAGCCTTTATTGAAGGCGCGCCGATAAACGTCGTGAATAATGTATGATATCAAAAAATGCACCCGAGGGGTGCATTTTTTAATGCATTAGTTTGCTAAAAACTATGCTGTAATGAAAGAAAATAGAGTAGCAGGGGAGCTCGAGGGGTAGCGAAGCGGCGGCGCGGTAGTGAATGACATGCCGGGGGCATGTCAGAGCCGCGACGTGACCGAGCCGCAGCGAGAAAAAGGCCCCACTCGAAATTGGATTAATAGCCATCAAAAACGCCTGATTTATCAGGCTTTTTGACGAGCGTAGCGAGATTTTTTGTGAAAACTTGTTTTCACAAAAAATGTGGCGTTTTTTAAGCGTGCAAAAAAGTCACAGACTTTTTTGACACGCTTAAATCTCCGACCGGCGGTCGGAGATTTAAATTACTGATATTGCAGGAAGTTTTGCCGCGGCTTGGGTCGGTATTTTACGCCCGAGACCAATCCGACTGCGGCATACATTGCGACGATCGACGAGCCGCCGTAGCTGAAAAACGGAAGCGTTATGCCGATAACCGGCGTTATGCCGATGCACATGCCTATGTTAATAAAGGTCTGGAACGCAAGCGCCGTTGCAACGCCGAAGCAGATGAGCATTCCGAACGGGCTGCCCGAGCGCACGCCGATGATGCAGCAGCGGATGATGATTATGCTAAGCAGAACGATGATGATTATGCCGGCGACCATGCCAAGCTCCTCGCCTATCGAGGCAAAGATACAGTCGGTGTGTCTTGCATTATAGCTGCTCTGCGAGAAGCTGCCCTCGCCGAAGCCCACGCCCGTCCAGCGGCCGGAGGCAAGAGCGTCCTTGCACAGATTCATCTGCCACGTTATGCCCTGACCCGTGGGATCGACCACGTCGGGAATATACGGCGCGAGGATGCGGTTTTTCTGATAATCGGCAAGGAAGAAGTTCCAGAACAGAGGGATCATTGCCGCAACGACAGCCGCTGCCGCAGCCATCCAGTACCACGCGATGCCTGCGCAGATGAGCATGACCACGAAAATAGCGAGGAATATAAGCGCGCTGCCCAGGTCGTTGGGGATAACGGTTATAAGACCGAAATACAGTGCCCAGTGAATGCCGAGCTTCAGAACCGACGGGAATTTGTTGAGCGTGCGCTGCTCTTTATATGTCGCCATCTGTTTTGCGATAAGGACGATGAATATGACCTTAACGATCTCAGACGGCTGAACGCCGATACCGGCAAAACGATACCATGCGCGCGAGCCGACCTCGTCGCCCTTGCCGAAGAAGATGAGTCCGACGATGAAAAGAACGTTGAATATCGTAAGATACACCCACTTGTCGGCGATAAGATCGGGGTCTATGACCGTGAACACGACGAATGCGCCAATGCCGAGGAACATTGCAAAGCCCTGAACGACGACGTATTTTGCCCAGCCGTAGGAGCTTGTCATACTGTAGATCATGACGATGCCGAAGATCGTGCATATCATGCAGACAGCGAGAAGAAAAATATCCGCCCGTTTAAAAAAGTCTTTAATTTTTCTGGAATCGATTTTAATCGTCGCCGCCGCCCTTCAAAAATGCCCGATTTCACAAATAATCGCAGCTTGATGCGATACATTTTAGCATATTATTGCCCTTTACGCAATGAGGTATCTTGTGGTATAATTCAAATTCAGAAAAAGTTTAAAAAATGAGGTGAGGTCAGTGCAGACGTATATAAGCCACAGTGAAGCGGAAACAGAGAGCATAGGCGAAAAGTTTGCAAAGGATCTCCCCGACGGAACCGTTATTGCCATGTACGGCGACCTCGGAGCCGGAAAAACCGCCTTCGTGCGAGGCATGGCAAAAGGTATGGGGCTTACTTGCCGTGTGTCCAGCCCCACGTTTACCATCGTAAACGAATACATTGGCGAGCGCGAGCTTATCCATTTCGACATGTATCGCCTTGAGAGTGCGGACGAGCTGTTCGACATCGGCTGGGAGGATTATCTCCGCCGCGGAGCCGTGTGCGCCGTCGAATGGAGCGAAAAGGTCGAGGATGCGTTTTTCGGCGACGAGATCGTCCTGCGTATCGAAAAGCTCGGCGACAGCGAAAGAAAAATCACCATTGAGGAGGGAAATGCAAAATGCTGATACTTGCACTTGAATCCTCTGCAAAAGCCGCATCCGTTGCGCTTATGGAGGATGAAAAGCTCATCGCGCAGTACAGTCAGTGCAGCGGACTTACTCACAGCCGCACGCTTCTGCCGATGGTGGACGATATGCTTAAAAATACTGAAAATACAATTGCCGGCGTTGATCTTATCGCCGTCGCTCACGGACCGGGTTCCTTCACGGGGATCAGAATCGGTGTTTCCACCGTCAAGGGTCTTGCGTGGGCTTCCGATAAGAGGTGCGTCGGCGTTTCTACGCTTGAGGCGATGGCGTGGCACGGCGTTCCGGCAGGCGGTATTATCTGCCCGGTCATGGATGCGCGCCGCAGCCAGGTGTATAACGCGCTGTTTGAAATAAAGGACGGAAAGCCCGTTCGCCTGTGTGACGACAGAGCGATAGCCCTTTCGGAGCTTGCCGGAGAGATACGCGGCAAAAACGTCTTTCTCGTCGGCGATGGGGCGTTCATTGCGCAAGATTACATGAAAAATGCCGGCATAGACTGCCGCATGGCGCCGTCAAACCTCGTGTATCAAAGCGCCTATGGCGTGGGCATGGCCGCACTTGATAAAACGCCGGGTACGGCAGATGATCTGCTGCCAGTGTATCTTCGCCTGAGCCAGGCCGAGCGCGAGCGCCAGGAGCGCATGAATAAATAATGTATAGAAACCGGGTCTCCGGTGTATATAAATAGGCTCCGACCAGGAGCGGACTAAAAAGGAGAAAAATAATGAGCAAGGTATGCGTATTTGACCACCCCCTCATCCTTCACAAGCTGTCGATACTCAGAGACAAGGGCACTTCCGTCAAGGAATTCAGAGAGCTCGTTTCCGAGATAGCGATGCTCATGTGCTATGAAGCCACGAGAGATCTTCCCCTCGAGGATGTCGAGATCGAAACTCCCGTTGCAAAGGCAACCGTTAAGCGCATCGCCGGCAAAAAGCTTGCGATCGTTCCCATCCTGCGCGCCGGCCTCGGCATGGTCGATGGTATGGTCAGCATGATGCCCAACGTAAAGGTCGGCCACATCGGCCTGTTCCGCGATCCTGAAACTCTCGAGCCTGTGAAGTACTACTTCAAGATGCCGCCCGACATTGAGGAGAGAGACGTTATCGTAGTTGACCCCATGCTCGCAACCGGCGGCTCGGCCTCCGCTGCTATCCAGTTCCTCAAGGACGACGGCGTAAAGCACATCAAGCTCATGTGCATCATCGGTGCTCCCGAGGGCGTTGAGCGCATGCAGAAGGATCACCCCGATGTCGATATCTATGTTGCCGCTCTCGACGATCATCTCAACGAGCACGGCTACATCGTTCCCGGCCTCGGCGACGCAGGCGACCGCATCTTCGGCACAAAGTAAGTCAGCATAATAGTTTAAGCCCGACAGGTGTTCCTGTCGGGCTTTTTCGTTTTTATTATATTGTGTGCTTTTCCTTCTCTGCCATGCTTATCGCGGCGTAAGAGACGCCCAGCAGAATGAAATACGCAAACAGATCCCTCGGATAGAACCAGATGTATTCCACGATGCAGGAAAACGCAATGCCGATAAATGAGGCAGCACAGGCAATGAGCACGGTCTTTGTAAGCGTGTTCGAGCCTCTGCGCGCTATAACGGAGTTTTTGATGCTGCGCAGGGCAAGCCACATGAACGATACAAAGCCGAGTATTCCGGTTTCGAGAATAAGCTCAAGATACAGTGACTGCGTGTGTGCCGCGCCGTCGATCGCAAGCGGCTGAGCATACAGCGGATACAGCGACGCAAACGCGGTCGGCCCGAGGCCGATGCCGCTTACGCCGTAGTCGCGGATCATGTACTCAACGCCTTGCCACAGCGCAAAGCGGTGCTGCGCGGAGGAGTCGATGTGTCCGCTGCTTCCGAGAAAGCTTGTGACTATGCTCGTGAGCCTTGTTATTATCGTCGAGGGCAGCAGAGGTATTGCAAGCAGCGCCAGCGCGATGAAAAGCGGAATTAGCTTTTTGTTGCGCAGCCAGATGTAAACAAAGGCTGCAAGCATAAGCGATATCCAGCCCGAGCGTGAGTAGGTCATGATAAGCGCAACGGCAGGGAACGCAAGTCCGAGCAGAAGCAAAACACAGCTCAGCTGCTTTTTGCGCGTTCCGGCAAACGCCGCGCACAGCGGCATGAACAGAACGAGAAATTCCGAGAAGTTGTTCGGGTTATCGAGCGTCGATGTAACTCGGCTGGGAATGCCGGTGTTGAGCTTGAGATCGGTGAAGGATGCGCTGACGTAAACAAGGCCGAACTTGCGCTGGATAATGGCGTAAAGCGAGGTGAGGATAACGGCGGCATAGATAAATGCAAGCAGCTTCACAAGGCGCTTTTCGTCGCTTATATCGGCGGCAATGACGTAGGTGAAGATAAATGCCGCAATGAAAAACAGCAGTATTCTTATGCTGTCGGAGCGGCTTTGCGTAAACAGCAGGCTGACAAGCAGCGCTATTGCAAACAAAGCAAACGGAAATCCAAGCTTGTCCGGATACAAAAGCTTTCTCTTTCCGCAGCCGACGAGGATAAGATACAGTGCAAGGAAGCCCACGGCGGCAATGACCGCGTATGCGTTGTTCCAGCTCTCGTGCGGCATGACGAACATAAGGCATATAAACGCGCCGAGCAGGAACTCAAAATTCAGAATAAAGCTGCCGCGGCAAAGCCTTGCTATAAGACTGCTCTCCCACGCCGGGGCGAAAAAGCCTGCAATGGCGGATAGAATTTTTTCGATAAGATCAAGGATGAAGCGGATAATGCGCGCAAACAGCGAAGTCTCGTACACCGCCTGGATGCGGTCGCCGCGCCGCAGCCACTTTACCAGAGCAAGATCGTCGTAAGCTCGCTTAAACGGTTTCCAGATCTTTTCGAGTATGGCAAAGAACACGCTGTGAGTCCAGGCATTATAAACATAATTTAATATAGCGCCGTACTGCAAATAAGCCGCCCTCCTTTCGCGTTGATATCAAGGCTCATAATTACGCTGCTTCGGAAACGCCGGAAACGCTGGCGTAGATGGTTGCCTTGCCGAAATGCATGGTGAAGCTTGCGCCGACACCGTATAGCCTGCCGCCGACGTAAAGACCCTTCTCCGTGAGGTTGCCCTCAAGCTCGACCGTCACGGTGACGGCGTCGTTATATGCTACCTCGGCCTTGGCCTGATTGCCGTCGGCATCAACAAAGTAAGTGTACGACGGCTCGCTTTCAACGGCAACTACCTTGCCGAAATCGACGTTTGTCGTATCCTCAAAGGCAGGAGCGCCGATCTCTATCGCGTCGGCTGCGCCGACCTGAGCCTTATAGCAGAAAAACTGAACTCTGACTGTGCTCGTTTCGGTTTTCGTGGCTTCCTGAGCAGGGGTGAACGCCTTGGTTGCGAAAAATACGGCAGCTGCGATAATGACAAGGATTATCAGCAGGTCGATAATGTTGATTTTTCCGAAAAGTTTTCCGTTTTTGTCGATCATTTTTTCAATACCTTTCAAGATTATTTATATGTTTCAAACACGTCGAGTGCAAGCTTGCGCAGGTCAAACTCCTCGCTTACCTTCTTTAACGCATTTGCCGAATACTCTGCGCGCAGAGCGTCGTTTTCCATAAGCTCAAGCATCGCGTCGGAAAAACCGTCGCTGTCGCCGAATTTGAGGACTCTGCCGCAGACGGTGTGCGTTTCGGCAAGGTCGCGGTTTCCGCCGACATCGGTCACGACAAGCGGAACGCCGGCGTTCATTGCCTCAAGTATCGCAAAGCTCATTGCCTCATTTTTCGAGCTCGTGTTCAGATAAAGATCCGAAGCCTTCAGCATTCTGTCCGAATCGCGGCGGAAGCCGAGCTGGATAACGCGGTCGCTCATGCCGGAGTTTGTGCTCATAACGGCAAAGTCATCAAACTCCTCGCCGTCGCCGGCAATGAAGCACACAAAGGGCTTATCGGTCTTGCGCCTGAGCTTTGCAAGCGAGGCAAGCAGGAAGGGCAGTCCCTTTTCCGGAGCGTAGCGCGCCATGATTGACATGACGAAGGTATCGTCATTAACGCCGAAATCACGGGCAAAGCTGCGGTCATACACGCGCTCGCGCTTCGGCTCGACTCCGTTGTAAACCACCTGAATGCGGTCTTTTTTCACGCCGTTTGAGACCATTATGTCCGCGCCCTGACGGCACACGGCGATTATGCGGTGGTCAAACGGAGTGAACAGCCGGTTGAGTATCTTCCATTTCGTGTTCTGATATATGGTAAGATGGCTCGTGTACACGACCTTTACCTTGCGGTAGAAAAGCTTGGACAGGATGGCGATGACGTTTTCCATGGGATATTGCGCGTGGATAACGTCGATTTTGTTCTCGCGGCAATAGCCTGCAAGCTTCTTTGCCGCAGAGAGAGCCTTTTTTGTGCTCATCTCAAACCGGAAGCATGCAAAGCCCTCGCTGCTCACGGTTTCCGAAAGCTGGCCGGGAACATTGTAGGCCAGATGGCATGTTTCGCCCTGCCCGGCCAGAATGTGCATAAGGTTCAGAACGTATTTTTCGGTTCCTGCTTTTCCTGCATAATTTATCAGGTACAGGATGTTCATATAAACACCTCTATTTTTTAAACTTGTCCTTATAATATACAATGTAATTGCATCGTTTTCAAGAACAAAAGGTTAAGGTTTAATTCTGTTGTGCAACAGTTTGAACCTAATGTATATTGACTTAGCAAATATTTGCGGTATAATATTGACAAACTATACATCGTGTATATGAAGGTGCTGGGGATGAATATTAAAAGCCTAAACAGGAAGCTGAACAAGAAGTTCGTGGGAAGGGTCACGGCAAGGCTCAGTGACGGCTGCATCGTGCTCACGGGCGAGCTTGACGATTGGAACGACGTTGTCGATGCCGGCATGACCGCGGCAACGCCGCATTCGAGCACGCACGTTGTAAACGATATTGTTTTCACTGCTGCTCCGGAGGAGAAAATGCATGTGCCGGCTTTAAGCGACAATGCGCTTGAGGGAGATAGGCCGGATGTTCTCGTCATCGGCGGCGGCATATCCGGCTGCTCGGTGGCGCGCGAGCTTGCGAGATACAAGCTCAATGTTCTGCTTATCGAGAAGGAAGCCGATCTCGCGCTCGGCGCGTCCGGCCGCAATGACGGCGAGGTGCATCCGGGCGTTGACCTTTCCAAGGGCTCGCTCAAGCACAAATACATAAGGCGCGCAAACCACATGTACGAAGACCTCTGCCGCGAGCTTGACGTTCCCTTTAAGCGCACGGGGCAGTACGCCTGCTTTACGCACAAAAGCTGGCTGCCGTTTGTTAGCCTCTATGCCAAATGGCGCAGAGATCATGACGGCATTGAGGATACATGCATCGTCATGGGCGACGAGATACGCAAAAAAGAGCCGAGTATATCGGCAGATGTCGCCTTCGCACTGTCAAATCCCTCGTCGGGCAGCGTAAGCCCGTATAATCTTGTCATTGCTTATGCCGAAAACGCGGTGCAAAACGGTGCGAGAGTTTCGCTCAACACTGCCGTTACAGGCATGGACGTTTCGGACGGGATGATAAAAGCCGTGCACACAAACCGCGGAACGATCTATCCGCGCGAGGTAATAAACTGCGCCGGAGTTTATTCCGATGTTGTCGCACAGATGGCGCAGGACAGGTTTTTCAGCATACATCCCCGCCGCGGCACAAATTCTATTCTTGACAAAAAAACAGGCGCGGCATTCAAAACCATCGCCTCAGCCGTCGGGCCGGAAACTCCCGGACATGCGCACACAAAGGGCGGCGGCATACTGCACACGGTGCACGATAACCTGCTTGTAGGCCCCGATGCCGTAGAAACGCCCGAGCGCGAGAACACAGCCACGAATGCCGACAGCATCGCACGCGTTTTTGCAAAGCAGAAGATAGCCATGCCCACTCTGACGGAGAAGGACATTATAACATATTTCACCGGCGTCCGCGCGCCGACCTACGAAGAGGATTTTATCATCGAGCCGGGCAGAAAAACGAAGAATATCTACCACGTTGCCGGCATACAATCTCCCGGACTTACGACGGCTCCGGCAGTTGCTCAGGACGTTGCCGAGTATGTCGCAAAGCTTTTTAATGCGGAGAAAAAAGCGGATTTTGACCCCGTGCGCAAGGCTCCACCGCATCTTGCGGAGATGAACGACGCCGAGCGCGCAGAGCTTATACGCCAAAATCCAGATTACGGCGTTATCGTGTGCCGCTGCGAGGAAGTCAGCCGCGGCGAGATACTCGATGCACTCAGAAGCCCCGTCTGCGTGCCGACGCTCGACGGCGTGAAAAAGCGCGTCAGACCCGGCATGGGCAGGTGTCAGGGCGGCTTCTGCTCGCCGCTGGTCACGAAAATAATTGCGGAATATCTCGGCGTTCCGCTCACGGAGGTAATGAAAAGCTCCGATCGGTCGCCGATAGTTTTCGGAAGCAAAAAGGGAGGCAGCGACAATGCATGATTACGATGTTATCGTGATAGGCGGCGGCCCTGCCGGCCTTGCGGCCGCACTTGCGGCAAACGAAAACGGCGCGAGAGTGCTCGTCGTTGAGCGCGAGGAGCGCCTTGGCGGAATGCTCAAGCAGTGCATACACGACGGCTTCGGCCTGCGCCGCTTCGGCGAGCGCCTTGCAGGCCCCGAGTATGTTGAGCGCTTCATGGATAAGATAGCGCAGTCGGATATCGAAGCGGCCTGCAATACCTTCGTCACGCGCGCGGAAAAAACCGACAGCGGCTTTGCCGTGACATTAGTATCGCGCGAAGGCCTGCGCACCGTTGCGGCCAAAAGCCTTGTCCTTGCCACCGGCTGCCGCGAGAGAAGCGCAAAGCAGGTGTTTATCCACGGAACGCGCCCGGCAGGCGTGTTCACCGCCGGCACCGCGCAGCATTTCACAAACCGTCTCGGCGTCATGCCGACAAAAAAATGCGTTATCCTCGGTTCGGGCGATATCGGCCTTATCATGGCGCGCAGACTTACTCTTGAAGGAGCGGAGGTCCTCGGCGTTTATGAAATTAACCCCACGCCTTCGGGACTTACGCGAAATATCTATCAGTGCCTTACCGATTATAATATACCCCTGCACCTGAGCCACACTGTAACGCGCGTGTTCGGAAAGGACAGACTCGAAGCTGTCGAGGTCTGCGCCGTTGACGAAAACTATAAGCCCATCCCGGAGAGCGCCGAAAGGATCGAGTGCGATGCGCTTATCGTCTCCGTCGGACTTATCCCGGAAAATGAGCTTGCCCAGTCGCTGGGCGTTGAGCTTGATAAGCACACGGGCGGCCCTGTGTGTGACGCTCAGCTTATGACAAAGGTTCCGGGCATATTCTCCTGCGGAAACGCATTGCATGTAAACGACCTTGTTGACTTCGTTTCCGAATCCGGCGAGGAGGCCGGAAGAAACGCGGCGGCATGGTGCGGAAAGGCGCAGCGCAGAGTGGATATAAACATCGGCGGCGAGTTTTTGTATCTTGTTCCGCAGCAGATAGACCTTGAAAGCGATAATTCAAAGACGGTCGTCTACTTCCGCTCGAAAAAAGTTCTGGACAAAAGCGTTCTGCGCCTTAAAATAGACGGTGAGGAGGTCTGGAAAAAGACCTATCCGTTCCTGCGTCCGCCCGAGATGCAGCAGCTTACGCTTGATATGACAAAATACGATATAAACGAAAACAGCGACGTGCGCTTTGAGATCGAGGTGGTAAAATGAAACAGCTCGTATGCATAGGCTGTCCTCGCGGCTGCCGCCTTACCATTGATGAGAATAACGGCGAATACACAGTCACCGGAAACACCTGTCCGAGAGGCAGAGAGTTTGCCTTAAGCGAGATGACAGCGCCGAAACGCACGATATGCTCAACGGTGAAAACCGCATTTTCCGATGTTCCGGTGCTGCCGGTGCGAGTGTCGGACGATATTCCCAAGGAGAAAATATTCGACGTCATGCGTGAAATTAACGCTGTGACGCTTAAAGAGCGCATAGGCAGGGGAGATGCCGTTATCAAAAATGTGCTCGGACTGGGCGTGGACGTCATTGCAACAAGTGATCTTTTAAAACAGATATAAATGCAAAGACGGAGGGAGAAGAAACAATGAACAGACCGCTTATACTGACTTACGACGTCGGTACTCAAAGCACGAGAGCCATACTGGTCGATAAGCAGGGCAACATCGTTGACAAAGAGCAGGTCAAATACGCAGAGCCTTATTTCCGGCAGCGTCCGGGCTGGGCGGAGCAGAAAACGGACTTTTACTTTGACAACATGTGCAAGGCATCGACGGCGCTCATGGCGCGCAATGCCGACAAGGCGCCCGATATCATCGCCTGCGCAGTCACCGTAATCCGCGATACGCTTGTGTTCCTTGACGAAAACTATCAGCCCACGCGCGATATCATCCACTGGCTGGATGCACGCAAATGTGTTTTTGACGATCCGTTCCCCCTGTGGAAGGAAGCCGTGTTTGAGCTTATCGGCATGGGCAAGGGTACGAGGATAGCTTACCGCACGTCGAAGGTCAACTGGGTGCGCCAAAAGCAGCCGAAGGTCTGGGCGCGCACAAAGAAGATAGTCTGCCTGCCTGCCTATATAAATTACCGCATGACCGGCCGCCTTGCCGACACACCGGCAAGCACCATCGCCCATATCCCCATGGACTATAAGAAAAAGCGCTGGATGAAGGAAAACGACCTCACTCGCTGCTTTTTCGATGTTCCGCAGGATAAGCTGTATGAGCTTATCCCCTCCGGCGAGGTGCTCGGATACATAACAAAGAAAGCCGCCGCGCTCACCGGCGCGCCTGAGGGACTGCCGCTTATCGCAACGGGCGCGGATAAAGCCTGCGAAACGCTTGGCCTTTCCGTGGCAAGCCCCGATAAGGCGTCGATATCCTTCGGAACAAGCTCGACCATTGAGATGTACACCGAGCAGTATTTCGAGCCGCAGGCATTTCTGCCGTCTTATCCGTCGGTCATCAATAAGGCGTGGAACCCGGAGATCCAGGTGTTCCGCGGCTTCTGGATGCTCAGCTGGTTCATTAAGGAGTTCGGCGACAAGGATAAGGAAGAGGCCGAAAAGCTTGGCGTGTCGCCCGAGGAGATACTCAACACGAAAGCAGCTCAGGTTCCGGCCGGCTGTCAGGGACTTATGCTCCAGCCGTACTGGACGCCGGATGTGCTCAAGCCCGACTCCTACGGAGCAATAATCGGATTTTCCGATTATCACACGAAGTATCACATTTATCGTGCCATCATCGAGGGCGTATGCCTTGAGCTTTACATGTCCATGAAGAGCATGGAAAAGCGCGGCAAAAAGCATATAAAGGAGCTGTACGTCGGCGGCGGCGGCTCGAAGAGCGATCTTGCCTGCCAGATACTTGCCGATACCTTCGGCCTGCCCGTAAAGCGCATACATACGCACGAGGCGTGCTCGTTGGGCGCGGCGATGGTGGCCTTTGTCGCCAAAGGTGAGTTTGCGGATTTCGACGAGGCGATAAAGAGCATGGTCCACGAAAAGGACGTTTTTACGCCCGATCCCAAGAACCACGAGATCTACATGAACATGTACAATAAGGTCTACCGCAAGATATACAAAAACGTAAGACCCCTTTACGCAACGATGAATAACCTGAAAGAAAGGAACATGATCTGATGAGTCATAAGCAGTATAAGGGCTTCGAGCCGAAATGGGTAAAAACCCCCGCGCCAGCCAACAGCTACCGTTCGATATTCCGATGGGGCGATCCCGAGTTCTTCAAGTTCCCGAAGGAATCGCTTTACAAAATGATGAAGGAGGTCTTCAAGCTCACAGACGATGACTTCAAGGAGTATTCCGACGATATCGGCTTTGATCCCGTTGACCTGTCCGACCACCCTGTGAAGCTTGCTCAGGAGCATCTTGATGCGCTCAAGGCGATAGTCGGCGAGGAGGGCTTCTCCGTCTCTGATTACGACAGGCTGGCAGTCGCTTACGGTTTCACAGCCTACGACATTCTCCGCCTGCGCCATAAGATCATTGACTCCGTTCCCGATGTCGTTCTGTATCCCGATACGACAGAACAGGTCGAGAAGATTGTAGCTTACTCTACAGAGCATGATATTCCCCTGTACGTCTACGGCGGCGGCAGCTCCGTAACGCGCGGCGTCGAGCCTGTAAAGGGCGGCATTTCGCTGGATATGAGACGCCGCTTCAATAAAGTGCTGTCCTTTAACGAGATCGACCAGACCATAACCGTTCAGGCCGGCATGTCCGGTCCTGATCTTGAGAAAACGCTTCAGAACGCGCCCAAGCTTTTCGGCGCAAAGCGTCAGTACACCTGCGGCCATTTTCCGCAGAGCTTTGAATATTCCTCCGTCGGCGGCTGGACGGTAACGCGCGGCGCAGGTCAGAACAGCACCTACTACGGCTGCATTGCGGATATCGTGCTCAGCCAGAAGTATGCCACCCCCATCGGCACGATCACTACCAGCCACTATCCTCGCGAGGCCTGCGGCCCCGATCTCAACCAGATCATGATGGGCTCGGAGGGTACATTCGGCGTGCTGACCGAGGTCACGCTTAAAATTTTCCGTTGGATGCCCGAAAATCGCAAGAGATTTTCTTATATCTTCAAGACCTGGGACGACGCAATGAAGGCAGCACGCGAGATGATGCAGCACGAGTGCGGTTATTCATCCGTGTTCCGCCTGTCCGACCAGGAAGAGACGAGCATGATGCTCAGACTGTATAACGTTGACGATACTCCGCTGTATCCGCTGCTCGACAAGCTCGGCTATAAGGATATGGAAAGATGCCTGTTCCTCGGCTTTACCGACGGCGAAAAGGGCTACTCCAAAAACGTCGCGAAGAATATCGCAAAGATCGCCCGTCAGCACGGCGGACTGCCCCTGACCGGGTACGTCACGAAGAGCTGGGAAAAGGGACGCTTCAACGATCCGTATCTGCGCGATACGCTCATGGACTTCGGCATCACCACCGATACCCTTGAGTGCACCGTCAATTGGTCGAACATGGAGCAGGTGCATCTTGACGTGCGCAAGGTCTGCCACGCGCTGCCAAACACCGTCGTCACAACTCATATGAGCCACTGCTATCCGCAGGGAGCGAACCTGTATTTCATCTTCCTGACGAAAATGCAGGACGAGAAGGCGTTTAAGGCATACCACACCACAATTCTTGACGCTATCCAGCGCTCCGGTGCGTCTATAAGCCACCACCACGGCATCGGCAAGATGTTCGCGCCCTGGCTCGAGGGCTACGTCGGCGAGAAGGAATACGGTGTGTTCAAGGTGCTCAAGAACTACTTTGACCCGAAGTATAACATGAATCCCGGCGGCACCATCGGCCTCGACCTCCTGCCCGAGGAAAAGAAATTTGACCGCCAGTACACCGATTACGAAGCTCAGCAGAAGTTTGATTGATACAAAAAAAACAGCGCCGCACTGCATTTTCGCAGCGCGGCGCAATTTTCCCTTGAAATGTCCGCAGCATCATGCTATAATACAAAAGCTGCGGAGAATTAGCTCAGCTGGTTAGAGCGCTCGCCTCACACGCGAGAGGTCAGCAGTTCGAGTCTGCTATTCTCCACCAACATTTAGGACCTGAAAGTTAACGCTTTCGGGTCTTTTTTGCGTTTTTGCAAACTTTTTACGGCTAATTGAAAAACACGAATACGGGCGCTTTTTGAAATACGTCCAAAATTTAAGAACATAGGATTGCCGTCTCAATTTTAGCCACTTAAGCCGTCTGAATATTTTTCGAGGTATGCATCGGTGACGTATGCGCGAAGATGTGCGCACAATATGCGATCGGTACAGTCTCTGAGATCATAAGTTCCGGAGCAAATGCACCAGTCGAATATGGCTCCTTTTTCGACAATGCAAAGATCGTCGGCGAGCAGCTTTGCATCAACTTCCGGGCGAATATAGCCGTTTTCCTGTGCCTTAGCAATTAGCTCCTCGGCTTTTTCGAGAATCGGCATGTTCACGGGCTTTGCGCCGCCCTGGGATGCGTTCGCACTTAGATTGCGATTTTTAGTCGTGTAATAATTCTGTGTGAAGTCAAGACCTTGCTCGAGAAGAAAATCTATATAGAAGCCAAAGCATCGCGCAACGTTTGCAACAACGTCATCGCCGCAGATGCTGTTGAATTCGGAGGCGTAGTTTTCAAAAGCAGCCGTCAGATAGTATCCGAGCAGGTCATCCTTGTTTGTGAAGTGATGATAAAAGCTGCCGACCGAAACCTCCGCCGCGTTGCAGACATTGTTTACAGTTACATATTCATATCCGTGAGACTTTATAAGATCTGTCGCTGCGGCGCAGATTTTTTCTTTTACCATTTTGCTTTTTACCTGCCGGGGAATTTTCGGTTCGGCAGGAGCCTTTTTCTTTGCAGTTGCCATTATGATCCGATCCGTTTCTTTAGAAATATACCAATAAATTATATCGCGTTTTCAGGCATGTGTCAAATAAAACAGAGTTAATTTAGTATAAAAATAGAATGGATTAAATAATCGGACGGTCAAGCGACCGCCCGATTTTCGGTATCTGTTATATCAAGTGACGGACCAGCCGCCGTCAACGGAAATCTGGGCTCCGGTTACCCATTTTGCCTCATCCGATGCGAGGTATACTGCCGCCATGGCGACATCTATAGGCTCGCCGAGCTTCTGCTGGCTTCCGTTGCCCATGGGATGCAGCGGACCTACCTCGTCCTGATATGCTTCAAAGCTTCCGCACATTCTCGTTCCGTATTCGACGATGAGCGGAGTCGCGGTCGTTCCGGGGCAGATGCTGTTGCAGCGGATGTTCTCCTTGGCATAGGACATCGCAAATACCTTGGACATCATCAGCACGGCCGCCTTCGCAATGTGGTAGGGAGCAAGGCCGGGAACCTCGGCCTTGAGCGCACATATTGAGGCCATGTTGATTATATTGCCGCCGCCTATCTTGCGGAAATACTGAATTACGTGCTTTGCGCAGATGAACGAACCGCGCGCATCGAGATCCATGACCATGTCGTAGCCCTCCATGGTGATCTCGTCGGGGTTTTCACCCGGACCTGTTGCGCCGGCGTTGTTTACGAGTATGTCGATTTTACCGAAGCGCTCTTCGACCTTGCGGAAGAAATCAACTACCTGATCCTCTTTGGTGACATCGCACTGGTAAAACTCGATCTCGCCGCCCTTTTTCTTTATCGTTTCAAGATACTTTTTCTGCATCTCGGGTGTGTCGGCGACACCCTCGAGCAGAGCCTCGGTGTAGGCGCGTATGGAGGTGAGTGGGCTTTTGAGGTCGTGCCCCATGCCGGCCATAAGCTCCTTGTTGCTCTGCTGACGGCGCTGCTCGGCTTCGAGCGAGGCCTTGAGCTTTGCCGCCATAAGATCGACAGCGTCGCAGGCGGCCTTGAACTCATCCGGCTCAGTGTAGTTTATGGGATTGTCGAGATCGCCCGAGCGAATGCGGTCAACGCCGGCAACAAGAGTGTCGAGCGGATCGGAAATGTGCGTGAACAGCTCACGTGTGAGACTGACATTAGTGAAAACAATCGTCAGCAGCAATGCCATACCGACAGCGCCGACATATATCCATACGAAGGTTTCAAAGCTCTGGAACAAGCCCTCATACTGCTCAACGGCGATGTGCATGTCGTGCAGGCTCAGACCGATCTGCGGCAGATATTTTACCTCCAATATATATATGGCAATTCCTGCACCGAGAATGAGCAGCAGCGCCGCCGTCACCAGCGGAATGAGAAACATATATATATTTGAGCGGTGAAGTCTCTTTTTGATCGTCATTTTAATCACACCATATTAATAGTGTGTTCATTATATCAGGCATTTCGGCCGCTTAGTTAAACAAATTTTAAAACGTCGGCGAAAGTTTTTAAGTTTTGTTTAATTTCTCGTTATACCGGCTTAAAAAAGCTCGGGTAGACTAATAGCCGTGGACAGGAAAGAAGCCACAGCCGCAAACGAATAAAAATCATAAAAACTATCTACGGAGGTAAATTGAAATGAAAAATACTGTTTCCAACATCAATATAATCAACACAATTCTCGAGGCACTTCACCGCAGCGAAGAGGATATTCGCCGCCGCGCAGCCGATGCTGCCGCAAACGAGGTCGGCTATGCCTACGGCGCAGGCAGCTTCACGGTCAAGCTGTTTTCCGATTGCACCGGCAACTATGCCGAGGTAACGCTGCCCGGCAGCTATGAATATGCCTGCGGAATGAAGCTGTGCTGCATCGTCGATACCGACACCATGGAGGTTCGCGGTGTGTGCCCGGTCGAAGAATTCTGAAAACTAACAAGCACAAATACAGCAAAACCGATGTCGGCTCCCGGCATCGGTTTTTTCTCTGTTATAGTGCGGCGCGCTGCTCGGGAGTCATGCGGTATTGCGGCTTGACATGATAGGCGACCTCGGCATACTGCCGCGCTCGCTCGCGCAGCGAGAAGTTGCCGTCCTGACTGCACCAGACGTAAAGCTCGTGCAGAATAAGATCCGTCGCTATGCGCGACAGAAGCTCCGGCGGCTCCTCGGTTTCGATAATGCCGTTTTTTGCGCAGTTTTTCGCGAGCGTGGCGAAAAGATCATCCAGCGCATGCACCGCGTCGCGTATGCCCTTGGGCGAGTCAAACTGCATTATAAACAATCTGCTCGTGAGCTTCGGGCCGAAATCGAGCGCAATATTAATGAAGCGGTCAAAAAGCTGCCAGATGCGTTCAAAGTCGTTTTCCGCATCGGCAAACTTGCGGAAGCTCTCCTCGTCGTTCTGCTGCGGCTTTGAAACGACATAGTCCAAAATGGCGCGCTTGCCCTTGAACACGCTGTAAAAAACCGAGCGCGACGTGTGAGCCGACTCGCATATTTCGTTGACGCTTACATTGTCGTAGCCACGGTTGCGGAACAGGGCTATCGCGCACTCGGCAATGTCATCCTTGAGACGGTTAGACGTACTTTGCACAAAAAACACCCCACTATCAAAATGTCCTGATTTCAAAAACATTTTACGATTTTTGTCCGAGAATGTCAACTGATTATCAAAGACGTTCTCAAAGTTTTTGCAATTATTTTGTGAGTTATTACAAATTGAAAGGCGCATTATTGACTGTTTTCAACAAAAAATGTATTCTGCGAGTAGCAATTGATACATTAATAACAAGGATGAAGCAAACCACACATTTTATCAGGAGGCCTGAAACTCATGACAAAAGACCAGAAGATCGCAAAGCTTGGCAAAGAGATCACCGACCGGGCTACAGTGCTGCTCGGAAAGGATAAGATCACCCCGAATTCCCCGGAATACCTGGGCATCAATTCCGCACTGAAATACACCGCTTATAAGTACGATCAGAAGATGGCGGACGATATACTCGATATCTGCCTGACCATGAAAAAGCGCGTTCCCCTGACCATCGAGCAGCTGGCCGCGAAGAACCCTCAGTTTGACAGAGCATACCTTGAAAAGGCAATGCAGGCAGTCAGCGAGAGCGGCCTTGTTGAGTTCCACTGGGAAAACCTCGACGGCAAGAACCCCAACCATGAAAAGCGCTGGGTGCTGGATATGTTCGTTCCCGGCAGCGCAGAGATCATGATGATAAACCCCGAGCAGTCGGATATGTATCCCGAGACGGCCGACTTCTTCGAGCGCATGGCATACCTGCCCCTGGCAGGCATAACCGAGCTTGTACCTCCCGGAGGCGCAGGCATCGGCATGCACGTTATCCCCGTTGAGAAGGCCATCCCGGCCGAGAGCAAATCACTGCCCATCGAGCATCTGAGCCACTGGCTGAAAAAGTACGAAGGCCACATCGGCGTTTCCGTCTGCTCCTGCCGTAAGCAGCAGCGCATCCGCGGCGAGGGCTCTGGCGATATCGAGGGCGAATGGTGCATCGGCGTCGGCGACTTTGCCGACTACTGCCGCGAGACCAACCACGGCCGCGACATCACCTATGAAGAGGCAATCGAGATCCTCCAGAAGGCCGAGGACAAGGGCTATGTTCACCAGATAACCAACATCGACGGCGAGAACAAGATCTTCGGTATCTGCAACTGCGCAGTCGGCGTCTGCAACGCTCTGCGTACCTCACAGCTTTTCAATACCCCCAACCTTTCCGCTTCCGCATACACCGCAGAGTCCGACCCCGAGAAGTGCGTCGCCTGCGGCAAGTGTGTTGAGACCTGCCCGGCCGGCGCCGTCCGCCTGGGTCAGAAGCTCTGCACCAAGGAAGGCCCCATCCAGTATCCGCATCACGAGCTGCCCGACGACACTCAGTGGGGCGAGGATCACTGGAACAAGAACTACAAAAACGAAAACGGTTCCATCCAGACCTGGCCCACCGGCACCGCACCCTGCAAGGTCGCATGCCCGGCGCACATCGCCATCCAGGGCTACATCAAGATGGCAGCCGACGGCCGCTATGCCGATGCGCTCAAGCTCATCAAGAAGGATAACCCCTTCCCGGCAGTCTGCGGCAGCATCTGCCGCAAGTACTGCGAGGACGCATGCACCCGCGGCACCGTCGATGAGCCTCTGCAGATCGACGAGATAAAGAAATTCATCGCAGAGCAGGATATGAAGGCCGAGCATCGCTATGTTCCGCCCATGGTCTCCTGCACTCACGAGAAGTTTGACCAGAAGATCGCCATCATCGGCGCAGGCCCTGCCGGCATGAGCTGCGCTTACTTCCTCGCTATTGAGGGCTACAGCCCCGTAGTGTTCGAGAAGGAAGCAGTTCCCGGCGGCATGCTCGTAAACGGCATCCCCTCCTTCCGTATCGGCAAGGACATCGTAAAGTCCGAGATCGACGTTCTGCGCGAGATGGGCGTTGAGTTCCGCTGCGGCGTTGAGGTCGGCAAGGATATCACCATCCAGCAGCTGCGTGAGGAAGGCTTCAAGGCATTCTACGTTGCGGTCGGCCTGCAGAAGGCGGCAAAGCTGAACATCCCCGGCGAAGAGCTGAAGGGTGTTCTGGGCGGACTTGACTTCCTGCGCTCTGTCAACAACGGCAAGACCAAGAAGCTCAGCGGCGACGTCGTCGTTATCGGCGGCGGCAACGCGGCTATCGACGTTGCCCGTGCAGCACGCCGTCTGACCAAGGGCAGCGTCAACATGTACTGCCTTGAGAAGGACGAAGAGATGCCCACCGTTCCCGATGAGAAGAACGCAGGCCTCGCCGACGGTGTTGTTATCAACAACTCCTGGGCACCCAAGGCCATCCTCGGCGAGGGCGGCAAGGTCACCGGCATCGAGCTTATGCGCTGTGTTTCCGTGCGCGACGCAAGCGGCAAGTTTGCGCCTGTTTATGACGAGAACGAGACCATCACCGTTTCCTGCTCGAACGTTCTTGTTGCTATCGGCCAGCGCTCCGAATACGGTGCGGTTCTCGCCGGAACGGCAGCAGAGACTCCCGACGGCAGCCTCATCGACCACAACGGCGTCACCTTCCAGACCGAAGAAGCTGACATCTTCGTCGGCGGCGACTGTGCGACCGGTCCTAAGTACACCATCGACGCTATCGCATCCGGCCGTGAGGGCGCAGTTTCCATCCACCGCTATGTAAACGTCGGCCAGACTCTGACTATCCACCGCAACCTGCGCGAGTTCAAGGAGCTGGATAAGCAGAACATCACTCTGCCGGCAGAGAAATTCAAAAAGCCTGCACGCGCAGAGGTCGCAATCGATCAGGAGAAGGTCCTCACCATGCAGGACGACCGCGTGACCTTCACCGAGGAGCAGATAAAGAGCGAGGCATCTCGCTGCCTGAGCTGCGGCCGCAGCGTAGTCGATCCCAACAAGTGCATCGGCTGCGGTATCTGCACCACCAAGTGCGAGTTTGACGCTATCCACCTCAAGCGCAACCGTCCGCAGAACAGTAAGATGATCCCGGCCGAGGACAAGTTCAAGGCCATAGGACCGTATGCTGCAAAGCGCCAGGTCAAGATAATAAAGAAACAGCTTTCCGGAAAATAATCCTCCCGGAGCAGAAACCAGGGTGTGGGAGAGATTCCACACCCTTTTTTGAAAGGAAACGTTATGCACGAGCTGAGTATAGTTACTTATGTAATAGAGCAGGTCGAAAAGATCGCAAAGGAAAATGAGCTTACGGATATACAGTCCGTGACATTGGAATTCGGCGAGGTATCGGGCATCGTTCCGGAGTACCTCAGCGATTGCTGGCAGTGGTATGCAAAGAAAAAGCCGATCATAGAGCATGCCGAATTCAAATATGAGATAATCCCGGCAATAACCTGGTGCGACGACTGCAAGAGCACATATCCCACCGTCAAATACGGCAAGACCTGCCCGCACTGCGGCAGCGGCAGAACGTGGCTTCAGCAGGGGCAGGAAATGAATATCAAGCAGATAGAAGCCTGCTGAGAAGGAGATACAATGGGACAGTATAAAGTTTACGAGATAAAGCAAAGCATATTCAAGGCAAACGACGACGCGGCAGACGTTCTCCGCGCGGAGATGAAAAAGGATCACTGCTTTCTGCTAAATCTCATGTCGTCGCCCGGCAGCGGCAAGACAACGACCCTGACGCGCACGATCGAAAAGCTCGGCGATAAAATGAACATCGGCATAATGGAAGCGGACATAGACTCCGACGTTGACGCCGAGCGCATCTCGCATACGGGCGTTAAAAAGGTGATCCAGCTGCACACCGGCGGCATGTGCCACCTCGACGCAGACATGACCCGTCAGGGACTTACGGAAATGGGAACGGACGATCTCGACCTCGTCGTTCTCGAAAACGTCGGCAACCTCGTTTGCCCGGCGGAGTTTGACACGGGCGCCGCGAAAAACGCCATGATCCTCTCCGTTCCGGAGGGACACGACAAGCCGCTGAAATATCCGCTTATATTCCAGGTCTGCGATGCGCTTATAATCAACAAGATCGACGTTCTGCCGTATTTTGATTTCGACATGGACAAGGTCGTTGAGTTTGCGAAAATGCGAAATCCCAATATTAAAATATTCCCGATAAGCGCAAAAACGGGCGAGGGAATGGATGCATGGTGTGCATGGCTGCGCGAGCAGGCCGACACATGGAATGCGTGCTGACGCTTTTTCAACAAAAACGGCAATAATTGTGCATCTTGTACATTGCAATTTCACATCTCAGTGTTAAAATAATGACAGTCGGCATTTGGCGACTGCTTGCTTTTATGCCGATAAAAGTATGCTAACTGATGAACGGAGAAAGACATGAAAGATTTAAAGCATCTGCTGTATTTTGAAAACCTCCTTCAGGAGGCTCAGAATGAGCTAATACTCCAGGCGCAGAGCGAGGGGAAGGTCTGCGTAGCTTACGTCTGCGAAAATACTCCCGAGCCGCTGCTGAACCTGCCGGGCGCGTTTTCGACCCGTCTGCGCGCGCCGCGCACCGGCTCAATGGAAATGGCCACATATTATATGACCAGCTTCCTTTGCGAATACAGCCGCGCTCTGCTCGAGCGCGCGATCGAGGGCGGCTATAATTTTGCCGATTGCCTCATAACGCCCGACGGCTGCACGATGATGAACCGCGCGGTCGAGAATATGGAGCTTTTGAAGGCTCTGGGCAAGGACAAGGAAAAATTCTTCTTCGAGTACATGGAGATACCCATGAAGGCTGACGATAACGGCCTGAATCTGTACACTCTCCAGTGCAAAAACCATATACTCGATCCGCTGAACAAGGCATACGGCATCGATACCTCCGATGCAGCCATCCGTCAGGCGGTCGCCGAGCACAACCGCATATGCGAGCTTATCCGCGCCATCGGCGAGTTCCGCAAGGGCGACAAGCCGCGTATCACCGGCTATGAGTTCCAGGTCATAACCCTCGCGACCTATGTTGCGCCGAAATATCTGCTCATCGACAAGCTCGAGGAGACCCTTGAGGAGCTCAAGACCCGCGAGCCTGAGGATAAGCCCTATCGCGCCCGTGTCGTTGTCGTCGGCTCGGAGGTCGATGATACCGATTTTATAAAGCTTGTTGAGGACTGCGGCGCATATGTCTGCGCCGACCGCTTCTGCTACGGTTCGTTCCCCGGCAGAAATCCCATAGAGCTTACCGATGATGAGGATGCCCTCACGCAGGTCTGCCGCCAGTATATGTACCGCGGCCAGTGCCCGAGATATATGAACACCGCAAAGATGACCGGCCGCCGCGAGTATGTAAACGAGCTTGCGAAGGAATACGGCGCCGACGGTATAATTTATGAGCAGATCAAGTTCTGCGATCCGTGGGCGTACGAGCGTATGATGGGCTCGCACATCCTGCATGACGATTACGGCTATCCCGTGCTGTCTATTGATCGTCCTTACAACATCGGCAGCACCAACGGACAGCTGCGCACCCGTGTTCAGGCATTTGTCGAGAGTGTTGAGATCAAAAAAATCAACGGAGGTGTAAAGTAATGTCCAACAAGAGAATCGGCGCCAAAAATTTCGGCGATATTTACGTTGAGGGCAAGCGTTACAGAAGCCGCCGTGAGTGGCGCGGCGTAGTCGATACCCTTTATGATTACTCCAGATGGCTTTATAACTGGATTAACATGTTCAGGATCGTTCTCGTAAAGCCGCGCAATATAAAGGCAATGTTCCGCTATCGCTGGATGGCAAACTATCTGGCGGTTCCCATGATGGTCGATCGCCACACCCAGGGCCTGCGCGGCGAGCATCTGCGCATCTGCCATGCAGAGCAGGATGTTATCATAGAGGACGTTGCAAAGCTTCTCGATAAGCTCTTCCGCGGCGACCGCCGCATAGGAAACGACGAGGAGTTCTCCAAGAAAGTTGTGCTCGTTGATGAAAACGAGATGCAGTCTGTGATGATGGGCTTCCCGACAGTCGTTCCCCTCAGCCGCGAGATCGCATCCACCTATATCCCCGTGCTGCTCAACCAGCGCGCGGCCATACATTACATTGACGTTGCTCAGGAATACGGCCTTGCAGGCGACGTATGTCCCATGCCCGAGGCGGAAGCCGGCGTTTCGATCGATGACGACGCGCCCATCCTCGGCTGCTGCGCCGTTCAGTGCAACACCACCTGCGACGGTTCGCTGCTCAGCAACGGTGTCATCTCCAAACGTATGGAGTTTGAGGACGGTATCCCCGTGTTCCAGCTCGCATCGCCGCTGCGCCATATGAACGAGGACGTTCAGGAATATGCCGCTCAGGAGATCCGCAACGCCATCGCTTTCATTGAAGAGCACACCGGCGAAAAGTGGGATTGGGACTACTACTTCGAGTGTGCAAAGCGCGTAAACTACGCAACCAAGTGCCGCCTCGAGTGGCTTGAGATGAGCAAGTCTCCCTATCCGCAGGTGTTCGGCTCGAACCTTGCGCTTTACACCGAAACAAACTACATGGCCATAAGCGGCCGCCTTCCCATATTTGAAAAGACCGACCGCAAGATCATGAAGCTTGCCGAGAAGGCGTACAAGAAAAAGAAAATGGCTGCAAACGAGTATCGTCACAGAGCCATCGTGTGGGGCGTTCAGTCGCATTACTACATGGATCTGCTCGTGTGGATGCTCAACTGCTGGGGCATCGTTCCTCTGACCGACATGCTGTCGATGGACAACACCACGATGATAGCCGAAGAGGATACACCCGAAAACCGCGAGCAGGCAATGTACGATATCGCGATGCTCACCGAGAAAATGATAATGCGCAACCGCACCCACGGCGGCTACAAAGTTCTGCTTGACGACCTCTGGGAGATCGTTACCGAGTTCAACGCCGACATGGTCATCCTCTGGGAGCACATGAGCTGCAAGGCACTCGACGGCATGCACGGCATGTTCGAGCAGCGTGCGCGTGAGCTTGGCATCAACCTCGTCTGGGTATCCCACGACCTGTTTGATCCGCGCGTAGTTTCCCGTCAGGGCGTTCGTGACCAGATCAACACCTATATGCGCACCGTTATGGGCGAGGAGCCTGTTGACCCGACACTCGAAGTCCTCCCCGACGAGGAATCATGGTAATTGGAAAGGAGATAAAAATGGCCAAGTTTTATCCTGTTCTCAAAAAGCTGTCGCTCGCAGGTTTCTCATTTTTCGCCGTGACCTTTGCGGTTTATTACTTCAACCTCGATATGAAGCTCACCGCGGCTATGGAACCCGTTCTTGAATACTTCTACGATAAAGTAGACCGCGACCAGCACCTGTAATACAAAATCAAAATCGCCATGACAGAGGCTTCTGTCATGGCGATTTTTTATGTAAGCAGGCCGATATTCACGATGCGGCGCTCTGTGAGGTATCACGGAGGTTCAGCCAGTACTGCGCGCCGTCATCCCATGCGGCCTTGTCCTCTTTTGTCTGCTCACGAGGTGTATAACCCTTGCCGAGCAGCATTTTGCCTGTCCACTCCGAGAATTTGCAGGCACCGTAGAAATTGAGATGTCCGCCGTCATACAGGTCTCGGCTTATATCAAGGCCTATCTCGTCAAAGCTGTTGGCAAGAAGCATGAAGTCTGCTTCGGGGGCGATCCCGGTCAAATCTTTTTCCAGCTTATCATAGATCTCCGGAGAGCACTGACTGAAGGTCGGGTTAATAGTGACGATGAGATCTATGCCGTTGTCCCCGCATAGCTCGGCGATTTTCTTGAACGCTTCGAGGTGCTTTTCATAAGCTGCCGTATCCTTGGACGGCTCGCGATGATAGGGCGTGCTTCCCTTCGTGTCATAGACGTTATCGACATATGTATAGCCCTTGTTGACGTCCGCAGAGGCAGGCGTTATAAGCTTGGCTATGTCCTCACGCGTCAGCTCCTTCCAACGATCGTGGTAAAAGTAAAGATCGAAAAACAATCCGAGGCGTTTATCCGGCTCTGCGGCGTCCAATATGGCACGAGCGCGATCAATTCCGCGCGGCATATAGTCAAGATTTATCTGCGTATAATTCTGGTACATCTCAAAGAAAAATGATGAGCCTTCCATTACCACGACCTGAGGCGACTGCGTTTTCAGCGCCTGCTTGAGATACCAATATGTAATTGACGGCGTTTGCTCGGAGCCTGCCATGACGTAGCCGGTCAAGCCGGACGCAGCAAACATTATCTCCGGGTTCCAGTCGCAGTAAGCATAGCTGCTGCCGAGAAAAAGCACGTCTATCGAGTCCTCCGGCTCGCACAGATAAGCATCCCATGTTGAACCGTAGCTGTTATGCACAGGTCTCATTATGATCGAGGCGCAATGTATAAGCACGGCGGCAAGCACGACAAAGGCTATGGCAAGCATCCAATCTTTTTTGTTAGTCTTGTTCATCGGAGCCTCCCGTCAAAACTGACCGTAAATAAATGACTGCGCGTCATATCCCGTGCCGTAGCTTCCGAAAATAAGCGACGCGAAAAGCAGCGCCAGCAGCAGAAAATAGCGCAGCGGCCACGGACTTCCTGCCGCACGTTCGGCCTGATCGCCGTGCCTGAAGTGAAGTATATCAACAATGAGCATGACAATGCAGCTGACAAAAGCAACGGCAAACTCCCATTTGTCCATGCCCATTGCCGACAAAGGGGCGGCCCAGAGCGTTGAGCCTGCGCAGGCGCGCAGAACGTCTATTGCACCTGAAACGGAGCCTGCTTCAAAGAACGTCCATGCGACAGTTGCCAGAACGAACACGCAGAGCATCTGCCACAGCACGGTGAGCTTTCCGTTATCATCAAGGCGCAGCGCGCTGCGGACCCTTGCGCGAAGCGGCGCAGTGATGCTCCCAATGACCTGATAAATGCCGTTTAAAAGTCCCCAAACAAGAAAAGAGGTCGCCGCTCCGTGCCACAGACCGCTGACCGCAAACACGATCAGCACATTTATGTACTTCCGCGTTTGACCGCGGCGGTTGCCGCCGAGTGGGATATACAGATAATCCCTGAACCACGTTGAGAGCGAGATGTGCCACCGACGCCAGAATTCCGCGATGGACCGGGAAAAATACGGCGTGTTGAAGTTTTCCGTAAGCTTAAAGCCCATTGCGCGCGCAGAGCCTATGGCCATGTGCGAATATGCTGCAAAGTCGCAGTAGATCTGGATCGAAAAAGCACATGCTGCCGCAATGACCTGAAGCGAGCCGAAGCTCTGCGGAGATGCAAACACGGTGTCGACCATGACAGCCAGCCTGTCGGCGATAAGCAGCTTCAAAAAAGCGCCGTAGGCAAAGCGGAAAAGTCCGACCCGTGCTTCCTGCCACGAAAATTCGTGCAGCTGCTCAAACTGCGGCATGAGCCTGTCGGCTCTTGCAATGGGGCCTGACAGCAGCGAGGGGAAAAACGACAGGAACAGAGCGCTCTTTACAAAATCCTTTTCGGCAGGAACTTTTCCGCGGTATACGTCGATGAGATAGCCCATGGCCGCAAAGAAATAAAACGATATTCCGGCAGGGAGCAGGAGCTTAGGTACGGCGGCAGTCCAGTCAAGCCCGAAAACGGATAGGGTGCGGCTTATAACGTTTGCGGCAAAGCCGAGATATTTAAATAATGTAAGAAGTCCGATAAACAGCGCCAGCATGAAAACAAGCAGCGCCTTCTGCGGCTTCTTTTCAAGCCTGCGCGCGGCAAAATACACGGCTATCGACGAGCCGACGAGAAAAGGCAGATACTCAGGGCCTGCGCACGCATAGAAAAACCAGCTGCCGATAAGCAGCCAAAGATTCCTGCACTTTTGCGGCAGAAGAAAATATATTAAAACCGTTACCGGGAAAAATGCAAAATAGGCCGGCGATAAAAAACTCAAAATATGCAACTCCAGTCAAACAGACATTCGCTTTATTTTACACGCTATGCGGTGAGCTGTCAATTTTCCGATGCGCGTATTTGCCGGCTAATAGGAATATCATTAAACTGCCAAAAACATTAACAAATTATTAACGAGTATAGCGAGTCTCGATATGGATATTAACATGCTCTGACACTAAAATAACAATCGTCAGGGCGCGACGGTTTTTGGCGCCGTCCGCCGAAATTCACCTGCTACAAGGAGGGAAACATTGTGGTAACATTCATAATCGGTCTCGTAATGCTTTTCGGAGGCGCAGCGCTTTACGGCAAGCTCTGTGAAAAGGTTTTCGGACCGGACGACCGTAAAACTCCGGCTTACACGAAAAATGACGGAGTTGACTACGTTCCCATGAAGGGCTGGAAAAACAGCCTTATCAACCTTCTGAACATTGCCGGTACCGGCCCCATTCTCGGACCTATACAGGGCATCCTGTTCGGACCCATCGCATTCATAACCATCCCCATCGGCAACGTCATCGGCGGCGCAATGCATGACTATTTCTCCGGCATGATCTGCCTGCGCGACGGCGGCACTCAGATGCCCGACATGGTCAAAAGGTACACCAATAAGGGCATATTCACGGTTTACAACATTTTCGTATGCCTGCTCCTGATGCTTGTCGGCGCAGTGTTTATCTACACCCCCGGCGACATTGCCGCAACCCAGGTCTTTAACTTCTCCGGCGCTGCCAACGCAACCTCGACATGGGTCATCTACGGCGTTATCTTTGCTTACTACCTCATCGCGACCGTATTCCCCATCGACAAGATCATCGGCCGCATTTACCCGATCTTCGGCGGCATTCTGCTGTTCTCGGCAATCGGCGTTTTCATCGGCCTGTTTGTCAAGGGCTATCCCCTTGTTGAGGTGTGGAACAACGTCTGGGAATATAACGGCGTGTTCAACTACAGCGAGTATTTCGCAAACGGTCACTTCTTCCCGATATTCTTCGTCACCGTTGCCTGCGGCATACTCTCCGGATTCCACTCCACCCAGACTGCTATCATCTCGCGTACCATGAAGAGCGAGCGTCAGGGCCGCAATACCTTCTATAACATGATGATCCTCGAGGGCTTCATCGCAATGGTCTGGGCGGCAGGCGCAATGGGCGTTTACAACCTCGGCCTTCAGGCAGCCGACGCATCCCTGGCAACCAAGACCGTCGGTATCGTCTGCAAGGACATCCTCGGCAATGTCGGCGGCATCATCGCGCTGCTCGGCGTTATCGTCCTGCCCATCACCTCCGGCGACACCGCGCTGCGCGCATTGCGCATGTCGGTGGCCGACACACTGCACATCAAGCAGGACTCCAACGGCAAGCGCCTCGCGCTGTCGGCTGTCATTTTCGCGCTTGTCGCGGCGATACTCGTCTGGGCGAAGTCCAGTCCCGAAGGCTTCAGCGTCCTGTGGCGCTACTTCGCGTGGGCAAACCAGACTCTTGCACTGTTCGCATTCGTCTGCATCTCCGTTTGGATGTTTGAAAACGGCAAGAGCAAATGGGTTTGGATGCCTCTCATCCCCGGTGCGTTCTACGCATTTGTCACCATCACCTACATAATGAACGCAGCTATCGGCTTCAATCTGCCTTGGACTGCGGCTTACATTATCGGCACTGTCTGCGCTGCTGCTTACCTCGTCGGCATTATCATGTACGGCAAAAAGCGTGCAGCGAAAGTAAAGCTCGCATAAATACTTATACTCCACAAAATACGTTTAAAGGCGGCCTTTTGGCCGCCTTTTTCTATTCGATTTCTTCTTGTGAGATATACATATCCTCGCACTTTTTCTGAGCCTCGATTATTATCCGCAGCGCCTCCTCGGATGCGCGCATGAGCGTGTAGTACATCTCTTCAAAATCCGGCATAATATCACCTCCCGAGTATAGTTTATGCGGATTTCGCATAAAAATCAATATGCAATATTAGCATATCATAAAATCGTGCAGGGTGATATTAATGTACAAACGACTGCGCGATATGCGCGAGGACAAAGATCTTAAGCAGCGTGAGCTGGCCGAAATTCTCAACGTGAGCCAAACGACATATTCACGCTATGAAAGCGGCGAGCTTGACATACCCAGTGCCGCACTCATAAAGCTTGCCGATTTCTATAATGTAAGCGTGGACTATATTCTCGGCAGGGTAGACGAATGATGCAAAAATATCAGCGTATTCGGGATTTGAGAGAGGATGCCGACCTCACGCAGAAGCAGGTGGGGGAAGCAATAAACGTTCCGCAGCGGACATACGCCTATTACGAGAGCGGGCAGCGCATGGTTCCGCCGCAGGTTTTGTGCGCTCTTGCCGATTTTTATAACGTCAGTGTGGACTACATCCTCGGCAGAACGGATAAATAGACAGCAAAAAACCGGACGATCGGTCGATCGTCCGGTTTTGCATATTATATTCAACTTAAAAGCATGCGGTCGTTATCCAGCGCCTTGCCGGAGCCTGCCTTGAAGCGGTCGAGGAAGTCCTGCACGGTCATGCCGTCGCGCTCTGCGCCCGACACGTCCATGATGATATTGCCCTTATCCATCATCAGCGTGCGGTTGCCGAGATCAAGCGCCGACTGCATGTTGTGGGTGATCATCATGCACGTGATGTTGTCTTTTGCAACGATGCTCTTTGTAAGCTCCAGAACCTTTTCAGCCGTTCCGGGGTCGAGAGCCGCCGTATGCTCGTCAAGGAGCAGAAGCTTCGGCGGAACGACGGTCGCCATGAGCAGCGTGAGCGCCTGGCGCTGGCCGCCGGAGAGCAGTCCGACAGGCTGTGTGAGTCTGTCCTCAAGTCCCATGTCCAAAAGCGCAAGCTGTTCGCGGAACATTGCGCGGTCGGACTTGCTTATGTGCGAAAACCAGCCGCCGCTTTTTGCCGCCATTGCGAGGTTTTCCTCGATGCTCATACCCGGTGCGCTGCCGCGCATGGGGTCCTGAAAAAGGCGGCCGATCATGCGTGCGCGCTTGTGCTCGGGCATGAAGGTAATGTCGCGCCCGGCAAGCTCGATGCTGCCGGAGTCGGTGTAAAAGCTGCCGGCGATGGCGTTAAATAGCGTTGATTTTCCTGCGCCGTTTGCGCCGATTATGGTGATGAAGTCGCCGTCGTGGACGTCGAGGGTAAGTCTGCTCAGCGCGGCTTTTTCGTTGACCGTTCCGGGATTGAAGGTCTTGCTGACGTTATTGAGCTTCAGCATGTCACACACCGCCTTTCTGAGTTTTTATCCCCATACGCCGCTTTATCATCGGCATCTGCTTTTTGAGATAGGGGATGGAGATGGCAAGTACGACGATAATCGAGGAGATGAGCTTGAGCATGAATGCCGGCATATCGAAGCGCAGCGCGATGGTGTAGACAAGTCGGAACAAAACGGAGCCGAGCACAACGCCCACGGCGCGCGTGAATATGCCGCCCTTACCCATGATAACGCCGCCGATGAGCAGCGAGGCCAGGGCGATGGTCACCATGCCGGTGCCGATGTTTATATCGACTGCCTTCTGAGACTGCGCCAGCAGACAGCCCGACAGGGCCGTGAATGAGCCTGCTATGCACAGACCGACGATGGTCGTGAAAGCGGTGTTAATAGACGATGAGCGAACCATGTCGGGATTGTTGCCCGTTGCGCGGATAGCAAGGCCGAGGCGCGTTTTGAGAAACGCGGTGAGCAGAACGAGTATCACGATGACAGCGATCAGCGCGACTGCAAGCTTGTACTGCTTTGCGAAAACCGTTCCCTTGAGAAGGTCCTTCATCAGCGAGAACACGGTATCGACCTTGTTCATGTTAAGCAGCGACGAGCCGCCCATGATCGCGATGTTTATGGAATAAAGTCCGGTGTTTACGATGATGCCGGCAAGCAGGCTGTCAACGCCGAGCTTGGTCTGCAATATGGCGGTGACAAAGCCCGAGCATATGCCGGCGGCCATCGCGGCAGGTATCGCAAGATACGGATGCCCCGAGATGACTACGATCGCGCCGACCGCGGCGCCGAGGGTAAAGCAGCCGTCGGTGGACAGGTCGCACACGTTGAGCATGCTGTAGCTCAAATACAGTGCAAGCACTGTCAGCGAGCAGATAAGACCCAGCTCAAGCGCCGTCTGCCCAAGGCTCAGTATCGTTGCAATATCCATAACGTTTCCTCTTTCTTATATGCTGTGTGCGATGGTGTTTCTATTTACTGCTGAACGTCGCTGAAGCTCTCGGCAGTGGTGATGGTGTTTATCTTGGTGCAGTAGGGCTCGAATGCCGCTGCAACGGTGTCGTAGTCGTAGCCGAGCTCGGTGCAGATTTCGGTGTTGATGGTTGCGGTGCCGTTATCGAAGGTCTTGACTGCCAGAGTTGCAGGGTCTGCGCCGTTAATGAGGATGTCTGCTACCATGTTTGCGGTCTCAACGCCGAGGTTTGCGTAGTCAACGCCGTAGCCGAGGAATGCGCCGTTGAGTGCGAAGGAGTCAGCGCCGGCGTAGTGGGGGATGCCGGCCTTTGCGAGGGTTTCGTAAATTGCAAGCTCTGCCTTCATGATGGAGTTATCGGTCGGGGTGAAGACGGCGTCAACACCGTCGGCTACCATTGCTTCTGCGGCGAGCATGACCTCGTCTGCGGTGGAGCCGGTGTGCTCAACGATCTCAACGCCCTTGTCGGTGAGGTATTTCTTTGCTGCTTCGATGGATGCTGCCGAGGAGTCCTGGCCGACGTCATACAGCAGGCCGATCTTCTTTGCGTCGGGGTCGTTTGCGAAGATAAGGTTCATGATTGCGTCTGCGTCGAGGTAGTCGCTGGTGCCGGTGACGTTTGCGCCCGGCTTATCGAGACTTTCAACAAGCTCTGCACCCACGGGGTCGGAAACTGCGGAGAACACAACGGGGATCTCGTTATCCTCGGTCAGCGCCTGCATGCGCATCGCAACGGGAGTTGCAACGCCGATCATGAGATCAACGTCGTCTGCGATGAAGTTCGAGATGATCTGCTCCATAACGGTCGCGTCTGCGTTGCAGTTATCGTAGCTTACCTCGAAGGTCACGCCCTTTTCCTCGCCGATGGCCTTGAGCTGAGCCTGGATGTTTTCAACGATCTGGTTGAGGGAAGCGTCGTCAACATAGTTGCATATGCCGACCTTGTAGACCTTTGCGCTGTCGCCGCTTCCGTTGTCGCCGCCATTGCTGCTGCATGCGCAGAGGGTGAATACCATTGCCAGTGCGCAAACGAGCGCGAGTGCCTTCTTGATGATGCTGTTTTTCATTGTTTTTTCCTCCAAAAATGTTTTTGTAGCTTGGGTGCAGATGGAGGGGAGCTTGCTTTAAAAACAAAAAAAGCAGCCTCCTATCCCAACAATGGGACAAGAGCTGCGCTCCTGCGATACCACCCAAATTGACGAAAAATTCGTCCGCTCGCTTATGCGTACCATCATACGCATCCCGATTGATAACGGGAGGGATCCCGTCGGCATCTACTCAAGCAAACGCTTTTTCAAGCCGCCCTCCGAAGTCCATTCATTCCGCACCGACGACCGTGATCTCACCACCCACGATTCTCTTAACAACGGCTTCCCGGAACTACTACTCTTCGTCACAGGTTTGATGCTTGCATTATAGCACCGTATTTCATCTTGTCAAGCCCCAATTAAAAATTTTTTCGAAAAAGATTTTTTGTACATTACCTCTTGCAAAGGGACGTACAATCGGTTATAATGCATACAAACTTGATAGGGATTCAAATTTTTTTGCAAGCCAGTTAGCAGCTGCTAACTCAAATGCAAAATTTTTTGAGCCTTAGTTAGCATGCGCTAACTAAGCGCGGAAATACGCCGATACCCCCCACTCGAAAGCGTATGGACGCAGACAAGTATATCTCGCAGTTAGCATATGCTAACTGACAAAAATCAGAAAAGGCAATAATGTGGGCCGTAGAAAACGGCATCACCAAGGGCACGACGGATACTACCTTCAGCCCCAACGCCGTATGCACCCGTGCGCAGATCGTTGTGTTCCTTTACAGAGCATCCGGTGACGATGCGTCGAACCTGAAGCTTCAGTTTACCGATGTTCCGGCAAACGCATGGTGCGCAGAGGCCGTCGCATGGGCGGTTTCCAAGGGCATAACCAACGGAACCACAGCGACTACGTTCAGCCCGAACGCGACCTGCACCCGTGCTCAGGCGGTAACCTTTATCTATCGCGCTCAGTAAAATCAGCAAAAACCCGTACATCCGGCACGATTTGTGCCGGATGTAGTTTTTTGCCGGATAATTTAAGCGGCTTTTGTTATATTTGCCGGTTGACTTTTGCCATTTAAAGCGCTATTATTGCAGCATGAAAACACGGTGGGTTCCACCGGGTGAACTTGAGAAAGGAGATACGGCAATGAGCATCTGCAAAGCACGCAATATGATAAGCACCGGCAGACGCGAAATGTCCGCGTCCTCCTATTTCAGCTTTACTAAGGTCTGCTATGCAGGCCGATATTTTGCTGCTCTCAATTCGACCGACCGGTGCGAATGTCCTTGTACGTTTTTCTGATGCAGGAAATCTCAGGGTGTTGCCGGCTCGGCGACACCCTGTTTTTTTAATTAAAAATTCAGCACGTTAAATCAAAAAGGAGAAAAAACGTTATGAAAAAGAAGATCACAGCTTTGGTAATGGCTGCTGCAATGTGTCTGAGCGTTGCGGCATGCGGCTCGGATAACGGCGGCAGCGATACCGCCAAGGACACCTACACCGTCGGCATTTGCCAGCTGGTGCAGCACCAGGCACTCGATGCGGCGACCCAGGGCTTTAAGGATGCTCTGAAGGAGGAGCTCGGCGACAAGGTCGAGTTTGTTGAGCAGAACGCCGCAAACGATATCCCGACCTGCGGCACCATCTGCAACGGCTTCGTTTCCGACGGCGTTGATCTCATCCTTGCAAACGCAACTCCGGCACTTCAGGCCGCAACCGCAGCTACCCAGTCAATTCCCATCCTCGGCACCGCAGTTACAGAGTACGGCGTCGCTCTTGACATTGAAAACTTCAGCGGTACCGTCGGCGGCAACGTTTCCGGCACCTCCGACCTTGCTCCTCTGGATCAGCAGGCTGCAATGTTCTCCGAGCTTCTCCCCGATGCAAAGACCGTCGGTATCCTCTACTGTTCGGCTGAGGCAAACTCCGTATACCAGGCAGATGTAGTCAAGGCAGCTCTTGAGGACAAGGGCATCACCGTTAAGGTCTACACCTTCGCAGACTCCAACGACGTCGCAACCGTAACCGCGACCGCATGCGATGAGTGCGACGCACTTTACATCCCCACCGATAATACCGCCGCTTCCTGCGCCGAGGCAATAAGCAACGTTGCTCTGCCCAAGAAGACCCCTATCATCGCCGGCGAGGAAGGCATTGCTTCCGGCTGCGGCATCGCGACCCTCTCCATTGACTACTACCAGCTCGGCGTTACCACCGGCAAGATGGCTGCAAAGATCCTGACCGGCGAGAGCGATATCTCAACCATGCCCATCGAGTACTACCAGAACCCCGTCAAGAAGTACAACGCAGATATCTGCGAGCAGCTTGGCATCACGGTTCCCTCCGATTACACCGCTATCGGCTAATTAATTATAACTGTTAACTAACCAACCGAAATGAGGTCTGAAAAATGACGATGTCCGTTTATCTGTCCGCCCTGAGCGTGACGAACCTTATATCAAGAATGCCTGCTGCCGTTGCGCAGGGCATAATATGGGGACTTATGGCGCTGGGCGTGTTCATAACCTTCCGTCTGCTGGATATACCCGATATGACCGTTGACGGTTCGTTCGCAACCGGCGGCGCGGTCACGGTAATGCTCCTGCTTGCCGGTATGCCTGCCTGGGCGGCGCTGCTGATTGCCATAGTTGTCGGCGTGCTCACGGGTCTGTGCACGGGCTTTCTTCACACAAAGCTCGGCATTCCTGCGATCCTTGCCGGTATACTCACGCAGTTTGCGCTGTACTCGATCAACCTGCGCATCATGACAAAGGCCAATCAGACAGCCAGCGTGCAGAAGTTCGGCATGTTCTGGGAGAACGGAAACGGATTTCTCGTCTCCTCGCTGCATATTCCGCAGGCGATATTGGTCGGCCTTGTCCTTACGGCGATAATCGTTGCTCTTTCCTACTGGTACTTCGGCACCGAGCAGGGCAGCGCACTGCGCGCAACCGGCAACAACCCGGCAATGAGCCGTGCACAGGGCATCCATATCGGCACGATGAAGGTCATCGGACTCGGCATCTCAAACGGCATAGTCGCCCTCGCAGGCGGCCTTATGACCCAGTTCCAGGGCACCGCCGACGTCAGCATGGGCCGCGGCGCCATCGTCATCGGCCTTGCTGCGATCGTCATCGGCGAGATCCTGTGCGACGCTATCTTCAGCAAGGGCTGCAACTTTGCCGTAAAGCTCTGCTTTATCATCTTCGGCGGCGTTGTCTACTACGCGGTCATGGTTGTCATCCTCTGGCTGAAGCTTGACCCGAACGATCTTAAGCTGTTCACGGCCATCATTGTTGCCGCCTTCCTTGCGATACCACAGCTCAAGGCACAGTCGAAAAGCTCGTTTTCACGCTCTAAGAAGAGGGCAATAAGCGAAAGGAGCGATGCATAATGCTGGAGATAAAGAATGTTTCAAAGACCTTTAACCCCGGAACGATAAACGAAAAGCGCGCGCTGACAGACCTCAGCCTCAGCCTCAACGACGGCGACTTCGTCACCGTTATCGGCGGCAACGGCGCAGGCAAATCGACGCTTCTTAACGCCGTTGCAGGCGTGTGGCCGGTCGATTCAGGCTCCATACTCATCGACGGCGAGGACGTCACCGGCATGCCCGAGTACAAAAGGGCAAAGTACATCGGCCGCGTTTTCCAGGATCCCATGATGGGCACCGCGCCCAACATGCAGATCGAGGAAAACCTCGCTCTGGCTTATCGCCGCGGCAAAAAGCGCGGCCTCAAGTGGGGCGTCACCGCTGCCGAGCGCGAGATCTACCGCGCAAAGCTCGCGACCCTCGGCCTCGGCCTTGAGGACAGACTCACCGCCAAGGTCGGCCTGCTCTCCGGCGGCCAGCGTCAGGCGCTGACGCTGCTCATGGCTTCGCTTCAGACCCCGAAGCTGCTGCTTTTGGACGAGCACACTGCGGCTCTCGACCCCGGAACGGCCAAAAAGGTTCTTGAGCTTTCCGATAAGATCATAAGCGAGAATAAGCTGACGGCGCTCATGATAACCCATAATATGACCGACGCCATCCGCCACGGCAACCGCCTGATCATGATGGACAGGGGCAGAATAGTCCTCGACATATCCGGCGAGGAAAAAAGCCGCCTGACCAAGGCTGATCTTCTCGAACGCTTTGCCGAAAAGACCGGCGTTCAGGAGGAGACCGACTCCGTCCTGCTGTCGTAAAACGAATAATAAACAAGCACCGCCCGTGAGGATACTTCACGGGCGGTTTTTGCGTGTAGATTTGTTCACATTTGCATGATATACTTTCAGCGATATATACCCGAAGGGAGAAGCGCATGAGCTTTACGATGATATTGGCAGTTGTTTATGCTGCGCTTATCGGCTTTGCGGTCGCTGCATTTGCGAAAAAGCACAGGGCGCTCGGCGCAGGGCTGCTTGCTGCGGTCGCGGTATTGACTGCCGTACTGATGTATATGTGGATCCACTCGCCGATGTGATTTGAAAAAACCGAATATAAAAATAGCAGCTGCCTCCTGCGCGGAGGGCAGCTGCTTTTGCCGTTTTGAAATCAGAATATGCAGTTTTCGATATAGCGGTGGAGAATTGCGGCCACCTGAGCGCGTGTTGCGCCGCTGCTGGGCATGAGCCGGCCGTCGGTCGTGCCGTTTATTATGCCCTCGGCCGCAGCCCAGGCCATTGCACTGCGCGCATAGACCGAGACGCTCTCGAAGTCCGCAAAGTTGCCGAGGTCGGCTGCTGCCGATACGTCGATGCCCTTGAAGGCGGCGTAGCGATAAAGTATAGCCGCCATCTGTTCGCGCGTGACGGTGGCGTTGGGAGCAAAGTTGTCCTTGTCAAAGCCGTTTACGATGCCGTTTGCGGCCGCCCAGCCGACAGCGCTGCTGCACCAGATACCGCGTGTATCGGAGAAGGTGGGTGCGGCGGCCTTGGGGCTTCCCTCCATGCGCCACAAAACGGTCACGAGCATGCCGCGCGTCATGGTGATGTTGGGAGAGAACGTGCTCGCGCTCGTTCCGGCAAACAGAGCATTGTTGTAGGCGTAATATGCATCGCCGAAGTACCATGCGTTTGTGGGAACATCGGTAAACGGGAAGCCCGTTACGGCGGTCATGATGCCGGTCTCGGTCGAGCAGGTGAGCCAATTGCCGCTTACACTGCTGCCGGTCGCCTTTATCGTGCCGTCATCAGCTATTGCCGCTGCGACGCAGCCGTCGGTTTTTACGGGAACTCCGAGCGAGCACTGAGCATTAATGCTCCTGCCGCCTGCTGCGGCGGAGACAAGGAAGAGCTGCGCACTGTCAAGCTTTTCGCCGAGAGCGCGTTTCTGCACTGCGTTCGGCTGAGCGGTGCCGACCGAAACGCTCACGTCGCCGCCCGAGGTGAGCACGGAGGATTCAAACTCCGCGCTGCCGTTTGCGGTGGTAAAGCGAACGGAGCTTGCCGCCGAAAGCGCCGAAACTCCGCGCTCCCAAACGTTTACGGTGTCCGCACCGGTAACGGATGCGTCGATAATAACGGTTTTGCCGCTTGCGCCGATCGTGCGCATCATGTTGCTTGTCGGGAAAACGGTGCATACACCGTTTTCGACGATGGCCGGCGCACTGACGGGCACAGTGCCGGTGGTGATGATCACAGGACGTATATCGAGCTTGCCGTCGAGAACGATGAGCGCGTCATTGTCATCGGTGAAATTTGTGTCGTTGCCCATAGAGTCGGCAATTTTGTAGATATAGTCATTGATCTTGGCTTTGACTGCGTTGGTGAAGATGTTATCGAATTTTATTGAGCTTGCCGCATCGCCGAAAGCGTGCTTTTTGATGATCGAGAGCAGCTGGTCAAGTATCTCGCCGCTTTTTATCTTATTAAGACCGGCCTGCACCCAATCGGGGTAATCGCCGTCATCCTCGCCGCCGAGGTGGCTCTGATAGATGTAGTTTACGGCGTCGAGCAGTGTCTTGGTGTCCGTAACGGGGATATTGACGCCCTCTGTGATGATGCTCTGCAAATTTGCTATTATGCGGCCGTTTATCCATGTTGAAACGCTGTTTTCAACGGGAACGAATTTGTTCAGGAAACTGCCGACGAAGCTTCCGGCAACGGTGTTGAGCATATCGGCGGTGAAGCCGCGCTCTCTGCCGTATTCGGTCATGTCGGCGATGGTCTCGTACTTGCCGGAAACGGCGTTGTAGTAGCTTACGGGGCCGATGTGATTGAGCGTGTTCACGGCGGCAACGAGACTTCCGGAGACCTCACGCAGCTGAACAAAGCGCATGGGCGAGGGGTAGGTGAGGTTTGAGCCGGTCTCAACATCGTAAAGAGTGTTTCCGCTCTTGGTCGTCATTACGGCGATGTCGTTTGCGTGCATATGGCCGGTGAAGATCATTTCAAGTCCGGCATCGGCAAGCTGGGCGGCAATGGTGCCGTAATCCTTAACAAGATACATCTTGAGAATGTCCGGCTCCATGGAGAAATGCGGAACAAAGCCGTGGTGCGAAAGACCGATGACGTGATTCCCTTTTGCCTTGGCTGCTTTTATCTGCTCGGTTGCCCATGCAACGAGCTCGGGACTCATTTCGCCGCGTGTTTCGTGCTCATTGTCGTTATCCGACGTGTTGTCGGCGCTGTAGCAGCAGGTGTCGAGCGCGATAAGCGTTACACCCTTGCAAGGCTCTGCAACGTATGAAAGCTGACCCGATTCCTTGCCCTGGGGAGGAGTGTAGCGCGCAACTATGCTACTGTCGGAATACACGAAGTCATAGACGGATGCAAAGTCCTCGGGCTGAGTGCGCGTTGCCGGAACTGCCTTACCGTCGGGAGTGTTGAAGTTTTTTGCGTTTTCGTTGCGGATGTCATGGTTGCCGTTTATGACATACACCTTCATGCCCGGAACGTCCTTCTGAACCTGCTGCAGGCGAGCAGAGAACTCCTTGTGGCCTTCAAGCTCGCCGTCCTTCGTGAGGTCACCCGAAATAAGCAGAATGTCTGGCTTGTCCTCACGCACGGCATCGAGCAGCTTGAGGTTTATCTCGCTGCTTTCCGTGAGCAGCTTTCTATCGCTGTTGAGTGCATCGGTGTAGTCTGAGGTGTCCTTTATCATGTTCGGGGACAGGTAGTGCGTGTCGCTCATGACGGCGATCTTAAGATCTATGCCCTTATCGGCGTCATCCCGAGCGGCCAGCGCAGGGCTGCACAGCGTGCTTATCATTATAATGGTAAGCAGCGCGGCGGCAAAGCGCCGGAAATGGTTTTGCTTTCTCATTGTTTTCCTCCTATTTCTTCTATTACTGTATCGGTATCCTAACCAAATACAATCATACATGAAAAATGCGGCGAAAACAAGAGTGATAACGGTTGACAGGTAAAATGTGCGTATATATAATGTAAAACGTTTTTGAAAGAGGAGCGTTATGAACAGAGAAAACTTTTTCAGAAAATATGATAAGATTGTCGCCGGCTTCGGAGACACCAAGCCGAGCATACTGCTGCACAGCTGCTGCGGACCTTGCTCAAGCTCCGTCATCGAGCTGCTCGCGCAGCATTTTGATGTAACGGTTTTGTGGTATAATCCGAATCTCTGGCCGGAGGAAGAGTTCGAAAAGCGCCTTGCCACCCAAAAGCAGCTTATATCCTGCCTTGCCGAGGACGGGATTTGCGCAGGGCTTTTGACACTGCCGTGGCGCAGTGAGGACTATTTTTCGCGCATAAAGGGGCTTGAAAACGAGCCGGAGGAGGGAAAAAGGTGCCTCGAGTGCTTCAGAATACGCCTTGACGAGACTGCGCGCATCGCCGCCGAGCGCGGCTTTGACTGGTTCTGCACGACGCTCACCGTGTCCTCACGCAAGGACGCGGTCGTCATAAACGCCATCGGCCGCGAGGCCGAAAAAAAGTACGATGTCAGATGGCTGCCCTCGGAATTTAAAAAACGCGAGGGAAACCACAGATCAATAATTCTATCGGAAAAATACGGGCTGTACCGTCAGGAATACTGCGGCTGCGTATTTTCGCTCAATGGAGGCAGCAATGAATAAAACCACAAGAAATATAGTGACCGCCGCCGTTATCGGCGCGCTGTATGCAGTGCTCACGATGGTGCTTGCGCCGATAAGCTACGGCCCCGTGCAGTGCAGAATATCCGAGGTGCTGTGCATACTTCCGTTTTTCATGCCGAGCACCACATGGGGGCTGTTCTTCGGCTGTGCGATAGCCAATATTGCAAGCTCGGCCGGACTTCCGGATATCATCTTCGGCTCGCTTGCAACGCTTATAGCATGCCTGTGCATATCGTGGTGCGGAAAGCACAATAAAAAGGCGCTTGCCTGCCTTATGCCGGTTATCTGGAACGGACTTATAGTCGGCGCGATGCTCACGGTCGTCGTAGCAGGGCTCAATCCGATCAAAAACTTCGGCGCATTTGCCGTCTTTGCCGGCGAGGTAGCTCTCGGCGAAGCCGCTGTAATGTTCATTGCCGGCCTTCCGCTTCTGTCCTGGCTGCCGAAGCAGAAGTTCTTTGCCGACTATGTAAGCAGGTCTTGACAAAATGCAGCAAAAATATTAATATGTCATTGCAAAAGGGGTGCTGAGTTTTCTCGGCTGAGACGGAAAGAATCGAATTTCCGAGACCCTCGAACCTGATCCGGGTAATGCCGGCGTAGGAAACGAAAATTTTTATATCAATCGTTTTCCTATGACCGCATTGCTTTTGCAGTGCGGTTTTTTATGTTTTAGGAGGAATAGAAAATGACAAAGAACAGAACGCTCCCACTTGTGGAGTGCGCTATCATGATAGCGCTTGCCACCGTGCTGAGCATGGTAAAGCTTGCAGAGCTTCCCTATGGCGGCTCGATAACGATAGCGTCGATGCTTCCGATAGCAATAATCGCTTATCGCAGAGGAATGGGCTGGGGACTCGGTTCGGCATTCGTTTATGCCGTCATCCAGCAGCTTTTGGGTCTTAATTCGCTTTCCTATGTTACAACTTGGCAGAGTGTTGTCGCAGTCATATTGCTCGACTATATAGTTGCGTTTACGGTAGTCGGCTTTGCGGGCATTTTCAGAAATGCTATCAAAAGTCAGGCAGCGGCTCTGACACTCGGCTGTGTTTTTGTATCCGTCCTCCGCTATGCCTGCCATGTGATTTCCGGTGCAACGGTTTGGGCAGGATTGTCCATCCCTACGCAGGCGGCACTTTCCTATTCGTTCATATATAATGCGACCTATATGCTTCCGGAGGCCATAATTTTGGCTGTATCTGCGGCGTATATAGGCTCTGTCATAGATTTCAGAGAGGAAAAGCTTCGCCGGCTGGTTCGCGCAAATTCCGGCGTACATGCACCTGCCATGAGCATAGTCGCGGGACTTGTTGCCGCAGCTGCCGTGGTATATGACGTTGTTGAGGTGTTCTCGCATCTGCAGAGTGCCGAGAGCGGCGAATTTGACATTACCGGTCTTGCGGCGGCAAACTGGACTGCCGTTATAGCGGTAACGGCATCCGCGGCTGTTGTTGCCGTTTTGCTTATCGTGGTCAGCAAGGCACTGAAAAACAGCCGAGCGGCCTAAAAAAACCTTGACACGGTAAAAGAGTATCGTATATAATAAACTTCCGATGCTTGTGAGCATCGGAAGTTTATTACTTTGTCAACTACTTCGGGCAAAGCCCGATGTTGAGTATTATTCTGAAAGGAGTGCACAAAACATGCTGCGTACTTACCAGCCCAAGAAGCGTCAGCGCAAGAAAGAGCACGGCTTCCGCAAAAGAATGGCTACCGCAAACGGCCGCAAGGTCCTCGCTCGCCGCAGAGCAAAGGGCAGAGCAAAGCTGAGCGCCTGATTTGGCAGCTCCGAGCAGGAAAAGCAAATAAAATTTTTAGGGCAGCTAAGCTGACGGAAGTCTAACCCGTGCTGCCCTTAACGTGTTTGCTGAGAAAAACGGAAAGCAAGGGTGGAATAATTGGATTTCAGGTCAACTCTGAAAAAGAATTATGAGTTTAAACGGCTTTATAACAAAGGCAAAACCGCCGTTACGCCCTATATGGTCGTGTATGCTCTGAAAAATCACCATGGAGCGCGCCGCGTTGGCTATACCGTGTCCACAAAGCTGGGCAAGGCAGTCGTGCGCAACCGCATCCGCCGGAGACTTCGAGAGATATACAGGCTTAATTCGGACAAGCTCAAAACAAATGTCGATATCGTCATCGTTGCGCGCAGCCGCTGCGTAGAGGCGGAGTATTCCAAAATGGAAAATGCCTTTTTGCATGCCTGCGCCGAGCTTGATATTTTAAGAGGCGATGAGCAATGAAAAAGCTTCTTCTCGCGCTTATCCGCATATATCAGAAATACGTCTCCCCGGCGTTTCCGCCGAGGTGTAGGTTTATTCCGACCTGCTCACAGTATGCCGTTGAAGCTATCGAGAAATACGGGGCTTTGAAGGGCGGCTGGCTCGCCCTTAAACGGCTGTCGAAGTGTCATCCTTTTCACTTCGGCGAACACGATTTCTTCGATCCCGTTCCCTGACGAGGATCGGAATACAAGGAGAAACTTATGTCACTATGGGATATTATAGTCTGGCCGTTTGCCAGACTGCTGGAGATCCTTTATAACTGGACCGACAGCTACGGCCTTGCCATTATCCTCTTTGCTCTTGTGGTCAACCTGATCCTGCTGCCGTTCATGGCAAAGAGCAAAAAGGGCATGATGAAGACCACCCGAATCCAGCCTCAGCTCAAGGAGCTGGAGAAAAAGCATAGGGGCAATCAGCAGAAGTATCAGCAGGAAGTCATGAAGCTCTACAAGGAGCAGGGCGCAAGCCCCACCTCCGGCTGCCTTTGGTCGCTGATCCCGTTCCCCATACTCATTGCACTTTACAGCGTCATCCGTCAGCCTCTCGGCAGTATGATGGGTCTGGGCGATGAGAGCATCAAGAAGCTCACCGACTGGGCTACCCAGAATGCAGGCTTTGTTGCCTCCAAGCAGGGCACCTATGACCAGATCGGCGTTGCCGACGCGATCCATAAGAACTGGGACGCAGTTACAAACGCACTCGGCAACTTTGACGGAAAGCTGCTGAACATTGACTACAGCTTTCTCGGTATGAACCTCGGCTCGATCCCCGATTGGAAGATCTGGAACTTTGATTTTTCAAGCGCCGATATCCTTGCGACCATCGGCCTGTTCCTGATCCCGATCATTGCGGCGTTCCTTTCCTGGGCGTCGATGAAGATCAGCCAGGCGACCAACCCTCCCCAGGCAGGACAGGCTCAAATGAGCATGAAGACCATGAACCTCATGATGCCCATTATGTCCATCTGGATCTGCTTCATCATGCCTGCGGCTCTCGGCGTTTACTGGATTGCCAACAGCTGCTTCGGTATCGTGCGTGACCTTGTGCTCACAAAGCACTACAAGCGCAAGCTCGATATCGAGGATGCAGAGCGCATCGCAGCACAGAAGGAGAAAGAGGCCGAGCGTGCACGCCGCCATGAGGAGCACGAGCAGCTCAAGGTGGAGGGTGCAACGACCCGCAATAACAACACCAGCAAAAAGAAAATGCAGGCTCAGCAGAAGCAGGCCGATGCAGAGCGCATCGCCGCAAGCGAAAGAGCGGAGCGCGAGGCGCGCCGCGAAAAGCTTGGCATAGAAAAGCCCGAAAATCCCTCTCAGGTCGGCAAGCGCCGCTACGCAAGAGGCAGAGCTTACGATCCCAGCCGTTATGCCGACGAAATGGCGGCGGCAGAGGAGGTTAATGAGCCGGTCGAGGAGACCGCAGCGCAGACCGAGGGCGAGCCTGAACAGTCACAGGAGAATAGTGAAACATGATAAAGTCTTTGGAAACCACAGGCCGCACCGAGGATGAAGCCATCGCCGCAGCCCTGAAGGAACTCGGACTTGAGCGCGACGATGTTTCCGTAACGGTCGTTGAGCGTGCAAAATCCGGCTTCCTGGGCATAGGCGCTTCGCCCGCAGTCGTGCGTGTCGAGTATGAAGCTCCGGATGAGCCCGAAGTCGAAGCCGAGCCGGCTCCCGTTGAGGCCGAAGCTCCCGTGAAGGCGGCCGAAAAGCCTGCCGATGACGGCGAGTTTGCCGATATCAGAGCTTTCCTCGCAGGACTTCTTGAGCGCATGGGAGTCAAGGCGAATATAGAGATCAGCCGCCGCGACGGCAAGAGCATTGCCGTTAACCTCTCCGGCGCAAACATGGGCGCGGTCATAGGCCGCAGGGGCGAGACTCTCGACGCCATCCAGCACCTGACCAACTACGTCATCAATCGCGGAAGCGACAAGCACATGCACATCTGCGTTGACGCGGAGAGCTATCGCGCAAAGCGCGAGGAATCGCTTGTGCGCCTTGCCGAGAAGATGGCGGCAAAGGTCATAAAGTATAAGCGCAGCATGGCACTTGAGCCGATGAACAGCTACGAGCGTCACATTATCCACGCCGCCCTTCAGGATTACGAGGGCGTTACCACCAGCTCGACCGGAACGGAGCCTAACCGCCGCGTCGTCGTGTCCTATGATCGGCCGCAGAACAACGGCAACAAGCCGCAGAGCCGCGAATGGGCGTAAAATCCGTATATTGGAGGAACTAAAATGATACTTGAAAAGATTCAGCAGATTCTTGCACAGCAGTTTGAAGTATCCGCCGACAGCATTAACGCTGACACCAATATCGTTGATGACCTCGGCGCGGATTCGCTTGACGTTGTCGAGCTGATCATGTCCGTTGAGGACGAGTTCGGCGTGCAGATCCCCGATGAGGATGCAGCAGAGCTGGCCACCGTCGGCAAGATCGTCGAGTACATCGAAGCAAGACAGTAATTTTAAACCACGAAAAATCCCGTCCGAGAGGACGGGATTTTTTGCGCCAATATGCGTGCAAGTGCTGACGTATAACGGAATGCGCACTTTTTGTTGACTTAAAACACTGAAAAGAGTAAAATAAACTGATTAAGCTGACGAGAGTCGAACACGTATCGGTTTTGACGGGCAGATTTCCGCCCATGCCGCGTTAAAGCTCTTGACAATACGTCAGTATTCTCTGCGAGCTTTGCCTTGCCTGAACAAAAATCTGCTCCGGCAAAACT
>ENA-ORMS01000132-ORMS01000132.1-human-gut-metagenome-genome-assembly--contig:-NODE-132-length-81852-cov-15.003191_pt1 | contig 81852 bp, 73 predicted proteins | sample MGYA00242104_ERZ508997 | MGnify/ENA primary metagenome ERZ508997 (study PRJEB26280, sample SAMEA2338704) | human gut metagenome | biome: human gut; feature: human-associated habitat; material: faeces...
ATGCCGGCGTGGCGGAACTGGCAGACGCACAGGACTTAAAATCCTGCGGGACTAATCTCCCGTACCGGTTCGATTCCGGTCGCCGGCATTATAAAAAAGAAGCTCAAACTCATGAAAATCAAGAGTTTGAGCTTCTTTTTTATTTATATTGTATTCAGACAGGATTCTGAATATAATAAAATGTATGGCGTAAATACAAATTATTATGATGCATAAGCAAAAGGGAAGAAGGATTACTTATGTAATCTATGTTATGCGGGTGAAAATAGGGGATACATATGAAACCAACTAAAGAGTACTACAATAGTCAGAATATTAAATATCATGATCCTGAAGAGGTTAGGAAAAAGTGGATAAAGATCTTCCGTAAGATAAATCCTTACAATGATCCGGCCACGATGATGCAAAGTGTTAAGGAGGCATTTGTTCTTGTTGAGTGTGTTATGAAGAACAAGCTGGCGGATTATAGAAATGCATATGAATCCTATGGAGAGCCGGTGCCAGATACGAGGGCATCATATGTATTTCATTATCCACAGGGAGATATAGTGATAGATTTTGCAGATTATACCGTTTTTGGAATGACAAAATATCTGCGTGCAATTGGGTATAATCTTCAGGGGGAAATTGATGAGACCCGTAAGCTGAGGAATTTTTTTATTCATAATCTTGAGACTACGACAGTGGAGTATTTCAAAGATAATATGAATTTTGGTACAGTGATGCAGGCGCTATACAATCTTGGCGAAACATTGGTTGCGCTTGGCATGCTTCAGCCTCAGGACGTGCAGCCATCATTTGAGGATATGCGTGTACAAGTGGGCGAGACACTTGGACTTTCAGATGAATTTGTAGTGGATAGATTTATCGCAAAGTCAGGTACTTCCAGGTTGTATGAGGGCAGACACATCAGACTGAATCGTAAGGTGGCTATAAAGGAACTTTTGCCAAATACATTCTCTGAGCAGCTTTTGATCAATGAGAGGGATCTGCTTGTGAGCCTGTCACATCCGAGAATACCGCATATATATGATGTGTTTAATCAGAATGGCACGTTTTATATAGTTATGGATTATATTGATGGGGAAGGTCTTGATGCATATGTACAGCATAACAGGTGTTCAGTGGCTGAGAAACTCAGACTAGTATACGATATATGTGATGTTGTAAATTATCTGCATGCGTCAAAGGGGATGATTCATGCTGATCTGAAGCCAAAAAATGTAATGGTGGATGTAAATGGTGATGTGTACATTATAGATTTTGGCACTGCTGTGAATAAAAAAGTTGGGGAACAAATAAGGGGAGTCAGTATGGGATACACCGCGCCGGAGGTGACAGCGGGCAAACCTATAGATTATAGAATTGATATATATTCGATAGGTGCCATTATGAAATTCCTGTTTGCAGAGGAGCTTCGGGCTTCGGAGACGAAAAAAAGTGAGAATGCGGAGGCTGTCAGAAGGATAGCAACCCGGTGCATGGAGTATGAGCCATATAAAAGGTACAATAATGTAGTTGAAATACAATGGGAAATAAACGGAATACTGAACAATGGTACGGTTAGTCTTGGGAAGGTGTCAAAGCCAAAGAAGAATCGCAACATTTTGAGTATAGTTCTGTATGTGGTGTGTATATTGGCAATCGCAGTACCTGCAGGACTGAAAGTGAAAACTTATATAGACAATAAGGCTGCAAATGAGAAAAATCAGCTTACTGAGGATAGCAGCGATACTGATACAGGGGCAAATATCGCTAATGACGGAATTGTAAAAGAGTCAGCAGGGGATGATTCAGCAGTAAAAGCTTCGGCAGGGAAAGATTCAGCAGGAAATGATTTATCAGGGAAAGATCCCACAGATGGAAATTTGGAAGGTTCGGATACTGAAAGTGGGAAAACTATTTCGGATGAAGAGGCACTAGATGCATTTAAGGAGCTTGAACAGAAGGCCTGGAAGTATCTTGTGGATGGCGATGAGGACTCATATATTGATTTGTTCCGATGCAATGAAAGTGGCAAGAAGCAGCAGAGAACACAGTTTGAGCAGTATCATGAAGATATGAAAGACATATATGATGATTGCGATTATATTCTGCTGTGTAATGAAGATGGTCTGTGTTATGGCTGTGCAACAAGGACTCTGGTTTCTGGAGAGGGTGCTGGTGCTACATTTGTGAGAAAAGAATTTGTATATCCTTTTTCGTATAAGGATGGCGAGTGGAAGTTTGATATCACACCGGAGACGGCAACCGTTACAGAGAGCAAAGTGAACGAGAGGGTATATGGAGCTCTGACTGAGAATTTCAACAATGCAAGAGAGACGGGAAGAAATTGGGCTGTGCTGGACAAGCTGAATTATCTATGGCTTGATGATAGCCTGGTGTATGAAGATATGGTTGATGTCAGCGTTGTGTCCGTGTCACAGATGGCTGACGGTTCGATCGAGTTTAATGTATCTATCAAGAATGGAACCGCCAAAGAAGTTGCAGTGTCTGGATGTGTCGTTGATTTGAATAATGGAGATGGGGCGGTTCTGGTGTCTGGCTATAGAGCTGGTGTTGATACCAGTGTTCCTGCAAGATCCAGTAAAATGGTATCGCTTGTAGTTCCAAAAGAAGATGTGCAGAATATTGCAGCTGTCTGGGGAGATGTGCAGGCAAATGTGGTGATTGAGTAATTATGATAAGGATGTCGAGGAAGAAACTCGGCATCCTTTTTTGTGTAGCAAGCATAGTCCTGATACATATGCACGTATCAGAGAGCTTCCTTTTTATATGTAGCAAGCGTAGTTTTGTGACACACGCACGCATTAGCGTGCTTCTGCTTTATATGTAGCAAGAGTAGTCCTGAGACATACGCACGCATCAGCATGCTTCTGCTTTATATGTAGCAAGAGTAGTCCTGAGACATACGCACGCATTAGCGTGCTTTTTATATATTGCAAGCGCAGTCTAGCGACCTGCGCAAAAAAATATGGCTCACTGCTGTTAATATCCAATCATAAGATAAACATTGAACCAAAGATAGTGTTCAAGAGAAGGAGGATTAACAGATGGAAAAGAAGTCAATATTCAGGAGGATATGGGACAAGTTTAAGGAGGATCCAGTTTATTCAATTTGGTTCATCCTTGGAATTGTGGAGGTAGTGGTAACTTTGGTGGTGCTGATAGTTGGGATAGTAAATTTCCGAACGACCGGCTATTACATTGCGGGTGATACATACCGTGGAAAAGATGCAGAGAATTATGTATTTCAGGATAAATTTGGGTTTTTAGTTGCTTTGTTTGCTATACAGTTCATATTATCTCTGGTTGAGGGATTAAGATATAATCTCGGAAGAACGATTGCAGCATTGTCAACCACAGTAGTATGGGGAGTTTTAGTGGCTGTTTTCAATGGTGCTATAAATGTTGGGATCAATACACAGTCTACAGTTTCCCAGGTACTTGCAGCTGTGTTTGGTCTGGGACTGCCATTTGTGATTTTCCTGTTGTATAAGGGCACAACAGCAGGCAGGATGATATTTATAACAGTCATTTTAATTGCATTGTATTCAATTGGAACAGTGCTGATTTTGACAATACAGCAGCATCCAGTTGAAGCGATATTGTTCATAGTAGCCTTTGTAGCTGCTTGGTTCTTTGTCCCAAGCGGGGACACAAGCTCTGAACCAAGCACAGCTGGTGTATCAAGTTATGGCGGCAATGATAATATAGGCGCACCAAGTACACAATACTATACAAGCGCACCAAGCAGATCAAGCTATTCAGATGCCAGAGAGATGACTAAGACGCAGGATGAGATTGATAGACTGAGAAGAAAGAATGAACAGATGGAGAATGCAATTAAAATGCACAATCGTGGTGCGCTGGGATATGGCTACGTGGATAACAAAGTTACACGACGTGGCATAGAGGAAAACGAGAGAAGAATTAAAAACCTTGAGAGATCACTTCATTGATATAATTGTTTACTTGTAGTCCCGCAATACAGTATAATGAATATGTTTGTTTCATTATACTGTGTTGGAGGGATAAAGATGGCAGCAAAGGAAGAGATCAAGAGACGGACAGAGTATGTGAAGAATATCCTGAAGAGTTCTGATGGGGTTAGCAAGAAGGAGCTTATGGAGACTTTGGGGGTTAAGGCGCGTACTATTGAAAATACTATAAAGTCACTTATGAATGCAGGCTGGGATATTGTAAATGAGAAGGGCCTGTATTATTTGAGAAATAAGGATGAAATTGACAATAGAAAAGAGGAGCCGGAATCACATAAAACGGATGTGTATAAGGTTCTCATACTTTTCTGTCTGATGGATAAGGACGGCAGGAAAGTGGAGCTGAGTGAAAAGGAGTTATATAAAGCAGTTGTGGGTGAAGAAATAAGTGGAAATAGAGATTGGTTTGCAAGCGCGATTACATCTTTGCTTGACGAAAAGCAGATCTCGTATCACGGCGGCAAATACATGCTTGGAATGAATGCGCCGAGACTGGTAGTTGGCATATATGATGATTACGATGATACTATGCTGATAAATCTTACGAGGGAACTTGGCAGTCAGACAGATTCATCGGATGCCATAAAGAGAATAAGGACAAGACTTGCATGGCAATATACAGGAAATAATGACAGTGATAATGATCGCAGCGTGTACATAAGACAGGGACGACATAAGAATATGGATGCGATCATGGGGCTCATAAAGGACAAGCTCCTTGCAGTTCCATATATGGAAAAGGCGCTGAGTCTGACATATAAAAATAGAAATGGAGAGCAGGTAGAGAAAAGGATTAAGGTGGGAATGCTTTTGTATTCCGCAAGTTTGGATTGTACATATGTGATGGGTGAGAATATAGACGACGAGAACGACATATCGTGTCTGAGAATTGCAGGAATGGAGGAAATTCATGCGATTGATGACGTGCCAAATGATGTCTATAATTCTGAAAAATACAGAGAGATCTATAAGAAGATGTTTGGTATAGGTTACGGAGATGTGGAGAATGTAGAGATAGCATTTGCGGATAAACCTTATGTGAAGAGTGTATTTGACAAGTTGTATAGTGAGAGAAAGAAGCAGGGCGGCGATCCGGCAATCTTCAAGATGGATGACGGAAGATGGGTGTACAAGGATGAGGTGATCGGTGCAAATAATCTGTTGCCGTACATTAGAAGGCTTAGATTTGACAATTGTGAGGTGATAAGGCCGGATCGTATGAGAGCTGAGATGAAGAGATCGGCGGAACGCATACTTAACAGATATGGTTGTCAGGGGGAAATGGATCATGGAAAGTAAAAGAGTAATTGAGCGTTTGATGGACATTATATCTTTGCTTATAAATAGAGATTGTGAGGATCTGGGATTTGACGGGCTCACTATAGAGGAGATATCGCAGATCCTTGGCGTTGATGAGCAGACCGTTCGAAATGATCTGTACTATATATATGCTGCGACAAGGCTTCCGAAGGGCGAGGTCATAGGTAAAAAGGATATCCCGAAGGGGGGAATGTCGCTGGATATAAGTGATGAAGAGCTGGATGACAATCATGAGAAACTGGTTGATGCATTCTATGACGACAGGTCCAGCCTTGATAAGTCGGAGATGGTAAATGCAAGAAAATATGACGATTTCCATTATTGTGTAAATGCGGACGATTTCACCAATCCACTTTACATAAGTCTCAGCAGCGAGGAATATGACAGCCTTGTAAATGCTCTGAAGGAGAATGGATTCAGCGAGAAATATATAAATATGGATGCCAGAGAATATTATAAGATTTGTCCGGAGTACAATGACTATAGTTCGGCAGACAAAGATATAGAAGAGATCGCAATGGAGGCGATAAGCGAGGACAGATATATTTCATTTGAGTATAGGTCTGAGGACAATAAGGTGTGTATAAAGCCTTTGAGAATAGTGAGACACAGCAGATTTGGCGTCAGTTATATCGTGACGCTGGAGAAGGGACTTGACAGAGTTGTGCCTTATAGGACTGACAGGATGAAGAATGTGCACATAGTTGATGGGGAGCCGTATGAGGCGGATATGAGCATTCTGGACGATCTTCCTTATATGTGGAGTATGGATTACGAGGGAAGATTCGATGTCAGAGTCAGAATTTACAATGATAACAATGGGAAGATCATAGATAAGGTCAAGAGGGATCTGGAATATCACAAGAATGAAAATGGGCCGGTATATAAGATTGAAAATGACGGTGATAACGTCATAATGTCCGGAATGGTCATAGGAGAGAATGCATTTAGGGCATGGCTCAGGACTTATGGGGCATCCGTGGAAGTTTTGGAGCCTGAATCACTTCGCGCAGATATGATCCAGGAGGCAAAGAACAGGCTGACGCTTTATAGCACAGAGGCATAATTGTAACATTTTCAAACTCGGGAGGGAAAAATGGACAATCAGATGGTCACAAGACAGTTGAACATAGAGATAGAGAAACTGAAAGTTGGGGATTACACGTCATATCAGAATTTCTACAGCATGACGTCGAATTATCTGTATACAAATGTATGGAATAATGTGCAGGATCAGAAAGCTACGTATGACATAATGAATGAATTGTATACGGATATCTATGCGAGCATAGGAACTGAGCTCACGGACAACAATCAGTTTTTTGAGTGGCTTGACAGCAAGTTGTTCACACATGTCACTACATATCTGACAACACACAACATGCCATGCGCATCTGAGCGAAATGGTGCGAATCGCACTGAGCAGGCTGCGGTTATTGCTACAGGAATGAATACCGCTATGGGAGGCGGGAACGCCTCAGCAGGAATGGGTTCGGCTGGTGGAAGTGGCTATGCAGGCATGGGTTCGGCTGGTGGAAGTGGCTATGCAGGCATGAATACAGCAGCTGGAGGCAATGGCTATGCAGGCATGGGATCAGCGTCTGGAGGTAATGGTTATGCAGGTATGGGATCCGCGTCTGGTGGCAATGGTTATGCAGGTATGGGATCCGCGTCTGGTGGTAATGGATATGCGGGGATAAATACACCGTCCGGTGGAAACGGTTATGTAAATACGAATTATGCGCCTGAGGGCTTGAACGGACCAGCAAGACATCCGGGTAATATAGAGTCCGGTATGAATCCACCGTCAGACCACCCAGGAAATATACAGTCCGGTATGAATCCGCCGTCGGATCATCCAAGAAATACAGGATCCAGTGAGAATCCACCGTCAGACCACCCTGGAAATATTGAGCCGAAAAGAAACCCACAGTCGAATCGCCCAGGCGGATCTGGTTCTGGCACAGCATCAGTTGGTGCAAAGACCGGAGTTTCCCTCGGGGCTAAGATTGCAATCGGTGTAGTGAGTGCTCTTGTAGTCGTAGCGCTTAGTGTAGCAGCAGTGAAGCTCCTTAAGCCAAAGAATTCTGCAAAAGAGGTGACAACAGAAGCCACTACCCAGGTTGCAGATAACACAGCGACCAGCACGGCAACAACTGAGGCGGCGACAACAGAAGCAACGACAGAGGCAGCGCCGGTGGACGATACGGCTGAGAGATATGCGGCGTACTATGATGTTGTGAAAGAGTATATGCAGGACTATCCGATGGAAATAAGTGAGTCTGTGAATTTGGGCTTTGAATATGCAGAGTTGATTGACTTTAACAATACTGGTGATGAACAGCTTGTGCTGGCTTATGGCGAACAGGATAGCAGTGTACAATATGATAAAGCAAATTATACAATAAAAGTTTTTGATTACATAGACAATGAAGCAAAAGAAGTTGGTTCATTTGATAGAGATGAACTCTGTTATGTGGATGATGGTGTAACGGAGCTTTGTGTGACCTCCGGTTCAGAAGGTGGTGGTTCGCATAATTTACCTATTGATTATACATGGCAAAAGGATGTATATAAGTACGAAGATGGCTCCTTTGTGTTAATGCATGAGTATTATGTAGATGTTGTAGTTGACCAAATGACTTATGAAGTTGCAAGTGGAACATATACTTTGGATGGAAAGAATGTGTCAAGTGATGTGATAACTGAGGAAATGCATCAGATAGATGATAGTTCCAATCGTTTTAAATTCCTTGATAAAGAAGTAGATGGAACATTAGGGGATGAGTGCTCACAAAAAGCAATATTCACTAAGCATAAAACTATTGATAAGCTGGCAGAGACAGCAGGGGATAAGAAATTCTTAACTAACGCAGATCCAGTTACAGTAACTGAGGATGTAGATGCAAATGGAAGTAATTATACCTATACTTTTTCTGCGAATAAGTATAATGAGGTATATACGTTGTGGATATATATAAGCAATTCTGACCTTCATTATGTGTCAGCGGATAAATTAACAGTTTGTGGAGATTCATATACTATGCCATTGTCTATGGAAACTGGAGAAATATGTTATACATATATGGATGATGTGCTAGTGATTGCAGGAATACATAAATCTAATGACGAATATTTCTGGGCGGGTGATGAAGAGAAATTCCTCAGTGATCTTCATCCGTTAATGAACGAGAAGAATAAAGTCACCAAAGAAGAATTCGATGCAAATGTACAGGCATTATTAGACCGATAGTTGACTGTGAGCGAGCGGCGGAGGGAGCCCCCCCTTCACCGCTTGCTTTCGTGTAATTACGCAAAAAAATAAATAAACGGCAATGTATATTGGGGATAGCGCAAGGGTGATACAGATGTGATGGCACATTGAAAGTGTTATTACAAAAGTTTATTTCAGAAGAGAATTTATGTGATGATGACCGAAAGTGGGAGGAGAAATATATGGATAATCAGATGGTCACAAGACAGTTGAACATAGAGATAGAGAAACTGAAAGTTGGGGATTACACGTCATATCAGAATTTCTACAGCATGACGTCGAATTATCTGTATACAAATGTATGGAATAATGTGCAGGATCAGAAAGCTACGTATGACATAATGAATGAATTGTATACGGATATCTATGCGAGCATAGGAACTGAGCTCACAGACAACAATCAGTTTTTTGAGTGGCTTGACAGCAAGTTGTTCACACATGTCACCACATATCTGACAACACACAATATGCCATGCGCATCAGAGCGAAATGGTGTGAATCGCACAGAGCAGGCTGCGGTTATCGCTGCGGGGATGAATACCGCTATGGGAGGCGGGAATGCATCAGCAGGAATGGGTTCGGCTGGTGGAAGTGGTTATGCAGGAATGGGCTCGGCTGGTGGAAGTGGTTATGCAGGAATGGGCTCGGCAACCGGAGGCAATGGCTACGCTGGAGTGGGATCGGCAACTGGAGGCAATGGCTACGCTGGAGTGGGATCGGCAACCGGAGGCAATGGCTACGCTGGAGTGAGTTCAGCGACTGGTGGCAATGGTTCTGTGGGAGTGGGATCGGCGACAGGCGGCAACGGTTCTGTGGGCGTGAGTTCAGCAACCGGCGGGAGTGGTTCTGTAGGCTTGGCTCCAGCAGCTGGCGGCAGTGCTGGCGTTGGTTCTGGCGCGGCATCGGTTGGTGCAAAGGCAGGAATTTCTCTCGGTGTAAAGATTGCAATTGGGGTGATAAGTTCGCTTGCGGTTGTGGGGCTTGGCGTGGGAGTAGTGAAGATCCTGAAACCGAATGCCGCTGATACAGCAACTACAGTGGAGGCTACCACAGAGTCTGTAGCTCAGGTGGCAGATGAATCCGCAGCTGATGGCACAGGTGATAGTACAGGAGTTACGGAGACGGCGACCACCGAGGCTGCGACAGAAGAGGCAAAGGTGGATGAGGCAACAGCCAGATATACTGCTTATTATGATTTTGTGAAGAAGGAAATGGAAGATTACCCGGTTGAAGCAACAATGGGAACAGGTGGCTTTGTATATACAAATTCATTTGATGGTATGGTGTATACAGGACTTGTTGACTTTAATAATACGGGAAATGAGCAGTTGATTCTTGCATACTGTGAAAACCCAGAAGATGGCGAAGAAGGAACTTCAAAGTATACAGTAAAAGTGTTTGACTTTGTGAATGATGAAGCAAAAGAAATCCAGTCATTTGATGGTTATCAGTTTGGATACGAAGAAAGCGATGCTGGAAAGAATCTTTGGGTTAGAAGTGGTACGGATGTTGATGTTGTCAATACTGAAGATTATGAAGATAATATGAAAATGTATACTTTCAACGGAGATAGTTTTGAAGAGCAGCAGAACTACTATATTCATTATGCTAGTTCTGAATCAGGAGGTATGGTAGGGGTAGTGACTGCATATGATGATAATGGCAGTATAACCGGCGATGAGTATAACGATAAAGTTGGTGAATTGGAGGAACTTCCAGAATTTTACAAATTATCAGAGAGGTTTGATTATGGTCTTGCTGATAATTCAAGACAGGTGAAGGCGCTCAAGGCAAAACATGATACGGTGGATCTATTAGCTGAGAAGGCGGGAGACAAGGAATGGGCTAAGACCAAAGATGTTGTAAATCTGGATGATAATACCCAGGGGGATGACCAGCAGTATACATTTACGGCAAATAAATATAATGAAGTATATAGCACTTATTTTATTATTAACAGAGACCTGACTGAAGCTGAAAATGATTATGTTCAGGTGTCGGATGATAAGAAAACGATTCATGTATATGGACATATCATGAGGTATAAATACCAGCCTGAATTGATAGATAGATGTTACACATACATAGATGATATTCTTGTGGTGGTCGGCACTTCTACAGGTGGAAGCTATGGCCCCGCTTCTTATTATTGGAGCGATGACATGGATAATATAGCCAAGCTGGAATATAATGATGAAAAAGAGGTTTCCAAAGAGGAATACGATGCAAATGTCGAGAAGCTGATGTCTCGTTAGCAGAAAACAAAACAGAATAAGCAAACCAGGGCGATGGTAAATGTGGTTGCATTTGCCATCGCCTTTTTGTGTTTGATGTCAATATGTACATATGGATGATGAATTGTACAAATGAAACAATACGCAAAAAAAATGTGCTATCTTAACAATGCAGCGAGGGTAATGCAAAAGAAAAATATGAAATTAGAGGAGGAAGTGCTGGCCGTGTTACTTGTCATGGTTATGCTGGTGAGCTCCCTGCCTGTAGTGAAGACAGAGGCGGCTGTGGCAGTGAAGCTTAACAAGACAAAGACGGTTATGTATCTGGCAAGTACGCAGACAATCCGCATATCTGGTACGAGCATCAAGAGGATTGCAACCGGAAACAGCAAGATAGCAACAGTGCGCAAGACCGGAAGCAAGACCATGGAGGTCAGGGCAAGAAAGGCTGGAAGTACAGTAGTCGGCATCAGGGGAACTAACGGAAAGCTGTACACATGTAAGGTGACTGTTCTGTCAAAGAAGGCACCGAGGATATCTGTGGCAAGACAGGTGGCACTTTATAAGGCAAAATTACAGTATGATTATTTTACAAATGGAAGATGGATATATAATTGTCAAATGATAGATGTCAATGGTGATGGTGTATACGAATTCGTAATGGATGACGATGACGGCTCGATGGTATGGACTATAAATAAGAAGAATCAGGTGGTCAAGGCAGAGGCACTGGAATGCCTTAGCGGGAATTCGGAAAACTTCTTTTGGACTTCGGGTAAAAAGATTATATCTCAAGGTGGCTCAGGAATGATGGTAGGAAGAAAACCACCTATGAGGGTGATTAAATATAATAGTCGTACGGGAGAATTTTAGGTAGCGCATGAACTTCGATATGAGGTGAAGAGCAATGAGGCTGTGCTTTTACATGAGAGAGAACCTAATTATTTTATGAATTCCGATGTTATGAATTATTATGTTGACAATGTAAAATATACAACTTATAGAAAAGCAGTAACGAAATTCAGGAGTTCTTATAAGGGTGAGAGGTTAAGGAGATTTGACATAAGTGCATCATATCATACTATAGATGATGCCTATAGACATAGGATGCAGTATAAGGGGTTCTAGGACAACCTAACTTTGGTGGAAGTGATAATTGTGGCTGTGAGTGTGAAGCGCGCACAGATGATGATTGGATGGTTCACATCACTCACAGAAAAATCTGTTGGAGATCATAGACAGATAGGTGGGAATAAGACGACTTAATTATATTAAGTTAGACGCGACACCTCGTAATATAATAAGGCAAAACCCGTTAAAAAAATAAAAAAAGAACAATGCGGTGTATGAGTATTGACCATTTGGTATGGCAGTGCTAATATACGAGCCATCAGGAACCAAAAGTTTTATCTGTTTTCCTTAACACCAAAACAGATAGCTATTTGGTTTCTTTTTTGTTTATACCGCGGAAAATGAAAATGTAATACAAGAAGATTTAGAACAGGACAAAGGGGTCTTTTCAAAGGCAGAATGTGCAAGCAGCATAAGAAGCACACTGCCGGGGAAAGGCTCTTTTTTTAGTGGATATTCAAAGTCAGGAGGAATGAGCTATGAAGAGTTACGATCTTATAATCAAAAATGCACAGATTCACACAATGGATGAAGACAGAAAAGTATATGCGAAAGGTGTAATCGGAATAGAGGGCGAGAAGATAACTCTGATGAAGGAAATGAGCGAGCTTACACCGGAGGAGCTTCAGGAATGCGAGAGTGCCGGACAGGTGATCGATGCGGAAGGCAAGGTGGTATTTCCGGGATTCATAGATACACATATCCATATATTCCAGTCGTTTTTGAAGGGCCTTGGAGCAGATCACAGACTGATCGAGTGGTTGAATCTTTCAGCACTTCCATATGGACAGTATATGACACCGCATCAGCATGAGCTGGCTGCGCAGCTTGCCTGCATGGAGGCGATAAAGAGTGGATGTACAACCATGAGTGAGTTCTTCTACACCAATCAGGATCCTGAACTTGCACATTCATGTATAGACGGAATGGTTTCAACTGGTATACGAAGCGTATTTATCAGAACATTCCAGGATACCGGTGAGGAATACGGAATGCCAAAGTGCTTCCTTGAGCCTGCTGGCAAAGCCATGAAGGAAGTGGATGCACTGAAGAAAGCCTATAAAGAAAATGATATGCTTTCGATCTGGACAGGCCCGGACGTCACATGGTCGACCACGAAGGAGGGCTATCAGGAGATGCTTGAGTATTGTCTCAGTGAGAATGTGAGATACTCAATGCACATCAAGGAGACCGAGGTTGATAATGAGATGTGCGGCAGGTATTACGGCAAGGATATAGTTGATATGCTTGAGGAGATAGGATTTTTGACAGACAAATTCCTTGCAGTGCACTGTGTAAACCTCACACCTCATGATATAGAGAGATTTGCAAAATATGGAGTTTCGATAAGCCACAATCCGGCACCAAACCTTTACCTTGGTTCAGGAATACCACCTATTCCTGAGAGCCTTGCAGCAGGAGTAAATGTATCTATAGGAACAGATGGTGCGGCATCCAACAACAGCACAGATATGCTTGAGAGTATGAAGCTGGCAGCCCTCATACAGAAGGGAATACACAGAGATGCAGCGGTCATCAGCGCCGACGATATCATACACATGGCAACAGCAGGCGGTGCAAAGGCTATAGGCATGGCTGACAAATTGGGAACGTTGGCAGCAGGAAAGATCGCAGATCTCATAATATTTGATCCGAACCACCTGAAGTCGGCACCTATGCATGATGCAAAGGCGACGGTCGTATATGCGTCATCCGAGGAGAATATTGACACAACGATAGTAAATGGAAAGGTTGTATATCAGGGTGGAAAGTTCACATGTGGAATAGATGAGAGAAGCCTGATCGATGAGATAAACAGCGAGCTTGTGGTCCTGAAAAAGCAGATTGCAGATAAATAAGATGGATGAGGATAAACAAAGAGGACCATCAGACCATAATAAATATATTTGAAAAATCTGTAATGAAACAAATATAAGATAAGGAGGCGCATTTATATGGAAGACAAGAAGATAATAGAAAATGACAGCCAGCTCATAGTTGGCGTAAATGATAAGATAAGCTGTGGCAAAGCGGCATTTCTTGGAATGCAGCATGTGTTGTCAATGGATCTGTACATCATGCCGCTGATACTTGGAGCGGCGATCGGACTTGCAGGAGGGGAACTCTCATTTTTCCTTCAGATGAGTTTCTTTGCCTGTGGAATCGCAACTATACTACAGGCGGGATTCTTCATGAAGTATCCGATCATACAGGGACCATCGTATGTACCGCTTGGAGCGCTGTGTACGATAGGCGCGACCATGGGCGTCAGCGCCATGATAGGAAGCTTGATACCCGGTGCGATCATGATTATATTGCTGGGTATATTTAAGGGCTTCTCGAAATTTGTGAGAAAGGCAATACCTCCATTTATCGGCGGTATCATCATACTCATAGTTGGAATATCCCTGACACCGACAGCAGCCAAGGGAATTGCAAGCTCAGATGGAAACTTAAGTGCAAATGTGGTATCAGGTCTTACTGCAGCGGGCGTGCTTATCGTATGCATGATACTTCAGTACAAGCTCAAGCATAACAGGATACTTCACATGGTATCAGTCATACTTGCGCTGGTTGCCGGAACAGTAGTTGCAGCAGCGATGGGAGCTGCAGATTTCAGTTCAGTACACAATGCAGCATGGTTCAAGCTGCCAGAGTTCTTCCACTTTGGACTTCCAAAATTTGAACTCAAGTCATGTATACTCATGATGTTTATTTACCTCATCGTACTTCTTGACACAACTGGAACATGGGTTACTATCAGTGCCATCACAGGTGAAGATCTCAGCGACAAGAGAATTGACCGTGCAACCATAGGTGAGGGCGTTGGATGTCTTGTCGGTTCACTGTTCGGCGGAACTCCGATGACAGGTTATTCTTCAAATGCCGGTGTGCTTGCCATCACAAAGGTTGGAAGCCGTATGGCTATCATTGCAGGTGGTATGATCCTCATGGTGCTCGGCGTATGTCCAAAGCTTATGACAGTCATCTCATGTATACCAACTCCTGTTGTAAATGGAGTATTTGCAGTTGTATGTATCCTGCTCATCTCAAATGGAATCAAGATCATACAGAGTGAGCCACTTGACGAGAGATCATCTCTGATAGTCGGAATCTCAGTTGTGGCGGCAATTGCAACTATAGTCATTCCATCAGATGTGATGAATGCAATGCCTCAGTTCCTGAACTACTTCATGTCATCAGGCACAGCAGTTGGCGCAACCATAGCGGTCGTGCTCCAGCTCTGCCTTCCCAGAAAGAAGAAAGCAGTGACAGAAAATGTTGCTGTTGCCAAGGCTGTGTAGGTTTAGCAGGCGTTAGATAATAAGATATGTTTTATAGAAGATCTATCCATGGTACCGAAAGAGAGGTTCTGTGGGTGGATCTTTTTTGTTTAGGTGGGGTGCTTGGAAAAGTATTTCAGGAAATATAGGCATTGCATAGTGCAATACAATATACATTGCAATTAATTATGCGCTTTAATATAATTATGAATGCATATTTTTTAGCAACCTAAAGATGTATGAAAAGGGATAATTTTACACGAATGAAAAAGGGGGATTATATGAAAAACAAAACAAAGATTTTACTTGCAGTATTAAGTTTCTGCATAGTTGTGATCACGGCGGCTGCGGTTGTCATATTGTACATGGTTTTTGTAGGTAAGAAGTCTACGGATAATGGAAAGTATATATCCAGGTATGACTGGATGAAAAAGCTGTGTGAAAACATGGGAGCCACAGAGTACAGAGAGAAGACTCCATACTTTGAGGATGTGGATACTGACAATGAGTATTTTGCTTATGTACAGTCGGCGGTTGAGTGGAATTATATAGAAGCTGATGGAAAGTTTGATGGTGAGAACGCCGCAAGTGGCAGACAGATTGCGCTCACAGCGATGAAAAGTGTAGGGGAGAGCAAATTGCAGATATATCTGGGCGATGCTAGTGATCTCACTGACAATGATTATCTGAAGCTTGCACTGGATAATGGACTCATGGGTGATGGTGATCTTGACAGGAGATATACGCCGGACGAGGCGCAGACAGTGATAGATAAACTTGACAGTCTGTATTATGGAGAATTCTGGCCGGAAGATCTCGAGAAGATCACATACAAGGATGATGTGATACAGTTGTCAGATTCAGATGTAGAGGAGTATAGCTCAGAAAATGAAACATTGCAGATATCAGACAGTAGCAATCGGAGCCTTAAAAGCGGCGATGTTGTTGTATTTGACACAAATGGGGCAAAGATTGCAAGAAAAATAGGTGATACGGCAGATGGCGGAGCATTTAACCTTGAGATTCCTGAGCTTGAAGATGTGGTTGATTCAATGCTTGAATCACATATTCAGAAGCTGGGATTTCAGGATATAGTGGATTACTACGGTGAGGATAACCTGATAGAGGCAAATGCAGGTGGAGGTATAGCTGAAGCTACACCTGTACTGGCGAAGGTGTTTGAGGGACAGGTTACGGATGAGGGCTTTGAGCTTGAACTGGTAGGCAATGATGAGGACAATCTTGAAATATACATCACCGATAAAAGCCAAAACAAGAAGTACAAACTTCCGATAAAAGAAACACATATTGAAGATGCAAAAAATTTCGATGTAAAAATTAGTGTTGAGGATATGATGCTTGGTATGCAGGCCGATTTTGGTTTGCGTAAAGGTTTGAAGTATGCTGAATTGGGATTTGATGTCACGATCAATAGCTCATTTGGTCTGGCGGGAACGATAGGTGAGAAAAAAATACATTTGCTGACAATTCCTGAGCAGATAGGTGCAGTAACTGTAAATGTTGAGATTTCGATAGTTATTTCTGTGGATGGAGAGTTCTCTCTTTCGGCGGAAATTCCGACCGGTGTTGGTTTTGCTTACGAGAAGGGAAAAGGTTTTAGGAAGGTATCAAGAGGAGATTCTCCAGAGTTGGGTGACTTGAATGTTGATTGTAGTGTAACGCCTATGCTTCGCACGACCTTTATGATTATTCCGCTTGGCCTCTGTCCGATCCTTGATGCGGATCTGGATATTGGGGCAGGAGTAGAGGCTGAGGCGACAAGCAGGCCAACAGGTATGACGTGCATAAATGTTAATTTTGCAATGCCGCTGATGAAACTCACAGTTGGAAATGATGATAATAAATATCATGGTATGGAAAGCCTATTGGCGAAAGCCGGATTAAGTGTAGAATGGGAAATATTAAATTTTGACAATGCCCTGTTCAAGAAGGAATTCCATTTTGAATGTTATGCGGATGAATCAGTGAAACGAGTGGATGAGTGTACATATAATGCAGACAGTGCAGAAGTGGACAGCGAAGAAGAAACTACTCAGACATCGAAAGCCACAGATGATAAAACAACAGAAGGGCAGACGACGGAGGTTATAAGTTCTGGTGAAAGTGACGATGTAGATTCTGTAGATTCCGTGAAACTTACAAATACATATACGACAAAATATGGCAGCCAGCACGGAGTCCCACAGTTTGCATTTGACTATCCGGATGGGTGGACATTGACAGATCTAAGCTCCAATCAGGATGCGGAGATGATAAGGATAGAAAACAGTTCAGGTATCAGCGTGGGTTATCGCTATATGCTGACACATATGTCAGCTGCTGGAATGGTGGTACATAAGATTAATGTGAGTAAGGCATATGACATGAAATATAAGTGTGGCGATGTTGAGATGAATGGAGAGACAGTCGATGCTACACTTGAATTTGACAATCTGATAGTTGCAAGATTTGATCATGATGGCGGTAGTTATGGATATGCAGTAGTCGATAAATCAATGACGGGGGCGCGTGAGAAGGAAATATCATCATATGAGGCATGCCTTTGCAGAGAGCCGGATACGATACATCTTGAATTTTCAGGATTTATACCGAAAGGGACGGAGATTTCTGATAAGGACGAAAAAGAACTTCTGGCGATATTGTCGAGTTTCCGGATAGCGGGAGCTGATGCGGCGGCTGAATCAGGAGTTACAGAAGAAGAGATGTATGAGATGCTGAAAAGAGGTGATTATTCGTACTTTGCGGGAACATATTCTCCGCTTGGACAGCGGGAATACGAGAGTAGTCTGAATAAATATTCGGAGGCACCGGATCTTTCAGATATAATACTGGATAATCATGGGGTGATAACTGGTGACAATGTATTAGTATATATTGAAAAATATGGCCATCATGAGATTGAACCGGAGGCTGTAAGCCGAGATGAGACAGGTGGTTTTAAATGTGATATAGATACCATAGAGACAAAGCCGGGAGATCCGGAGTATGAGGCATATAGCAGATACCATTATGAGTATTTCGTCATTTATCCTGCAGGAGTTTATCCGTCTATCATATCAAATGCCGATTCAAAAGACGGTCCATCTTTCTTAGATGCGATAGACAGTGAAACACAGGACAAAATCAGGGATGGCGTATGTATATGCTTTGTATCTGGCGGCGGTGGCGGTGTTCCTGTAAGTGAGCTGTATTATAAGATTGATTGACGTAGATATATTGCATTTGCGCCCTATTTATTTATATAATCGCAGTAGATGCGCAAAGTAATACGGTTATACAGAACAGGAACAACTATTTTATAAATGGGGGAAGATTATGAATATTATATGTTTTCACGCACCGGATGAAGAGTGGGGCTATATGAGCAATTGGTACCATTCTGATTTTATTGTGGGCGGTGTGGAGTTTTCATCAATGGAACAGTATATGATGTACAAAAAGGCTGTATGTTTCGGAGATAATGTGATCGCTTCAAAGATCCTGACCACCAAGGATGTGGCAGTGATCAAGGATTATGGCCGGAAGGTATCCGGATACAATGACCATGTGTGGAACGGTATGAGACAGATTATTGTATATGAAGGGCTGATGGCAAAGTTCACCCAGAATGTTGCGCTTAGGAAGGCTTTAAAAGGAACTGGAAATGCGATCCTTGCGGAAGCTGCGGCCAGTGACAGGATCTGGGGGATCGGTTTGTCGATAAAGGATCCGAAGAGATTTGATATGAAGTGCTGGAATGGGTGTAATCTGTTGGGGTATGCGTTGATGCTTGTGAGGTCGAGAATTTGAACGCATAAGATTTTATAGAACATGATATTCCTAAAGATGATGATTCTAAGAGATGATTTTTTATAAAATAAAATGTTAAACCAGCGGTTCATTGATGCCAAAGCACATATCTGCTATATTTCTCTCATAACATTTAAAACATATTGCAATATGTAAATAAGAGGCTATGGTGGCAGTTCCTTCTAAAGCAAATGATTACGGTAAAACACTGTCACCGGTTTCCTCGTTTTAATGGGAGAAAAGAATGGATACAAATATAAATGCGATATTGCTGAGAAGAAAGAATAAGCTGCTTCTTGATCCTGGCACAGCTGCAAAGGCAAATGACAGATACATAGCAACCATTATGAAGAATATAGAGAGTCTTGGTTATACATTTTCAAAAGAGGTGTATGACGTACTTGAGACTTATAGTGACGTGGAGCTTGGTGGCTTTTATCTGGAGCTTATATGTGAGCTGAGAGAGCTTGTAGGTGCAGATGTGGAGTACACTCCTATGTATCCGGATTTTCCACAGTCTGTTATGGATATGGACTCATCAGAACTTTATATAAATGCAATGTTCCATTATTTGTCAGATGGCGCCCTGTATCCGGAAGTGACAAAGAGCGGGAGACTGCCTCTCCGGGAAGATACCGAGGTAAAGGTGATAGGCCTTGGGAGCAGAGACGATATCACAGATATATTTACAAGACTTTGCAGATCAAAGACGTCGATATCTGAGACAGATAAGGCGGACATGGCATATCTGTTCGGGCATGAGCATATGGAGCTTCCAGATGACATACCGCACAAGGAGAATGCGGCTTATATCACTGCTCTCTATATTCAGAAGAATCCTATCGCAAGTGTCACATGTATCAGAAAATATATCAGGACTGCCACTGACGTGCTGCGGCTTGTCACAGCCATGAGTGGCGGCGATGTGAGCCTTGCAGAAAATACAAGATACAAGAGTTTTACACGTAGGCAGAGGAGAATGATCATGGAGCTCCTGTCCGGCTGTGAGGGTATCGAGGAAGATATGCTGAGGTACAAGGAGAGGTGGATCAGAATTGGAGAGCGGATCCATCCATCCGAATTTGACTGCAGTAAATATACATTGGAGTATGATAGGGCTATAAGGGCATTTGACAAGCTGAGAAATGATGAGAAGATAGAGACATTTGGAAGCAATGTTGAATTTGCTCTGGCATATGGCGAGTATAGGTCTGCGCTGGATATCCTTGTGAAGAGACCGGGAGAGCTTGCAAGAAGGCTGGATCAGCTCTTAAGGGTGACCACATCCAATAAGGCAGATCCGGATGCTGACGGTTCAAATGTATCTGATCTTGCCGGCAGAGAGCAGGAAAGATCGTATAAAGAATCTGTGATAAGGGCATTTGAGTCTGTTGCGGACAGAGTGTCTACTCCTGTCCTGCTTCAGGTGAGGGAGCACTTCGCACATAGATCGGAAAAGCTGGATTCAAGGGTATTTTTCCCTAAGGGAAGTCTTGCAAAATGTCACTGCGAGGCAAATAAACTGCCTGATATAGAGGAGCAGTATTGCAGGTCGGTGGTGGAGATATGTGAGAAGGCTCTTGTAAAAGCGTACGGACAGAGAGCACCTATGGGCAAAGTGTATCTGTCTGATGACTACAGGAATTATGTGGTTCCATTCAGCCAGAGAAGTGCGGGCAAAGCCACTAAGACAATTGTCAGAGGATCAAGGCTTCAGGTCCAGAAACAGACAAAAGCCATAAGGGCATTTATCTGGTGGACGAATATGGACGGCTGTGGTTTGAAAGATGACGGATGCGGCAGAGTGGACATAGATTTGTCGGCCGCTATATTTGACGAGAACTGGAACTATATGGAGCACGTCTCATATACCCGTCTGAGATCTGCAAAGTATAGGGCGTGTCACTCGGGCGACATTATAAATGGCGGCCCTGTGGATGGGGATGGCGTCAGTGAATTTCTGGATGTGGATATAGATTCTGTTCGCAGATGCGGTGCGAGATACGTAGTGTACCAGCTATACTGTTATACAGGACAGGATTATGCGGATATGCCTCACGCTATGTTTGGCTGGATGGCAAGGGCTGACGTGAAGTCTGGAGAGATATACGAGCCGAAGACCGTAGAACAGAAGATGGCTCTCACTGCAAAGAGCACGGTGTGCATCCCGGTTATATTTGACTGCCTGACCAGGGAGGTCGTATGGTGCGATATGAATCTATCCATAGGCGGATGTCACTGCCATGCAGGTGGCAATAATCTGGAGAGCAATCTCTCCGGCGTTGCTGCAGTTTGTTATGCCATCACAAATATGAAAAAGCCAGATCTCTATAACCTGATTGCTCTTAATGTCAGGGGCAGAGGCGAGTTTGTCACAAACAGGGATGACGCAGATATTGTGTTTGACATAGAAAATGGTGTAGGACGGAATACGGATCACGATGAGGGCAGCCAGACGATTATCACTCCATTTGACACTGAGGTGTTCATGGGTGAGTATCTGTAAGATGAAAATGCATTAGTGTATTTTCACTTCACCATGAGCTGTAGTTCAATAATATATTCGTTCTCATCGTTGGTTTCATAATCATCGATATGGCACATTTCAACAGGATCACCGGCTATCTGAAGCTGGTGGTCTTTTGCGTATTTATAAAGCTTAGGCAGCAGCTCCTTTGTCTTTGTAAGGAAGCCGCGGTAAGTCATGGAAAGATATCTTCCAGCTGGAAGTATGTAATTGCAATCATCAGCCTCAAGATATGGGGCTGAGAGCATTGTTGACCTGAAAAAAGTCATAGACAACTACGGAATGTACGAGAACTACGCAGAGGAAGATAATGTTGGATATATGTTTTGAGCTGTCCGGCATTTATGCTTCAAAAAGTTGATGACAAAGGCTTATCATATTGGGATCCAGACTGCTGTTGTAGAATTCCACCGTGCCTTTTTCCACAGAAGGGGTGAGCAGCTCTGCTATGCGAAGTCTTCGCTGAAGCTCCATGGCGGTGCCGTGGGCACCATTGAATATCTTAACCCCAGGACCGGCGATTTGCTGGATTACTTTTTCCACGAAGGGATAGTGAGTACATCCAAGTACAATGGCATCAATGTTGTGTTTTAGTGCAGGTGCAAGAAGACTTCTGATAAAGTCTGTCAGCTCATCCCCATCAAGTATTCCTTTTTCCACATAATCTGCAAGTCCCGGACATGGAACTGGGTATATGTCAGAGTCCTTTGAATAGTGGCTCATAAGATCTTTAAATTTCGGGAGTGACAGAGTAGCAGGCGTTGCCATGACAGCGACTTTGTCGTGCTCTTTCCACAGAACGGCAGGTTTTAAAGCCGGCTCTATTCCGATTATCGGGATGGAAGGATGTTGTTCCCTGAGCTTTGAAGCGGCAGCACTTGTTGCAGTATTGCACGCTATGACTATAGCTTTGACATTTTTTGCAAGAAGAAAATTCGTACATCTTTCAGAGAGTGTTATGATCGTTTCAATCGGCTTTGTGCCATATGGTGCATTTGCCGAGTCTCCATAATATAAATAATTTTCGTTTGGCATAAGTTCCACGACATCTTTTAATACGCTGATACCGCCAAATCCTGAGTCAAATATTCCTATTGCGCGTGAATCCATAATTTATCTCCAGAAGAATTACACATCTTTCTATAGAAAACAACTATATGTGTAAGTATTTTCAATCGGTTATTAGTGTTATACATGAGTACCAATATTACATAAATTATACTATCTGACCACAAAAAAAACAATGCATGCAGAAAACAATACTTGCAGATATTCTATACATAAAGTAAATATGAATAAATAATATTATGATTTGGTATAAAGATTAAATGTTCATAAACATGTAGACTATCGGTTCAGGCAAGTGGTAAAATGATACGAGTCATCATTTAGATTGTAGAAGTGTTTAGTTACGAAAGGATAGATAGTATGGGCAGAGATATGATTTCTACAGTAAAAGAGAAGATGGTAGAGTATTATTCAGGCGATTCAAGAAGAGTGCATCATTTTCTAAAAGTCCATTCGTTCGCAAAACTTATAGGAGAATGTGAGAGTTTACCTGAGTACGAATTAGAGATTCTTGAAATTGCAGCACTTGTTCATGATATAGGAATAAAGAAAGCAGAGATGAAATATGGATATAACAATGGCTCGCTTCAGGAGAAAGAGGGACCTCCGGAGGCAAAGAGTCTTCTTAAGAATATAGGGGCTGGTGAAGACCTGACAGAACGTGTATGCTATCTTGTCGGTCATCATCATACTTACAGGGATATCCAGGGAATGGACTATCAGATACTTGTCGAGGCTGATTTCCTCGTTAATTTGTATGAGGATAGGGCTGACAGAGATACGATTATCAAGGTGTATGGCAATATATTCAGAACAGAAAGTGGGAAAAGACTTTGCAGACAGTTATTCCCTGTGGTTAGTTGAAAAAATTCGTGAATATGTTATAATCAAAAAGAATGTGCGCCTGTGCGGGGCACATATGATGGGGCAGTTTATTTGAGAACTGACATACGGCATCAGCCTTTTGTGAAAACAGTTTTGTGACTGATGTTCCATTTGGAGGAAAGAATATGAGATTATATATATCGAAACTACTCACTGTTATTCTTCCGGTTATAGGAGTTTTGTGTATATTTGGTTTTACATTTGCTGGTAATATATTTTATGGATGGGTAGTATTTGTAGTTTTGGCTTTGATATCAGGACTTATCAATACGATATTTTTCAGGTGCCCTCATTGTGGCAAATCTATACCGGCAAACAGTACGGTCAATCAGAAATATTGTCCGCTCTGTGGCGAAGATTTGGGGATGAAGCCGTCACGCATAAGCTACTATGGCAGATGTCATAAGGATAAACATGGCTGTCTTAGAGGCTATACGATAGTGGGGCCCATGGTATTTATAGTTTGTTTTATTATTCTGTTATTGATAATTATCGCAATATTTGGAATTGGCAGCCTGACGAAATTTATGGGAAGGACTGCGGTTATCATAGCATTTGCAATCAGCGTTGTTCTTGCCCTGTTTTGCCGTATAGTGGTGTCGTCAGCAGTGAAACTGGATGATGAAGCGATATATTATAGTAAGGTTCCGTTTGTATGGAAAAGATATGACATAGATGATGTAAGAGCCTGTGAGAAGATGATAAAACCATTTTATCATGTTAAAAGGGGATATGTGTTTGCCACGTCGAAGGGGCTGGTGTCCATCCCTATGGCAGCATACGCTGGAGGACAGGAACTGTTTAGAACTTTCACTGACAGATTGGGACAGAATATGCCTGATGTCCGTCCGGATTTGGTGATTTCAAAGCATTCAGAACAGGCAAAGGCAGATGAAGAGCATTACTTGGAGATGCTGAGGGAATATAATGAGTTATATGTCGCAAAATAGATACAGTAACAAAGGAATGTTACAAAAACACACGAAAGGATACATAATAGTATGGATGTAAAAGATATCGGAAAGAAAATTGAGAATGAAAATCTTGTAAAGGCTATGAAAGAGGTAAGGGCTAATGAGAATAGCGCAACACTTAGGACATTATTTGAGTCAGTTGTCCATGCTGTGTTTGTAGTACCTGCAAAGTTTGACGAAGAGCCTAAACCTGATGAGAATGGAAAAGTGACATTTCAGAATGGAGTAAAGATAAATTTCTCACTTTTGACAAATGAACAGGGAGACAAGGTACTCCCATGTTTCACTGATTATGAGTCTATGGATGCTTCACAGTTTGCTGAGGGATTTCAGAGAATTATACTGCCATACAAGCAGCTTGAAGACCTTGTATATAATTCAAATGGACAGATAAGCGGAATTGCTATGAATCCATTTTCTGATAACTGCTTTATTTCTGGCGAGTTCATACGTCAGTATCGAGAGAACTCACAGACAGGACTGGTTCAGAGCAAATTGAAACCGGGAGCAAAGATAAAACTCAGAACTCCGAAATATCAGCCAGTACAGATGCTTGATGTTGCAAAGGAATACCTTGTGAAGAGTGAGAACATCAACAGGGCTTATATACAGATGATGGAGGAAGAGGGACAGGAAGATAAGTATCTTGTTGCTCTTGAGGTTATAGGGGATGAGAAGAAGACGTTTGCGGAACTTATACCACTTATGAAGCCGTATTCATTTGGAATAGAGCTTGCATTTGTAAGAACCGATAATCCGCTTGGCCGCAAGGTCGCAGATCTTGCAGAACCGTTCTATGTCAAAGAAGGGTTAGCCGATGTTGAGGATACTGATGGTGAGAGTGATGATGTAGATGAGGGTACTGAAGAGTAGAATTCGGAAGATACGGATTGAAAGACATAATCCATATAAAATATAGAAGAGGTAATTATGTTTAAGAAATATTTGTTTATCTTTCTGTTATCAATGGTACCCATTATTGAGCTGAGGGGCGCGATCCCATATTCTGTGGGATTTGACCTGCCATCTCTGCCGTCATTTATAGTGTGTGTTATAGGCAATATGGTTCCGGTACCATTTATTTACTGGTTTGCCAGAAGAGTGCTTGAGTGGGGCAAGGATAAGAGATTTATAGGAAAGTTTTTTACATGGTGTCTGGATAAAGGAGAGCGTGGTGGCAAAAAGCTTATGGAGAAGTCAGGTGCAGGTGTATATATTGCACTGCTTCTGTTTGTAGGTGTCCCGCTTCCTGGAACAGGAGCGTGGACAGGAACTCTGGCAGCAAGCTTCCTCGAACTTGACTGGAAGAAGAGTGTGATCATGGTCATGATTGGAGTTGTCATGGCAGGTGTTATCATGTACCTTGGAAGCAAAGGACTTTTCGGGGCTATAGGCTTTATGACTTCGAGATAACTGTATAAAGCTTATTATATAGTAGAAATTCAACTAAAAGGAGGCCGAAAACTATGGCTATGAATCCTGCGATGCTATTTAAGATCAAAGGCGCCTGGGAGAAATTCGTACAGAATCATCCGAAATTCCCATTGTTTCTGAGAGCTGCGTCGACAAGCGGTATAAGGGAAGGCTATATCATAGAGGTAAAGATTACGGATACGGACGGAAAAGCCATCTGTACAAACGTTAAACTTACAGAATCTGATATGGAACTTATCGGTATGATAAAGGATATGAGCTCGGGAACCCGATAAATCTTGTCATCAGATATATTTATGGCAAATAATATAAAAGACTTCTTGACTTGCACTGCATGATTGTGTTATTGTAGACTTTGCGATGAAAGAGGTCTTTTTTTTGTGCCTTAAAATAACAATGGAGGTAAGTGGAAATGCGCGTTAAAATAACATTGGCATGTCAGGATTGTAAACAGCGTAATTACAATATGACAAAGGATAAGAAAACGCATCCAGACAGAATGGAAACAAAGAAGTACTGTAGATTCTGCAAGGCTCATACAGTACACAAGGAGACAAAATAGTCTGAACCGGTAAGGAGGAAGTGAGTTATGTCTAAATCAGAAGAAAATTCAAAAACTCTCAAAAGAAGCTGGTTTCAGGAATTAAAGGGAGAGTTCAAGAAGATTACATGGCTTGACAGGAAATCCCTTGCAAGACAGTCATTTGCGGTAATACTTTCATCAGTCGTTCTCGGCTGCGTGATCGCTATCGTTGACTGGCTAATTCAGATTGGTTTGAATTTCATAGTTGGGTAAAGGATGGTGGAGAATATGTCAGAAGCAGAGAATGCAAGATGGTATGTTGTTCATACCTACTCAGGATATGAAAACAAAGTAAAGGCTGATATTGAGAAAACAAAAGAAAACAGGAATTTGCAGGATCAGATCATAGAAGTAGTTGTTCCTGTTGAGGATGCCACAGAGATCAAGAATGGAAAGCCTAAGGATGTTCAGAGAAAGATTCTTCCTGGTTATGTGCTTGTAAACATGGTCATGAATGATGTGACATGGTATGTTGTGCGTAACACAAGAGGAGTTACAGGGTTTGTTGGTTCGGATCCAAGAAAGCCTGTTCCTCTCACAGACGAGGAACTTAGCAATCTGTATCAGACATCAGAGGAAATCGTTGTTGACGTCGAAGTTGGCGACTCAGTGACAGTTACTTCAGGTGCATGGGAAGGCACCGTAGCAACAATTAAGGCAATTAATACTGCAAAACAGACCGTAGCCATCGAAGTAGAGATGTTTGGTCGTGTAAATACTGTTGATATTGCGTTTGCTGATATCAAGAAGTTGTAATTATCAAGTGGAAGGGTAAGCCCCGTTATCACCACAATATTTTGGAGGAATGCTAAAATGGCAAAGAAAGTAGAAGGATACATCAAATTACAGATACCTGCAGGAAAGGCAACTCCTGCACCACCTGTTGGACCAGCACTTGGTCAGCACGGTGTTAATATCGTTGCTTTCACAAAGGAATTCAATGCAAGAACAGCTAATGAGGGTGACATGGTTATTCCTGTCGTTATCACAGTATATCAGGATAAGAGCTTCAGCTTCATTACAAAGACTCCACCTGCAGCACTTCTCATCAAGAAGGCATGTAACATCAAGTCAGGTTCTGCAAACTCAAAGAAGACTAAGGTTGCAACAATTTCTAAGGCTAAGGTTCAGGAGATCGCTGAACTTAAGATGAAGGATCTGAACGCTGCAAGCCTTGAGGCTGCTATGAGCATGATCGCTGGAACAGCTCGTTCAATGGGCGTTACAGTTGAAGAGTAATACAGATATTTAGTGGGAGGGTCGCTCCCGATATGACCACAGGAGGTTTATAATAATGATAAAGAGTAAGAAATATGTAGATGCAAGCAAGCTCTATGATAAGACAGCTGCTTACGAGGCAACTGAGGCAGTTGCTTTAGTTAAGAAGATGGCTTCAGCTAAGTTTGATGAGACAGTAGAGGCACACCTCAGACTCGGCGTTGATGGACGTCACGCTGATCAGCAGGTTCGTGGTGCTGTAGTTCTTCCACACGGAACAGGTAAGACTGTTAAGGTTCTCGTATTTGCTAAGGGTGCTAAGGTTGACGAGGCTCTTGCAGCAGGCGCTGATTACGCTGGTGGAGATGAGCTCGTACCAAAGATCCAGAACGAGGGATGGTTAGACTTCGATGTTGTAGTTGCAACACCTGACATGATGGGCGTTGTAGGACGTCTTGGTCGTGTACTTGGACCAAAGGGTCTCATGCCAAACCCTAAGGCTGGAACAGTTACTATGGACGTAACAAAGGCTATCTCAGATATCAAAGCTGGTAAGATAGAGTACAGACTTGACAAAGCCAACATTATCCATGTGCCAGTGGGAAAAGTTTCTTTCACAGAGGAACAGTTAAACGAGAATTTCCAGACATTAATAAATGCTATTGTTAAGGCAAAGCCAGCAGCTGCTAAGGGTCAGTACCTTAAGAGTGTTGTAATTGCTTCAACAATGGGACCTGGTGTCAAGATCAACACAACAAGCTACGTATAAATCGGACAAAGCAGTTTGATCTGATCATCAGATAACAACATCAAAAGCCCCACACCGATATGAGATATCTTCAGGATATGATCATATGGTGTGGGGCTTTTTTTCAGTAAAATCAAGGCTTGCAACTGTCGGTTGCGTGCTCTGCAACTATAATTAGCTTGTGTGAAAGTGATTTTTTTCTATAATCAAGTTATTGCTAATTTTATAGGAGGAACAAGAGTATGGCAAAAGAAGAAAGGTACAGTTGGAATGTCCAGATAAATGGCGTTGTGTATCTGGTGGAGTATATGAAAGGCAGCGTGTATATCAACGGCGGTGAGGCTTTTAAACTTAGGTCACTTGAGCGTAAAAGAAAGTTTATGGTTCCGAGATGCGATTATATCGTGCCGCTTGCAGGAAAGGAACTGACACTGATAATAGGTCAGATAGATGGCGTTGTACTTCTCATGGATGGAATAGACCTTAAGACCGGACAGCCATATCAGTCACCAAAGCTGCCGGGATGGACATGGGTGTTCTATGTACTCTATCTGGTGAATATCTTTTTGATACTTGGCGGTGCGCTAGGTGCACTCATCAATGCGACCGTGGCAACTATAACCACATCTGTGGCAAATAACAAGAAGATGTCCACTGGTAAAAGGGTGGCTATATGTATAGCTATGTATGTCGTAGCAACAGCGATAGAGTTTTGGGTCGCAGTATCTGTTGGCAGATTAATGCGTAGATTCTGATGAAATGCACTCCCATATATAGAACGTGATATGTGGTTAATATTTTCTTTGCAATAACTTGATTATTGATCGTGAAGGATTAAACAGTGGATTTATTGATGTGATACAATCTGGTGAAATTGTGTCAATAATAGTTGTTTAATACACATACAAAAAAGCGTATGAGCACAACCCTCATACGCTTTTAATATTTATAAAGACTTCTGTAATTCTTTTGACAGCTTAAGGAGTGTGCGTGCCATACTTTCCGGGTCGTCTGCTTTCATGATGGCAGACACCACGCATATTCCTGCTATTGGAATCCCGGACAGAACATCCAGATTAGAGGCGTTCAGTCCGCCTATAGCATTTACCGGGATGGGTACTGCCTTGCAGATTTCCCGGAGAGTATCCGTGGATGTGAGAACTGTCTTGACCTTTGTTGTGGTCGGATATATGGCGCCGACGCCGAGATAATCGGCACCCTGTTCGTAAGCTTCTGTGGCCTGAGAGACAGTCTTGGTGGTTGCACCTACTATTTTGTCACATCCCATAAGTTTTCTGGCTGTCTTAACCGGCATGTCTGTCTGTCCCACGTGGACACCTTCAGTATCCACTGCCAGTGCCACATCTACACGGTCGTCTATGATCAGAGGCACATTATATCTTTGGGCGATCCTGTGCACGCATTCTGCAAGATGGATATATTCACGGGTAGTTCTGTCCTTTTCTCGGAGCTGCAGCAGTGTGACACCTCCGCTTAGAGCACATTCAACTCTGTACAGAAATTCACTTTCTGATAAGCCTGTGCTGTCGGTTATAAAATACAAAGTTGGATCAAATTTATACATATAAAACTCCTTATCATACATAGAGATAATCATTTAAAACAGGCTGGAGACCTTCGCTTTCTATGTCGGAATACATATGCTCCAGACTTCTGTTATCATTTATCTCAAACTGTTCGTCTCCCTGCTTGGAAGATGCCTCCTTGCCGCTGTATTTGCTTTCGTGGTCACCTATACCCGTAGAAACTCCTGCGGATACCTTGGTGGCTGCGATCTTGACTATTCCATTTCTGAAATTGGCGCTTTCTCTCGAAGACACGGTTATTCCGGCGTATGGCAGGAATATTCTGTATGCGCACAGTATCTGGCAGAGCTGTTTTTCGTGAACATCCAGAGGGTTTATCTTCTCATTGTTTATTATAGGTCGCAGTCTTGGGCAGGAGAGCGATATCTCGGCATGAGGATATTTCCTCTGCAGATAGTATGCATGCAGTGCTGTTGCCAGAGCGTCCTTTCTAAAGTCGGAGAGCCCCAGCAGTGCTGAGAATGCTACCCCTCGCATGCCCCCCATGAGTGCACGTTCCTGCGCATCGAAACGGTATGGCCAGACTCTTTTATGCCCCATCAGATGAAGAGTCTCATATTTGTCTGCGTCGTAGGTCTCCTGGAATACTGTCACATAGTCGGCGCCGCATTCGTGGAGATATCGGTATTCATCGGTGTTTACAGGATAAATCTCAAGTCCCACCATACGGAAATATTTTCTGGCAAGACGGCAGGCCTCCCCGATATATGTCACATCACTCTGACTGCGGCTCTCTCCCGTGAGGATAAGGATCTCCTCCATGCCGCTGTCTGCGATTATCTTCATTTCCTTCTCAATCTGCTCCGTGGACAGCTTCATTCTGTTGATGTGGTTGTAACAGTTGAAACCACAGTATACACAGTAGTTTTCGCAGTAATTTGCTATGTAGAGGGGGGTGAACATATATACAGTATTTCCAAAATGACGGCTGGTCTCACGGCTGGCGCGCACGGCCATCTGTTCAAGAAATGGTTCGGCGGCGGGGGAGAGCAGTGCTTTGAAGTCCTCTATGCTGCATGTCTCGTGCTCCAGCGCTTTCATCACGTCACGTCCAGTGTACTTGCTGTAATTAAAACTGTTCATGTGATCCATTACATTGGATCTGATATCGGAGTTAATGATTTCCATGCCGGGAAGGTATTCCATGTGACTTTTTCTTGATGATGGATCTGTCTCCAGTCTGTGCTTGATTGCCAGAGCCTCAGGTGAAAGGTATTCTGAGTCTATCAGAAAGTGGTTTTCTGTTGCCTGATCAGATGTGTTATCTACTGATGTTTCGTTATTCATGTATATGTCAGCCTCCTTAGTCGTGCAGGAATCCTGTGAGTGGATCCGATGCGGATGCGCCTCTTGTAAGAACCCTTCCAAGTCCTGCGAGATATGCTTTGCGCCCTGCGTTTATTGCGTCCTTAAATGCTGAAGCCATAAGTGGAAGATCTCCAGCTGTGGCAAGTGCTGTGTTTGCCATGATGGCTGCGGCACCCATCTCCATAGCTTCACAAGCCTGTGATGGCCTGCCTATTCCTGCATCCACTATTATAGGAAGTTCTATCTCATCGATCAGGATCTGGATGAAATCCTTTGTTGCAAGACCCTTGTTCGAGCCGATTGGGGAAGCAAGAGGCATAACTGCTGATGCTCCGGCTGATACGAGATCTCTGGCTGCGTTCAGATCAGGATACATATAAGGAAGAACCACAAATCCTTCATTGGCAAGCGTATTTGTAGCCTTGATGGTCTCCTGATTGTCCGGAAGAAGATATTTGCTGTCACGCATTATCTCTACCTTTACAAAGTCCCCGCATCCAAGAGCCCTTGCAAGGCGGGCGATACGGACTGCTTCATCGGCATTTCTTGCTCCGCTTGTGTTTGGAAGGAGAGTCACTCCGTCTGGTATGAAATCCAGGATGTTTTCTTCCTCACTTGTGTTTGCGCGGCGCACTGCGAGAGTGATGATCTCGGCCCCTGCGTCCTTTACGGCTGATTCTATAAGTTTCATGGAATATTTTCCTGATCCCAGAATGAATCTGGAGGTGAATTCGTGTCCGCCTATGATAAGTTTGTCGTTGTTCATCTGATTGTTCCTCCTCCCATAAAGCTGACGACTTCTACACAGTCGCCATCAGAAAATGTGATGTCTTTGTACTGATCCCTTGGTATTATCTCTTCGTTGATCTCAACTACAACCCTTACTGGTTTGTAATTAGATTCTTCAAGAAATACCGCCAGGTTCTTTCCCGCGACATCGAGTTCTTTTCCGTTTACTGTTACCATAGCTCTTTCCTCCCTGCGGTAAATTAAAAATGACACCCGTGAGCATAGCTCAGGTTTCAGACACAAAAAAAGGAGCTGCCAATCTGGTAACTCCAATAAAATGCTTATATCAAGAATATATATGAACGGGCTGGTATAAAACTTTATAGAAACTTATAATTTATAATCGCCTATTCCCAGGCATCCCTACGTTGGCATTATCCAAATCAGGTTATCGGTCGAAGGTTATACCTTCCTCTCAGCCTGTAATACAAGCTCCCGCGTCTTTGTGCTGTTGTCAGATATAATATACGACTTAAGAAAAACAAATGCAATAGAAATGTATGCGGTCAATGTGTTTTTTTAATGCAATTATTTTGATGAAAAGCAAAAAAATATAGAAACTATCCGGCAGTTGCGTGCTTTTCCTTGACATGCCTCTTATATGTATGTACAATTTAGTTGTTTGGCGTGTTAAAGTGTTATATAAAACCGGCAAGATGCACAAACAACTTGATTTAACTTATGGAGGACGTTGAAGTTATGAGACAGAAAAAGATTCATTACATCTACAATAAAGAGATGGAGTGCATGGATCCTGAGGAGAGAAGAAAACTTCAGGGGGAGAGACTTAGAAAGACAGTAGAACTTGAATATGCAAAAGTACCGGCTTACAGAGCCAGAATGGATGAGGCGGGAGTAAAGCCGGAGGATATAAACAGCATAGATGACATTGTAAAGCTTCCGTTTATGCAGAAGACAGATCTCAGGGATAACTTCCCATTTGGATTGTTCGCAGCAGACAAGAAGGACATCATCAGAATACAGGGTTCATCAGGAACCACAGGAAAGCCTATCGTAGCAGGATATACACGTAATGATATTGATGTATGGACAGAGATGGTTGCCAGGGCATTCAAGTGTGCCGGAGCCGGAGAGGATGATATCATACAGGTGGCCTATGGTTATGGTTTGTTTACGGGAGGTCTCGGTGCTCATCAGGGAGCGACTGAGGTTGGAGCCATGGTGGTACCGATGTCATCAGGTAATACACAGAGACAGATCACGATGATGAAAGAGCTTGGCACTACAATGCTCTGTTGTACACCATCATATGCTACATATCTTGCAGAGACGATCAGAGAGATGGGCATTGCTCCATCGGAACTCAAGATCAAGTCGGGCTGCTTCGGAGCAGAGCCTTGGACAGCGGAGATGAGACTGCATCTTGAGGAACTTCTGGACTTCGACGCATTTGACATATATGGACTTACAGAGATTGGCGGACCGGGTGTTGCGTTTGAGTGCTTCGAGAAGAATGGAATGCATATCAATGAGGATCATGTCCTTGCAGAGATTATTGATCCGGTCACAGAGGAACCTCTTCCTGACGGAGTTCCTGGAGAATTGGTGTTTACAACTCTTACTAAGACTGGTACTCCTATGATCAGATACAGGACACATGATATATGTACACTTACTCACGGCACATGTGCATGTGGAAGAACAACGGTCAAGATGAGCCGTATCACAGGACGTACAGATGATATGCTTGTTATCCGTGGAGTGAATGTATTCCCTAGCCAGATAGAGTCGGTACTTCTCGGCGTGGATGAGGCATCAGCTCATTATATGCTCATTGTTGATCGTGTTAATTCACAGGATAAACTGACAGTTCAGGTTGAGCTCAAGGAGGATGTGGACATGAGCGATTCTTCAAGGCTTGAGAAGGTTGCTGCCCGTATAAAGACTGATATCAAGCAGACTCTGCTTATCAGCGCGAAGGTTGAGCTGGTTCCTCCTAAGACGATTCCACGATCAGAGGGCAAGGCAAAGAGAATTACTGATAACAGACATATTGGTTTCTAATCTGAAGCATTATATAAAGTAATAAAATAATAAAACAGTCGGCTCAAAGAAACGTGTCATATGGCAGAAAACTCCTCGTGCCGGCTGCTTTTTATTTATAATTCTTGCAATTTGCAGTGTTTACGTGTAGAATTTGCTTTGTTGTGTGCACTTGGCAGAAAAAAGTCAAGTGCGGAGTAAATAAAAGATAAAATATGGAAGGTGGATTAACGAATGAATGTTTACGAGATGATTGCGTTTATTGCGTATTTCGTCCTGGTAATCGGCGTGGGAATTTATTTCTTCTTTAAATCCAGAGGAAATGCAGGCGAAAAAGATTACTTCCTGGGCGGAAGGGATATGAATGGTCTGGTTGCGGCGCTCAGTGCCGGGGCTTCAGATATGAGTGCGTGGGTGCTTATGGGACTGCCGGGAGCGTTCTATGCATCGGGACTCAGCAATATGTGGATATCTGTTGGCCTGTTTATAGGAACAGCGTGCGCATGGATATTTATAGCACCGAGACTTAGAAGGTTCTCTATAGCTTTCAATGACTCTATCACTATACCGCAGTATCTGACGAACCGTTTTCAGTCAGACAACAAACTTCTTCTTATAATATGTGCGGTTATATTTGTTGTTGCATATTGCATATATGCTGCATCGAGTATATCAGCGTGCGGAACGCTTTTTAATACTGTAATGGGTATAGATAGAAATAAAGCAATGATCGGCGCAGCGGTTATTATCATCGTCTATACATTCCTGGGTGGATTTAATGCTGTGTGCTGGACTGATTTCTTCCAGGGACTTTTGATGCTGGCAGCACTTATGATTGCACCTATTATAGCGGTTATCGCTATGCAGGGTGCAGGTTTTATAGCACCTGATCTGGAGATTCCGGCGAACTATTACAATGCGCTTGTAAGCGGTTCGTTTGACAGAAAGAGTGTGATAAATATAATCTCTGGTCTTGCGTGGGGACTTGGTTATATGGGTATGCCTCACATACTTATAAGATATATATCGATTAAGTCAGAGAAGGAGATGAAGAAATCCAGGATAGTTGGAACGTGCTGGACTGGAATTATCCTTGTTATGGCGTCAGTTGTAGGTATGGTTGGACTCAAATACCTCGGAGACGGTCTTACAGACAATTCACAGGTGTTTATAAGATTGGTAAGAGGCGTGTTCCCGGCGCTTGTGGCGGGTATTCTTCTGTCGGCCATCCTTGCGGCTTCTATGAGTACAGCGGATTCACAGCTCCTTGCATCATCATCGGCATTTGCATCTGATGTATACAAACCAGTATTCAGAAAGAATGCCTCAGATAAGGAGATGCTCTGGGCTGGAAGAATAGTTGTTATCATAATATCAGTTGTGGCGCTTGCGATAGCAATGAATCCAAACTGCGAGGGAATCATGGCTCTTGTGTCAAATGCATGGGGAGCATTTGGTTCAGCATTTGGACCGGTTATTCTTTTATCACTGTATTGGAAACGCTTGAATTACAACGGTGCGCTTGCATCTATCATAGTTGGTTTTGCTGTGGATATGCTCTGGTATAAATTCCTCGCAGGTCCTACCGGACTTTATGAGATCGTACCTGGATTTGCAGCCGCATTTGTGACAGCCATAGTTGTCTCTCTTCTGACAAAGAAGCCGGATGCAAAAGTTATGGAGATTTATGAGAAGGCAAAGCTTCCTACAGATTAGGATTATAACAACGGAAACTATTAAATGTTCGTTGACATTAAATGACAAAAAAAGAACCACTTGAATTGCAAGTGGTTCTTTTTTTAAACAACAATTTAAACAACAATGAGTAGAAATTACTTCTCCTTAACAACTGAGTTCAGTATAAACATAAAATATGAACAGAATATGTACAGAAAAAAAACGTTTTGCAAAAATAAATCATCGAAATTTAAAGAAATTGTGACACGTGAAAAAAACGCACAAAAAAAGAAAAAATAATTGTGGGTGTTATACATAGAATGGTATAATCGAGATATGTGTATGCGATTTGGAGGAAAAGAATGTGAACAAAGGGAAAAGATTAAAAACCGTCAGGCCTCAGAATGAAAGAGATGATAGATGGGATGATGGGTGTGCTTAAAGATAACTGATGATATTTTCACCCAGGGGGTATATTGTGGCAGTAAACAGGACAAAACTGAAAAAGACGATATTTGATACTATACAGATAGGAGATAAGAGTAATGTCATCAGCCGTATGTTTGACATTATTATAGTTGTGGTGATCCTTGCCAATATATCTGTTATGTTTATGCAGACTTATGAGGAACTTACGCCGTATTACGGAGTGCTTAGGATCATCGAGTGGGTCACTACAGGTATATTCTGCGTGGAATATCTGTTAAGAATATGGACAGCAGATTTTTTGTATCCGAAATGCACCCGGTACAGAGCTATAGGAAAGTTTCTTGTATCGTATGATGGAGTTGTAGATCTGCTCACGATAATACCAGTGTTTTTTCTTTCAGGTTTTGTTGTATTCAGAATGCTCAGGGTAGTCAGGATATTTCATCTGTTCAGGATAAATTCGCAGTATGACAGTTTTAATGTTATCAAGATGGTCCTCTTAAAGAAGAGCAGGCAGATATTGTCGTCGGTATTTATTATATTTGTGCTAATGGTGGCCAGCAGCCTGTGTATGTACAGCACGGAACATGCCGCACAGCCGGGGGTGTTCCGCAATGCATTCAGCGGTATATGGTGGTCGGTATCTACAGTGCTCACAGTGGGATACGGAGATATTTACCCCATAACGCTGCTTGGAAAGTGTATGGCGATTGTTATTGCATTTATGGGAGTCCTTCTTGTGGCTATTCCTACAGGTATTATAAGTGCAGGATTTGTTGAGCAGTATCAGACAAATGCGAACGAGGATTCGAAGTTTGTAGATGTAGATGAGATAGGTGAGGTTATGGTGACTGAAGGCAGCAAGTTTATGGGGCGGACAGTGAGTTCGGCATCAGATGAGTATGGCGTGAGCATATATATGGTGCTTAGAGATAAGATGTCTGTCCTCCCGACGGGTGATCTTGTGATAGAGATGGGGGATATATTGATCATCAGATCTAAAACCCTGGAAAAAAGAAGCTGCAGACGAAGATGATATTTTCTGTGCTTAGGAAATGCAAGGTCTATGTACAAAAAACATTTTAAAAATGTGAAGTTTCTATAAACCACGAAAAAATCTCAATAATGATATTGATTTATTTTTACTAATTGGGTATACTTTCAACTGAATGTGAACGAGATTGCTCATATTTATTTTCAGATTATTGAGTGCTGTATAACCACAGTGCCAGTAGGACACAGGCGGTATGCACCTATCAATGAAATACATTTAAAGAAAAGGAGTTAAGAAAAATGGCAACAGTTGATTTAACTAAGTATGGCATTACAGGCACAACAGAGATCGTACACAATCCTTCATATGAATTGTTATTCGAGGAAGAGACAAAGGCTGACCTTCAGGGATATGAGAAGGGACAGGTTAGTGAGCTTGGCGCAGTTAACGTTATGACTGGTATTTACACAGGCCGTTCACCTAAAGATAAGTATATCGTAGTAGATGAGAACTCAAAGGACACTGTATGGTGGACATCAGATGAGTATAAGAACGACAACCATCCAATGACAGAGGAGACATGGGCATCAGTTAAGGATCTTGCAAAGAAGGAGCTTTCAAACAAGAGACTTTTCGTAGTTGATGCATTCTGCGGAGCAAATGCTGATACACGTATGGCTATCCGTTTCATCGTTGAGGTTGCTTGGCAGGCTCATTTCGTAACAAACATGTTCATCAAGCCAACTGAGGAAGAGCTTAAGAACTTCGAGCCAGATTTCGTAGTATACAATGCTTCAAAGGCTAAGGTAGAGAACTACAAGGAGTTAGGACTTAACTCAGAGACATGTGTAGCATTCAACATCACAAGCCACGAGCAGGTTATCGTAAATACATGGTACGGCGGAGAGATGAAGAAGGGTATGTTCTCAATGATGAACTACTACCTTCCACTTAAGGGAATGGCTTCAATGCACTGCTCAGCTAACACAGATATGAACGGTGAGAACACAGCTATCTTCTTCGGACTTTCAGGAACAGGTAAGACAACACTTTCAACAGATCCAAAGCGTCTCCTCATCGGCGATGATGAGCACGGCTGGGATGACAACGGTGTATTCAACTTTGAGGGTGGATGCTACGCTAAGGTTATCGACCTTGACAAGGATTCAGAGCCAGACATCTACAACGCCATCAAGAGAAACGCACTTCTTGAGAACGTTACACTTGATGCAAACGGCAAGATTGACTTCACTGATAAGAGCGTAACAGAGAACACTCGTGTATCTTACCCAATAGATCACATCAAGAACATTGTAAGACCTATATCATCAGCACCAGCTGCAAAGAATGTAATCTTCCTTTCAGCAGATGCATTTGGAGTACTTCCTCCAGTATCAATCCTTACACCAGAGCAGACACAGTACTACTTCCTGTCAGGATTCACAGCAAAACTTGCTGGTACAGAGAGAGGTATCACAGAGCCAACACCTACATTCTCAGCTTGCTTCGGTCAGGCATTCCTCGAGCTGCATCCTACAAAGTATGCAGAGGAGCTTGTTAAGAAGATGGAGAAGAGCGGTGCTAAGGCATATCTTGTCAACACAGGATGGAATGGAACAGGTAAGAGAATCTCAATCAAGGATACAAGAGGAATCATCGATGCGATCCTCAGCGGTGCTATCAATGAAGCTCCTACAAAGAAGATCCCTATGTTCGACTTTGAGGTTCCAACAGAGCTTCCTGGCGTAGACCCAGCAATCCTTGACCCACGTGACACATACGCTGATGCTTCAGAGTGGGAGACAAAGGCTAAGGATCTTGCAGCAAGATTCCAGAAGAATTTTGCTAAGTACGAGGGTAATGCAGCAGGTAAGGCATTAGTTGCAGCAGGTCCTCAGCTCTAAGAAAAAGCGTAAGAACAATGTAAATATATGGCGGATAGATAATTATCAATCTGCTAAGAAGAAAGGCTGTATACTTTCATATGAAAGTATATGGCCTTTCTGTGTTGTACGGGGCTTAGGTACTTATAGGGGGGATCTAAAGGAAGTTGTTTAATTGATGTTCTGTAAATGCTTGAACCGTAAATGCTTGAAGCTTGTATGAAAAAATAGAAAAAATAGCAATGAAAAAAATACCACTTGCAATATCGAACAAATGTTCGTATAATTGTAGCATGAGTGAAATAATTACGGGACTGACAACTAAGGAAAAACTTAATATACTGGCAGATGCGGCAAAGTATGATGTGGCATGTACTTCCAGCGGAGTTGACAGGAAAGGAGTGAAAGGTTCGCTTGGCAATAGCGTGTCATGCGGGATTTGTCATAGCTTTGCGGGGGATGGAAGATGTGTATCGCTGCTTAAGGTGCTTATGACGAATCATTGCATATTTGACTGCAAGTATTGCCTTAACCGCAGAAGCAATGATGTGCCCAGGGCGACATTTGAGCCGGATGAACTGTGTGATCTGGTGATAGAATTCTACAAGCGCAATTATATAGAAGGGTTGTTTTTAAGTTCTGGTATTTTGAGAGATCCAACATATACTATGCAGAAGATGTGTGAGACTTTGTATCTTCTCAGAACAAAGTATAGGTTTAACGGTTATATACATGTTAAGACGATACCTGGTGCATCGGATGACCTTATCAGTATGGCAGGATATCTGTCTGACAGGGTAAGTGTGAATATGGAACTTCCGACTGATGAGAGTCTGAGAAAACTAGCTCCGAATAAGAGTTTTACGACTATACTTGATCCTATGGGAAAGCTTGCGAATACCATAGGAGCACATCGCGTTGCTGTGGGAAAGTCAGAGAAGATGGAGAGAAGCGGAATCAACAGGTATCTTGCTGGCAGCATATTTAATACTGATCATTCTGCTGATTGTAGGCTGGGAGACCGTGGCGTGGACAATTATAGCTTGATTCCCGGACCTTCCGGGTCGTCGGAGAAAACTGTTGCGAAGCCTGCAGATGGTCTTTTGCCGGTTATGTTCCATGATTTGGACAGGCGGAGACCATTTGCACCGGCAGGGCAGAGCACACAGATGATAGTGGGAGCAGGAGAAGAGACAGATTACACATTGATAAGAACTGCTCAGACACTATATCAGAATTATGATCTGAAGAGAGTATTTTACTCTGCGTATATACCGTTAAACGATGATGCTGCACTTCCGGCTATTGGCACAGAGGTTCCGCTTCTCAGGGAGCACAGGCTGTATCAGGCAGACTGGCTTATCAGATACTATGGATTTAGGGCTGAAGAGATAGTCTCGGATTCAGCCCCAAATCTTGACTATAGGATGGATCCCAAGTGTAATTGGGCGGTAAGACATCTTGATCAGTTCCCGGTAGAGGTTCAGACTGCCGGATACGACATGCTTCTTAGGATACCAGGTGTTGGCCCAAAGTCTGCAGGAAGAATAGTCAGGGCCAGAAGGTATGGCTTTCTGACATTTGAGAGTCTGAAGAAGATGGGCGTTGTTCTGAAAAGGGCACATTACTTCATAACGTGCGGCGGCAGGATGATGTACAAGATTCCTGTTGAGCAGGACTATATAGAACGGGAGATGACAGATGTGAACAGGAAAGAGAACTGGGAGATCCGTCATAGGGATGAGCAGTTCAGACAGATGACACTGTTTGATATGGGAATGCAGGTGTGAGGTGGTATAGATGAAAGTGTTTATATGTGGAAGTAGTTATGAGGATATGCTGACATGCATATATGATGCGTGGAGTTGTGCACTTGGTGTGGGACATAGCGGTGTCTGCCTTATGCGCGAACCTTTGAGGCAGCTCGATATGTTTGCTGATTATATACATGTGGATGCAGATTATGAGAAGAGTGATAAGGTTATGAGGTCGGTTCGCAGAATCTCTGATATAGTGTATATGAATATGTTTTATGCCCTTATGTCTTGGCAGGATGACGCACTTGATGCCGTGTACAGGTATCTGATAGTAGCGTTCAAAGAGGGGCGGAAGGTGGAACATATGCTTATACTGCCGGAGGTTATGAAGGTGATGGAACTTAGAAGAACGGTGGGAAACGAAGTGCACAGATTCAGGGAATTTGCAAGATTTACTGCGATAGACAGAAGAGTATATGTATGTCATATAGAACCCAGGAACAATGTTCTGATACCTGTGGCCGAGCATTTTGCTGATCGTATGATGTCCGAGCACTGGATGATCATGGATGACAATAGACGGCTTGCGGCAGTACATCCAAGAGATGAGAATATGTATATAAGGGTGCTTACGGACAACGAGGCGGAAGCGCTTTCAAAAGCTGAAAAGATGAGGGATGAGTATACAGATATGTGGAAATCATTTTTTGAGACCATAGGTATCGAACAGAGAGAGAATCCTAAGTGTCAGAGAAACATGTTTCCGATATGGAGCAGAAAACATGTCACGGAGTTTGTACATGATATATGAAAAAAATAGTTTTCAGATTTTCAGGAGAGAAAGTCAAACGCGGAGATAGAATTGCAAATTGAAAAAACAAATAAAAATTAACGGCAAAATAACGTAAAAAATGCTTGAACAACATTGAAAAATATGATAACATCAACACTTGTGATGTATTAATCATATTCCTTGCTCATATAAGTGTATGGGCCAGAGACCATAAGGAGGTGCAATGTAATGAACAAATATGAATTGACTTTAGTTGTTAGTGCAAAGATTGATGAGGAAGCCAGAACAGCTGTAGTTGATAAGGTAAAGTCTTATATTGAGAAGGCTAACGCTACAATTACAGATGTAAACGAGTGTGGACTTAAGAAGCTTGCTTACGAGATTCAGAAGATGAACGAAGCATACTACTACTTCATTCAGTTCGATGCAGATGCTGACGTACCAGCTCAGCTTGAGGCTAACATTCGTATTATGGAATCCGTTCTTAGATATCTTTGCGTTAGATTAGACGCCGAGTAATAGGAGGTATTCTATAATGAACAAGGTAATATTGATGGGTAGACTTACCCGTGATCCGGAAGTTAGATATTCACAGTCAGGTTCGGGTGATGGCCAGATGGCTATTGCAAGATACACATTGGCTGTAGACAGAAGATTCAATAGAAACGGCGACCAGACTGCAGATTTTATAGGTTGCGTAGCATTTGGAAAGAGCGCTGAGTTTGCTGAGAAATATCTCAAGCAGGGCACGAAGATTGCTATAACAGGTAGAATTCAGACTGGAAGCTATACGAATAAGGATGGTAACAAGGTATACACTACCGATGTTGTTGTCGAGGAGCAGGAGTTTGCAGAGAGCAAAGCTGCCAGTGGACAGACATCAGGTAATGGTGGATATCAGCCTGCTGGAAGACCGGAACCTGGCAATGCAGGTGCTGAAGGTTTTATGAGTATACCTGAGGGTATAGAGGACGATTTACCATTCAAATAAAACAGGAGGTAAATACAATGGCTTATAACAAGACTGATAGAGCTGACGCTCCAATGAAGAGAAGAAATATCCGTAGAAGAAAGAAAGTCTGCGAGTATTGTGCAAATAAAGATGCTGTGATTGATTACAAGGATTCAAACACACTCAGAAAGTATATTTCTGAGAGAGGCAAGATCCTTCCTAGAAGAATCACAGGAACATGTGCAAAGCATCAGAGAGCAATAACAATTGCTGTCAAGAGAGCTAGACAGATTGCAATATTACCATACGTTCAGGATTAATTCTTATCAGTGATAAGTATATAAGACCCGCTGCTCAACTTTATTGTTGGGTAGCGGGTTTTTTGTTAATATTGATTCAGATGTGAATGTAAATATGATAGCAAGATGAAAGATTTTTGGAAATGGGAGAGACAGCTTCCAGAGTTTTATAAACTCTGGAATATTGTGGAATTGCAGATTGTGGAATTGCACAATATTCCAGATTGCAGAATTGCAGATCACGGAATTGCCAGATTGTGTGGGATTAGATTGTGAGATTAGTGTGTGCTGCATAGCGTTTGTGCTTACATCTAAGACTGCATCTGCTTAACCGTGTTGACAAAAGTTCTGCCAAAGTTTATTATTACTCTAGCTATGAAGCGTGCAGGCGTCTAGAATAAATATATTGGATGCGACTGCTTAGACAATGTGTAGAAAAGGAGTATAGCGATGGGAAAATACACAAAGGAAGACATATTGAAAAAGGTCAAAGAAGATGATGTAGAGTTTATCAGACTTCAGTTTACAGATATTTTTGGAGATCTTAAGAACGTAGCGATAACTTCAAGTCAGATAGAGAAGGCTCTTGACAACAAGATCATGTTTGACGGTTCGTCAATCGAGGGTTTTGCTCGAATAGAGGAGTCGGATATGTATCTCTATCCTGATTATGATACATATGAGACATTCCCATGGAGACCACAGCAGGGTAAAGTTGCAAGACTTATATGCGATGTGTATAAGCCTGATGGAACACCTTTTGAGGGTGACCCAAGATATGTGCTTAAGAGAGCTTTGGCAGAGGCTGAAGAGATGGGATACAAGATGAATGTCGGACCTGAGTGTGAGTTTTTCCTTTTTCAAACAGATGAGAATGGTATGCCGACAACTAATACATACGAGAGAGCAAGTTATTTTGATCTTGGACCTCTGGATTTTGGGGAGAATGCAAGAAGAGATATGGTTCTTACTCTCGAACAGATGGGATTTGAGATTGAGGCATCCCATCATGAGGTTGCGCCAGCACAGCATGAGATAGACTTCAAGTATGGAGAGGCACTCAGGACAGCAGACAATATTGAGACATTCAAGCTCGTTGTCAAGACTATCGCCAAGAGACATGGTCTCTGCGCGACATTTATGCCAAAGCCAAAGTATGGCGTATGCGGATCAGGTATGCATATGAATATGTCACTCCAGAAGGATGGCAAGAATATATTTGCAGATGAGAATGACAAGCTGGGACTTAGTCAGGAGGCATATTGGTTTATTGCAGGTATTATGGAGCACATGAGGGAGATGACGGCAATAACAAATCCACTTGTAAACTCATACAAGAGACTTGTTCCAGGATATGAGGCTCCAATTTATATTGCGTGGTCGGCAAAGAACAGAAGTCCTCTTATCAGAATCCCAAGTGCACGTGGTGCAGGAACAAGAGTAGAGCTCAGATGCCCTGATCCAACTGCTAACCCATATCTTGCAATGGCAGTATGTCTTAAAGCGGGACTTGATGGAATCAAGCGCCAGCTTCCAGTTCCGCCAAGTGTAGATACGAATATATTCAACTTGTCTCCAGAAGAGAAGAAGGCACGCCATATCCATAGTCTTCCAGCAAATCTCAGGGAGGCAACTTTGGCTATGAGCGATAGTGAATTTATGAAGGAAGCTGTAGGATCACATATATTTGAGAGATATACAAATGCAAAGATGGAAGAGTGGAATGAGTACACCAGACAGGTTACAGACTGGGAGATTTCAAACTATCTTTACAAAGTCTGATGAGACTGTTTTGCGGCTAATGTTTTGAGACAAATTATATATGATTGAGCGGTATAGGTAAGCGGGGGTGTTCCCTGCTTACCTATAAATATGATGTGCTGAATGTTTACGGAGTGGAAGACTATTGGTGAGAGGTGCAGATAATTGGTAAATGTAATAGTTGTGTTTCCGAAAATAGAAGAAGCAAAGAGTATTAAGAATTTGCTTATACGCAATGGCATAACTGTCACCAAGATGTGTACCACCGGAGCACAGGCGGCACAGGCGGTGGATGCCTGCGATGATGGATTGATAATATGCGGCTATAGATATTCGGATATGATGTATTGTGATCTGGAGAATTATATGCCGAAAGGCTTTGAGATGATTGTTCTCAGCAGCAAGAAGAACTATGCTGAAGTGCAGGACAGCGGAGTCGTCTGTCTGTCCATGCCGGTCAAATCGATGGATTTTGTGAATGTTGTATCACTCACCATAGAGAATATATTGTGGGAGAGGAAAAAGCGAAAATCCACACCTAAGGAGAGGACAGAAGAAGAGAAGAAAGTGATCAAGGCTGCAAAGCTGAAGCTTATGAATGATTTTGAGTATGATGAGCAGGGAGCTCACAGATATCTTCAGAAGAAAAGCATGGATCATGGAATAAATATAGTAGAAATGTCATATATGATATTGGATAATTCTAGCGACTTCTAAGGAGGGCTCGGCTTGCATTTCACAAAAATGGAAGCACTTGGGAATGATTATGTGTATGTGAACTGTCTGGAGAATAAAATCGACAGACCTGATAAGGCTGCAATTATGGTCAGCAACAGACATACCGGCATAGGAAGCGATGGACTTATACTTATAAAACCTTCTGATATAGCAGATTTCAGGATGGATATATACAATGCAGACGGCAGCAGAGCACAGATGTGTGGCAATGGAATCAGATGCGTCGGCAAGTATGTGTTTGACAGGAAGCTGATAAATCGGAATACATTGACGATAGAGACGCTTGCAGGAATCAGAAAACTTGAATTGGACACTGTGGACGGAGTGGTCAGATATGTTACAGTTGATATGGGAATACCAAAGATAGAGAACCTTCGGATGGATCGGTTTTGCGGTGCAAATGAGGATCTGATGAAAGTTGATGTAGGAAATCCACATGCTGTGGTATTTGCGAAATGTGTGGATGACTGTGATATGAATGTGATGAATACTGTTTTAGGACTACCGGACTTCCCGTATGGTGCAAATGTTGAATTTGCACAGGTGCTGGACAGATCTTCAGTCCGCATGCGAGTGTGGGAGCGGGGGGCCGGTGAGACCATGGCCTGTGGGACCGGCGCCTGCGCGGTGGCAGCTGCGTGTATGCGCATGGGATTTACGGAGGACAGTGTAACTGTGAAGATGCATGGAGGAGATCTGGATATAAGATCTGATGCAGACGGAAGAATGTATATGACTGGTCCGGCAAGGGAAGTGTTTGATGGTTATATTGATCTGGAAGGAAATGCGTGACGAAGTCTATCCCTGCAATCTGCTCCTCTTGCGCAAGCTAGTGAAGATAGACATATAAATAGGAGGATAAAAAATGTTTAGAGCAAATAAGAATTATTTAAAACTGCCTGGAAGTTATCTGTTTTCAACAGTTGGCAGAAAACAGAGAGAGTTCAGTGCTGCACATCCTGATAAGAAGGTTATAAGACTTAGTATCGGTGATGTTACTCAGCCACTTGCACCCGCAATCATAGAAAGACTTCACAAGGCGGTTGACGAGATGGCAGTGGCAGAGACTTTCAAGGGATATGCTCCTGACCTTGGTTATGAGTTCCTCAGAAACACAATTGCAAAGAATGATTATGCCGACAGAGGTGTGGATATTTCTTCTGATGAGATATTTGTCAGCGATGGTGCAAAGAGTGATTCTGCAAATATTCAGGAAATATTTACAGCAGACAGCAAGATAGCTGTATGTGATCCGGTATATCCCGTGTATGTAGATTCAAATGTTATGGCTGGAAGAACAGGAACATATGACAAGAATACAGAGCTGTGGAGTGATGTTATATATATGCCATGCCTTGCAGACAACAATTTTGCACCTGAACTTCCTAAGAAGACACCAGACATTATATATCTGTGCTTTCCAAATAATCCTACAGGGGCAACAATCAAGAAGTCACAGCTCCAGGAGTGGGTTGACTACGCAAATAAGGTAGGTGCTGTGATCATATATGATGCAGCGTACGAGGCTTATATAAGCGAAGAAGATGTACCACATACAATATATGAGTGCGAGGGCGCCAGAACATGTGCTATTGAACTTAAGAGCTTTTCTAAGAATGCTGGATTTACAGGCACACGTCTAGGGTATGCGGTGGTGCCGAAGGATCTTAAAGATGCTGATGGTGTGTCTATGCACAGTCTCTGGGCAAGAAGACATGGAACAAAGTTCAATGGTGCGCCATATATTGTCCAGGCGGCTGGAGATGCAGTATACTCTGACGAGGGCAAGGCCCAGACAAAGGCTCAGATTGCGTATTATATGAACAATGCAAAGGTTATATCACAGGGACTTAAGGATGCAGGATATACCGTATCAGGAGGAGTAAATGCTCCTTATATATGGATGAAGACACCTGACAATATGTCATCGTGGGATTTCTTTGATTATCTTCTTGAAAATGCAAATGTAGTTGGAACTCCTGGCTCAGGATTTGGTCCGAGTGGCGAGGGATACTTCAGACTTACTGCATTTGGAACATATGAGAACACTGTTGAAGCTATAGAGAGAATAAAGAATATGTAATATATAGAATTGGGAAGATGTGTGTATGTGGCCTGACGAAGCTGGCAAATACATGGGTGATTCTGAAAAAAACCGTCTGCGATTGAATTCACAGGCGGTTTTTAGTGCAAATTAATCACATTTTGGCATCTTGGCTTTACTCATATATGCAGATTTGATATAATCTAGAATATGGGTAATTATATGCCAAAAACGGAGGTATTGAGATGAAGGATAACGGACTTTTGGTACAGTATTTTACAGCGAATACACCAGACAGCCAGGATTTGTGGAAGAAGGCAGCGGAGAATGCTGCGGTTCTTAAGAAGCTTGGGGCAACGGCTGTGTGGTTTCCACCTGCAACAAAGGGTGCGCAGGGGAAGGAAGATATGGGCTATGCACCATATGATCTGTACGATCTGGGAGAATTTGATCAGAAGGGTTCTGTTGGAACAAGATACGGAACAAAGGATGAATACATAGCAGCCATAAAGGCTATGAAGGAGCAGGGGATAAATGTATATGCAGATATAGCTGTCAGACAGAAGCTTGGTGCAGACAAGATAGAGAAAGTTACGGCGGCGGATTTCAATTCAAAAGATATCCCTCAGATGATAGGCAACAAGAAAGTTGTGGGAGCGTTGTCTAGATTTACATTCCCTGGAAGGAAGAGTAAATATTCCAGGTTTAAGTGGAATTGGAGACATTTTGCAGGAATAGACTGGAATCAGGCTGAGTTCAGACAGCGCATATGCGAGCTTGAGGGTCGGAAAGAAGCTGAGGCGGAGAAGGAATTCTCCAAGTATGATTATATAATAGGCAGTGAGATAGATTTTTATAATCAGGAAGTATACGATGAGCTCATGAGCTGGGCGCAGTGGTATGAGAAGAATACTGATGTGGATGGATTCAGATTCCAGGAGGCTGAGGCTGTTCCTGCATGGTTTATAAAGGATTTTGTGCAAAGTACATCAGATGTACCTGCGGAATCAGGCAGGAAGATGGCTGAGACGGAGTGTGAATATATACATAAAGACATATTTGCTGTTGGTGATTTCTGGCACTGGAACGTGGATTATCTGAATGGATACATCAAGGCTGCAGATAATGCTATATCTATGTTTGATGTACCACTCCATTTCAATTTTCATGATGCCTCAGTTGCTGGCGGTGAGTACAATATGGCAGACTTGCTTAAGGGCTCGCTCATGATGAGCAATCCTGAGAAAGCTGTGACTTTTGTGGACAATCATGAATCTCAGAAGGGCGGAGTGCTTGAGTCGTATGTCGAGGATTGGTTCAAGCCGCTTGCATATGCGGTCATACTGCTCAGACAGCAGGGATATCCGTGCCTTTATATGGGTGATTATGAAGGAATCCCTCAGGTAAAGGTAAGATCAAAGAAGACTGTTTTGAACAAGATATTGAAGCTCAGAAAGAAGCATGCATACGGTGTCCAGCATGATTATTTTGATCACAGTGATGTGGTTGGATGGACCAGAGAAGGCGATGAGGAACATAAGGATTCAGGTCTTGCTGTTGTGATGTCTGATGGTGTGGGCGGAACCAAGAGAATGTATGTGGGAAAACAGTTTGCAGGTGCTCACTTTGCTGATGTCATGGGTAATGCGAAGTATGACATACGTATCGATGATGAAGGCTGTGGAGAGTTCTATGTCAATAGACAGGGACTCGCAGTGTGGATTAAAAAAGATTGCAAATTACAGTGATCAGGAGTATAGTATAGATACTTTATCACGCTAAAGTCATAAAAGCAGCAAAGGAGCTTAAAAATGGGAAAGACAGTACACACTGAAGCAGTAAAGGATTTGTTTGAGGCAATACTTACATTGAAGACTGAAGAGGAATGCTTTGATTTCTTTGAGGATGTATGTACGGTAAATGAACTGTTATCAATAGCGCAGCGCTTTGCGGTGGCGAAGATGCTCAAAGAGGAGAATACATATCTTGAGGTTGCAGAGAAGACGGGAGCATCCACAGCGACTATAAGCAGGGTGAACCGGTCGTTGAATTATGGAAAGGATGGCTACGAATTGGTATTTTCCAGAATGAAGAGCTTCCAGAATCCTGAAGATTCAAAAGATAAATAGCAGGTGCTGCCTGTATATATGAAAAGCTTAAACGGTTGTCCGTTTAAGCTTTTTTTTGGCTGCTGGTATTGGCATTTCTAGTTGACTGCGGCTTGTTTTTTTGGTCTTTTGGCCTTTTGGCCGCAGCCTGGTTCTTTACGTTCCTGTTTTCACGTTGCTGTGTGGTATGATCTGATTCTGATCTGAGTTTGTCCACAAGGTGTTCTACATATTTCTTCTTTGCGTATATATCCACTGACAAAAGAGAAATCATACTGAGGTCGTGAAGATATGGATCCTTTTCGAGATCATACATGGCATCAGCCTTGTTCGCAGTTCTTACTATGTCTTTTATGATGTCTCCATAGTGGTCAGACAGGTATTCGTAAAGGTGCGCATATATATCTGATATATCCTTGCCGTCGCTGCTTGTGTTGAAATATCCATTTATAAGCGGTTCCAGCAGGGTGTGTATATCGTTTATGCTAAGCATATTTTTTAGATAATAAATATAAATCAGCAGTATAAGATGCTGCTTTGAATATCTTTTTTTATTAGGTGATGGCAGGAGATTGTTCTTGGTGTAGTTGTTGATCATAGTCTTTGTCATCACTTTGTCTTCATCATTTCGTCTGTTCTTTCCAAGCTGTTCCTCCATAAATGTGGTCAGCTGATCCATGTAAAGGTCTATCGAAGGAATGTCGCCAGGATTGATATAGTCAAGCCCTCCGGCCATTGATATTATATCTTTTATATTTGTTTTTTTGTCCATGTGCAGCCTCCGAAAAAGTATAATCTTAAAAGTTTTTGTTGATACGTGTGTTCAAGTTCTAGTATCATATTATATAGTATTCAAAACTACATTACAAGGTTGTTTTGTGATTAATATTAAAATTTGATAGTGAAAAAAATAAAACACTATATCTGTAGGGAGTGATATGTGATGTTACTCCTGTGGATATAGTGTTTTGTATGTTATTCGCTCTCTGATGTGCTGGCATTTATCGAAGGAACGGTGATGAGAACTCGTGCTACACGTTTTTTATCCATCTCTGTTACTTTGAAAATACATGTGTCGTCTGAGACTGATTCGCCCTTTGATGGAATGTGATCAAGAAGCTCGGTTATATAACCTCCAAGAGAGTCATAATCCTCAGATTCTATGTTCAGATGCAGGGCATCGTTTAAATCGTCAAGTTTCATTGATCCGTCTACGCTGTAATGCTCGTTGTCAACTTTTATGATGTTGTTGTGCTCTGCTATGTCATATTCGTCCTTTATGTCACCGATGATCTCCTCTATGAGATCCTCGACGGTGATAAGTCCGATGCATATTCCGTATTCATCCAGAACTATTGCCATGGTATTGGAATTTGACTTCATGGAGTGCAGCAGATCATTAGTTTTTTGATATTCGTATACATATAGTGGCTTCCTCATGATGTTTCGCACACTGAAGTTGGTTAAATTGTGGGTTGCCTTATAAAAGAACAGATCCTTTATGTGAAGTATTCCTATTACGTTATCTCTGGAGTCCTCGTATACGGGAATTCGGGTGTATGGAACTTCCATGTATAATTTTAACAGTTCATCGTATTCCATATCCACTGACGCTATGGTCATATCAGCTCTGGGGATCATGACATCTTTAGCGACGGAATCACCGAAGTCAACTACGTTGGTTATCATCTGTTTCTCTTTGTTCTCGATGACACCTTCCTCCTCGCTGACATTCACTATACTGATAAGTTCATCCTCGGTTATCTTCTGGACGCCTCCGTCTTTGTCCATTCTGAGTATCCAGAATATGAAATCTGCAATTCTGTTTACGATAAATATCACTGGTGTGAGTACCACCATGAGAAAACGGATTATATCAATATATATAAGCGATATCTTAAGACTGTATCTTTGTGCGATGGTTTTAGGGGTTATCTCGCCAAAGAGCAGGACCACAAGTGTGAGTATTCCAGTTGCAATACCAACTGACGAACTTCCGAATGCTTTTGTTGCAAATATGGTTGTGAGCGATGACGCTGAAATATTTACTATATTGTTTCCAATCAGTATAGTGCTTATGAGCTTGCTAGAATCCTCAGTTACCTTAAGAACCCGGCCTGCTCTTTTGTTGCCATTGTCAGACAGAGATCTGAGTGAGAATTTGCTCACGGTCGTGAGTGCTGTTTCAGCAGAAGAAAAGAATGCGGATAGTGCCAGCAGCACCACCAGAATTATTATGTTTACTATGGAATCAATGCCCAAGATTTCATCTCCAATCATTTAAAATTTTATTTTTGATTGTACTTAATATATATGTAGTTGTCAAGAAAAGTGAATATAAAGCTTGACGTCGGCAGATAATATTAGCGCAGTATATGTGTATGTTTCAGATTGCTCAGAAGTAGAAAAAGCTGGAGTGGTCTGACAGTGTTGAAGGAGGATTATTATGAGAAGTTCAACAGAGACTTACAAGGAAGTTGCAGAAAAGTGCAGTGCGTATGAGCTGAGATGTTCATGCAAAGGTTTTTCCAACGATGTGGCTGGCAAAAGCTGCCTTTCGTGTGATCATTTTACAGATACAGAGCATTGCGAGTTAGACCTCTATGATGCAATTGTAAAAAATCTGTAACAGCTGGGATTTTCATGGCAAGTGTGGCAGTCTGACGGTGTTTAAACAGCGCCGGGACTGCCGCATTTGTGTTGACACAAATGCAACATGTTGATATACTTAATCACTGATAATGGAGACGTCTGTGTATACAGACAGAACAAATTGTGAAAGGTATATGCGTCAATGATTAGTGCTAATAATGTGACATTGAGATTTGGTAAGAAAGCTTTGTTTGAGGATGTGAATATAAAGTTCACTGAGGGTAACTGCTATGGGCTTATCGGTGCGAATGGTGCCGGTAAATCAACATTTTTGAAGATCCTTTCAGGTGAGATAGAACCTTCAAAGGGTGATGTAACTATGAATGACGGAGAGCGTCTTTCAGTCCTGCAGCAGGATCACTATAAATATGATGAATATCAGGTCCTTGACACAGTTATAATGGGAAATAAGCGTCTGTATGAGATTATGAAAGAGAAAGATGCTATATATATGAAAGAAGACTTCACAGATGAAGATGGGGTTAAGGCTGCGGAACTTGAGGCTGAGTTTGCTGAGATGAACGGATGGGAGGCAGAGTCTGATGCGTCTACACTTCTGAATGGTCTTGGCGTAGGTACAGAGTTTCACTACAGCCTGATGAAGGATCTTGATGGTGGACTCAAGGTTAAGGTGCTCCTTGCCCAGGCTTTATTTGGCAATCCTGATGTACTTCTTCTTGATGAGCCTACAAACCACCTGGATATGGATGCTATAGCATGGCTTGAGGAGTTCCTGATCAATTTTGAGAATACGGTCATAGTTGTGTCTCATGACAGATATTTCCTCAACAAGGTCTGTACACAGATCGCAGATATAGATTACAGCAAGATACAGCTCTATGCAGGTAATTACGATTTTTGGTATGAGTCTAGCCAGTTGATGATAAAGCAGATGAAGGAAGCAAACAAGAAGAAAGAGGAGAAAATCAAGGAACTCCAGGAGTTCATACAGAGATTCTCAGCAAATGCATCCAAATCAAAACAGGCTACATCCCGTAAGAGAGCACTTGAAAAGATTGAGCTCGATGATATAAAACCTTCAAGCAGAAAGTATCCATACATAGATTTCAGACCAAAGAGAGATATTGGAAATGAGGTGCTTACTGTATCGCACATTTCCAAAACTGTAGATGGTGAGAAGCTTCTGGATGATATTTCGTTCACAGTAGGACATGATGACAAGATAGCATTTGTCGGACCTAATACAAAGTCCACAACAATGCTGTTCAAGATACTTGCAGGTGAGGAAGAGCCGGATGAGGGAACATACAAGTGGGGAGTTACAACATCCCAGGGATACTTCCCTAAAGATAATACAAAGGAATTCGACAATGACCTTATCATAGTGGATTGGCTGACACAGTATTCAGATGAGAAGGATGCGACGTATGTAAGAGGCTTCCTCGGCCGTATGCTTTTTGCCGGCGAGGATGGAGTTAAGAAGGTCAAGGTTCTCTCGGGTGGAGAGAAAGTAAGATGCCTTCTTTCAAAGCTTATGATCATGGGATCGAACACGTTGATACTTGATGAGCCAACTAACCATCTGGATATGGAATCAATTACAGCGTTGAACAATGCGCTGATTAAGTTCTCCGGTGTTGTTTTGTTCTCGTCACAGGATCATCAGTTTGTGCAGACCACCGCGAACAGGATCATGGAGATTACAAATACAGGTCTCATTGATAAGCAGACAACATACGATGAATATCTTGCAAATGATGAACTTGCAAGAAAACGTCAGGTTATGAACATGGATGTTGAAGATTGATATGCATAGTGGTTACTATATATAGAAAGCCCGAATCGCCTAGGCGATTCGGGCTTTTGCTTTGCTTTAAGCTTTGTGTATTGTTTTTTTTGAATGTATATTACTGTTCTATGTTGTCGGTGTTGATTCCGAGGTCAAAGATATAGTTCAGAAGTTTAACTATATGCTCGACATTCTCCTCACTGTTGCCAGGAAATGACAGATATACATTGCCATATCCAAGGTTCAGGTCTTTGGCGAAATCTGTGTCGCTTATATCTATGGCATAAGCGGAAGTGTGGTTTGCAGAGTCCTGATCAGTTATAACATAGTCTGACAGTGGACCATCAAACAGAGTCTTTAGTGTTCCACTGTAGGTATCCAGGGGATGGATGAGATTCAGGTAACTCAGGCAGTCGACACCTCCTTTGTCGGAGAACATAACATCGTATACGTTATCTTCACATAAAAGTGGGAAAGAGGAATACTCAGTTCCGTTTGCATCATAGTTGTCGTTGTATGTTGCAGGATCGTAGTGGAGGTTCTGCATATCCTTTATCTTAGCTGAATCGCTATAGTTATAAAATGATTTGTAATCGTTAAAAACAGATGTGTTGACATCCCACGGGTTCGGACTGTTAGCCACTGCATATGAAAGAGCTGTCGGACGGGTGTTGGAATATACGGCCAGAGATATCCAAGTCAGTGATACGACTATCATAAAGATGCCCATGAGCTTCCACTTGTTACAGTCCATGAAATGTCGGAATTTTTCACCGGCAGTCATGCCTGCAGTTTCAAGTTTCTTCCTGGCTTTGTAATACCGGTGCCTTTCGGACCATGACATGGCCTGGACTTCAAGACTGTTTTCTATTGAAAGATCCTCTTTTGGCGCTGAGGCACGTGGATCAGCAAAATCGTCGGCAACCTCTCTTTTTATGCCTCGGGGCTGTATAAGAATGTCGGATTTTTTCTGAGTATCTGTTTCAGAGTGGGTTTCGCTGTCTGCTTTGCTATTTGTCCCTGCACAGAGGGTTGTTGTTGGAATTTGTTGTGTTTCTGTTGTTGATGTCTGGTGTGCTTTTGCACTTAATTCTTTGTCTGTGTCTTTGTTCATATAGTAAATGCTCCTTAATTTATAGATGCTTTTAGTGATTTTAAGCTTCTCTGATATATATTATCGCTGAAAATGATAATGTAACAGTAATATACTAACATATACCAAAGCGTAAAATAACCCTTCAATAGTGAAAAAAGTCAAAAATTTAAAAATGCACAATAAATTTGACACTTTTTGCACGCCCTATACATAATAACCAAAAGAAAATGGATTAAACAGGCAATTATATATGTATATATCCCATGTGGCAGATATGCGACAATACTGGCTGGAGGTCTTGAATTGTATGTTAAATTGACAATATTGATAAAAGAGAAGCTGTATTGATTAGCTTTAATTAGATATTTTTTTAACTAAAAAAATGGATGATGTGCAAAAAATATAAAAAAACTTAAAAAAGGACTTGCCAAATTAGATAATATGCCCTATAATAAGCCTATGTTGACAAGGAGATTGTCAATAATATCACAACAAAGGTCATGAAAATCATGACATGGCATTCTGAACAGAGCTGAAAACGTTATGTTGAAAGCAAAGTGAGGAATAGCACACATATTTTAAAGGAGGGTTTTTTTGTGAGAAAAATCAAAAAGGCGTTAGCTCTTTCATTAGCATTAGCAATGGGATTATCACTTTGCGCATGTGGTGATAAGGAAGAGTCTACAACAGAGGCAACAACAGCAGCAACAACAGAGGCAACAACAGCAGCAGATGACACTGCAGCAGCAGATGACACAACAGCAGCAGATGACACAACAGCAGCAGATGATACAGCAGCTGCTGGAGCAATTGCAGCACCTAGCACAGATGGCTGGGATGACAGCAAGAAGATTTATGCGTATTCATGGGATGATGACTTCTCAAAGAAGATGGGTATCGTTCTTGACAAGTTCCCAGAGTACAAGGATTATGTTGAGTTCGTAACACTCGGTGTTGGTGGAACATCAGATGAGTACAAGACAGCTATTGATACAGCTCTTACAAGCGGAGACAAGTATCCTTCACTTATCCCAGCTGATAACGATGTAGCTAAGTACTGGTCAGAGTCAGACGCAACAGCAAACCTTACAGATCTTGGCTTTACAGATGACGTTATGGCTAACTCATATGACTTCGCTAAGCAGTACGGTACAAAGGACGGACAGCTTAAGTGCGTTACATGGCAGGCTTCAGCAGGCTCAGTATTCTACAGAAGAGACATTGCTAAGGAAGTCCTTGGATCAGACGATCCTGAGACAGTTCAGGCAGCTCTTGCTGATTGGGACAAGTTCTTCGAGACAGCAGACAAGTTAAAGGATGCTGGATACAAGATCGTATCTGGTCCTTCAGATGTTAAGTACGCTATCTGGGATACTCAGTCACAGCCTTGGGTAACTGATGATGGTTCATCAGAGAAGCTTACTCTTGACACAGCAGTTACAGAGTCTCTTGAGACAGAGAAGAAGATTTACGATGGTGGATATTCAAACAATACAAAGCTTTGGGATTCATCATGGGCTTCAGATATGACAAAAGATAGTAAGGTATTCTGTTACTTTGGATGTCCTTGGTTCATCGGTTCAATGCAGGGTAATGGCGCTGTAGATGGTAACTGGGGAGCTGTAACAGGCCCTACATCATACCATTGGGGCGGTACATACGTAATGGTTGGTAAGGATACACCAAACCCAGAGCTTTGTGCATTCCTTCTTTATGAGTTAACATGCGATCCTGAGATCGGTGTTGCAATCACAAACCAGACAGGTGACTGTGTAAACAACAAGGCAGCTAACGACAGACTTATCAATGGCGAGCTTGCTCCTGACAACAACGCAGCTAAGTTCCTTGGCGGTCAGAACCCAATCGAGGTTTGGGCTAAGGCAGCAGAGGGAATCAACCTCAGCAACGTAACATACCAGGATGCTTCAATCAAGGCCTTCATTGATGAGGCAGCAGATGCTTACAACTCAGGTACATACGCAACAGTTGAAGACGCTGTTAAGTACGTAGAGGACAAGTGTGCTTCAGAGCTTGGTATTTCTAAGTAAGCTATCCCTAAAATAGAGGATAAAGTTATAAAGTAACAAAATGCACGCATCAGTAATGAAAGTTGCTGATGCGTGTGTACTATAGACCAATATTTTAAGGGGGGCGTATCATACCATGAAAAAGAACAAGACAGTTGAATACGGTAAGTATGGTTTGATGTTCCTCATACCATTCTTCCTTATTTTTCTTATTTTTCAGCTGTATCCACTGATTTATACGTTCTACAACTCACTTATCTACTCAGCTAAGAATGGTAGATATGTTACTACAAGTGTAGGACTTGGTAACTTTACCAATTATGTGTTTGCAAAGACAGGAAGTGAGTTCTGGCAGGCCCTTATAATCACAGTTGTATTATGGATCTTGAACTTCATTCCACAGATTCTTCTTGCGCTTATACTTGCAGCATGGTTTACAGACATCAAGGTTAAATTAAAAGGCCAGGGTGCTTTCAAGGTAATCATGTATATGCCAAATATCATAACAGCGGCTACAATCGCCGTTCTCTTCTACAGTATGTTTGAGGTTCAGGGACCGATAACAACTTTGTTTAGAAATTGGGGATGGTGTGATGAGGGTGGTATCCTGAATCATGGCTGGGCTTCACTTGGAATTATCGCATTTATCCAGTTTTGGATGTGGTATGGTAATACAATGATCGTCCTTTGTGCAGGTATTCTCGGTATCAATCCATCTCTTTACGAGGCAGCAAGTGTTGATGGAGCTACATCAAAGCAGCAGTTCTTCAAGATTACACTTCCATTGCTTAAGCCGATCTTACAGTACACACTTGTAACATCAGCTATCGGTGGTCTGCAGATGTACGATATTCCACAGCTGTTCAATGAAGGTAACCCAATCGTAAGAGTAGGTGGATCAGATGTCAATTCAACAACAACAGTAGTTATGCTTATTAAGAAATATGTAAGTGCCGGACCTACTCAGGATTATGGTAAAGCAGCAGCATATTCTGTTATGCTTTTTGCATTCACATTGATTATAAGCTTATTATTCTACAAGCTGACATCAGAGAAGACAGCAAAACATAAAGGGAGGTAGGTGAACAAAGTGGATCAGACAGAATCAAAATCAACAGGAACAAGGGTTCTCAGATATGTCGTATGTATCTTTCTTTGTTTCCTGTCAATTATACCATTTTATATTTTGATAATTAACTCAACACTTAAGTCCAGTGATATTCTTACAGGCATCAAGCTTATACCGGGTTCACAGTTTATAACAAACTTTAAGGGACTTTTAGCTGGTAGTGCAAAGACAAGTGGTGTCAATGTGCTCCAGGCGATGCTTAACTCTTTGATAATCACAGTACCTGCTACAGCTCTTCAGATTTACTTTGGTTCGATGACAGCTTATGCAGTTACAGTTTACAATTTTAAGGCAAAGAAGTTTGCATGGGGATTCATATACGCTATCATGATGATTCCACAGCAGGTATCTATCGTTGGTTTCATTAAGGTATGTAACCTTACACATATCTACGGATCATACCTTGCAATGATTATTCCAGCAATCGCAGCTCCAACAACTGTTTACTTTATGAAGCAGTACATGGAGACTGGTCTTTCAGTCGAGATTGTAGAGGCTGCCCGTATCGATGGATCAGGCGAGATACATACATTCAATACGATCGTATTACCTCTTCTGAAGCCGGCGATGGCAACTCAGGCAATATTCGGATTCGTTGCATCATGGAATAACCTGTATACACCTTCTATTATACTTGCTACAGAGAGAAAGAAGCAGACAATGCCTATGTTCGTTCAGGCGTTAAAGGCTAATGATAAGTCAAGAGATTGGGGTCAGATCTATTGTGGTCTGTTTACGACAGTTCTTCCAATTCTTGTAATGTACTTCTTCCTTTCAAAGTATATCATCGCAGGTGTTGCACTTGGTGGTGTAAAGGAGTAATTTATATTTGGAATCAATTAAATATAATGTAGGTATCGATGGCTATATGGTTGATCGATACCCGCATTATATTATTTTTTTTAAAAGAAAATAACATACGAGGACATTTTTAATGGGCGAGATATCAACTAACAGAGAAGAAAACAGGGAAAATGACAGAGAAAAGCAGAAGATACCGTTACTTAGAAGAGCCATGGATGCATTTGGTACGATTTTTGCTCTCAACGTATGTTTTGTTGTTGGATGCATTCCGATATTTACAGTAGGAGCATCTCTGTCGGCACTCTATGCTATGTGTATCAGACTGCAGGAAGATGAGGAGGAGACAGTCGTTGCGGGGTTTGTCCATGAATTTAAGAGAAGCTTTAAGCAATCAACAATAGCTTATTTCTGTATATTACTTGCGATATTTGTAATGTATTTTGAATTCCTGCTGGTGAAGAAAGTTACGGGATTTATCTCCACATTTTATACAGGAGTTCTGATAACAGAACTTATATTTATGGCTCTCATTGTTCCATTTTTGTTCCCACTTATAGCAAGATATAACAATAAGCTTGGAACTACAGTGAGAAATTCATTGGCGCTTGCTATCACATATTTTGGTTCATGGGTCAAAGTGTTTATAGCATGGTTTGCACCGATATTTATATGTATAAGATACCCGATCATATTTGTGAATATATGGTATCTGTGGGTACTGTTACTTTTTGGAGCAATCGCATATGGAACAAGTACCACTATGAGAAAGATATTCAGACTGAATGAAAGAAAACTGGAAGAAACTGCCAGGAAAGCCGAGGAGGAGGCAAAGAAAGCCCAGGAGGCTGCTGAGGCGGAACTTGAGGAATCAGAAGAAGATAATGATGACGACGAAAATTAGTATTTAAGCTGGATAATTTTATAAGTGATAAATAGAATATTCTGACAGCAGAGATAAATAAACTACTGAATTTGGGGAATTCAGTAGTTATTTTTTTGCATAAATGAATGACTTGATACGAATGACTTGATACGAATGACTTGATACGAATGACTTGATATGAATGATTTGACATGAATGACTTGATATGAATGAAGAAAATATGGATAATAATTTGGTGAAAAAATATGAAAAAAAATACGATATGGTGTCACGTTTGAAACTGGGCATTCGTCATATTATATAGATGTAATTTTGCGCAGATAATACATTAGGGAATGTGAGTAAAAGGAATAATGATGCAACGGACTATGAAAGACAGCGATAAGATAGCAGAATATTATGAATTGTATGAGCAGCAGTTGTACAGGATCGCATATTCGATATTGGGGAATGTGTGGCAGGCGGAGGAAGCAGTACAGGAGACATTTGTGAGAGTCATAAAACATAGGCATGATATTTTCAAAATGTCAGACAAGAGGAGATTGGCGTACATATTGAGGATAACAAAGGGAATATCAATAGATATGTACAGAGCGAATAAGAGACAGCCTGCTTCCTATGATGCATCTACTGCATGGGATAATGAAGACAGTTCACCTGGGGCATCGTTGACAGAAAATATACAGAAGGATGAAAATTCTGAAAGCTTTTTTGAGCAGATTGAGGACAGACAATTGGTGGAAAAACTTATGTGCATGCTTTCGGATGATGATGCGACTGTTCTAAGGCTGAGGACGTTACAGCAGCTAAGCAATAAGGAGACCGCAGCTATAATGTGTTTAAATGAGGCTGCTGTAAGAAAAAAATATGAGAGGGCGCTCAAAAAAGCAAGAAAACTTCTGGGAAAGGAGATGATGTTATATGGAGAACAACATTAATAAAAATGTTGATGATGGCTTGGAAATTCATGAGTTTTCGGAAGAATACAGGCAGCATAAAGAGAAAATGATTGCAGGCCTCAAGGAACTTGAAAAAAACGATAGCATCGAAAATCCCCATAGTTCAGCGGTTAGGGGAAAAATCCTGAACAGATCAGTAAAGATTGCTGCGGCTGTACTTATATGTGTAGTCTTGGTTCCTGTGACAATACATGCTGCAGTCAATCTATATAAGATGACAGTGACGAGGGATGGCGTGGATCTGAAAGTGGATATAGGTATAAACGACGGCATTGCTACGGGGTCAGATGCGCTGATTGCAGAGACTACAGAGAAGGAGACATATGATCCGAAGAAAGCAAAGTATGGCTATCTGGATGAGGGTGATGAAGTGTACAAGAAAGATGCGTCGGGGACATATACGCCATACAGCAAGAAATCAAGGCATATAGAGGTATATTTTGACTGGCTTCCTGAAGGCGAGGTGCAGACAGAGGAAGGCAAATACGATTCAGAGGATGAAAGTAAGTGTTATGGTATATCGGTACTTCCTTATGAATGGGATGATGATGTCTTCAGTTTTGTCGGTGAGAAGATGAAGAGTGCCAACACGGGAAAAGCCGGAGATTACGAATACTTTATATTGCAGTCCGGTGATGTTACAAGAGAGTTCAATAGACATGTCTATATTCCGTTAAAAAAGAAGAATCTGATGATTCAGCTTTTTATTGGAAGAGATATAGCTGGTGAGGATCTTGAGAAGATTATTGCTTCCATGCGCGTGGAGAATGCCTCTGACGATATGACATATTGGATTGAAGTATACAAATACAGTGATTTGAACTCGAAAGATGAAGGTACAGCAGATGAAACGGTGGAGTGGGATGATGTGATTGCAAAAAAGGGCGAAGAAGTATGGGGTGAAGGTGTCCAGACGGTGATAAATGATATACAGGTGTGTGACAAACTTGATGATTTTGATCCGTTGTGTATGTCAAGTTATTACAGTTATGATGGTACCTTCGGAACAAAATTCATGAATCCGGACAGTACATTAAATGAGGTTACATGCAGAAGACTTAAGGCGGGCGATGACAATAACTTTTCAGAGTGGGGAGAAGTCAATGACAGCAGGCTTGTGTGGGTTGTTGCTGATGTAACATATACTAATAAGATTGTAAGAGATTGTTATTATACAACAGCGGGACTTGTGCTTGCTGAGGATGATGGCTATGGCGGATTGCAGGAGTACAGTGATATCAATTATCTATATGCTGAGTATGGCAGACAACTGCGGATGACACTTAATGAAGCTGCATATGTGGATTGTGTTGATGATGATACAGATATATTTAGAGACAGCAGCAGTATTTATTGTCTTGGAAAACTGCCGATCGATGAGCCAGTGACTTACAAGATTGCTTTTCTGGTGGATGAAAGTGAGATTGATCATGCATATGTAACAATAAATGATTCTTACAATGACCGTACTTACTATGTAAAGGTTAAGGGGGATGCGGATGAAAAGAAAAAATAAGAGAAGTATTCTGTGTGCCATGTTGCTCATGTCGGCATTTGCTGTATGGGGCTGCGGGGAGAAAAAAGTTGAATATGGAGTGGATGTCATAAATGGGGATAGCGTTGCAGAGTACAGTGGGAGTGCCGTTACGACAGAAAGCTCTGGAGATATTGCTGCCGGTGATGACGATGGCGCTGTGGCAGGGAAGACTGACAGTGTAGGAGGACTTGTATATGATCTGAGTATTCCGGAGAATGCACATATGGAACTTTCTGTTGATGGAACAGAACTTAACAGTATATCTATAGAGGCTGACGATATAAAAGTTCCGGAAAAAGATAAAATGTATACGAAAGAATATTATATGGATAATATAAGTTCGGACGAAAGGAAGCAGATGCTCGAATCACTGTTTGACGAGGATGAAGGTATTTTTAATTATCCTTATGATGACAAGGATAATGTGACTGATGAGCAGGTGGATGCGATATTTGCTGATAAGGGCGCTGTGGTTGACTATAGTTCAGACAGTTTTATCGGTAATATAGACGGTAAAGCTTACAATGTACTGTTCACAAACCCTGAATGGTCAACGGATGTCGGGTTTTATGTAAATGCAGTTGATGATGCTGCCGAGATAACGGATGAGCTTAGGGATAAAGGTGTGACTCATGTAGGTTATACATCTGCTGAATATCTGATAGCGGATGATGACAGCGGGGGGGATGGTGACGAACCGACAGTGGATGCTGAGATGCCGAACAAGTGTGAACTGACGGTGGAACAGGTTACAGAACAGGCAAGAGATTATGCTGCGAAGATTGGCCTTGAGGATGTTGTTGTGACGGATGTGAATGAGCTGTATATGGAGTATATGGACGAATATGGAGCACCTGTAGCGTATGAAAAGGACGGTTATTCTGTAAGCATGAGTGCTTCTGTGAATGCGGTGGATCTGTATCAGCCACAGGCATTTGGTGTGGATACGATATCGCATAACAGCACACAGGTGGAGGAAGATTACAGTGGCTCTAATTATTACTATGCGGAGATATCGGGCTGCTCTATGAGTGTTTCGTCTGCAGGGCTGCTTGGTATATCATGTGAGTGGCCAATGAGATCAGCAGGGGATCTGAAGGATGCGGGGAATTTGCTGACATGGGACGAGGCTGTGGAAAGTCTTGAGAGTGCCATACCGGAACATTTTAAAGGTTATATTGGATATTCAGATGTGATATTTAATGATGTGCGTCTCACATATTTCAGAACATATGTGGAACCGGGCAGATATCAGGTTATACCAGTGTATGCGTTCGCTCAGATTGATGATGAATATGATGACACGTATCCAATTCAGCTGATCATGCTTGATGCAAGGGATGGAAGCGAAGTTGACATAAGACAGGATGGAAGCCGTATGGGAGCGAAGAACTGATGGTGTTATAAACTAAAATACAAAGACATATATTAGATTTTATGAGATATGGGCATAGATTCCCTTGTATGTATGGGGAGCGTGCCCATATTTGTTTGTATTTGAAGAACTTTAATTCCTTGGGATATTTTTTGAAAAATAAAAAAAGGATTTTACGAAAAAAAGTAGAATAATAAGAATGTGTGGCTTTGGGCGCATGCATTCTAAGTAGCAGTTGTATATTATGGAAGTTGTATTTGTATGACAGGAGATTTATATGACGATACGTGAGGAGCAGGAAAAAAGAGAACATCAGATACTCAGTTGTTACGCTTCGTTCAGCGATGAGTCGAGAGGGCGTGACAGAAAAGAATCACAGTGTGATCTGAGGACGGTATATCAGCGGGACCGTGACAGGATTCTTCACTGCAAAGCGTTTAGAAGATTGAAACATAAGACACAGGTGTTTCTGTCGCCCGGAGACGATCACTACAGAACAAGACTTACACATACTCTTGAGGTTTCTCAGATTGCCAGGACGATAGCAAGGTCGCTCAGGCTCAATGAAGATCTGACTGAGGCGATAGCACTGGGACATGATCTGGGACATACTCCGTTTGGACATGTGGGAGAGAGAACTTTGGCATCTTGTGCCGGGAACAATTTCAGTCACAATGTGCAGAGTGTAAGAGTGGTGGAGAAGCTTGAGAACAAAGGCGCAGGTCTTAATCTTACGTGGGAGGTCAGGGATGGTATACTGAATCATAAGACATCCTGTATGCCGGCGACCCTTGAAGGCCAGTGCGTAAGGCTTGCGGATAAGATTGCTTATGTGAACCATGATATAGATGATGCCATAAGAGGTAATATTTTGAAGGAGGACGATCTTCCTTCCAACATAACTGATATACTTGGAAAAGATACGAGGACGAGATTAAACTGTCTCATACATGATGTGATAAACAGCAGCCAGGATAGGGAAAAGGTTGATATGTCGCCTTACATCGGTGATGCTCTTGCGAAGCTGAGAACTTATATGTTTAAGTATCTTTACACAAATCCAATTGCCAAATGTGAGGAGATCAAGGCGGACAAGATGCTCCGCATATTGTATGAGTATTTCATTGAGGATGCCAGCAGGCTGACGAATGAATGCGTGGAGATGATATATATGGGCGAAGACCCAAAGACGGTGGTGTGTGACTATATAGCCGGAATGACGGACAATTATGCCATAGAGACATTTAAGAGCATATACATACCTAAGTCGTGGAAGGTGTAATAGGAGGAATAGCATTGTATTATTCGGATGACGTGATAAATGAGGTTTTGTCCCGGAATGATATAGTGGATGTGATAGGCAGTTATGCGAGTCTTAAAAAGAAAGGCAGCAATTATGAAGCCTGTTGCCCATTTCATCACGAAAAAACTCCATCGTTTAAAGTTAATAGAGAAAAGCAGATGTACCATTGCTTTGGATGTGGTGTAGGTGGAAATGTATTTACATTTGTCATGGAATACGAGAATCTGAATTTTCCAGAGGCAGTTGAGAGATTAGCTGACAGAGCCGGAATACAGCTCCCGGAAAAATCCATGAGCGCACAGGAACGCTCCAGAGAACAGTACAAGATCAATCTGAAAGAGATGAACAAGACTGCTGCAGCGTATTTCCATTATATATTGAAGCACAGCCAACATGGAGAGAAGGCGTATGAATATTTTAGGGATGTAAGAGGTCTCTCGGACGAGACTATCAACAGATTTGGCCTTGGATATGCAGATATATACAGAGATGACCTATACAGATATCTGAAGAGCAAGGGATATACAGATGATCAGCTCAAGTCCTCAGGACTGGTACAGATAACCGAGAGGGAAGGTGGAGTGGACAAGTTCTGGAATAGAGCCATGATACCTATACTTGATATAAATGGGAAAGTCATAGCGTTTGGTGGACGAGTGCTGGGCGATGGCAAACCCAAATATATCAATACAAGTGATACAGCGGTGTTCGACAAGAGTCATACGCTGTTTGCCATGAATATAGCGAGACGCAGCAGAAGAAAAGGTTTTATATGCTGCGAGGGATATATGGATGTCATATCCATGCATCAGGCGGGGTTTGATAATGCGGTGGCGTCACTTGGAACGGCATTTACTTTTGGACATGCCAATATATTAAAGAGATATACAAATGAAGTATATCTGGCATACGACAGCGACGGTGCAGGCGTTGAAGCCACAAAAAAAGTTATAGCGATCCTGCGTGAGATGAACATGCAGGCCAGAGTTATCAATATGAGACCGTATAAGGATCCTGATGAGTTTATTCGTAACCTTGGAAGCGAGGCTTTTGAGGAACGGATAAAGAATGCTGAGAGTGGAATGATGTTTCTGGCAAGAATATGCTATGAACAGTATGACCAGAGTGATCCTGGAGAGAAGACAAAGTTCCAGAATCATATGGCAAGGGAATTGTCTTATATAGAGGATCCTCTTGAGAGAAACAATTATATTGAGGCCGTTGCATATAAATATGATATTGATCGGGATGCCCTTGCTGTCAGAGTTCATGATTATGGAGTGTCCGGAGTTGCGAAGCCGGATATAGTCCAACGTGAGGAAAGACGCATGGAGGAACAGCGGTTAAATGAAGGATTGGATACTGGATTTTTGGAGTACGACAGCAGTCAGTATAACGGAAATCCTGAAGCGGGGAAAACGTCTTCAAATGGTGGAAAGACTGCAAGGCTGCTCCTTACATGGCTTGTGAACGAGCCGGCTTTGTTTGCAAGGCTGGACGGAATTGTTGATGAGAATGATTTTGAGCAGGGGGTGTTCAGAACCGTGGCTGAGAGACTTTTTACTCAGTACAGGAAAGAACATAAGGTTATTCCCGCTGTGATTGTTAATACGTTCCAGGATCTTGAAGAACAGCGGCTTGTGGCAGGAATGCTGCAGACAGATCTGGCGGTTGATATGTCGGAAGAAGAGGTGAACAGCGCCATAACCGATGTCGTGCGCAAGGTCAAGCTGTCCAGTATAAAGAAGCAGATAGAGACTGAGACTGATATACAGAGGGTACAGCAGCTCATAAAAGACAGGAAGAAAATAGAAAAATTTAAAGTTGTGTTATAAAGGACACATATACATTTTATAATACATTTCATGGAGGAAAATGATGAGTACAATTGATACTAATATTTCAAACGATGACAGGAATATGATCAAAGTGAGTGAGGATGAAGCGGTTAATGCAAAGTTTAATGCTAAACTTCAGGATCTTTTGGAGATTGCGCATGGCAAGAAAAATGTAATAGAGGATACAGAGCTTATAAAACATTTCAATGATCTGAAAGAAGTATCGCTTGATCTTGATACCATGCAGAAAATCTTCACTTTCCTTGAGAAGAATGGAGTGGATATTCTTCAGATCACCGAGGATGAGGAAGAAGAGCCGGTTCTCGATGAGGATGCTATATCTGACGGGGAGGATGTCGAGAAAATAGATTTCACTGATACAGGAGACATCTCAAGTACAACGCAGGATCCTGTCAAGATGTACCTCAAGGATATAGGAAAGGTTCCTCTTCTGAGCGCTGAGGAGGAGATCGAGCTTGCAAAGAAAATGGAAGCCGGAGATGAGATGGCGAAGAAGAAACTTGCAGAGTCAAACCTCAGACTTGTTGTCAGCATCGCAAAGCGTTATGTCGGAAGAGGTATGCTGTTTCTTGACCTGATCCAGGAGGGAAATCTCGGACTTCTCAAAGCTGTAGAAAAGTTTGATTACAGAAAGGGTTACAAGTTCTCAACATACGCTACATGGTGGATCAGACAGGCCATCACCAGAGCAATTGCAGATCAGGCGAGAACTATACGTATACCTGTGCATATGGTTGAGACCATCAATAAGGTCACAAGAGTCAGCCGTGAACTTCTTCAGAAGCTTGGACGTGAGCCACTCCCTGAAGAGGTAGGTGAGGTTATGGGACTTCCTAAGGAGAGAGTTCAGGAGATCATGAAGATTGCCCAGGAGCCTGTATCGCTTGAGACTCCTATCGGTGAGGAGGAGGATAGCCATCTTGGAGATTTCATTCAGGACGAGAGTATTCCTACGCCTGTTGAAGCTACAAATCAGACTCTTCTCCATGAGCAGCTAGATGAGGTAGTGAGTACACTTACAGAGAGAGAGCAGAGAGTCATAAAGCTCAGATTTGGATGGGATGATGGAAGACCAAGGACACTTGAGGAAGTTGGAAAAGAGTTCAATGTAACAAGAGAGAGAATCCGTCAGATCGAGGCAAAGGCACTCAGAAAGCTCAGGCATCCAAACAGAAGCAGAAAGCTCAAGGATTTCCTGTACAACTAATCAGAACGTGAAAAATACAGATAAGAGAGAATGTCAAAAGATATATGAAAGATATAGAATTATCACTCAGAATGAAGACGGTTGCAGATATGGTAAGTCCCGGCAGCCGCGTATGTGATATAGGCTGTGATCATGCATTTGTGTCTATATATCTTGTGGCAAATGGTATATCGGACCGGGTCATAGCATCGGATGTTAGAACCGGTCCTTGTGCTATAGCCAGAGAGAATATTGACAAATGGGGATATGAGGACAATATAGATCTGAGACTTGGAGATGGGCTTTCCACGGTGAGATCCGGTGAGGTGGACAGCATCATTATTGCAGGTATGGGCGGTATGCTCATGACTGATATTCTGGACGCTGGAATGAATGTGGTGGAACAGGCAAAACAGATAGTCCTTCAGCCACAGTCGGAGATAGAACATATCAGGAGATATGTGTATGGTCATGGCTGGACCATAGTTGATGAACGCATGCTGGTTGATGCCGGCAAATACTATGTTGTAATGAATATAGATGTGACACGGGCAGAATTTGATGATTGGTGTAATAAGTCTGAGCTTTCGGACATATATTACAAATATGGTTATGTGCTTATGAACAGACGCGACAAAGTGCTCGGTGAATATCTTACTGAAAAAAAGAAAACGCTTAAAGCGATAGTATCGGGACTTTATAAAAGTGATACGGAGAATGCTGCAAGACGTGCAACAGAGCTGGAATACGAGCTTGAGTGTATAGATAAAGCGCTGGAATATATATGATGATTGGGAGTTGTGTGTATGGAAGATCTGAATCAGAATCTGAAGAATGCGTCAGATGCCGGGAGAAGCGTTGACTCGCTGAAACTGCTGGCAAAGGAGTGGGCCAGAAAAGTTGGAGTTGACTCGGTTGACAAATTGAATGCTATAGCATCTTCAGATAACAGCATAGAGCTTATACTTGTTTGCGAGGCGATGCAGAGTAACTGTATATATGAAATAGCAAAAAAAATTGCAGGACAGGGAAAGAAGATCATTCTGATATCCGGACCAAGTTCGGCGGGCAAGACGACTTTTTCACATAGACTCAGCATACAGCTCAGGTCTTTGGGGCTTGTACCCCATGCCATAGCAGCGGACAATTACTTTGTAAACCGAAAGGACAATCCAAAGGATGAGAATGGCAATTATGATTTTGAATGCCTGGAGGCCATGGACATTGAAAAGCTTAACAGAGATATGACGGCACTTCTCTCAGGAGAGAGGATAGAGATCCCTGCGTTCAATTTCAAGATTGGAGCGAGGGAATATCATGGAGATTTTCTGCAGATAGATAACAGTGATGTTATTATAATGGAGGGAATACATTCATTGAATCCGCAAATGACATATATGCTGGATGATTCCGACAAGTACAAGATATATATAAGCCCGCTCAATCAGCTGTATATAAATAAAGCAGGACAGGATCCTGTAAAAGTGTCTACCATTGACAGCAGACTGCTGAGACGTATGATCAGAGACTACAGGACACGTGGAAGTGATGTTGAGAGAACCATTTCAATGTGGAAGTCTGTGAGGGCTGGTGAGGAGAAATATATTTTCCCATATGAGAAAGAGGCGGATGTCATGTTTAATTCTGGACTTTTATATGAGTATACGGCTATAAGAAGCGCTGCAAGTCCTCTGCTTGCAGCTGTGCCGGAAAAATCAGAATACTATGATGAGGCAAGGCGCCTTCTTGACTTTATGAATATGTTCTGCGACATCGATACCAGTTATATACCACTAAACTCAATCATAAGAGAGTTTATAGGCGGGGGATGTTTTAGAATATGACATAAGACCTGTGAGCGTTATGCTTGAAAATTTTATGATATAAATAAATATGTTGTTTACATATGTAAAAGGCTGAATGGATATATGTATATCTGTTCAGCCTTTTTGCAGTGTTTTATGTTTGTTGTTGAGTCAGACTGTAAGCCGGGTTATGTCGAGAGTGATCATCTATCTAGGATCTATGTTGCCATAGATCTCAAGCAACCTACCTGGAATGCAGCGGGCAACTGTATCATTCCATGAGTTTTCCGGAGAAAACTCGCATTTGGTCTTGCTTCGGATGGGGTTTACAGAGCCTGCCATGTTACCATGACAGCGGTGAGCTCTTACCTCGCCTTTCCACCCTTACCATACGAATATGGCGGTTTATTTCTGTTGCACTGGCCTGGGAGTCGCCTCCACCGGACGTTATCCGGCATCCTGCCCTGTGAAGCCCGGACTTTCCTCACCTGCAAATAATGCAGCCGCGATCACTTATCTGACTCATATATTTTTATATCAAATAAGGCAAAAAAAGTAAAGAAGTAATTATAATTATGCGATAAAAACACATACTAGACTGTGTTAAAATAAAACATATATGTAGTTTTTAATACTACTTAACACAGTTAAGAATGCTTGATGCCGGCGTTACTTCGTGATATAATAAATCGTACCAGAGAAAGTACTGTATTGTTTAGATGATCATATTTATACATGTTGTGTGTGGCATTATTATTTTGCAGTGGTATGTAAATATGGCAGGAATGTTGGCGCTGTGCGCTGGAAAGGATAGACATGGATAACATATATTTGACTAACAGAGATTATGTGAAGATAAAGAATATGAATCTTGTGAGTTATGGCGGCAACCAGAACTGGTCAAAGTCCAGAAAGATGCAGAAGGTTGGATGTGGAGTTATTGCTATGGCGGATCTTTGTATATACCTTGCGGAACAGAATCCGAATATGATGACAGATGCAATAAGAAAGATCAACAAACCGAAAGGACTGTACAACAAGAATGATTATCTGGAGTTTGTGAGATTTTTTTATGTGCATTATGTGATACTGCTCATGCATAAAGGTATGCTGGGGATAGCTATGAAGCATACGATGAACAGATATTTTATGTTGAATGACATCGGACTTAAGGCAAAGTGGAAGATGTTCCAGTCGGATGAGGCCATGATGAAGGATATAAGACATCTTATAAGAAAGAATAAGCCTGTTATCCTTGCTATAGGACAGAACAGATATAACCCGTTTGGCAATAAGGGTATCAGATTCTACGTTGAGAAGGATGGTGCGATGAAGGAGTCCCACAGGGGGGAAGTTCATTCCCATTATGTTACTGTCACAGGTGTAGAGACAGTAAAAGGCAGAGAATATTTAGTTGTATCTTCGTGGGGAAAGAAGTATTATATAGATTATAAGGAGTACAGGGACTACGTGAATAACGTGGGTGACAAGATCACAAGCGGAATATTGTATATTCATGGCCTGCTCTGATAGGGATAAGCACATAAGGAGGACAAATGCTATGGACGCAATAACATGCATTAAGACAAGAAGAAGTGTAAGAAAGTTTACAGATGAGATGGTGCCTGCAGAAACTGTCAGAGAGATAGTAGAGCTTGCATCTTATGCACCGTCATGGAAGAACACACAGGTTATAAGATATACATTAGTTGAGGATGCTGATGTGATAGCCCGTATAGCGGCTGAGGGCGTTATGGATTTCCCTCTTAACCAGAAGACTGTCAGCAGAGCAAAGCAGATCATGGTTGTCACATACAAAGATGGAATTTGCGGATTTGAGAAGAATGGCGATTACAGTACAAGTAAGGAAGATCGTTGGGAGATGTTTGATGCTGGAATCGCAACACAGACGTTTTGCCTTGCAGCGCATGAAAAGGGCGTTGGAACTGTAATCCTTGGAATATTTGATGATGCAAAGATTGCGGATATTGTGGGGATACCTCAGGGACAGACTGTAGCTGCTGTTGTGGCATTGGGATATCCTGCATTTGAACCGGATATGCCGCCTAGAAAATCGGTAGATGATCTGCTTGTAGTAAAGTAAGATATATTTTATATAATTACATATTTGTTGAATTTGATGTAAGCTGCACTTTAGTATACAATCTAAAGTGCAGCTTTCTTAATGTAGGTTCTTGAGGAGGAATTTTGTTATGATTTCTAAAGCGGATATGCTGGGCAGTCTGTATGGAAAATTGCAATTTTCAAAAATAGAGAAGATGATGGTTGTGACTGGAGAGGATGCCTTTATGTCAGCGGATGATATGGCGTCGCACATTGCAGAATATTTTGACGGTGAGAAGATAGTTGTAAGAAGCTCCTCGTCAAATGAGGATGGCAGTATGGCATCAAACGCTGGACATTATGAAAGTGTGCTGGATGTGGATTCATCCGATGCTGACGCTGTGGTTGATGCTGTAAGGCGGGTTCTGGATTCGTACAGAGTTGATCTTGATGATGTGGATGGCGAGCAGGTGCTCATACAGACCCAGACAGAAAATATAAGTTACAGTGGAGTGGCTTTTTCACGTGAATTAAAAAAGGACAGACCGTATTATACTATAAGTTATGATGTTTCATCTACGGATGCGGTGACAAGCGGCAGGGGTGGGACGACGGTATATATTCTAAGAAATGCACGGACTGAAGAACTGCCAGCGCATTGGGCAGCACTGATTACCTCGATGAGGGAACTGGAACAGTTTTTGCCAGACTATCCGCTGGATGTGGAATTCGCTATAGATGAGAAATGTGCTGTAACGATATTCCAGGTGCGGCCTTTGGCTGCTAGCATCAAAGGGGTCAGGTCGGCTATCCCGGATGACAAAGTATTTGAAGCTGCAGATAACTCTATGGCAGAGTATGATGCGCTGTGCGATAAGCTTGGAGAAAAAAACACTATATTGTCAGATATGGCGTTTTGGAATCCGGCGGAAATAATAGGAATAAATCCGCATCCTTTGGATTTTTCGCTTTACAGGGAGATTATCACATCTGGAGCGTGGAATCAGGGGCTTAGCTATATAGGATATAAATATGTGGACGGAGACCTGATGTATAAGATAGGAAATAAACCGTATATATCGCTCAAAAAATCATTTCTGGGACTTATGCCTGATGATATTGATAACCGACTGGAACAAAAGCTTCTTAGATATTATAACAGGAAGCTTCTGTCAGATCCGACGGCACATGATAAGATAGAGTTTGAGATAGCATTTTCGGATTATGATTTTTCTACTGAGGATAAACTTAATGAACTGAGTAATGGTGAATTCAGCGGTGAGGAGATCAGAGATATATCTGACTGTCTGTTTGATCTTACAAATAACGCAATCTGCAATTTTAAAAGAAACAGAATGAAGGATCTCAGAGCGCTCAATGGTCTGAGGGTTCACCGCGAGAATATAAGGAATAACTGGATTATGGCGGACAATGATGTGGCTACGCTTATCCAGTATTTTGTGCAGCTCATAGAGAGTATAAAGCACTATGGAACTCCAAAGTTTGCAAGACAGGCAAGGCTTGCATTCATATCAAAGGCAATATGCAGATCACTGGTGTATAAAGGATATTTTACGCATAAGGAGATTGACGATTTTATGATGTCGATATATACTGTGGCATCTGAGTACGACTCTGATTTTCAGGATCTGGTGGATGGACGGATAACCAGAGTCACTTTTGATGAGAAATACGGACACCTTAGATCGGGCACATACGACATTACGTGTGAGAACTATGCGCAGAGAACATTTGACCTGTCAAAAGGAAGTGATGCAGCCAGAAAGCAGCGACAGAAGATAGAGGAGTTAAAGCATAATCCATTGGATTCTGGCAGGCTGTTGGATGCTCTTGATGATATAGGCTTTTTTGTGGATCTGCGGGATTTCCTTGATTTCCTTAAAGATTCCATGGAAGAGAGGGAGTATTTCAAATTTGAATTTACAAAGTCGCTCAGTCTTGCAATAGACATATTGATCGAGATTGGAGAAAAGCTTGGATTTGAAAAAGATGATATGGCTTATCTTGAGGCTGTGGATATACAGCTTGCAGCAGGAATGGATCCTGATATGATAAAGAAAAGGTGGAAGACTGTGATATTAAAAAACAGAGAAAAATACAAAGTTTGTTCCATGCTTATCCTGCCGGATGTTATATATGACAGGAATCAGGTAAAATGCATTGAAATATGGGAGGCACGTCCAAATTTTATCACATCTGAGTGCGTGAGTGGTGAGGTTGTTCTACTTGAGAATTACGAGAATGAAGATCATGAAGATATTGCGGATGTGAGTGACCGGATAGTGGTTATCCCAAAGGCCGATCCGGGATATGACTGGATATTTGCAAAGGGAATAAAAGGTTTTATAACAAAGTATGGCGGGGTTGCGTCCCATATGGCAATAAGGTGTGCCGAGTTCAATATACCGGCAGCCATCGGGTGCGGAGACTGTATATACAGCTTTGTGGAAAAACAGAAAGCAGTTACGCTTGACTGTGAGAACGGCAAGATAACGGCTTGTGAAGAAAATTATGGCAATTCTGAACACCTTGGTTTGTCAGAAATATCAGAGAGGGAGGTATAGGTGGCGATGCTTCATGCACTTATAACACAGCGGGAAGGCCATAATATGTATGGAAAATCAACTGATGTCCTGGAGGCTGCATACGTTGAGTTCTACGAGAGCCTCGGGGTAAGGCTGTTACCTGTATCAAATTTTACAAGAAATCTTGATGAGGTGGTGGATGAACAGTTTGACTTTCTGATAGTCACCGGTGGAGGAACGCTTCATCCAAGACATTACATAGAACCACACAATGCGGAGCTGCAACCTAGAAGAGATGCTGTTGAAGAAAGACTTATCATGTACTGCGTACAAAATAATATTCCGATAATAGGAGTGTGCCGTGGAATGCAGCATCTTAATGCTCTGTTTGGGGGCAAGATAAGTTATTCTGCAAGGTTTAAGATTCCAAGACCCAGGGGAACTGACCATATGGCGAGAGTGGTTGGAACTGACAGATATGTGAAAATCAATAACTTCCATAGTGACTGTGTGTACGTTGAAAATCTGTCAACCATGTTCTATCCAATAGTCGTTGATGAGGAGAATGGATCTGTTGAGGCATTTGTATCCCCAAACATGAGCATACTGGCATTTCAGTGGCATCCTGAGCGGTATTTTGAGAGCGAAGAGGGCAGGCTGTTTACCAGACATCTCATACAGGATTTCCTTGGACTCCCAAGGGATAATAAAAAACCAGAGATAGATTAGTTAAATAAATATAGTGCATTTGTTGAAATGGCAGATAAAAGATGATAAAATAAATTCATATGTACTTATGTGTTAGATAAGTTTCTACGGAGGCACAATTATGGAGAACGGAAAAGCTAAACAGCTGCTTGACAGGATACAGGCTATCGTAGGCGATGGACAAAATGTTCCATTTGCGGCTGGAAAGGTTCTGGTAAATAGAGAAGAGGTTCTTGAGATCGTTGAGGAACTCAAGACAACTATAGATTTGGAATTGAAGGCATATCACGAGATAACAGACAAGAGGAGCAAGATCATAAAGGAGGCTGAGCAGGAGGCTGACGAGATCATAGCCGAGGCAGAGGAGACCGCATCCAGGATAAGGATGAGCAAACCTAGTCCTCTGTATGTTGACAAGAAGGTCAAGAGTCTGAACAAGCAGGACAGACAGGCACTTAGGACTGCGAATGAGATATATGCCGCATCAATCATTTATACCAATGAGATGCTCATGGAGATCAATGAAACCGTTAATCAGGCATATAATATGATAAGTATGGAGAGTGACAGAGTCCTTGATTCACTCAGAAAGAAGTCTGAGATCATTGAGAACAACAAGAGAGAGCTCATGGAAGGCCTCATGGATATGAAGAAGCAGGAGAGATATGCAGATATCCTTGATATAAGCCAGCTCCTTGCAAACGAACTGTATTATGAGAAGAACAAGGCAAAGGAAGAGGAACACACCGAGAAGAAGGCAGAGCCGGAGATGGTTCAGTGGGAATTTGACTTTGATGATAAGAAAGAGCCGGAGCCTATAAGAGTGAAGGCGTCCAGAGAGCCTGTCAGGGTGCAGGACGACGATGGCCAGAAGAAGGATCAGTCTATACGTGTCATAAAAGATGATAGTACAGATGAGAAGAAAAAACGTTTTGGAGACAGAACACCAGTGAGATTGGAGGAATCTATTACAGATGCCAGTGCTGAGGGTGCAGCATCTGAAAAGAGTGGAAAACCTGATTTCAGAATCGGTGGCAGAAGTGATATATACGACGACGTGGATGATGGAGTTGTGTAATCGGTGAGCTCTTCGGAATGTTAAGGTTGAATAAGTTGATGAACGGCACATTACAGGGGGTAACGTGTCTAATACCGTATTATATGATACAAAAACAGTCCAAGATGTAAGTTGTAGGGGTGGATATATTATCATATAATGATGGTGTCGTCGACAGGAGACAACGTTAATATTATATATTACAAAACAGCGAATAGCGGAGGTAAAGAGTTATGGGTATTTTAAAGAGATTCAAAGACATCATGTCATCAAACATTAATGCACTGCTTGATAAGGCAGAGGATCCGGAGAAGATGATCGATCAGTACTTAAGAGATCTTCAGGAAGATCTCAGAAAAGTAAAGTCAGAGACAGCTACAGTTATGGCTGAGGAGCAGAGATGCAAGAGACAGCTTGACGAGTGTGACGCTGAGATCGCAAAGATGCAGAATTACGCTGAGAAGGCTCTTGTAGCAGGTAATGAAGGCGATGCGATGAAGTTCCTGGAGAAGAAGAACCAGCTTACACAGAAGCAGGTTGCGCTTCAGCAGGCATATGATGCAGCCGCTGCCAATGCTGCTAAGATGAAACAGATGCATGATAAGCTCACAAAGGATGTAAATGATCTGAATACAAGAAAAGAGACTATAAAGGCAAAGGTTCAGGTTGCAAAGACTCAGGAGAGAATGAACAAGATGATGAGCGGTATAGGCAATTCATCAGCTTCGATAGATGCATTTTCGAGAATGGAAGCAAAGGCAGATGCCATGCTTGACAAGGCTAATGCCATGAGTGAACTGAATGCAAACTCAGGTGATTCGATTGATGATCTTGCAAGTAAGTATGATGCAGCTCCGAATGCAGATGTTCAGGATGAATTGGCTGCACTCAAGGCTAAGATGGGATTATAATAATCCTGCGTAATTTAAGATGTCGGAATACAGAGAGGAGTGCAATAGATGGGATTATTTTCAAATCAGTTTGCGAATGTTGTTGAATGGGAAGAGTACAGGGATGACATTATCTTCTGGAAATGGACCAATCGTGAGATAAAGAAGGATTCAAAGCTTATAATTAAGCCGGGACAGGATGCGATATTTTTATATAATGGCGCTGTTGAGGGTATATTTACTGAATCTGGAAGTTATACGATAGATTCACAGATTATACCTTTCCTTTCAACACTCAAGGGATTTAAGTTTGGTTTTAATTCCGGACTTCGTGCAGAAGTTCTGTTTGTGAACACCAAAGAGTTTACATGTAATTGGGGAACGAGTTCACCGATTAGGCTTCAGGCTCCGGGACTTCCAGGCGGGCTCCCTGTCAGATCTAACGGTAAGTTTTCGTTCAAGATAGATGACTATAACGTTCTTATTGAGAAGGTTGCCGGTGTAAAACAGCAGTTTACTGTTGATGATATAAGAGACAGGATTAGGGGTATTCTTGATGGTCTTCTGATGAAGTGGATCACAAAGGTTGGCGGAGACGTGTTCAACCTTATGGCCAATTCTGTAGATATAGCTAAGGGTATCAAAGAAGATCTGGATATGGAACTTCTCGGAATTGGTCTTACCATCACAGATTTCAGGATCAGTGAGTTCACTTACCCTGAAAATATACAGAAGCGTGCAGATCAGGCTGCGGAATATTCAATGATTGGGGATATGAATAGATTCCAGCAGGTAGGAATGGTTGATTCTATGGCGCATGGGGGACGTGCCGGATCAGCAGGAAGCAACGCAGCTGATATGGCGAATGCAATGGTTGGTATGCAGATGGGAATGGCGATGGCGAATCAGATGGCTGGCGCTATGAATCAGATGAACCAGAGTGCTGGTGCTATGAACCAGATGAATCAGAGCGCTGGTGGAATGGGTGCTGTTCCTAAGTTCTGCCCGAACTGCGGGCAGCCGACGAACGGATCGAAGTTCTGCGGTAATTGTGGATCAAAGCTAGTGTAGATATTGTGTAATATTATTTTGCATGGCATTATAATGTTTGCAAATAAACGCTGTTATGTTATACTAAACAGATGAAACGAAACATATGTTTGGTATAGCTGACAGCGTTTTTTATGCTGATAGCATCTGGGCGGTTTATGTGTAATACATTGTGAGAATATCTACGGACTATACATTATAGATACATTATAGAGAAGTGCAACAGGAGGTTAATATGGCAGGACTTAATGATATGCAGCAGCAGGCGTGTGAGCATGTGGATGGACCGCTGCTTATACTTGCAGGTGCTGGAAGTGGAAAGACCAGAGTTATTACCCACAGGGTGGCGTATCTGATTGACCAAGAGGGGGTAAATCCTCTTAATATACTTGCTATCACATTTACGAATAAGGCTGCTCAGGAGATGAGAGAGAGGGTTAATCTGATTGTGGGAGATGGAGCTGACCGGGTGTGGGTCAGTACGTTTCATTCTCTGTGCGTGAGGATACTTAGAAGATATGCTGACCGGCTGGGCTATGGCAAGTCGTTTGACATATATGACGCAGATGATCAGAAAAGTCTGGTCAAGAGTATACTTAAGGATTTGCAGATAGATCCGAAGCGGTATCCGGAGAAGATGTTCATGAGCGAGATATCAAAGGCGAAGGAGAAGTATATGTCTTGCGATGAATTTGCGAGAAAAAATGCTACAGATTTTGCTGCAACCAAGGTTGCTGATGTATATACGGAGTATCAGAACCGCCTCAGAAAAAACAATGCCATGGATTTTGATGATCTTATCTATAAGACTGTGGAGCTGTTTGAACATAATCCTGATGTGCTGGATTCATATCAGAATAGATTCAGATACATAATGGTTGATGAGTATCAGGATACTAATCACATTCAGTTTCTGATGGTGAAGATGCTTGCACGAAAGTACAAGAATCTATGTGTTGTAGGTGATGATGATCAGTCGATATACAAATTCAGAGGTGCGAATATAACCAATATTCTGGGGTTTGAGAAGGAGTATCCGGAAGCAGAAGTTATAAAGCTTGAGCAGAATTACAGATCCTGTGGTAATATACTTGCGGCGGCAAATGCTGTCATACAGCACAATGAAGGACGTAAGGACAAGGCTTTGTGGACGGATCGGGATGCCGGTGAAAAGATATCATTTGAGCAGTGTGACACAGAGTATGTTGAAGGAGACATGGTTGCCAGCAGGATAAAATCGCTTGTGAGACAGGGTGTGCCGTATAGGGATATAGCCATATTATACAGGACAAATGCCCAGTCCCGAATACTTGGAGAGAAGATGGTGTACAATAATATTCCGTATAGGATATATGGTGGAACAAATTTCTATGCCAGAAAAGAGATCAAGGATGTTCTGGCATATTTGAAAGTTGTGAACAATTCGACGGATAATCTTTACTTCAGGAGAGTTGTCAATGTCCCTAAAAGGGGGATAGGAGAGGCCAGCCTTGGCAAGCTGGAATCATATGCGAATGCTTACGGCATATCCATGCTGGAGGCAGCAGAACGGGCAAAAGAGATTCCGGGGATGGCGGCAAGGACCGCAGTGAAGATAATCCAGTTTGCGGAACTTATCGCATCGTTTAAGTCTATGATAGAAGAACAGGAAAGTCTGGATACTATATATGACAGAATCTTAGATGAGACCGGGTATGAAAGTGAACTGATAGCTGAACACACGGAAGAGGCCATGACAAGACTTGAGAATATAGATGAACTCCGCAATAAGATTGTGGAGTTTGCTGAGGATAGAGAAGATACCGGGTTGAGTGAGTTCCTGGAAGAGATAGCTCTGGTGTCGGATCTTGATTCGCTGTCGGAGAATGATGATCAGGTGAAACTCATGACACTTCATAGTGCAAAAGGACTAGAATTCCCGTATGTGTTTATATGTGGTATGGAGGAACGGGTATTTCCGAGCGGTATGGCATTGAATTCTGATGATCCTGATGCAATTGAGGAGGAGAGAAGACTATGTTATGTGGGTATCACAAGAGCGATGAAAAAATTGTATCTGAGTGCAGCTAAGGAGCGTATGATGCACGGCAACAGAGTTTACAGTGACGTTTCGAGGTTTATCAGAGAGATACCGCCACTTCTGTTCGAACATGAAGCAGATATGATTAATATGGCCAGAAGAAGACAACAGGAATCGGTAGACAGGTATAACCGCGGATTGGATGGCGGCTCCGGCTGCTTGGATGCAAGCTATTCGGGAACTTCCTCAAGTGGTATCAGAAATTATGGAAGGTCGAATCCCTATAATGCGTATAAGACAAAACAGCCGGTTTCACAGCCTGCTTTTGGTAAGGCTTTTGTTGTGGCAGGATCAGTAAAGCCTGATTATTCTGTCGGTGACAGAGTGAGACATATAAAGTTTGGTTCTGGAACTGTAGAACAGCTTGAGAAGGGGGATAAGGATTATGAAGTAACTGTCAATTTTGACAGATGTGGTATACGAAAGATGTATGCTTCGTTTGCAAAACTTAAGAAAGAGTAAATTGCAAATTATGTATAGAAATAATTGAATCTGTATGATATAATTTTTCATATGTTTAGAGAATGCTTGTATGAATTCTCAGACAAATCAACATAATATAATGAAACCCATCACAGGGTTAAGAAAGGGTGGATTGTAATGATGAAGAGTAATGATGTTATTTTAGTTAAGGGCGATGCAACAGAAGAGAAGGCAAAGAGCACATTGTTTGTGATACTGGTTATCATTGGTGCTGTTGCTGCTATAGCTGGAATTGCGTATGCAGTATATTCATATCTCACACCAGATTTCCTTGACGACTTCGATGATGATTTTGATGACGATTTTGACGATGATTTCTTCGATGACGAGGAAGACGCAGAAGAGGCACCAGCAGCAGATGACGCTGAGTAATCAATAATTGGTTATACAATTTGTCAGGATAAATAAAACGCTCTATCTCGATGGGATGTTCCATATGAGATAGAGCGTTTTATTTGTTTTGTATATGCATGTGTGCATAAAAAATGCGGATAACAGGAATCGAACCTGCACCCCGAAGGACTAGATCCTAAGTCTAGCGCGTCTGCCAGTTCCGCCATATCCGCAAAAAAATAACCTCCCATAAGGAAGGAAATATCAAGAAAAAAGTGAGCCATCGGGGACTCGAACCCCGGACAACTTGATTAAAAGTCAAGTGCTCTACCACCTGAGCTAATGGCCCATATTAAATTATCAAACGACCTTTACGGTCATACCCGGTCGCCAAGCTGGGCTAGGTGGATTCGAACCACCGAGTGCAGCAGTCAAAGTGCTGTGCCTTACCGCTTGGCGATAGCCCAAGGTAAATTGAGGGTGGATAAAGGGATTCGAACCCTTGGCCTCCAGAGCCACAATCTGGCGCGCTAACCAGCTGCGCTATACCCACCATAATTATTGTAGTGGCAAATAATTGCAATATTAAATGTGCCCGAAGGGATTCGAACCCCCGACCCACGGCTTAGAAGGCCGTTGCTC
>ENA-ORMS01000135-ORMS01000135.1-human-gut-metagenome-genome-assembly--contig:-NODE-135-length-81740-cov-31.461566_pt1 | contig 81740 bp, 77 predicted proteins | sample MGYA00242104_ERZ508997 | MGnify/ENA primary metagenome ERZ508997 (study PRJEB26280, sample SAMEA2338704) | human gut metagenome | biome: human gut; feature: human-associated habitat; material: faeces...
TCAAGGAAAATCAGTATTTTCAAGGAGTTTTTAAGGCATGATAAAAATATTATTTATTTGCCACGGCAACATCTGCCGCAGCACCATGGCCCAGAGCATCTTCACTTATCTGGTGAAGCAGGCAGGGCTTGAGAATGATTTTGAGATTGAGTCAGCGGCGACAAGCCGTGAGGAGATTGGGAATCCGCCACATTACGGCACAGCAGCAAGGCTGAGAGAGGCGGGAATTCCGCTGGTGTCACACAGGGCTGTCCGGATGACAGAGGAAGATTACGATTATTACGATTATCTGATAGGAATGGACAGTGCTAATATAAAAAATATGCAGCGTATTGCGGGTGGTGACCCGGATGGTAAGCTTCATAAGCTGATGGAATATGCAGGCGAAGGGGCAGCAAGGGATGTCGCAGATCCGTGGTATACGGGAGATTTTGAGGCAACCTACAGGGATGTTACGGCCGGGTGCAAAGGCCTGTTAGAATGTCTGAAAAAAGATAATAAAATTTGATATTTTCTTAACAAAATAACTTTGTTAAGAAAATAACTTAATTAATTTAAGGAAAATGATAGAAATTCTGTAATAACACTTGATAATTTCTCAAAAAGCAAGTACTATTTACATAGACGTGTTATTAGATTTTGAGGAGGAGACAGGTTATGGCAGATCACGTAATTAACGAAGCAAAAAGGTGTCTTAACTGCAAGAAGCCAATGTGCAGAACCGGATGTCCGATTAATACACCTATTCCACAGATGATACATGAATTCCTGAACGGGGGAATCACAGAAGCAGGTAAGATGGTATTTGAGAACAATCCGCTCTCTATAATATGCTCGCTTGTCTGCGACCACGAAGCACAGTGCGAAGGACATTGCATAAGAGGAATTAAGGAAAGCCCTGTACATATAAGCAGCATAGAGAATTATATTTCAAGCAACTACTTTGACAAGATGGATATTGTAAGAGATCCGCTTAAGAACAAGAAGGCAGCAGTAATCGGTTCCGGTCCTGCTGGAATTACAATAGCAACAATACTTGCCAAGAGGGGATATGATGTGACGGTATTTGAATCACGTGAGAATATCGGTGGTGTATTAAGATACGGTATACCGGAGTTCAGACTCCCTAAGTCAATCCTTGACAATTATCGCAAGAAGCTTTATAAGCTCGGCGTAAGATTCCGTCCGAACACAACAATCGGTGGTGCAATAAGTGTTGATGATCTGTTCAGGGATGGTTATCTTGCGGTATTCATCGGAACGGGAGTGTGGAGGCCTAACTCACTGAATATTAAGGGTGAGAGCCTTGGTAATGTGCATTTTGCAATTGATTACCTTGTTAACCCGGATTCATATGATCTTGGCGAGAAGGTAGCAATAATCGGAGCAGGCAACTCCGCAATGGACGTTGCACGTACAGCACTCCGTAAGGGGGCAAGAGAGGTTACTGTATATACGCACAGCGAGAAGGTTCGTGCAAGCGTAAGAGAAGTTGAATATGCACAGATTGACGGTGTTAATTTTGAGTATTGCAAGTCACCTGTAGAGCTTACTGACAAGGGACCTATATTTGCAGACATCATTATTAATGAAGATGGCGAGAAGATGGTACAGGCGGGAACAGAGAAGCTTTATCCGGCTGATACAACATTTATCGCGGTAAGTCAGGGACCTAAGGATAAGATTGTGTCTACAACGCAGGGAATTGATGTTAACCAGAGAGGTCTTATCACAGTTGATGAGAATGGTAAGACTACGAGAAATGGTATCTTTGCAGCAGGCGATGTTGTTAACGGAGCTAAGACGGTTGTTGAGGCTGTTAAGTTCTCTAAGGCAGTTGCTGATGCGATGGATGAGTATATGCAGACACTGTAATTGAAGGATATTTTATTTAATTGAACAGACTGAGTTGAATAAGCTGAGCCCCGGCCTGGCAGGTATTAATAATTCCTATGAATAATATCTGTCATTCCGGGGCTTTTAATTAGTTTTGTCAGCTATATACCGGTTTTGCAAATGTATTTCATGACCATGCATGCAGTCCGTCTGCCTACAGATTCCTGTATTCCTGTGGTGTCACTCCATATACACGCTGAAACGCCCTGTAGAATGTACGGCTTGAATTAAAGCCGCTTGCATAGCCGATATCAGTCACGGTCATATGTGTATTCTTGAGCAGATGCGCGGCATGTTCTGAACGGCATCGGCCGAGATACGCAGGGAATGATTCGTGTATCTTATCAGAAAAAATATGTGAAATGTAGAATTTGTTAAGACCGAGGTCATGCGCGATTGTGTCAAGCGACATGTCTTCCTTAAAATTATCTGCGATGTACTCGATTAACGTATGGCAGATATCTACAGAATCGCCGGTCTCCACGGAACTCTGCATCGTAAGCAGCGGCATGATGCATCCGAGGATTATATGCATGTAGCCCTGGGCAATCCGGAAGTCACGTCCGTTGGCGCAGCAGTCGAGAATGTGGTCAATTGCATAGGTACATTCATGTGGAATTGTATCCTTTGTAAGAACAGGTACTTCAGGCCTTCGGCGTGAAAGTTCATTTATATAGCCACCGGCAAATTCAGGATTGAATATCATAAGTATTGCCTCGGATTCACCAAGACTTTCAGTGCTGTGTGGCCGGTTTGGAAATGCAATAGACAGATCTCCGGCATTAAGCACATAGGAATTATCATCAATAGTGACGCGAAGCTGCCCGCTTTTTACGTAGATCATCTCGACCTGCCGGTGAAGATGAAGCGGATATGTGTTATTTAGTGTGGTTGTTACGCTATATTCTTCTTCACGATTCTGATAAAATGCACTCATATATAGTCCTCCGGTCTGTGAGATAATGATACTGACATCATTATAATACACAAAATGCATATTAACAATATATGACATAATGAACATTCACGTTGGCATGCAAAAAATATGTCCGTGTTTTATATTAAAATTAATTTAAATGATTCATGAAGGCACTATTTTGAAATCACAGATATAAGGAGAGCAGCATTATGAGTATTGTAAATCAGAATTTTACCATAAGATATAATTTTGACAGTATGAAGCCACAGAGTATGTGGAATGCCGATCTTGGTGACAGATATTCTAATCCGGTGCTGTATGCGGATTACTCAGATCCTGATGCCATAAGAGTTGGTGGAGATTATTTCATGATTGCGTCGAGCTTCTGCAATTCACCGGCACTGCCAATCCTTCATTCAAGGGATATGGTGAACTGGAAGGTTATTAATTATGTGCTTAAGCATGTTCCTGAAGACAGGTATGATGAACCTGTCCATGGCTGTGGAGTATGGGCACCTGCAATAAGATATCATGAAGGAATCTATTATGCGTGTTTTCCGATGCCGGATGAAGGCATATATATGAGCACAACAACTGACCCATGGGGTGAATGGTCGGAGCCTGTCAATATAAGACCGGGAGCAGGCTGGATTGACCCATGTCCGTTCTGGGATGAGGATGGAAAGGCATACCTTGTTGCAGGAGTTGCAAAGAGCCGTATCGGATATAAAAGCGTGCTGCATATGGTTGAGATGCAGCCGGACGGAATGGGGCTCATTGGGGAAGAGGTAAAAGTCTTTGATGGCAATCTCAATGACCAGATTACGATAGAAGGCCCGAAGCTTTATAAGCGCAATGACTGGTATTATATATTTGCACCGGCTGGCGGTGTAAAGACCGGCTGGCAGACGGTGCTGCGTTCACGCAATATATTCGGACCGTATGAGTACAAAGTAGTTATGCGTCAGGGTGATACTCCTGTTAATGGCCCTCATCAGGGAGCGTGGGTTGACACTGTAACAGGTGAGGACTGGTTTATTCATTTTCAGGATGTATATGCAGCAGGAAGAATTACGCATCTTCAGCCTATGCACTGGGAGAATGACTGGCCGGTTATCGGAATAGCCAAGAATGGCAATGATTACGGAGAACCGGTACTTGAGTACAGAAAGCCTGATGTAGGTGATGTTGAGACTGCTGTATGTGAGCCGGATTCATCCGACAGCTTCTGCGGTAAGAATCTCGGACTACAGTGGCAGTGGAATGCCAATTATGACAAGAAATGGTATTCGTGTACAGAACGTGGTCTCATACTTAATGCAATGTTCAAAGAGGCTGACAGACCTCTCGGAGATGTTCGCAACCTGCTGCTGCAGAAGTGGCCGGCACCGGAATTTACGTGCATAACGAAGATTGATGTTACAGGAATGAAGGAAGGTGACACGGTCGGAATTATTTCAATGGGAATGCTCTATGAAGGGCTTGCATTGACAAAGAATGCTGCCGGATTTGGTGTTAGTGTAACAGAAGGTACGCAGCATTTTGATAAGGAGAAGGCAATAACTGACGAGCAGACCAAGACGGTTGCACAGCTTGCTGCAGCTGAATGTGCAGATGGTGTATGGTTTATGTATAAGGTCGTAAGGACAGGATACAGGGATATCAGCGAAGAAGAGAAACATACTCCGGTGGAGATGCTGGGTCTTTATTACAGCGTTAACGGCACTGATTTTGTCAAATGCATATCTGCTGAATCTAAAGCAGGCCGCTGGGTTGGCGTCAAGAATGGCATATACTGCATAAGCGATAACGATGACGGCGGCTGTGTTACTGCAAAATATGTCAAATATATAAAAAACGATAACATTTAATTTGCTTGCAAATGAGCTGTGAATATGCTAACATAAGCATATTAATGGTAAAAGCCGTGAAGGCTCTTGAGCAGAAGTGGATTATCCCTTTGATGCGGGTGATACCGATTAGTATATCCGTCCCGGCATATATCATTTTACTGATATGTGCCGGGACTTTTTAATTTGATGGAGGTAGAGATGGCAAATATTATTTCTGACGAAACAATTGATTATGTTGGAATTCTTGCTAAACTGGAACTTTCGCCTGAAGAGAAGGAAGAGGCGAAGAAGGATATGGGAAGGATGCTCGATTATGTAGATATGCTTAACGAACTTGATACATCAGGTGTGGAGCCTATGTCACATGTGTTCCCTGTTAATAATGTATTCCGTGAGGATGTTGTTACTAATGGTGACGACCGTGATAATATTACAGCCAATGCACCGCAGAAGAAGGATGGCGCATTTATGGTACCTAAGACATTTGTCTAAGACAATTGTCTAAGACATTCGCCTAAGATAATTGTCTGATTATTTTAAATATATGATTTGGAGGATATAGACGTGGATTTGATGAGTCTGACAGCAGTAGAGCTTGGCAGAAAGATAAAAGCCAAAGAAGTTACCGTCAGGGAAGCAGTCCTTGCGGCATATGACAAGATTGATGAGAAGGAAGCTGAACTTAACTGCTACGTTACAACAACGAAGGAAGCAGCACTTGCTAAGGCGGATGAAGTTCAGGCTAAGATTGATGCGGGTGAACTTACAGGACCTCTTGCAGGTGTGCCTGTTGCAATTAAGGACAACATGTGTACCAAGGGAGTGCTTACGACATGCAGTTCCAGAATACTTGAGAATTTTGTGCCTACATTTACGGCAGAAGCAGTAATTAACCTTGAGAAGGCAGGTGCTGTAATTCTCGGTAAGACTAATATGGATGAGTTTGCGATGGGAAGTACAACGGAGACATCGCATTACGGAGCAACTAAGAATCCATGGAATACAAAGCATGTTCCGGGCGGTTCATCAGGCGGTTCAGCTGCAGCAGTTGCAGCTGATGAGTGCAGCTTCGCACTTGGTTCGGATACAGGTGGTTCTATAAGACAGCCGAGCTCATACTGCGGCGTTACGGGTATGAAGCCTACTTACGGAACAGTATCAAGATACGGACTTATTGCCTATGGTTCTTCTCTTGACCAGATAGGACCTATAGCTAAGGATGTTACGGACTGTGCAGCAATACTTGAAACGATTGCATCATATGATCCTAAGGATTCAACATCAATCAGGAGAGATGATTATGACTTTACATCAGCACTGGTTGATGATGTTAAGGGGATGAAGATAGGAATACCGAAGGATTATCTTATCGAAGGGCTTAATCCTGAGGTTAAGGCAGCGATTATGAATGCTGCACATAAGCTTGAAGAAAAGGGTGCTGTTGTTGAAGAATTTGACTTAAGTCTCGTAGAATATGCGATTCCTGCATACTATGTAATTGCATGTGCTGAGGCAAGTTCTAATCTCGCAAGATTTGACGGTGTTAAGTACGGATACCGTACACCTGAATATAATGAGCTTCACGAGATGTACAAGAAGACACGTTCAGAGGGATTCGGACCTGAGGTTAAGAGAAGAATCATGCTCGGTTCATTTGTATTAAGCTCAGGATATTATGATGCTTATTATCTTAAGGCACTCCGTACAAAGGCGCTTATAAAGCAGGCATTTGATAAGGCGTTTTCTAAGTATGATGTAATTCTCGGACCTGTTGCACCTACAACTGCTCCTGAGATAGGTTCATCACTTGCAGATCCTATCAAGATGTACCTTGGAGATATTTATACAATCTCTGTTAACCTTGCGGGTCTTCCGGGTATCAGTGTTCCGGGGGGATTTGATTCAAAGGGTCTTCCTATCGGTGTGCAGATGATTGGCAACTGTTTTGAAGAGAAGAAGATTATCAGGACTGCATATGCATTTGAACAGTCTCTGAAGGCAGAGAGAATATAGGAAAGGGGCCAATACAATGAGAGAATACGAAACAGTCATTGGACTTGAGGTCCACGTTGAACTTGCAACTAAGACAAAGATTTTCTGCGGATGCTCAACTGCTTTCGGTGGAGCACCTAATACACATACATGTCCGGTATGTACAGGCATGCCGGGTTCACTTCCTGTACTGAATAAGCAGGTGGTTGAATATGCTATGGCTGTAGGGCTTGCTACGAACTGCGCAATAACACAGAACTGCAAGTTCGACCGTAAGAACTATTTTTATCCGGATAACCCACAGAATTATCAGATATCACAGCTCTATTACCCAATATGCCGCAACGGACATGTAGATATTGAAGTTGACGGAGTTAAGAAGAGTATCGGAATCCATGAGATTCATATGGAAGAGGATGCGGGTAAGCTTATACATGATGAGTGGGAAGACTGCTCACTTGTAGACTTCAACAGAAGCGGTGTTCCGCTTATTGAGATAGTATCAGAACCTGATATGCGTTCGGCAGAGGAAGTTATTGCATATCTTGAAAAGCTCAGAATGACAATACAGTATCTTGGTGCATCAGACTGTAAGATGCAGGAAGGCTCTATGAGAGCCGATGTCAACATTTCCGTAAGGGAAGTGGGAGCAGCCGAATTTGGTACGCGTACTGAGATGAAGAATCTTAACTCATTCAAATCAATCGCAAGGGCAATTGAGGGTGAGCGCAACAGACAGATAGAGCTTATTGAGGATGGCAAGAAGGTAGTTCAGGAGACACGCCGCTGGGATGATGCCAAGGAGTCTTCATATGCTATGCGATCTAAGGAGGATGCACAGGACTACAGGTATTTCCCTGAGCCTGACCTTGTACCTATAGTTATAAGTGATGAGTGGATTGCAAGGGTTAAGTCTCAGCAGCCGGAATTCAGAGAAGAGAAGAAGGCAAGATATCAGGAGGAGTTTGGTCTGCCTGAGTATGATGCGGATATTATCACGGGAACAAAGCATCTTGCAGATATATTTGAAGAGGCAACCAAGATCTGTGGCAAGCCTAAGAAGGTATCTAACTGGATTATGGGTGAGACAATGAGACTTCTCAAGGAGAAGGAGATGGATCCTGAGGATATTACATTCGCACCTGAGAACCTTGCTAAGATAGTTAATCTTGCCGATGCGGGAACAATCAATAATACGGCTGCCAAGGAAGTGTTTGAAGCTGTATTTAACGACAATGTCGACCCTGATGTTTATGTTGAAGAACATAAGATGAAGCAGGTTAATGATGAGGGCGCATTGAGAGAGGCTATTGAGAAGGTTATAGCTGAGAATCCACAGTCTGTTGATGATTACCATAATGGTAAGGAAAAAGCAATTGGATTTCTTGTTGGACAGACTATGAAGGCTATGAAGGGTAAAGCTAATCCTGCAATGGTTAACCAGATATTAAAGGAATTGCTCTAATATATGAAAAATGATTTACTGACTATTGGAAGTTTTACTGTGCATGGATATGGCCTGATGATAGCAATTGGCGTTATTGCTGCTTATATGATGGCGGAATATCGTGCCAAAAAGAAGAATATGGATCCGGATAATGTCCTTTCACTTGTTATATGGGCACTTGTATCAGGATATATCGGTTCTAAGCTTTTGTTTATAATTACTATCCTTCCGGATGTTTTTAAGGATCCTTCAATCCTTAAGAATATCTGGCAAGGCTGGGTTGTATATGGTGGAATTATTGGCGGCGTAATCGGAATCATGATTATGTGCAGAGTTAAGAAGCTGGATTTTTGGCAGTATATAGATCTGACAGCTCCGTCAATGGCACTTGCACAGGGATTCGGACGTATCGGATGTCTGCTGGCGGGCTGTTGTTACGGAAGACCTGCAACGTCAGCGTTTGCAATTACATTTCATAATTCGGCATTTGCACCTAATAATATTGCACTTGTACCTACACAGATAATATCCAGCGGACTTGATTTTGCTAATGCATTCGTGCTCCTCTGGCTTGATCGTAAGAAAAAATGTGATGGACAGATTATGGCATTATATCTGATGTTCTACAGTACTGGCAGATTTGTGCTTGAGTATTTCAGGGGTGACCTTGAACGCGGAAGCGTTGGAGTGCTGTCAACGTCCCAGTTTATATCGGTATTTACATTTATACTTGGTGTGGTCATATTCGTGGCGAGAACACGTTTATGTGATAAGAATAAGTGATGGAAGGAGGTGAAGGCGGGTGTTTGGATTTGGTAAATCATCTAAGCCAAGGGCAGCAGTATTTGTAGACTATGAGCACTGGTTCTATGGATATCATAATAATTTCCATATGAGACCTAACTTTGAGGAGTGGATTCAGGAGCTTAAGAATGAATATGACATTGATGAACTTCATGTGTTTGGAGATTTTTCAGAGCGTCAGATAGGAGCGGAGCTTCCTGAACTTCAGAGGATTACGAATAATAACGTGACTCATACTGCAAGTGATAAGCTTGGTGTGGACAAAGATTTTACGGATGTAATAATACTTGACCATATTTACAGAAGTGCAGCAAAGAAGAAGAGTGCAGATGTATATGTGCTGTTTACAGGGGATGCACATTTTACATGCGTTGTGGATTATTTAAAAGAACTTAATAAAAAAGTAGTTATTTACGGAGTTAAATTCGGCTTCAGCAATGCACTGAAGTCAGCAGCAACAAGTTATGTAGAGATGCCAAGACAGATTCAGGTTAAGAATCATTATAATGACCTGATTCTTGCAAGTCTCGATAAGCTTCGCAGAAAGCCTGGCAAGACACCGTCATACTGGAGAACCATAGACAGCGTTGCCAAGTATAACAGAGTTCCGGAAGACAGGGTCAAGAAGGCGCTTGATGGTCTTATAAGCCAGAAGTACGTCAGCCAGACTACAAAAACAGATGCTAGGGGAGAGAAAATTTCACTCCTTACGGTTGACTGGGATAAGCTCAGCCAGGATGGAATATGGCAATAATTATATTGTCTGTGGGTTACTTATATGAGGATAGAAAAAAGAAGAACAAAAAGAATTGATGTTGATGTTACAATTTCGTTAAGGCAGCTGGGGGATAGTTTTGTATCAGGATATTCATCAGATACGGTGGATGTGCATGTTATTGACATCTCAAAAGGTGGAATGGCATTCGAGTCTGATTACGATTTTAAAATTAGTTCTTACTATGATACTATAATCACACTTGCCAATAAGGAATCATTTGAGGCGGTGATAGAAGTGCTCCGCAAAGATGTTCACGGAGCGAATAATGTATATGGCTGCAGATTTATCGGAATTAATGCTGATGACCAATTTAAGATTGATGTATATCAGCTGCTTCATGACAATGGAGAAGCACAGTAGCAGCGTGTCTGTGAGTGGAAGGAAACGCAGAGGTCTGCATTTATAAAATACTGCCATACAGGATACATAGCAGATGTCCTGTATGGCAGTATTTTATTGTTTTGTTATATATTTTTCTTCAAAGCTCTCAGATGGCATCGGTCTGTCATAATAATAACCCTGTATCTTATCACATCCAAGTTCCATTATACGCTGCCTTTCACATTCGGTCTCAATGCCTTCACATATAATGTCGAAACCTATACTCCTGAGTATATTGATGATTCCTGAGAGAAGAATTACTCCTTTGTCATTATCAAGGCACTGCCTTGCAAAACTGCAGTCAAGCTTGATTGTGTCGGCAGGCAGAGCGGCAATAAGACTGAGTGAGGAATATCCGGAGCCAAAGTCATCAACATCAATGGTAAATCCATGCCTGCGTAGTTCTCTTGCTGTATCATCTATAAAGTCAACGGATTCAATAAAAGTTGTCTCTGTTATCTCAAGCTCTATCAGGCGTGATGGAATATCATACTTCTTCTGGAGGGCAAGTATCTTATCAATAAGCCCGGGCTTTAGAAACTGTATTCTTGATATATTGATCGAGACGGGTTTTACATTGCCGTCATTGTCAATCCATCTGCGTATGTCAGCAAATGTCTTCTCCATGATTATATCATCAAAATCACCAATGATGCCTGTGCGCTCAAGAACAGGAATGAACTCACCGGGAGATATAATGTTGCCTTCCTTGTCGGCTATGCGTCCTAAAGCTTCTGCACCGATAAATTCGCCGGTAGAGGCTGAACACTTAGGCTGGTAATATACATACACACTGTCACGTTCACGTGCACTCTGGAATTCATGTGTAAGCCTCATTACATTGGATGAATCCTTATACGCGTTGGAATCAAATGTGCCGCATGTCACACTCAGGTTACCTTTGAAGCACTTCTTGGCAAAGTGAGCCTTATCACATGCTGAACGTATTCCTTCTGAATTGTCCTCGATGATATAAAGCCCTGTATACACATGAAAATATATATTAGGATAACGCTTCTGGATATATTCAGTAAACTCTGCATTCATGTTTGTTATGATTGCTACTTCTTCATCCTGCGATACATCACCTATAGCAATCAGAGCCCTGAACTGGTCGGCATAAGGGCGGCTTGCAAGTATGCATCGGGGATTGCCGCTGAAGAACTTCTCAGCCATCTCCTGGATAGTGCGGTTGCCTTCAGCCATTCCGTAAAGGTCATTAATGTATTTGAAATTGCTTAAATCAGTTGCTGTGACAGCATATCTGCAGTCCGGGTTATTCTTTAATATTTTATCAGCCTCGCGCAGGAAAAGGTGCAATGGCAATAGGTTGGTAAGATAATCCCTCTCCATATGAAACCTCCTGGTGACACATTAACAGATGTGTCCTGTGATTTTGTATACACGGATTGTACTAAAATCAGTACAATTATCATGCTGTAATGATAGCACATTTTGCTTTGAATAACAACAGCTATGTGCTACAATTAGTTAGATAATTATCAGACTTCTCCAAAGCAGAAGAATTAACGAAAAGAGGTTTTTTGATGAAAAAGTTATTTGCACTTCTGTGGTTTTCGATAGTTATGCTTACAGCGGTTTGTGGATTGATTTTTTATACAGACAGCCGGAAGTCACAGCAAAGCAGTCAGAATAATGCGCAGGCTGCAATATATACCATGGCAGGCACCAAGCCAACACTTCCGCTTGCTCCTTCAGCACAGGTTAGAACGAAGCCTGTATCAGACAGGGGAGCTCTTGGAACAGATTATAAAGCTATGCAGGGAAGCGGCAAGTCTGTATCTGATCAGGATTCATCACGTACACCTGATGCAGCGACGGCAACGGAAGCGGAATCAGTTAAGAAGTACACATTTACTGAAGAAATGTATCCGTATCGGGCGATGTTATCCAAAGAGCAGCAGGAGGTATACGATGATGTATATGCTGCAGCCGTAGACCGCAGGAGTGATTGTGCTGTTGGCGCAATGATAAGCCAGGATGCGCTGAATGATGTGATGACGGCCGTATATAACGACCACCCGGAGCTGTTTTATCTTGATACACAGTATTCGTATGAGTATTCCGGTTCAGGAAGAGTGTTGAAAGTTACACTTAAGTATAATGCCACAGCGGCGGATTATGAGAATTCACTTAAGAAGTTCAATGATGCGGCAGACGCGATAATTAAGGGGGCATCCGCACTTACTACAGCAGAGGATAAGGAAAAATATGTATACAATGCCATAATGGACAGCGTTAAATATAATGCGTCGGCACCGGTTAACCAGAGTGCATACAGTGCACTTGTTAATAAGGAGTCTGTGTGCGCCGGATATTCGCGGGCATTCCAGTACATTATGCAGAAGCTTGACATACCATGCTATCTGTGTACAGGATATTCCAAAGGAGGAGCACATGCGTGGAATATAGTAAAACTGGGTGATGCATATTATAATGCTGACATATCGTGGGATGATTCGCTTGGAGAGAGCGGAGGATATACTTACAGATATTATAATGTTTCTGATGAAAAGTTCTCTGTTGACCATACAAGAAAAGGTCTTTCGGTAAAACTGCCGAAGGCAGCAGGTGAATAACCTGTGCGCCTCCGGCAGTTTTGCTTTTGAATCTTAATGAATCCTGGCTGTATGTAATAAATGCGGTAAGCTTAAGAAAGCTGGGAAGTGCAGTTAGGGCATCTTACGGCCTTGACTGATATCTTGCTGCAGCAGTAAGGGCATTCCTTGGTGTCTGGTGCTGCCGGAGCATCTTTGTGGCCGAGGCTGCTTAGCTTGTTAAGAACCTTAACAAGCATGAATATTATGAAAGCCATAATGATAAAGTTAATAACTGATGTTATGAAAGCACCATATCTGATGTCAACACCACGGATTGTGAGCACCATGCTGCTGAAGTCAGTCTTGCCGAACAATCCGATGAATGGCGAGATTACATCGTTGGTAAGAGATGTAACAATAGCCTGAAAAGCTGCACCGATGATAACACCGACTGCCATGTCCATTACATTGCCGCGCAATGCAAATGCCTTGAACTCGTTTAAAAATTTTTTCATATGTCCCTCCATAAATAAAAATGAGATATTATGCTGTATAATATAATGATACAGTCAGCAAATTCTATTGTCAATACTACTTGAAATGTGGTAATATTATCTGTGGTGTTGATTAGATATTGAGTATTGTAATCGGATGTAATCCGATATTTATAAGAGGATAAAAGATGCGATTAACGATTGATACACATATGCATACAATTGCAAGCGGACATGCTTATAATACGATTGATGAGATGACACGTTCTGCTGCTGACAAGGGATTTACACATATTGCGATAACGGAGCATACGCCAAAGATGCCCGGCTCATGCGCTGAGATGTATTTTCATAATCTTCAGTCACTCCGCCATGAGAAGATGGGAGTGTACAGACTGTTCGGAGCGGAACTTAATATAATGGATTTTAAGGGCAGCGTGGATCTGCCTGAACGTGTGTATAAAGAGCTTGATATTACAATAGCAAGTTTCCATACGCCGTGCATTAAGTCGGGAACAAGGGAACAGAATACAGCGGCTCTGATATCAGTTATAAAGAATCCGTGGATTAATATAGTAGGTCATCCGGATGACGGAAGGTATCCGGTTGATATGGAAGCGGTTGTTAAGGCTGCAAAGGAGAACAATACACTGCTTGAGCTTAATAATGCATCACTTAAGCCTGCCGGGCCAAGACCGGGAACCTGGGAGAATGACCGGAAGATGCTTGAACTGTGTAAGAGGTATAAGGCGCACATAACTATATCAAGTGATGCGCACATTGAGGAGGATATTGGTAATTTCCAGTATGCACTTCAGCTGATTGAAGAGATGGATTTCCCGGAGAGCCTTATAGCCGGAACGGATTATGATAAGCTTGTGGGATTCCTTAATATAGGGAAGAGTGGGAACAATGAATAAAAAGCTTGATACTGACGAAGTTAAGAACCTGTACAAAGCTGTTGTATCTTTGAAAAGTGAAGAAGAATGCATGGCATTTTTTGAGGATTTGTGTACTATTAATGAGATATTATCACTGTCGCAGAGATTTGAAGTTGCCGGACTTCTAAGAGAGCATTGGACATATCTTGACATTGCCCAGAAGACAGGAGCATCAACAGCGACAATAAGCCGTGTGAACAGAGCTCTCAACTATGGAACGGACGGCTATGACACTGTGCTTAACAGACTTAAGGCAGAAGAACGGGAATAACAGAATATAGAATATATATTAAGCAGACAAAAGGCTGCCGGAATGATTATAATCGTACGATTACAGTCATATCCGGCGGCCTTTTGCTCATTTTGCCATGTGTTTTATTATTGGTTACAGGCGAATCTGCTACATGAACAGATTACTTATTCTTGTCAGTATCCATCTCATCGATGATATTCTCAATGATATTTTTCTTCATGTAAATGTCGAATATAAGCATTGATATAAATGCAAACTTCTGCAGATATTCACGCTCATGTTCATCCTCTATGTTCTCAAATGAGGCAGAAGCCTTCCTATGCTGGAAGAAAATATCTTTAGATACATTGGAAACCTGGTCCTTTTCAAGCTGATATACCTCCTTATATATCTTCTCAAGTGAAATAACATCATTATCTCCAAAGAAATCTTCTGTCATCGGAGTAAGCAGCTTCTGTATGTCTCCGATGGAAAGCATCTGCTTAAAGTAATAGATGAATGCCATGATATAGAGATGGTCGGAAGAATACTTCTTCTTGACCGGTGGGGGAAGAAGCTTATTCTTCGTGTAATTGTTGATCATTGTCTTGGTGAGAGTCTTATCGTCTTCGTAGCGCTTGATATCGCTCAGGTGCTCGTCCATAAATGTTGTTACCTGATCCATATAGAGATCTATGTTCGGAACTTCACCGGGTTTGATGTATGATAGCTGTGTAAGCTTGCGAAGAAGCGCACCTACAAAAGCCTTGCTGTCGAAAGATATGTTTTTGGAACCTGCAGGCGTACGTCCGGCAGATGTATTGGTTGTCTGGCTATCCTTGTTATTATGCTTTTCAGCAGCCATTGTAATACCTCTTTTCTATTCTGCTGTGATATGGTTTTAATATCTACATTATATAGTTTTGGTGAGCAAAACACAAGATAAATTTGCGTGACAATCTGTGATGGATGTAATATAATAAACATGTGTGGTAAGCCTCTGCGTTTGGCAGAGTTACAGACATGCCATAATAATATAAGATAATTGAAAGGATGGGGTTATTAACATGGGAATATTAACAAGATTTAAGGACATTATGGAAGCTAATATCAATGCACTTCTTGACAAGGCAGAGGATCCGGAGAAGATGGTAGACCAGTATCTTCGTAATCTGGAGAGTGACCTTGGCAAGGTTAAGGCTGAGACAGCAGCAGTTATGGCAGATGAAGCTAAGGCTAAGAGAGAGCTCGATAGCTGTAAGCAGGAGGTTGATAAGTATCAGGCATATGCAGAGAAGGCGCTTAAGGCAGGCAATGAGAGCGATGCCAGAGCATTTCTTGAGAAGAAGCAGTCAGTTGCCAGAAAGCTTGAGACTCTTCAGCAGAACTATGACCTTGCGACAGCTAATGCAACAAAGATGAGAGAGATGCATGATAAGCTTGTTAAGGATATCAACTCACTTAAGGAGAGAAGAGACGAGATTAAGGCTAAGGCAAATCAGGCTAAGGCCATGCAGGAGCATAATAAGATACGCAATAATGTGTCAGATACATCAAGTGCAATGGCAGGATTAGACCGTATGGATGAGAAGGTCAACAGAATGCTTGATGAAGCCAATGCAATGTCAGAACTTAACCAGTCACAGGCTGACAGTGATATTGATAATCTTGCAGCTAAGTATGATTCAGAAGAGGCAGCTGCGGAGACATCCAATGCTGTGGATGATGAACTTGCGGCACTTAAGGCCCAGATGGGACTTTAATAGGAATCATCAGGAGGAAGCGGTAATATGGGATTGTTTGGCAACCAGCTGGCCAATGTGGTCGAATGGGAAGAATACAGGGATGATGTAATCTTCTGGAAATGGACTAACAGGGAGATTAAGAAGGGAAGCAGGCTTGTTATCCGTCCGGGACAGGATGCCATATTTATGTATAATGGTAAGGTTGAAGGCATATTTACAGACGAAGGAAGCTTTGACATAGAGTCAGATATTATTCCTTTTCTTTCAACGCTTAAGGGGTTCAAGTTCGGATTTAACAGTGGAATGCGTGCAGAGGTATTGTTTGTCAATACCAAGGAGTTCACTGTCAAATGGGGAACGAAGAATCCGGTGATGCTTGCATCACCTACACTTCCGGGCGGGCTTCCGGTAAGGGCACATGGAACATTCAGCTTTAAAGTATCTGATTATATGTGCCTCATAGATACGATTGCCGGAGTTAAGAAGCAGTTTACGGTAGAAGATGTAAGAGAGAGAGTATCTTCATCACTTGATACTCTTCTTATGACATGGCTCAGTAAAGCAGGCAGCAGTGTGATTGAACTTCAGCAGAAGTCGATTGAGATTTGCGATGGAATTAAGGGTGACCTTGATATGGAGCTATTTAAGATTGGCATATCAATAACGAACTTTACAATGGCTCCGCTCTCATATACTGAGGAAGTTGCAAGAATGACTGATAAGGCAGCTGCACAGTCAATGGTCGGTGACATGAATAAGTACAGCCAGATAGCAGTGGCAGATTCACTTGGTAAAGCAGGAGGTTCCAATGCCGGAGTTGATATGGCAGGTATGCAGATAGGCATGATGATGGGGCAGCAGATGGCTAATTCAATGGTAGCCGGCATGAATATGCAGAATAATTCCGGTGTTAGCGGACAGATGGGAACACCGTCTGCGGGACCTAAGTTCTGTCCTCAATGCGGCGCACCGGTCAGCGGAGCAAAGTTCTGCCCTGAGTGTGGAACGAAGCTTCAGTAGTGGATTTTAAGTATTATTATATTATTTAGGACGGTCGGACGGCAGTATAATCATGAGTATTTACGATACATTGAACGAACAGCAGAAACAGGGAGTCTTCACAACGGAAGGCCCTGTACTGATACTTGCGGGAGCAGGTTCGGGTAAGACAAGAGTACTTACACACAGGATTGCATACCTGATTGAGGAGCAGGGAGTTAATCCGTGGAACATTCTTGCAATAACATTTACCAACAAGGCAGCATCTGAGATGCGTGAGCGTGTTGATAAGGTTGTGAGCATGGGAGCAGAACATGTGTGGGTAAGCACATTTCACTCTATGTGTGTAAGAATTCTGAGAAGATATATAGACAGAATCGGATATGATACCAATTTTACAATATATGATTCGGATGACCAGAAGAGTATTGTAAGAGAGGCAATAAAAAAGCTGAATATCGACAGCAAGACTTTCAAGGAAAGAGCTGTGCTTAGTGCAATCTCAGCAGCTAAGGATAATCTTGAATCTCCGCAGGATATGCGTGAAGCGGCGGGAAGTGATTATAACCTTTCGACTATAGCCAGGATATATGATGAGTATCAGCGTGTACTTAAGATTAATAATGCTCTTGATTTTGATGATCTTATAGTTAAGACGGTTGAACTCTTCCTGACGGATGATGATGTGCTGGAATATTATCAGGACAGATTCCGCTATATAATGGTTGATGAGTATCAGGACACCAATACGGCTCAGTTCAGGCTTGTCAGCATTCTTGCCGGGAAGTATAAGAACCTCTGTGTCGTAGGTGATGATGATCAGTCAATCTATAAGTTCAGAGGTGCTAATATACATAATATCCTGAATTTTGAAGATGCATTTCCGGGGGCAACGGTAATCAAGCTTGAGCAGAATTACCGTTCAACCCAGAATATTCTTAATGCTGCCAATAATGTAATTGCCAACAATATCGGAAGAAAGCAGAAGACGTTGTGGACAGATAACGGTGACGGCGAAAAGGTGCATTTTACAACATATGATGATGCGTATGCCGAGAGCTATGGAGTAGCATCAACAATAAGCGCCAAGGTCACAGACGGCTGGAATTATAATGACTGCGCTATTCTTTACAGGACTAATGCACAGTCGAGAGCGCTGGAAGAGAAGCTTGTACAGTCTAATATCCCTTATAAGATATATGGCGGGGTTAATTTTTATCAGCGCAAAGAGATTAAGGATATTCTCGCTTATCTTAAGACAATTGATAACGGCAAAGACAGTCAGGCCGTGAAGAGAATTATAAATGTACCTAAGCGCGGTATAGGTGCTACAACAATTAACAAAGTCCAGGAGTATGCGGATGAGCGTGGAATAAGTTTTTTTGATGCGCTTATGAGGGCTGATGAGATTACCACTCTTGGAAGGTCAGCGTCAAAGCTTAAGCCGTTTATAACTTATATATGTGCACTCAGGGCTAAGGTACAGTCGCTGTCTTTGGAACAGCTTGTTGAGGATATGCTTGAGGAGATAAGGTACAGAGAATATCTTCTTGACGGAGATACACCTGAGGAAGTTGCAGCAAGGGAAGAGAATATTGATGAACTTATCAATAAGATTGTGACATATGAAGAGGAGTGCGAAGATGACAAGCCAACGCTGTCCGGATTTCTCGAGGAAGTTGCACTTGTTGCTGATATTGATAATCTTGATGAGAACAGTAATCACGTTATGCTGATGACGATTCACAGTGCCAAGGGACTTGAATTTCCGATTGTATTTATGACAGGAATGGAAGATGGGCTTTTTCCGAGCTATATGTCGATTGTGTCTGAGGACCGGGATGCATTGGAAGAAGAGCGAAGGCTCTGTTATGTCGGAATTACCAGAGCTAAGAAGGAGCTTTACCTTAGCAGTGCCAGAATAAGAATGGTGAGAGGAGAGACACAGTATAACAAAGTGTCCCGTTTTATCAAAGAGATTCCTGATGAACTGATGGCTGTGTCAGGTGAGACAAGCTTTGACAAGAGAAAAGAAAAGGCAGAAGAACCTAAACCGGCACACAGCAGGCGTGCTGCTTCATTTATGTCGACAGCATATTCTTCAGCGATGGGCTCATATATAAGCAATGCAAGTAATGCCAAACCTAATACAAAGGTGGGATTCGGCAGGGAATTTCCTTCTGACATATTCGACCTTGAGAAAAAGAAAGGGCTCTCATACGGAGTTGGCGACCGTGTATTGCATGCCAGGTTTGGAATGGGAACGGTTGCAGGAATTGTTGAAGGTGCACGTGATTACGAAGTCAGTGTTGATTTTGATGAGTTCGGGCGTAAGAAGCTCCTTGCAGGATTTGCCAAGCTGAAAAAATCATAAAATGTATTTTATAACCTAAAAATCAGTAGTAAAATGACAATGCGTTTGGTATACTATTCATATATTTTGTGGTGCATTCATTCTGATGAATGTTGCGGATTGGAGGACAAAGATGAATATTAATAAAATTGAAGATCTTGTATCACTCAGCAAGCTTGGAGATCTTATTCACAAGGGTGAGTTAGAACAGAAGAAGGAAGAAGAGAAGAAGTGCTGTAACGCAGTTGTTATTGCACTTGCAGTTGTCGGAGCTGTAGCAGCGATTGCTGCAATTGCATATGCTGTATACAGATACTTCACACCTGATTATCTTGATGATTACGAAGATGATTTTGAGGATGAAGACTTCGGAGATGAAGACTTTGAAGATGAAGATGTTCCGCTTACTGAGAAGTAATTCAGACTGAGTTTGAACTGGACTGTTGCCACCGGTTGCAATAACTGGTGGCAATTTTTTAAGGAGGATGGAGGATAATCTAATGAAGAAAGAACGTAATGAATTATTGGAGTTTCTGGCAGGAATGGCTATGCTTGTTGTGGGGCTTTATCTTCTTACAACACATGTTGATGTATCAATGGGATTCTTCGGTGGATACATAAGAATCGGCGGATGGCATATGTCAACGGGAATGACGGTTATACCATTTATAATAGGTGTTGTATGGTTGTTTGTTAATCCGGATTCATTTGCAGCAAAGCTGGTTGCCGGACTTGGAGTATTAATTATTCTTGCATGTATTATTATGTCTACAAGATTTTCAATGATAGGTGTATCACTCTATGAATGGCTTCTTATGCTTGTACTGATATTCGGCGGTGGCGGAATGGTTGCGAGAATTCTCTTTAAGACACCTAAGGGTTATAATGACGAGAAAAAAGATGGCAGGGATAAGTAATCAATGATGAAAAAAGGTGAAGTGTATACAGGAACAGTCGAGCGTGTTGACTTTCCCAACAAAGGAATTGTAAGAGTTGACGGTCAGGAAAAGCCGGTAATCGTGAAGAATGTTATACCGGGGCAGAAGGTAAGATTTTCCATATGTAAGAGCCGTGGTGAAAGGTATGAGGGCAGGCTTCTTGAAGTTGAAGAGAAGTCTCCTCTTGAAAGTGTACCGGCATGTGAACATTTTGGTGTCTGCGGCGGATGCATTTTCCAGACAATGGATTACAATGAGCAGCTTAAGATGAAAGCATCCCAGGTTAAGAAGCTGCTGGATGATGTTATCAGAACGGACTATGAATTTGAAGGAATTAAGGCAAGCCCTGATGTTACCGGATACCGCAATAAGATGGAGTATACATTTGGGGATGAATTCAAGGACGGGCCTCTGGCACTTGGCCTTCACAAAAGAAGCAGCATGTATGACATTGTGACATGTGATGGCTGTCTTCTTGTTGATGAGGATTATGACAGAATTCTTAATTGTGTGCATGAACACATGTCTCGCGCCGGACTTCCGTTTTTCCACAAAGTTACCCATAAGGGATATCTCAGACATCTGCTTGTGAGAAAAGCAGTTAAGACGGGGGACATTCTGATTGATCTTATAACAACAACCCAGATGGAATACTCTCTTGATGCTCTTGTGGATGAATTGAAAGCGCTTGACCTTAAAGGACATATTACAGGCTTCCTGCATACATATAATGACAGTGTCGCTGATGCTATCAAGAATGAGCGCACTGAGATTGTGTTCGGACAGGATTTCTTCTATGAGGAGCTTCTCGGACTTACATTCCGTATCACGCCGTTTTCATTTTTCCAGACCAATTCTCTTGGAGCGGAAGTTCTCTATTCTACTGCCAGAGAGTATATCGGAACAACGAAGGATAAGACTGTGTTCGATCTCTACAGCGGAACCGGTACAATAGCACAGCTTATGGCACCGGTGGCTAAGAAGGTAATCGGCGTTGAGATAGTTGAGGAGGCGGTTGTGGCTGCACGTGAGAATGCGGCACACAATGGTCTTACGCAGTGTGAGTTCATTGCAGGCGATGTACTGAAGGTCATTGATGACATCAAGGACAAGCCGGATATAATAATTCTTGACCCGCCCCGTGACGGAATTCATCCTAAGGCACTTCCAAAGATTCTGTCTTACGGCGTTGACCACATCGTCTACATTTCCTGCAAGGCATCATCACTTGCAAGAGACCTTGTGACGATACAGGATATGGGTTACAGCGTGGAGAAAGCGTGTTGTGTGGATATGTTTCCTATGACGGGGAATGTGGAGACAGTTGTCTTACTTTCCAAGGGAATGGTCGACAGCAGAAAAGTGAAGGTTGACTTCTCGTTGGTGGATATGGACTTATCAGAGTTCAAGGGAAAAGCAACTTATGAGCAGATAAAGGCATATGTATTGGAACAGACAGAACTTAAGGTTTCATCACTGTATATCGCACAGATTAAGAAGAAGTGTGGATTGGATGTCGGTGAGAATTTTAATTTGCCTAAATCTGAGAATGCAAGACAGCCACAGTGTACACCGGAGAAGGAAGATGCGATTATGCAGGCGTTTAGGCATTTTGGAATTATATAGGTTGTGGATAAACTGCATCATGTGTTAAAAATATAGTGAAGTATGGGAAAAAGGACATTCCAGAACTGTAGATTTTACAGGTCAGGGGATGTCCTTTTTGCAGATATGGAAGTGTTCAAGGGACAAGGTAATGATACTGAAGTATTAAGACTGATATGAATGATACCTATCCTATTGAGGGCTTAAAATGCACTGATGGAAAGCAAGAGGATTTCATGGAACAGTGGATAGAACGGAGATTGAATATAAAAATGAGATAAGTAAGTAAAGATGCCAGTTGAAGTGGAGGTTCCTGCTTGGCTTTTTTCTTGCTCTTTTGCAGATGGTAAAATATAATTGTATGTGTAATAGCGAGAAGGTTTGAAGGGATAGGTAGGAGAGTAATGATAGAACTTGATTGGGCAAAATTTGAAATATTAAATAAAAAATATGCAAATGCATTTGAAACGCTATGTTTACATCTTTTTAGCAGATATGTTCATACAGAGTGTATTGGTGCAGATTTTAATCAGGCTGGATTGGAGACAGAACCAGTTAAATATAAAGGGAAATTCTATGGCTTCCAATCTAAATATTTCAGTCCGAGTATGGATTATAAACAAATAGAGCATTCTGTTCAATTGGCATTAACATCGTATCCCGATTTGGATGTCATTAAAATATTTTATAATTGTAATGCAAGACTATCGGCATCGTCTACAAAACATGAATTAGATAAAAAGGCTAAAAATCGAGGGGTTAAACTTGAATGGCTGGGAAGGTCATATTTTGAAGTTGCATTAAATAAAAAGGAAAATCTGGATTTATGCCAATTGTTTTTTGGTGCAGGTAGGGAACTGGAATATTTTGCTGATATAATAGATAATGAGAAAAGAGCATTTTTAACAAGTACCAATTATCTGGAATTAAATGTAGCTTGTGCAGAAAAAAGATTAAATAATAGTGAACAACTTGTCGAAGAACTTTTGGAGAATAGTGAAATATCTGTAATTAGAGGTTTACCTGGAACTGGTAAAAGTGTCCTTTTGGATAAAATATTTATGATATTAAGTGGAAGTAATTTAAAGTTTTATGACCAGATTGCTGCAATATCTAAAAATAAGAGTATTCCAATCTTGATTAAATTGAAATATTGTTCAGCTTGTCCTTTGGAACAACTTATCATAACAAAAAAAACAGAATACAAGTTGAATTTTGATAATTATTCAATAATTTACTTGCTTGATGGTTTGGATGAAGTTTCGAGTGAAATTGCGGAACAAACAATATCGTATATTAAAGAACTTGCAAAGCAAAAAAATACAAAGAAAATAATTTTGTCTATACGAAAAATGTCCAGTAATAATATGTATTTGCACGATTGTGTTAATGAGAATGCTTTTTATGAGATTCAGGAGTTAGACGAAAAGAATATAGTTTCATTTTTCGAGGATAGAGGAGAGAAAGATAAGATTGAGAAACTTAAAAGTTTGAAAATAACTAATAAAAAATTGTTTGATGAAATTAAAGATATTTTGTTGGTTAATTTATTTTATGATTCTATGAATTATGTTAGTAATGGGACAACGATTTACGATTTGTTTTGGTTAAAGGATCATTATTGGAATAGTAAAAGGAAGGATAAATTAATAGCTCTTAATTTGCCAGAACCTCAGTCAGATGAAATATTAGAAATAAATAAGCAAATAGCTTACCACATGCATAGCGATAAAACAGTAATTATTGCGAAAAAGAATTTTAGAAATATTGTTTCAAAAATGTATCCTCAATTAAGTTACAAAGATGTGAATGCAGTTTGTAACTACATTTTAGAAACATATTTTGAGAATAGGATTGAGGACGAGTTTTACTCATATCAACATAGACGATATCAAGAGTACTTTTATACGCTATCTCTATATGATTTATATAAATACAATGTTGGTAATTTACGAAAAGAACAAATATTTACTAATTATGAACTTTTTGATGAATTTGTTTTGCCATATTTTGAAGATAGAAGTGATAAAGAAAAACAGTTACCATTCTCAATAGAAGTGAGATTGTTTAAAACATATATGGGAAAAAATCCATTGTGGGGAGCTGATGAACCAGGATATAAGTATTTACGAGAATTCTCTTATGCAGTAGCTGCACAAGAGGAAGAAGCTTTTTATCGTATAATTCAGGATGAAAATCTGTCATTAAAGGGTAATGTTTTGATTGATGTATCTTATATCAAAAGTATTGCTGAATGTGAGAGAAAGTCAAAAATTGGAAGAATACCGGATCCACTTGAAGAAGTATTTCGCTTTTTATTATGCAACATAGAAATATATTGGAGATGTAATAAAAGAGAAATGGCTTTAAAAGCAGTACAAGAATTGCAGCAATCTATACAGTGCATAAAAGACGAGTATCTGGAATTGATGGAAAAAGTAAATAATGCCTTTTTTGAAGAAAAAAGAGCACAGCTTTTTATAGAGTTGATTATTTTTGAAAAAAATACCAAAGAGATACTTGAGGATATAAATAAAAATGGTATTAGAGAACGTGTAGTAAGCGGTGAAACTGAATATGAGAAACTGTGTAGTGCTTTCTTTGAAATTCTATTTCAATATAAATATGAGGAAGTATTAGTTTTACTGGAATTGTTTACAGATGAAAATATAGAATGTTTGTGTGCCTTTTTGATTCAGGTTAAAAATTTAAGATATTTGAAAGATAGGAAGATTTCAGAAAAATTAGAAAAATGCTTACTTCGTTGTAGTGAAAAAACAAATGGCATTTTGATGCTAAAAAAATATTTTGACCTTGAGTTAACAGCGGAAGAAGAAGGAATACTGGAAAATGAATTTGAGAGATTAAGTGCGGAACGTTGGGTGGATTTGTTTGGCTTTAAGAAAGAACATAATAAGGCAGCTTTTTTAAGTATGTTATATAACCGTAATTGTGTAAGTGAACAATATAAATATGATACTAGGGTATTGCATCAAAATTTATATTGTAATTATGCAAAAATGTTAGATGGTGAGATATCGTATACAAGATTAATGACGACTTTTTTTCTGATTATAATAATACGTTTTTTAATCGATTTACAAACATTACTTATGAAGCTACAAATATATTTGCTTTAATTATTAGTGAGAAAAGGTTGGTGTATGTAGAAAGACAAAAATTGCTTGAAATGTTGGAACAAAAAGCAAAAAACGTAATTCATCTAGGCTTATTATTTAAGCAATTAAAAAATGAAGAAACGGAGGAGTGTGATAAATTAATCAGGAGATTTTTGCCAGATATTAATCAATCATATAAAGGGCAGGAAAGCTTTGATATAACAGAAAATGTCAAGAAATATTTTGAATTGGCATATTTATATACTGGTTTTGATAGCGAAAAAAGTATAGAGTATATTAGAAAAGGTCTAAATTCTGGTGTTATACGACACGGATGGAGAAAGGATGGGATAGTAGATACCTTTCTGTTAGACGCTTTGAAAATTATGTGGAATAAATATTATTTTGAAAGGAATGAATTGCAAATATTCACCCAAAAATATTTGCAAATGATATTAGCAATAAATCAGATTACAGATGAAAATTATAGATGTTCAGTAATTAAAGAATTGATAGAAATGTTATTAGAGAATGACCTTGAACTAGCAAAGGAGATGATGGAAAATATAATATCAAATAATCTACATATCAATGAAACACTTTTGCAATATTGTATAGCATTGGTGAAAATTGGGGAGCCAGTGAATGAAATAATATTGTTGCTTGATTATTTCGATATTGAAAATTATAACGAAGAATCAATATCAATGAAATTACAAGTGTTATTAATGATTTACAAGAGCGAATGGTATGATAGAAAAGAAAAAGAAGAAATAAAAGATAAAATAAAGTACTATGCGGAAAAAGGGTGGATATCAATGCCTGTACGGTGGAGCGAAGAACTATTCCAAATTTACCTAAATTTTTGCAAAAATGAAAATATAGAGACACATTTAAGAAATATAACGCAGGAACATAAAGTCGATAAAGATTTAGAGGAAAATAAATTTTGTAAAAAGATTGCAAGATGTAAAACTAAAAGGTATTTACAGAAATTATTTGATGAGTTAATGAATTATCGTAATCACATAATAATTCGGTCTGGTGATGCGTGGGATATGATTATAGATAAAGTGTATGAGATTGATGGAAATGCTGATAAAATATTGATTTATATGGAAGCTTGTAAGTTTCCACACGATATATATTATACTTCAAATTCGTCATATTTTTATATGCCATTAGGACGTATTATAGAAAGGGAAGGGTTAACCACAAAAGTATGGAACCATCTAAAAAAGAATGGAGGATATGGCGATTTTATTAGTCTTATAAAGGCTTATGACTATATAAATAACAAAAAAATGTGCAAAAGGTTGTTTATAAGATTTTTTCAGTATTGTGAGTTCTTAGTTTATGATGAAGCTCATTATGAAATAAATACTGAACAATAACGATTTTGGAAAAGGGTAAAGGCTTATCGCCCTAAGTGGGTGTGAACCTTTTGAAAAAAGATGAAGGGCTGCTATTTAGTATAACAAGTAATTTTTACTCAATATGGGGACAATTGTCTTACATTCCAAAAGAATGGTCGATAGCACATCTTCCTAGAGAACATGGATTTATCGGAATTCAAAAGGAAAAGCAATTTATGAGCAGATAAAGGCATATGGACTTGAGCAGACAGGATTTAAGGTTTCGTCATTGTATATCGCACAGATTAAGAAGTGTGGATTGGATGTCGATGAGAACTTCAATCTGGTTAAATCAGACAATGCGAGACAGCCACAGTGTACGCCGGAGAAGGAAGATGCAATTGTGCAGGCGTTTAGGAATTTTGAAATCATATAGATTGTGGATAAGCAGTGGCATGTGTTAAAAATATAGTAAAGTATGGGAAAAAGGACATTCCGGAACTGTAGATTTTACAGGTTAGGGATGTCTTTTTTGCTGATATGGAAGTGTTCAAGGGACAAGGTAATGATACTGAGAGATATTAAGACTGATATGAATAATATCTATCATATCTAATTAGATGATACGGATTGAAGAGATTGCGATGCAAATTGAAAAATTCACGTTTTCGTGATATACTTTCCTTATGTCTGTTGGCAAAATAATGGAGGGATGACATGGCGGTCAGTTATAAAAAATTATTCCATTTACTGATAGAAAAAAATATGACAAATGCACAGTTGCAGCAGGAGGCTGGCTTCTCCGCAAATATCATCACACGGCTGAAACGTAATGGGTATATTTCCCTCGAAAGCGTAGAGAGTATATGTTGTGTTCTGAACTGTGGCGTTGACGATATTCTGGAATTTGTACCAGAGGATAACGGAGGAAAAGAGAATGGTTGATACCAAAAAGGAACAGGAACGTGATGAACTGCACCGTGCAATATGGGCAATTGCAGATGAGTTGCGCGGAGCAGTCGATGGTTGGGACTTCAAAAATTATGTTCTTGGCACGATGTTCTATCGTTATATTTCTGAAAATATGTGTAATTACATAAACAGCGGTGAGATTGATGCAGGTAACACCGATTTTGATTTTGCAAAAATGCCGGATGAGGATGCAGAAGAAGCAAGAGAAGGACTGGTAGAGGAAAAGGGATTTTTTATCCTTCCGAGTGAACTTTTCTGTAATGTCCGTGCCAATGCTGCGAATGATGAAAACTTAAATGAAACACTGGAGCGTGTGTTCCGTCACATTGAGGAATCAGCGAAAGGCAGTGAGGCAGAGAGCGACTTTGCCGGACTGTTCGATGACTATGATGTAAACAGCAATAAACTGGGTTCTACAGTTGCAAAGCGTAATGAAAAACTTGTAAAACTGCTGAATGGCGTAGGCGAAATGAATCTGGGAGATGTGAAAGACCATTCTATTGATGCCTTTGGTGATGCGTATGAGTACCTTATGACCATGTACGCATCGAATGCCGGAAAATCTGGTGGAGAGTTCTTTACTCCGGCAGATGTGTCCGAACTGCTTACACGTCTTGGGACTATAGGAAAAACAGAAATCAATAAAGTATATGATCCGGCTTGTGGCTCGGGTTCATTGCTTTTGAAGGCTGAGAAAATTCTTGGCAAGGATGCTATCCGTAACGGCTTTTATGGTCAGGAGATCAACATTACAACCTACAACCTGTGCCGTATTAATATGTTTCTGCATGATGTGGAATTTGATAAATTTGATATAGCTTGTGAAGATACATTGCTCAGTCCTCAGCACTGGGATGATGAGCCATTTGAGTTGATCGTATCTAATCCACCGTATTCTATCAAGTGGGCGGGAGACGAAAATCCACTGCTCATCAATGACCCTCGTTTTGCTCCGGCTGGAGTTCTGGCACCTAAGAGCAAAGCGGATATGGCGTTTATTATGCATAGTTTGTCATGGCTTGCGTCTAACGGAACTGCTGCCATCGTATGTTTTCCGGGAATCATGTACCGTGGTGGTGCAGAGCAGAAAATCCGTAAATATCTGGTAGATAACAACTATGTGGATTGCGTTATTCAGTTGCCGAGTAATTTGTTCTTTGGCACTTCGATTGCAACCTGTATCATGGTAATGAAAAAGAACAAGGCAGACAACAAGACCTTGTTTATTGATGCTACAAGCGAATGCGTGAAGGTGACCAACAATAATAAGCTGACACCAGAGAATATTGACCGTATCGTGGATGTGTTTGCTAAACGTGAAGAAGTGGAGCATTTTGCATATCTGGCAAGCTATGAAGAAGTGTCCGGCAATGATTATAATTTGTCTGTATCCACTTATGTTGAAGCCGAAGATACCAGAGAAAAAATTGATATCGTGAAGTTGAATGCGGAAATTAAGGAAATTGTTGCCCGTGAGCAAGTGCTTCGTGATGAGATTGATAAGATTATCGCAGAAATCGAGGTGTGATTTATGGGAGAATTTTTTCCGAATCAATACTGGGGAATGGATATATGGAAACATCAGGAATTGCCGATAATAGAATCACATGATTTTAATTTTTTTAGATGCCTTGAATTTAATAATAGTTATTATGGAAAAACAGTAAGTGAACTTCATAGCGGAAATCTGAGATTAAGTAGAAAAGATAATAGGTACTCAAATCTCTTTCCCGGTCAAAAGCTGTCATATTGGGCAGACAGTCCACAAACGGCAAGGGCAGAAATAAAAAAGTGGGGATCAGGTAATAATATTTTGACATTTTGGGCATATGATGATGGGAGTAGCTTTATTCCTACAATTTATCCGGCTGAAAATATTCGGATAATCGATGGTGTTCATTTTGGTTTTGATAAGATTTTGAAAAAAGTTGGCAACCATGAAGAATTGACCCGTAGTGAAAAAGAGTTTATTGATAAAATAGGACGTGAAAAGCCAGATTGTCTGGCATATTATTCAGAAGCCAAAGTGGGAGGCATTTGCTTTTTATTTTTTGAACAAGGGTTTAAAAAACTTTCACTTCGTGAGGTTACATTACGTTTAGGTGATTATAAAGGAAAGAACACAGCAAAGGTGACTTGTGCAGTTACAAGTGATTTTAGCCCAGTATTGGAAGGCTATGGATATTATTTTTCTCCAATTGCAAAGACGAAATATGATGACAAGTATATAACAAGTGATGAATATATACTGCGAAAGCAAGTTGAGGATTATTCACATGAACAAATAGTGGAGATGATGCGATGAGCAGATTAGATGAATTAATTGAAAAATTGTGCCCGGATGGAGCAGAATTTTTAACTTTGCAAGAATGTACCCAAAAGGTTAAAAATATTAAATGGAAAAGTTATTCTGGAAATGATAAAAAGTACATAGATTTAAGCTCAGTGGATAGAGATTTACATTGTATAATGGAAACACAAAATATCAATTCGGATTCAGCACCAAGCAGAGCACAGCAAATTGTACAGACAGATGATATTCTTTTAGGGACTACTCGTCCAATGCTGAAAAGATATTGTATGATTCCGGAAACATATGATAATGAAATTTGCAGTACAGGTTTTTGCGTGTTAAGAGCGAATACAGAGATTGTGCTTCCAAAATGGATTTATCATAACATTGCTACGACTGATTTCTTTGCTTATGTTGAGCAAAATCAAAAGGGTGCAAGCTACCCAGCAATATCCGATGCAAGCGTAAAAGCGTTTAGCTTGCCTGTACCTCCTCTGGAGGTACAACGTGAAATAGTCCATATTTTGGACTCTTTCACGTTACTTACAGCCGAGCTTACAGCCGAGCTTACAGCTCGGAAGAAACAGTATGAGTTTTATCGCGACAATTTAATAAAAAAAGAACAACATATATCTGAAGTGAAAAAATTAGCTGATGTTGCCAATATTTATGATTCGTTACATCAAACACCTTCGTATTCTAATAGCGGATATAGTATGGTTCGTGTACAGGATATAAAAGGTGGGTATGTAGATGAAGATAAAACATTAAAAGTGGATGAAAGCGTTTGGAATTTATTTACGCAAAAATACACTCCTCGATTAAATGATATTGTAGTTTCACGGGTGGGGTCATATGGGAATTTTGCATTAATTCCTAATGATAAGTGCTGTCTAGGACAAAATGTTGCATTAATTCATCCTAACATAAATCCAAAATATTTATATCATGTATTAATGTCTACGATGACAAAACAGTGGATAAATAATAATGTGAAAGGTGCAAGTCAAAAATCATTTAGTTTAGCAGATATAAAAAGAGTGCCAGTTCCTGTTCCAAAGGAAAATATTCAACAACGAATAGCAGAAGTTCTTGATAATTTTGAAGCCATTTGCACTGACCTAAATATTGGTTTGCCAGCAGAAATTGAAGCACGTCAGAAGCAATATGAATATTATCGTGATTTGCTCTTGACATTTGCTGAAACAGGCAGCATGCTCATGACAGACAGACAGACAGACAGACAGACAGACAGACAGACAGACAGACAGAGCTGAGTGCAATTAAGCTCATTCAATATGTGTTTGGTTATGTTTCCATTGAACTTGGTGCTATAGCAACTGTTACAAAACTTGCGGGGTATGAATTTACTAAGTATGTCACCTATTCGGATGAAGGTAAAATTATTGCACTTCGTGGGTTAAATGTTAAGAATGGAAAGCTTGATCTGACAGATGTAAAATATATTGATAAAAGTGATTTGACAAAGTTAAACAGAAGTAAACTTTGCAGTGGAGATATGTTATTTACATATGTTGGGACAATTGGTCAAGTTGCAGTGATTAATGAAAATGATAAGTATTATCTTGCACCTAATGTTGCATTAATAAGAGCAGACACTCAATTTGTAAATCCAGAATATATGCGTTACTTTTTTCAAACAAATACATTTTGGGATACACAAATAAATCGTCTGCTTCAATCTTCATCCATGAAAAATATACCGATGGAGAAAATTCGCAAGTTTGTTTTGCAGATACCATCAATTCAGGAACAGAATCGTATAGTGGAAGTTCTTAACCGTTTTGATATACTTTGCAATGACCTGTCCGCAGGACTTCCAGCAGAAATAGAAGCACGTCAGAAGCAATATGAATATTACAGGGATAAGCTGTTATCCTTTAAAGAATTACCAAAGTAAGGAGGCGAGGATGTGCCGTACTTTAATATTGTAGCGGAGACATCGGAGAATACCGTTGTCACAGAATATGAGCCAGTCAAGAAGCGTTCTGACAGTTACCAGAGCGAAGTAGCACTGGAACAGGAGTTTATCCGTCTGCTCTGTGAACAGGGATATGAATATCTGCCGATTCACACGGAGAAAGACCTGATTGCCAATCTCCGCAAGAAATTAGAGGAACTGAATAACTATCAGTTTTCGGACACAGAGTGGGATGACTTTTTCAAAAATGCTGTTGCCAATCCCAATGAGCATATTGTGGAAAAGACCCGGAAGATACAGGAGGACAATGTACAAGTACTGACTCGTGATGACGGTTCTTCCAAGAATATTACACTCATAGATAAAAAGAACATCCATAACAACAGGCTGCAGGTCATCAATCAGTACAAGGTGAATGCTGCCACTGGCATCAGAGAGGGCAGTCTGGGCTGTGTTATTGGCACAGAGAATGGTGCGAAACATGACAACCGCTATGATGTTACAGTATTGGTAAACGGTCTGCCTCTTGTGCATATTGAACTGAAACGCAGAGGTGTTGCCATCCGTGAGGCATTCAACCAGATTAATCGCTACCAGAGGGATTCTTTCTGGGCGGGATGCGGACTGTACGAATACATTCAGATTTTTGTTATTTCCAATGGTACAAACACAAAGTATTATTCCAACAGCACCAGACGGAATGCGGAAAAAGAACATGAGAAACGGGGAGCAAGTAAGACAAAGACCAGTAACAGTTTTGAATTTACCTGCTTCTGGGCAGATGCCAATAACCGTGTGATCCCTGATCTGATTGATTTTACAAAGACTTTTTTCGCAAAGCATACGATTCTGAATATCCTTACGAAATACTGTATTTTTACATCAGAGGATATGCTGATGGTCATGCGTCCGTACCAAATCACGGCTACGGAGCGAATTCTCAATCGTATCGAAATTGCCAATAATTATAAGAAGTACGGCAGCGTCGAGGGTGGTGGTTACATCTGGCATACCACAGGTTCCGGCAAGACGCTGACTTCGTTCAAGACGGCAAGACTGGCATCGAAGCTGCCGTATATTGACAAGGTGCTGTTTGTGGTTGACCGTAAGGATCTGGACTATCAGACCATGAGAGAATATGACCGTTTTGAAAAAGGGGCAGCCAACAGCAACACCTCGACAACCATATTAAAACGGCAGTTGGAAGACCCGGATGCACATATCATCATTACCACAATTCAGAAACTGGCTACCTTTATAAAAAAGAATCCGGGACATGAAGTTTATACGAAACATATCGTCATTATTTTTGATGAGTGCCACCGCAGCCAGTTCGGGGATATGCACACTGCGATTGTAAAGAATTTCAAAAAATATCATCTGTTTGGATTTACGGGAACACCGATTTTCTCTGTCAATTCCGGCAGAGCAAAAAATCCAGAATTCTTTACCACAGGTCAGACTTTTGGAGATCAGCTTCACAGTTATACGATTGTGGATGCCATTAACGATAAAAATGTTCTTCCATTCCGGGTAGACTATATTAAAACGATGGATGAGGAGGAAGAAATCACAGATGAGATGGTTTGGGATATCAACCGCGAAAAAGTTATGATGGCTCCTAAGCGTATCCGCCTTGTGACACAGTACATACTGGAACATTTTGACCAGAAGACCTATCGTGGGGATAAAACTTACATATATAATACGCTGACTAATATTGCGGAGGTGGCTTCTGCCAAGCGGGATGAGGTAGAGGAAATCAAGCAGAAACAGCGTATCAGCGGTTTTAATTCCATTTTTGCAGTATCGAGCGTTTCGATGGCGAAATTGTATTATCAGGAATTCAAAAAGCAGATGGCAGCAGACCCGACCAAGAAACTGCGTGTTGCAACCATTTTTAGTTATGGTGCAAATGAGGAAGAATCGGACGGTATTCTGGATGAAGAAAATTCAGAGGATACCTCTGCACTCGATCAGCCGTCCAGAGAATTTCTGGAAGAAGCCATTGACGATTATAATGATATGTTTCATACAAATTACGATACTTCAAGTGATAAATTTCAGAATTACTATAAAGATGTGTCGCTCCGCATGAAGAACAAGGAGTTGGATATTCTGATTGTAGTAAATATGTTCCTTACAGGTTTTGATGCTACAACCATGAATACGCTGTGGGTAGACAAGAATTTGAAAATGCACGGTCTGATACAGGCGTTTTCTCGTACCAACCGTATTCTGAATTCCATCAAGACCTTTGGCAATATTGTATGTTTCCGAAATCTGCAAAAGCGTGTGGATAGTGCCATTTCCCTGTTCGGAGACAAGAATGCCGGAGGCATTGTTCTGCTGCAGAGCTTTAAGGATTATTATTATGGATATAAATCTGTAGATGGTAAGCCAATGCCGGGGTATGTGGATATGATGGAAGATCTGAACAATAAGTTTCCGCTGTCAGAACCACAGATTGTCGGAGAGCAGAATCAGAAAGATTTTATTGCTTTGTTTGGTGTAATTCTCCGTATGAGAAATCTGTTGCTTTCCTTTGACGATTTCAAGGGGAACGAGCTGATTTCCGAACGTGATCTACAGGATTACCTTGGACGCTATCAGGACTTGCGTGATGAGTGGAAACGCAAGCGTCAGGAAAGTACGGATATTACAGACGATGTAGTATTTGAGATTGAACTGATCCGGCAGATAGAAATCAACATTGATTATATTCTTATGCTCGTAAAGAAGTACCATGATACCCATTGCGAAGATAAGGAAGTTCTGATTACCATCAATAAGGCGATTGATGCCAGCCCGGAGCTGCGCAGCAAGAAACAGCTCATTGAAACCTTTATTGCAGGAATCAATGATGTGGATGATGTTATGAACGAGTGGCATGAGTTTGTGGTGGAACAGCGAGATCACGACCTTAATGCGATTATTACGGAGGAAAAGCTGAAGCCGGAAGATACACGGAAGTTCATGGAGAATGCGTTCCGTGACGGAGAAATCAAAACAGCCGGAACAGACATAGATAAACTTATGCCACCAATTTCACGCTTTGGCGGTGGTGGCAGAGCCAAGAAGAAACAGGGTGTCATTGACAAGCTGAAGACTTTCTTTGAAAAGTATTTTGGTATCGGTGGCTCGTCTACCTTTACTGAGCCGGAGCATAAGACAGTGACTTATGACCTGAATAGTCAGGAAACGCTATCGATTGTAGCAGAACCTAAAACACCATACGGAAAACAGTCATAATACAACAAGCCACAAAGGAAATAGTCCTTTGTGGCTTGCTTTGAAAATGGATAATTTAAATCTTATAACTTCGGATTTCGTCTTCTCAGTTTCCGATGTTCCTTTGCCGGCTTGGAACGTGAAAATATTTCTTTTAAGGTCTGTTTTTCTTCGACAGAAAGCTGGGTGATTTTCATTTCCAAATTTTTGCAGAACAAAAGGAGTAGTCCGTTAATATAAGCATCATTAGAGGCTTCGGGAGTATCCTCTGTAGCAATCTGAGTCGGAGAAGTAAAATCATCAATGATATTTTTGACCATGCTTTGATAGTCAATATCGCTGGCTGTGTTGCTGTCTTTCATATGTGTATTTCTTAGGTCAGAGACGATTGGTTTTAAGTCTTCCAACAGGATGTTTAGGTAATACTGTTCTGTCTCTATGTGAGAAGTATCAAATATTTTTGCAAAAGCATCGGTGGAGTCGGCACCGAGTTCGTTCAGTTTATATCTCATCACATCAAGAAAAGCATTTGCTATCTGAATGCCTTTATCATTAAAACCATCAATATAGATTTCCATGTCAGTCATGAATTTGTGGAAGTTTTCATGAGAGAGTAATTCTGATAATAACCGTGGATTATATTTTTCATCAGTCAGTATTTGAACTGCATCATCATTGAGATGCAGATCGGATACTGACTTATTTGTATGTTCACGTAGTTCGGTTCGGCAAAGAAGATAATCGGTGCTTACTTGATAAAAGTCTGCAAGCGTCAGTAGATTGCCAAGTGACATATCTACATTTTCATCTTTCTCATAGTTGCCGAGTGTGGAACTTGGGATGCCGGTAGCATCAGACAATTCCTGCAATGGTATTCTTTTTTTCTGCGACTCTCAAATCTTTCAGCCGTTCCGGTATGGTAAGCCTTGTGTGCATAGTACATTCCTCGTTTCAAAGATATAGATAGATTACCATGATATTGGTAAAGAATAAAGTGAATTTTAATTCATGTCTTGTCCAGAATATTGGAAAAAATCATAAAGAGGATATTTTTCCAGCATCTTGGATATACCGGATTCGTATAAAAATTTTGAGAAAATAGTTTCATACAATGAATCGGAAAGGAGTACGAAAATTATGGAATGTTATAAATGTATCAGTATGAAAAAAGCCGGAAGGCGCAGCTCCATGAAAATTTATTTTCATGGTTTTTGGGGATTGGGGGTGCAAGACGTCCGGTGGACGTCTGTTCTGCACGGACCGGAGTGGAACGGAGACTTTTCCCAACAAGCTAAAAAGGCATTTTGTACGTACAAATGCACTGCTTGCTAATTAGCGATATTTATGTAACGAGAGTTGAATTTTAAGCAAAAATGAGGGTGCGGACAAAAGGCTGTTAATGACGAAAGAACTTCAAAATATATGGAGGATCAGGAAAAATGGAAAATACAAAATATGATGATAAGTTTTACAGGTGACCGAAACGATTATTTAAAGAAGATCAATTTAGAAGTATGACGAATGGGGCAAAGACACTTTATATGATTTTGTTGGATCGGCGCTGCTTATCAGAGTGTAATGGTGATGCATGGAGAGATGAATATGGAGCTATATTTATCATTTTTACAATCAAAGAAATGATGAAGCTGTTGCATCTGGGAAATAAGAAAATTAACAAGATGCTGAAGGAACTGGAGGTACATAATCTGATTTATCGAAGCCATCAGGGATTAGGCAAGCCGAATAAGATATATGTGTATGACTTGTTGAAAGCAGATAACGATAATTGGCTGCCAAAGCAATTTAAGCACAGAAAGGGGCGGACAAATGAGAAAGAAATATTATGATGATGCAAAAGAGAATGCAGCATTTGAGAGATGTGTGGATGTTGTGACAGCACTGATCTTAAAATATGGACCGGCAATAAAAAGAAAATGGATTTTACGTGATTGGATAAAAAACATACAGGCTGACTGCTTTTGGAGAAGTTTAGACTGTAAACGATATCAGCGGTATTTAGATTGTATGAAAGCTTTTGTAAAAAATGACACAACATGACATAATCGGATTGACTAAAGTAACATAGATATTTATAATATAGACAAAACGAAAATGACATGAACGGAGGACAGGGTAATGGAGAAAACCGTAACACTTGAAGAGGCATTAAAAAGAATTGAGGAGTTGGAAAAAGAGAATGCAGAACTTCGGGAGAAATTGGAGTATTACAGAAATCGTAAGTTAAGCGGTCGTCAGAAACATAACGCCAAGTGGATGGCAATTTATAATGATTTTGTTGTTGGGTATGAGAGCGGCATGACAATGGTAGAAATTGCGAAGAGGAACAATGTCAGTGAGCGGACGATTTATAGGTATAAAGCGTATTATGACAAACTGAGGGAAAAAGAGGAATAGACCATTTTGCTGATGTCAGCAATATGTTATATGAGAGTTGTGGACGAATTTTTTGACCGCAAAATGGATGGAGGAGTTCTATGGCAGAAGATAAAAAGAAAGATGAAATTGCAGTAATTGAGATCAATGAAGAATTTATGAAACAAAAATTATATGAATTTCGGGGATGTAAAGTATTATTAGATGCAGATCTGGCTGAAGTATATGGATATGAACTTAAGGCTTTTAATCAGCAGGTAAAAAGAAATATAGAAAGATTTCAGAATGATATGATGTTTCAATTATCTGATAATGAAGTTGAATATTTGCGGTCACAATTTGTGACCGCAAATATAAGCAGCAAATCCCGCAGCAATCCTTACGTTTTTACGGAACAAGGTGTATACATGTTAATGACTGTACTAAAAGGGGAACTTGCGGTAAGACAAAGCATTGCATTGGTGAGAACCTTCAAAAGAATGAAAGATTACATTTTAGAAAATCGAGATCTTATTGGTCAGCGGGAAATACTTCAGTTAAGCATGGAAACTGCTAACAACAGAATAGAAATTAACAAAATCAACTCAGATATGATATCTCTTGAAAAGCAGATTTCAGATGTTGCAGAAGGCTTGAAGGATGTCGTGACAAAATCTGAGCTGGCAGATATGATGAACAGCTTTGTTTCAGACGATGATGACAAGTGGCTCATGTTTAATGCAAAATTCAGTAGTGCAGATGAGGTATATGAGTCCATTTATAAGCAGGCAAAGTCGTCAATATATGTCGTTGATAACTATATTGGATTAAGAACGCTGGTACATCTTAAAAATTCTCCTACAGGAGTAAATATTACTTTATTCAGCGATAATGTTGGGAATAATAAACTTCATAATATAGAATATACGGATTTTTGCAAAGAATATCCATCCGTAAAAATATCAATGAAAAAGACAGGCGGTATATTTCATGATCGATTCATAGTGTTGGATTATGGAACTGCTGATGAAAGGGTTTTCTTATGTGGAGCTTCATCAAAAGATGCAGGGGCTAGAATAACCAGTATTGTTGAAGACTACGGAGTATCTAAATATGCTCCGGTTATTGCCACACTGTTGAAAAATCCGACTTTGATTTTACCACAGTAGAGGGGAGTGAATGCATTGAAAAAGAAAGCAGAAAGTTTCGGATTTGAGGAAAATCCTGTGCCGGCAGATAGGTATCAGGATATTATAGGACAGGTGGTAAGAGGAAAAATAGACCGCCCTATGGGAAGTTGTCACCCGCGTCATAAGAATATATTTTATCCGGTCAATTATGGTTATGTTACCGGGATAACAGGCGGAGACGGAGCAATTCGTAGTGATGTGACTGTTCCGGGTGATGATGAAATATACGCACAGATTGCATTTCAGGAACAATTTTTAAACGGTGTTCTGGTCGGATAGTAGGCTTCGGTAAAGTTTTTACCGAAGTTTATTTTTTGCCACAAGTTGTCGTACAATTTGCAGGAGAAATGCCATGGCAGAAAATACAGAATTAATGACGGTAGATAATATATTTAATCGGGTTTATGTCATAAGGGGTCATCAGGTTATGCTTGATTGTGATTTGGCTGAGATTTATGGGTATGAAGTGAAGCGTTTGAATGAACAGGTAAAGCGTAATATTGTAAGGTTTCCGGAAGATTTTTTAAAGTCGCAAATTGCGACTTTAAACGAAAATGGAAATAAAAGAGGGCTTCACATTAAAAAATTGCCATATGCATTCACGGAGCAAGGTATTTATATGCTTGCTACAGTTCTCAGAGGTGAGCTTGCAGAACAGCAAAGCATTTTTATTATGCGTGCATTTCGTGAAATGCGTCATTATATAAAGCAAAACCAACAGTTTGTTACACAGGCGGAGATGCATCTTGTAAGTGCAAGAGTATCAGAAATTTCTGTGCAAATGTTAAATATGTCTGATAGACAGAAGAAAACAGAACAAGATATTCAAGTTATTCAAAAGAGCATAGACACACTTAACGAAAACTTTGTTTCGGATAAGGATTTTAAAAATTTTGTTATCTATAAAGTACAGAAGTTTGAAGCAGATGCGGCATACATAGATATATATATCAGATTGCCATATAATAGGAGATACGTGGAAATCAGACAAGGTATTCCATAACACTTGTGAGGCTCGGAAGGACGATCTCGGCAAGAGATTGCATCTCTTCATCTGCCGGCAGCAGATCAGGGACCATGATCGGGTGTAGGCCGCCGGCATGTGCTGCACGGATTCCATTGTATGAATCTTCAATTGCATATGAGTCTGACGGAGAGATGTTAAGCTCTTCGCAGGCTTTTAAGAAAATATCCGGAGCCGGCTTGCTGCGGCTTACCATATCGCCGCATATTATACGGTCGAAATACTCGATTATACCGGCATCGCGCAGTTCATCTGTAACGACCTGCTGTCTGGTTGAGGAAGCAAGGGCAATTTTCTTATCGTGTTCCTTTAAAAAAGTGAGAAGTTCTTTGACACCCGGTTTCATCGGAAGCCTGCCGCCGTCATATCTCGAATGGAATATTGCTGATGATTCCCTGGCATATTCATCATACGGAAAATCAGCGCCGTACAGATTAAGCATGATTTCACGGGTGCGCACCATGGTCGTTCCGGTGCATGCAAGAATCGCTTTTTCTATATCGGGAATATTGTGGCGCGAAGCAACCTCTTTCCAGCATTGCATTACCGCACGCTCTGAATCAAATATAACACCATCCATATCAAAAACAACCGCTTTGTATAATATATTTCTATTCATGGAAAATACTAACCTTTCATTGAGTTTATGAACAAATTAAATTATAATAATCATATCATATGGAAAGAAGGAATGGCAAATGATTATTGATTTTAATAAAATACCTGAAGAAAGAAAGCCTGGGTTTAAAGGTGGAAAAGGTGAGCTTTGCGCGAAAATGTATGCAGATGAACTGAATAAAATAATGTACGACAGGCTGGAGCCGGGTTCATCGATAGGATATCATGTGCATGAGACCAACAGTGAAATCATTTATATTCTGGCAGGCAAGGCGGATTTTATCTATGACGATGGAACAGAAACCGTGGAAGCGGGAGGATGCCATTACTGCCCGAAGGGACATGGTCATTCAATGATCAATAACGGAACAGATGACATAGTATTTTTTGCTGTTGTTCCGGAACAATAATAAAGATGACGGGGATTACTCCTCGTCATCATCATCAAGAATTTCATCAAGTTCTTCTGAATCAAGTAACTCATCAAAAGCATCTGATGCAATTTCATATTCCTCATCATCCTCGATGTTGTCAATGGACGGTTCACCATCTGCATCTTCGGAATAACGGTAAATGTAAACCTCACCGTTCTCCTCTTCTTCGCCGCCAAGCGGGAGAAGTGCGATATATTCTCTTTCACCGGCCGGGAATATAGCTACAATGCCGCATTCAACCTCTTTATCATCATCGAATGTAAGTGTAACGGTATCGTCTTCAAAATCTTCGTAAGTGCTCATATAGGGCTCCTTTCATTCATTGATATGATAATTGTATCAGAAATCAGACTAAGCCGCAACGTGAAAATGTTTGTTTGACTTAATAAAATTAAAAAAAATCTTGATTTTTTTATTTTTGTAATGTATTATGAAAAAAAAGAAACAGAGGTCGACGGAGACATCTACTGAAAGGCGCAGTAGGTGTTTTTTTTTATAAAGACCCAAGGAGGCACATATATGGATGAAATCGATAAGAAAATAATTACACTTTTGCAGCAGAATGCAAGGACCCCGCTTAAGACACTGGCGGAACATGTATTTTTATCATCACCGGCGGTATCTGCGAGGATTGAGAGGCTTGAGAAAGAAAATATAATTTCCGGATATACAGCCAGAATTAATCAGACAAAGCTTGGATATCATATTACGGCTTTTATTAATCTTGAGATAATACCGGCACAGAAGGAGGAATTTTATCCTTTTATAAAGGCATGTCCAAATGTGCTGGAATGTAACTGCGTGACAGGCGATTTCTCAATGCTTATTAAAGTTGCTTTTTCTGATACAATGATTCTGGACTCGTTCATTGGAAGACTTCAGAAATTCGGAAGGACAAGTACCCAGATAGTATTCTCAACGCCGGTTGAGAACAGGGGCGTTGATGTGACAGCGGTAGATGTCTCACAGAACCCATAAAAGGGTTGTAAAAGCTGTCCCGCTTTGATACAATATATAATATTCCGTACAACATAAATGGAGAATGTTATGAATATCAAGGATACGAAGATAGTACTGGCTTCAGCATCACCGAGAAGACTTGCACTGCTTGAACAGGTAGGTGTGGAATGTGAGGTCATTCCTTCAGAACGTGAAGAGATTATAAGAGAGATAAGCCCTGAAAGAATAGTCAGACAGCTGGCATCCGATAAGGCACATGATGTATTTGACAGGCTGCCCGGAACGGACGGCAATACGTTGGTAATAGGCGCGGATACGGTCGTGGCGGTGGATGGGCGAATTCTTGGGAAACCTCATTCATATGAAGAGGCCTTCGATATGATTAAGCTTATCCGGGGAAGGGAACACAATGTGATCACAGGTGTAGATATTATAGGCAAAGATCGTGAAGTGTGTTTTTCCGAAGTAACCGGGGTCAGGGTATATCCGATGTCTGATGAAGAGATAGAAGAATATCTGTCCTGCGGTGAGAGCATGGATAAGGCCGGTGCATATGGCATACAAGGATTCTTTGCGGCATATATCCTTGGAATAAACGGAGATTACAATAATGTTGTCGGGCTGCCGGTATCACGACTGATACATGAGATTAAGAAAATGTGAGGACAGAAATATGAGTGAAATCGATAATATTTGTGCAGAAGTATTTTATGAGAACCAGGAGCAGCTGTTTCCGAAACAAGTAGTGGCTGATATTGATGAGGCCATTGATTTTCTTGAGGAATGCATGGCTCAGGTGTTTGATGATAAGAAAGAACTCCTTGAATATATGAAAGATGAAGGAATAGATATAAGTGATTATGAAGATGTGAGTGATGCCCTTGAGGTATTTGCACTTCCTGACGGAAGGTATCTGTATGTTGAAGCGTAGACATTTCAGAATAATGGTATGTGTCTGCCTTGTGTGCCTTATGACCATATGTGCAGGATGTACCAGAGTGCAGTTTACGACAGGACTTAAGCGGAGTACATTTGCGGTTATTAACGGCCGTAAGATAAGCATGGATGAGGCGATGCTGCTGCTCGGAGAACTCAGGTGCTCTTATGAGAAAACATTCGATTCAGAAGTATGGAGTGAGAAGATTGAAGGCATGACCGCAGAGCAATATGTCAAGAACAATGTCCGCGATACACTGGAACAGATAGCCGTTCTTGAAGATTTTGCGGATGATTTTTCCATAAGACTCACGGATGAAGACTGCGATATGATTGCTAAAGCAGCGGATGAGTATATGACCGGTTATGATGGTAATGGGACAATTGATAAATCTGATGTGGAAAACTTCTATACATCTTTAAGGATGGCACAGAAAGCATTTTATACGATTACCGATACAGTGGATACCGAGGTCAGCGAGGATGAGGCAAGGGTTATTAATGTTCAGTATATTTATGTTGCGACTGTTGAGTATGATGATGACGGCGTGAGAACAGAACTTGGTCAGGCTGATGTTTCGCGTGCATATAAGCGGGTGCAGTCATTGCTTTCCCAAACGGATGATGGTACCGATTTCGCGGCACTTGCCAGGGAGAACAGTGATGATTCGCAATATACGCTTGAATTCGGACGAGGAGAATACCTTGAAGAATTCGAGAATGCGGCATTTAAGCTTGAGGTAGGAGAAATTAGCGGTATTGTTGAAACTGATATCGGATATTATATAATCAAGTGCGTCAATGATAATGTCGAGAGTGATTATGATAAGAGGAGTGCCGAAATTATTTTATCGAGACGCATGAAGGTTTTCTCGGACCAATATGCAGCTCGTCTTGAGAAAAGTTCTACGGAATTTAATAAGCGTTTCTGGGAAAATACGCCGATGGACGAGGTGATTCCAGGAACCGGAAAGCTGTATGAAATATATAATGAATATTTTGTTAGCACTCAATAGAAATGAGTGCTAATTTTTCCTTGACTTTCTGAAAGATTGGTATTACTATATCTTTCAGAAAGATTTTTTTTATTAAAGGAGTTGGTTATTATGGCACAGGAACATGGAAATCTGTCAATTAACAGTGAGAATATATTCCCTATAATTAAGAAATGGATGTATTCTGATCACGATATTTTCTTTAGAGAGCTTATATCTAACGGATGTGATGCTATTACCAAGCTTAAGAAGTTAAGTCTTATGGGTGAATATGAACTTCCTGAGGACTATAAGCCGGTCATTAAGGTAAGCGTAAGCTCTAAGGAGAAGACTATTACATTTACCGATAACGGACTCGGTATGACTGCCGAAGAAGTTAACGAATATATTAACCAGATAGCTTTCTCTGGTGCGGAAGCATTCCTTGAGAAATATAAGGACAAGGCTAATGAAGACCAGATTATAGGACATTTCGGACTTGGTTTTTATTCGGCATTTATGGTTGCCGACCGTGTGGCAATAGATACGCTGTCATATAAGGCAGATGCTGTGGCAACGCATTGGGAATGCGACGGCGGTACAGAATATGATATGACGGATGGCGATAAGACAGAAGTCGGTACGCAGATTACTTTGTACCTTAATGATGATTGTACTGAATTTGCTAATGAATACAGGGCTCGTGAAGTAATCGAGAAGTACTGTTCATTTATGCCTTATGAGATATATCTTGATAATGCAGACGACACAGAAGAGAAGACGGAGATGATTGAGAAAGATGACCTTCGTGATACCGATACCATTATTGAAACGGTTGTGGAAGAGGCTAAGACCGAGGAAGTTGAGGACGAAGACGGTAACAAGAAGACTGTTGAGACCAAGCCTGCAAGTGAGAGATATAAGATTAAGAAGAGACCGGTTCCGCTTAATGATATACATCCGCTTTGGACGAAGCATCCTAACGAATGTACGGATGATGAATACAAGGATTTCTACCGCAAGGTATTCCACGATTACAAGGAGCCGTTATTCTGGATACATCTGAATATGGATTATCCGTTTAACTTAAAGGGTATACTTTATTTTCCTAAGATCAATATTGAGTTCGAGAGCGCTGAAGGTGTTATTAAACTTTACAATAATCAGGTATTCGTAGCGGATAATATTAAAGAAGTTATTCCTGAATTTCTTATGTTATTAAAGGGCGTAATTGATTGTCCGGATCTTCCACTCAATGTATCAAGAAGTGCGCTTCAGAATGACGGATTTGTTAAGAAAATATCAGATTATATTACGAAGAAAGTGGCGGACAAGCTTTCGGGAATGTGTAAGACAGATAAGGAAAGCTACGAGAAATACTGGGATGACATAAGTCCGTTTATTAAATTCGGATGTCTTAAAGATGACAAGTTCTGTGAAAAGATGAATGATTACATCCTGTTCAAGAATCTCGACGGCAAGTATCTTACCCTGCCGGAGTGCCTTGAAGAGAATAAAGAGAAACATGAGAATACTGTATTCTATGTTAAAGATGAAATTGAACAGGGTCAGTATATTAAGATGTTCAAGGACCAGGGAATGGATGCGGTTATTCTTAAACATAATATTGACCAGCCGTTCATCACACATCTTGAGCAGAAGAATGAGAACCTTAAGTTCTTAAGCATAGATTCCGATCTTTCCGAGATTTTTAAGGATGATGCGGATGACAGCGAAGAGGCTAAAGAAGCTCTTAAGGCCGATAATGACAAGCTTTCCGAAATATTTAAGAAGGCACTTGGCAAGGATAACCTTCAGGTTAAAGCCGAGAAACTCAAAGATGCAGAAGTTTCTTCTATGATAACAATCAACGAAGATTCCAAGAGAATGGCCGACATGATGAAGATGTACGGTATGTCCGGAATGGATCCGGAGATGTACGGCGCACAGGGCGAGACTCTTGTACTTAACCTTAACAATGTTCTGGTTAAATATATACTTGACAACCCTGAGAGTGATAATGTTACAATGTTCTGTGAACAGTTGTATGATCTGGCTATGGTAGGACACGGTCAGGTAGCACCTGAGAGAATGACAGCATTTATTGCCAGAAGTAACAGAATAATGGAACTTCTGACTAAGTAAGCAGAGGTATTTAATGAAATCAGACAATGATTCTGTTATAGAATTTGAGTGGATTGAAGTTAATATTGATGATGATTGTAAGGCTGTGCAGCCGGATGCGGATGCACAGCCTGAAGTTGTTGAAGCACAACAGCCTGAGTCTAAGGCAGTATCGGCAGTTCGTAATATTTTTGGATATTTAATCGCGGTTGCAACCGCTGTTCTGATATATATAGTCGTCAGCAGATTTGTTGTAATCAATGCTAATATTCCTACGCGCTCAATGGCTCCTCTTATCGAATCGGAAGACAGGCTTATGGGATTCCGCATGGCATATTTGTTTACGGAACCTAAACGTGGAGATGTTATTATATTCAGACATAAATGTTATGATGATGAAGAGGAGCAGCTTCTAATCAAGCGTATAATCGGCCTGCCTGGAGATACCATACAAATTACAGATAATATGGTATATATAAATGATATACCGTATGAGGAGACATATCTTCCGGATGGTGTATACATGAACAGTTTTGGACCGTATAAAGTTCCGGAAAATGCCTATTTTGTAATGGGAGATAACCGGACCATATCCAATGACGCCAGAAGCTGGACATATAAGGATGTGACATCGGATGAAATCGTTGCCAGAGCGTGGTTTAAGTATTATCCTCATTGGGAAGTCTTTTGACAATAAGATTATGCGTGTTGTATCTTGTCGCGGCGTGTCGATAATTTCCTATTGAATTTATAATATCAAAATCATATAATTCATACGATTGAAGAAGTTGTATCACAGCAGTGTAAATCATAGCGTGTGTAAGAAAGGATGATATGTATGAATACATATATGGTTAAACTTAACAGTCAGCAAGATGTTATCAATTTTGTGAACATGATGGGCAAAACGGGATGCAACGCGGATATTAAGTGCGGAAGCATTGTTGTTGATGCATGTTCGATTCTTGGAGTGATTTCACTTGGACTGAACAAAATGCTTGAATTGGTAACTTACGGTGATCCGGGAAGTGATTTTGAACAGAATATCAAACAGTATAGAGCTGCATAAGCATTTTTTGGAAATATTTTTATAAAGAGACTGTAATGCGGAATTTCATTTATGTTGAGATGCTGTACGACAGTCTCTTTTTTGTTGACACGAGATTATAAAGATGATATCATACTAACTGTATTAGTTGACATAGTACAGCTTGCGATATGAAGGAGGATTTATGTTAGAGGCAATTAATCTGTGCAAAGTATATAAGCCTAAGAAGGGCGTACCGGTCAAAGCTCTCGACGGGATATCATTAAGATTTCCTGAGAAGGGAATGGTATTTCTTCTCGGAAAGTCGGGAAGCGGAAAATCTACATTGCTGAATCTTCTCGGAGGACTCGATAAATATGATTCGGGTGAGATAATTATTAAAGGTGTGTCATCAAAAGATTTCAAGCAGCAGTATTTTGATTCATACAGGAATACTTACGTCGGATTTATTTTTCAGGAATATAATATACTTGATGAATTTTCGGTTGGAGCCAATATTGCCCTTGCTATAGAATTGCAGGGACGCAAGGCGACGGACGAAGAGATAAATAATATTTTGAGGGAAGTTGACCTTGAAGGATACGGAGACCGTAAACCTAACGAACTCTCTGGAGGACAGAAACAGAGAGTAGCCATAGCGAGAGCGCTTATCAAGAACCCTGAGATCATAATGGCTGATGAGCCGACAGGCGCGCTTGATTCCAATACGGGAAGACAGATTTTTGATACATTAAAGAAACTTTCGCGCGATAAACTTGTGATAATTGTATCCCATGACAGGGAATTTTCCGAACAATATGCCGACAGGATAATTGAGCTGGCTGACGGCCACGTTATAAGTGATGTGGAATATTCGGGAGATAGTGAAGAAGCGGAACAGGAAGATAATATTATATATGATAATGACATGGTCAGGATATCTTCAGGTTACCATCTTACGGAGGAAGACAGACTGGCAATCAATGATTATATAGACAGACTCGGAAGTGGCCGGGTAACATTGAGGCTTGGAAAAAATCGTATAAACAGCAAGCGTTTCACGGCAACCGACCAGAATAAAATAAAGAAACAGGATGGTTCGGCATTCAAGCTTATCAAGTCAAAACTGCCTCTTAAGAATGCCTTTAAAATCGGTGCAAGCGGATTAAAATATAAGAAAATCCGTCTTATCATAACTATTCTGCTGTCGTGTCAGGCCTTCGGCCTTTTCGGACTGGCAGATACATTTGGTTCATACAATCATATAAAGGTATGCACCAATTCACTTATTGACAGTGGTGTTAAATATCTTGCTTATTCAAAGAGCGTTAAGAGCACTGACGGTGGTAACGATTACTGGTGGAATAGCGGAAACTATAAGATAAGCAAAGAAGAAGTGCAGCAGATGGAACAGGATTTAAATATTCCGTTCAGCGGTGTATTCAGTCCGATAAGTTCGATAGATTTAGGCTCATACTACGATCCGGAAGCCAAATTTACCGAAACAGAGTTCAATATATATGCACGGAGCTTCAGTGGATTTACCGAAATTGATAATGATAAGATGAATAAACTGAATGTTAAGCTTGCAGCAGGAAGACTTCCGGATGGAAACAAGAACGAGCTTGCGGTAAGCGAATATGTTTTTGAATCATTTAAGATAGGAGGATACCGGCAGGATAACAGTCAGAAAGCTGACAAAATTGAGAAGTATGATGATCTTATCGGTAAGACGCTTAAGCTTAAAGATGAAGAATACACAATAACCGGTATTGTTGACACCGGACTTAATCTGGACAGGTACGAATCGCTTATCAAGAAGAAAGAAGGGCAGTCAACTGCCGATGCTCTTGTTAATTATGCATTATATAATGAATTCAGTTATGAAACCGGATACGGACTTGCCGGAACGGCAATGGTCGGTGACGGACACCTTGATAAAATGATTCAGAATGAACCTAAGCTTATACCTATTAATGCAATAATCGGACTTGATGCTACGGATGACGGGTATAACCTGTGGTCGAATGAGAGCATAGTGCATTTTGAGGATGTGCCTAAGGAAGATATAGTCTGGACGGACGGAGAGAAGAAGGAGCTTGGTGATAAAGAAATAATTGTGACATTTTCATCGCTTAATATCGATTCGATAGAGAATACGGATATCACAAGTGTGGCAGACAATCTTAAAGATATAAACCTGAAACTCTGGATTAACGGTTATGATGGCAGCTACGAGGTGTATGACGGGTATAAAATTGTTGGTATAGTCAAAGATGACAGCATTTATGCCAAAACATCGTCATTTATAGTATCTGACACCAACAGAGTCAATGAACTTACAGATCCGAAGCAGATCGGAGAATATAATTATGTTGTCGGTGTAATGCCTCAGACTAAAGCGGATGTAATGAAAGTTGTAAGTTACAGTTACCGTGAAAACAGCGATATAAGATATGAGATTCAGAACAGCACAACATATGAACTTGATACCGTGAATACAATATTGAAGAAGTTAGCTAAGGTATTTATGTATATCGGAATCGGCTTTGCGGTATTTGCAACTGTAATGTTGGCAAACTTTATCGCAACCAGTGTTGCGCACAAGAAACAGGAAATTGGTATACTGAGGGCTATCGGTTCGAGAAGTAATGATGTATTCAGGATATTTTTCTCTGAAAGCTTCATAATTGCAATGATTAATTTCGTGCTCTCGGCAGCCGGTGTGTTTGCAGTTACGATGATTATCAATAATTACATAAGAAAAGATCTTGGCGTGCTTATAAGTCTTCTGACATTCGGACCGAGACAGGTTCTGCTGATACTTGTTCTGAGTATTTTTGTTGCGGCAGCGGCAAGTTTCATACCGGTGAAGAAGATAGCATCAAAGAAACCTGTTGATGCCATAAGAAACAGATAAATGATCCGATGAAACAATAAAAAGAAAAACATAACAGATATGTACCGGAGACACTTTCACAGAGGGTGTCTCCCTTTTTTGTACATTAAGATCAGCTTGAATGTCCGGCCTTCTTTTCGAGAATGTTTATTAATTTATACAGAACTCCCGATAAAATGCATAATATCACAATTGACATAAGAACCCAGTCCATTTTGAAAACCTGACTTCCGTATATTATCAGATAACCAAGACCGCTGTCGGCCGCCAGGAATTCACCGATAATCACACCTACAAGCGAAAGACCGAGATTTACTTTCATTGTATTGATTATTGTTGGTATTGAAGATGGTATGACCAGTTTGGTGAGAATATGCCGTCTCTTGCCACCGAGAGTACGGATTAATTTGATTTTTTCCGGGTCTGTTTCAATGAAAGCAGTATATATGCTTAAAACCGCACCGAATATGGCAACAGAAACTGCAGCGACGATAATGGTTTTTACATTGTTGCCGAGCCATACTATGAGAACCGGTGCGAGCGCCGATTTGGGCAGACTGTTCAAGAGCACAATATATGGTTCTGCAATTTTGAAAACCATCCGGAACCGCCACATTAACATTGCGCATAGCATGCCTGCCGCAATTACGATGGAGAAACATATGAGGGTTTCGTAAACGGTTACCCACAGATGCTTCCATATTATGCCTGTTCCGGCCATATCGGTAAAACATCTGATAATTCTTGAAGGACTGCTGAATACAAAAGAATTGAGTACGCCGATGTCCGCGCATAGTTCCCATCCGCCGATCAACAGAACCAGAATCAGTGTGCGCATGATAATAATGCATAAGTGTTGTTTTTTACGGCTTTTCAGGTATCTTAGCTGGCTTTGGGAAATTATTTTATCCATTTTCGTTAAGCTCCTTCCATAATATATTGAAATAATCCTTGAATTCAGGTGCATTTCTGCGCATGAGAGGTGTCAGGTCTGCCGGAAAATCGACGGAAACCGAACGTGCAATCCGGCCCGGACGCCTGCTTAATACATATACGGTATCTCCGACTGAAATTGCCTCCGACAAATCATGCGTTACTAACACGGCGGTCTTGTGTTCCTTTTTGATGATTGAATATATATCATCACATACAGTGAGTCTGGTCTGGTAATCAAGCGCCGAAAACGGTTCATCCAGAAGCAGAATCTCAGGTTCAAGTGCGAGAGTCCTGATTAAAGCTGCGCGCTGACGCATGCCTCCTGAAAGTTCAGACGGCCTGGATGCTTTGAATTCACCCAGACCGTATCGCTTAAGAAGTTCATCGACATAAGAGGTGCCGTCCGTTTTTTTCCTGCGTTTTATTTCAAGACCCAGCATCACATTGCCGTAAATTGACCGCCATTCAAATAAATGGTCATGTTGGAGCATATATCCGATCGAATCGTTACCGGGACTTATATCGCGGCCGTTTATCAATATGCGTCCGGAATCCGGCCGGATTATTCCGGCTATAATGGATAAAAGGGTGGATTTGCCACACCCGGACGGCCCTACGACAGACACGAAACTGCCTTTCGGAATATCAAGCGATATATCCTTGATAGCACAGGTTTCACCTTGTACCGTGTGATATGAGTAGGAAATATTTTTCAAAGAAAGGGCAGTGCTCATTTTTCCTCCTTAAAACCTATAATTATATGCTTGTGATATAATATTTTATGAAAAATATTGAAAATAGTTCGGTATTGCTGTAGAATATTTCCATAAAATATCGTGGATGCGAGGATTTGCAATGAACCGTTTTGAAGAGATAGTCAGAAATATCAAAGGGGACATGGTTTATATACAGACTCATAATTTTCCGGATCCGGATGCGATAGCAAGTGCATTTGGCTTATCCAAACTCCTTAAACATTATGATATAAAATCATCAATCTGTTACAAGGGTAAAATAGAACGGTTCAGCACGAATGGTTTTGTAAACAAATTGGGGATTGAACTTATAGATCTTGATTCAATCAATGGTATGTGTGAGAATGATGAAATCATCCTGGTGGATTCGCAGAAAGGCAATTCCAATATTGTTGATTCTCCGGGCAATGAGATAATATGCATAGACCATCACCCGTCATTTGAAAACTGTAACACAAATGATTACAGATATGCGGATATCAGACCGGAATATGGTGCATGTGCCACGATAATTGCGCAATATTACCTGGAAAATGACATACAGATGGATAGGCATGTTGCTACGGCACTTATATTCGGAATTAAGAGCGACACCATGGGATTATCGAGAGGAGTATCCCAGGCTGATGTCGATGTTTATCAGCAGCTTTACGGGTTGTGCGATATGGAACTTATAAGTTCGCTTGAGCATTGTTCACTGAAATTTGAGGATCTTAAGGCATATGCCAATGCAATAAACAGTATTAAGATATATGATAATATCAGTTTTGCCAATACCGGATATAATTGCCCGGAGGCTCTTATTGCCAGCATATCTGATTTTATGCTTGACCTTGTTGAAATCGATTTTTCTGTTGTATATTCAATAAGAGATGACGGCATAAAGCTCTCTGTCAGAAGTATCGGAGAGATAAATGCCGGAATTGTTACCAATGATGCACTTTCTGATATCGGAGGCGGCGGAGGTCATGCTGAGATGGCGGGAGGATTCGTGTCGTTTGCAAGCGGAACGTCACGCAGAAAAATATCACTTATGATAGAACATATAGAAGAACGTTTTCTTGCCGCTATTGGAAACAACAATAAGAAAAGTGAAAGATAAATTATTTTGGCTATTTACAATTCGCGCAAATAATGTTATTATATTTTTCGTGCTTGTGCATGCTGAAATAGCTCAGTTGGTAGAGCAGCTGATTCGTAATCAGCAGGTCGAGGGTTCGAGTCCCTTTTTCAGCTTATTATATAAATGCGTCTGTCACATTATGGTGACAGGCGTATTTTTTTGCTTTTTTACGGCAAAAACGGTCAAAAAAAGTCATTCAAAACCATAAATAATAAAAAATGTTCAAAAAATGAGAGAAAATGATTGACTTTGAATGAATTTGACGGTATACTTGTGTTATCAAGAACGGAGGAGGTAATACAAGTGATTTACACAGTAACATTTAACCCGTCATTGGATTATATCGTTTCGGTAAAGGATTTTAAGACCGGAATTACCAACAGAACGGATTCCGAGAAAATTCTTCCGGGAGGTAAGGGCATCAATGTATCGACAGTCCTTATGAATCTGGGAATACCGAACACGGCGCTTGGATTTGTAGCCGGATTTACCGGTGATGAAATAATACGAAGATTAAGCGGACTGGGTGTCAATAATGGATTCATACGACTGGATGACGGATTTTCAAGAATTAATCTGAAATTAAGCACAATAGAAGGAACGGAGATTAACGGCCGTGGCCCCGATATCGGTAAAGAGCAGGTTAAGATGCTTATGGACAGACTTGATGAGCTTAAGGAAGGAGATATATTGTTCCTTTCCGGAAGCATTCCTGCAGGGATGGGCGATGATGCTTATGAGAAAATAATGCAGGCACTTGAAGGAAGAGGCGTCATTATTGCAGTAGATGCGACGAGAGAACTTCTTATGAAGGTGCTTCCGTATAAACCGTTCCTTATCAAGCCGAATAATTACGAACTTGGAGAGATATTCGGTGTGGAACTTACAAGCAGGAAATCGGTTATACCGTATGCAAAGAAACTTCAGGAAATGGGAGCTGTCAATGTCCTTGTATCAATGGCTGGTGAAGGCGCGGTGCTCGTGGCTGAAGACGGACAGGTACTTGAAACAGAGGCTCCGAAAGGTAAGCTGATTAACGGAGTAGGTGCAGGAGATTCGATGGTTGCCGGATTTATGGCAGGTTATATGGAGAAACATGATTACAGACATGCCTTCTGCATGGGTGTTGCGGCGGGCAGTGCAAGTGCTTTCTCTGAGAACCTTGCAACCGGAGCAGAGATCAAGAAAGTATATGATCAGATAACTTTATAAAAATGGAGGACGAAGGTATGAGAATTACAGATTTGCTTGACAAGAGAAGTATTTCTCTTGATGCAGCTCCTAAGAGCAAGGAAGAAGCTCTTAATGATGCAGTTGCGCTTATGGAGGCAGCCGGAAGGCTTAATGATGTGGAAGGCTACCGCAGACAGGTGTTTGCGAGGGAAGAAGAAAGTACAACGGGCGTTGGTGAAGGAATTGCAATCCCGCATGGTAAATGCAGTTCAGTAAATACGCCTGGCCTCGCAGCAATGGTAATTAAGAACGGAGTCGATTTTGATTCGCTTGACGGTGAACCGGTGACGTTGCTTTTTCTTATAGCAGCACCTGACACTGAGGATAATATTCATCTTGATGTGTTAAGCAAGCTTTCAATGATGCTTATGGACGAGAAGTTTACGACGAGCCTGCGCAATGCCGGAACAGTTGACGAATTCCTGGATATCATAGACAGGGCAGATGAAGAGAAAAAGAGCGTTGACGAGAGGCTTACAGATAATAACGAGCCGGCTGAAGGCTCCATAAAAATACTTGCCGTAACATCGTGTCCTACAGGTATTGCACATACCTATATGGCAGCGGAGGGACTTGAAAAAGCCGCTGCGGCTAAGAATTGTCACATCAAAATCGAGACAAGAGGATCCGGAGGAGCCAAGAACGTCCTTACCGATAAGGATATAGAAGAAGCTGACTGTATAATAGTGGCAGCTGACGCCAAGGTTCCTATGGAGAGATTTAACGGTAAGAAACTTATAGAACGTCCGGTTTCGGATGGAATTAACAAGGCAGATGAACTTATCGATATGGCAATTGCCGGAAACGCACCTGTATATCAAAGCAATACTTCCGAAGATGCATCCGCCGGAACGCAGACATCGGGAAAGAAAGGCATAGGACATAAGATTTATACACAACTTATGAATGGCGTTTCGCATATGCTTCCGTTTGTTGTCGGAGGTGGTATACTCATAGCACTTTCATTTCTGATAGATGGCTTCGCTATTGATATTAATTCATTGTCTGCAGCCGAAAGGGCTAATTTCGGTACAATAACATCAGCTGCGGCATTGTTTAATGAAATTGGTAATGTTGCTTTTAAATTTATGCTGCCGGTACTATCAGGATTTATAGCCATGGCGATTGCGGACAGACCTGCTCTTGCAGTCGGATTTGTAGGCGGAATGATAGCCGCAAACGGAACATCGGGATTCCTCGGCGCACTCGTAGCAGGATTTGCAGCAGGATATATAGTACTCCTTCTTATGAAGATATGTTCTAAACTTCCTGAGGTGTTGGAAAAAATAGCACCGGTACTCATATATCCGCTTATAGGAATACTGCTTATGGGACTTGCAATGAAATTTGCGGTAGAACCGGTAATGGGATTTGTTAATACAGCCATGAATAACGGTCTTCACAGCATGGGAAGTGCAAGCAGGATTATACTCGGACTTGTGCTTGGCGCAATGATGGCAATCGATATGGGCGGTCCGTTTAACAAGGCAGCTTATGTGTTCGGAACAGCATCAATCGCAGCCGGTAACTATGATATAATGGCATCAGTCATGATAGGCGGAATGGTTCCGCCGTGTGCAATAGCCCTTGCCACACTTTTCTTCAAAAAGAAATTCACCAAGCAGGAGAGACAATCCGGTCCGGTCAATATTATTATGGGACTTGCGTTCATAACTGAAGGAGCTATCCCTTATGCAGCGGCAGATCCGCTGAGAGTAATCCCGGCTTGTGCAATAGGCGCGGGAGTGTCAGGAGCACTTTCAATGGCATTTAACTGTACTCTTATGGCACCGCACGGCGGAATTTTCGTAGTACCGGTTATGGGCAATCCATTGATGTATCTGCTTGCACTTGTGATAGGAACTGCAGTATCTACGATACTTTTAGGAATATTAAAGAAAAATAAGACAAATTAGGAGGAAAAACTCATGAAAGAAATCAAGTATGTAATTACAGATCCGGAAGGAATCCATGCACGCCCGGCAGGACTTTTGGTGAAGGCAGCAAAGGAATTTGCGTGTGATATTAAAATCGCGAAAGACGGAAAGGCAATGAATTGCAAAGCGATTTTCGGAATCATGGGCCTTGGCGTTAAGAAGGGCGAAGAAGTTACAATTACTTTTGACGGTGAAGATGAAGATAAAGCGTGTGAGACCATAAACGCGTTTATGCAGGCTAATCTTTAAATTCCGGACATAGGGAGAATGCTTATGAAGGTATATGAAGGTAAAAGTGTATATAGTGGCATTGCAATCGGCAGAATCAGATTGTTTTCCAAGGATGAACGTCAGGTAAAGCGCGTGAGAGTCAGTGATACCGGTGCGGAACTGGCCAGGTATGAAGATGCCAGAAAGAAAAGCATTGGTGAACTTGCGGAATTACATGATAAGGCACTTAAAGAAGTCGGCGAAGCCAATGCGGCAATATTTGAAGTTCATCAGATGATGCTTGAAGATGATGATTATAATGATTCGGTCAGGAATATCATAACGTCACAGGGCGTGAATGCAGAGTATGCCGTTGCAACAACCGGAGATAATTTCTCAAGGATGTTTGCATCTATGGATGACGATTATATGAAAGAACGTGCTGCTGATGTAAAAGATATATCTGAACGTGTAATCAATGTTTTGAGCGGCAGTTCATCTTCGGACTTAACAGACGATGAACCGGTGATAATTATTGCGGATGACCTTGCCCCGTCTGAAACTGTCCAGTTAGATAAGGATAAGGTACTTGCTTTTGTTACCGTGCACGGTTCGACAAATTCCCATACGGCGATTCTGGCAAGAACAATGGGCATCCCGGCTTTAGTCAATACCCCGGTTGACCTTGATGACGATATTGACGGATGCCTTGCGATAGTCGATGGAACCAAGGGCACTGTATATATCAATCCGGACGAAGCTATGCTTGAGATGATGCGTGAAAATAAAGCCAGGGATGATGAACAGAAGAAGCTTCTGGCCAGCCTTAAGGGCAGGGAAAATGTAACCATTGACGGACAGAAGATAAAACTTTATGCTAATATAGGCAACATAAAGGATCTGGCGAAGGTGATACAGAACGACGCCGGAGGTATAGGACTTTTCAGAAGTGAGTTCATATACCTTGAAAGCAAAGATTTTCCTACCGAAGAAGAGCAGTTTGCGATATATAAGCAGGTTGCCGAGACGATGGCGGGCAAGACGGTTATCATAAGAACCCTTGATATAGGTGCAGACAAGCAGTGTGATTATTTTAATCTTAAACACGAAGACAACCCGGCAATGGGATGCCGTGCTATCAGGATATGCCTTACGAGACCGGAAATTTTCAAGGTCCAGTTAAGAGCATTATTCCGTGCGAGCGCATACGGAAATATTGCAATAATGTATCCTATGATAATAAGCGCGTGGGAAATCGACCGTATCTATGAAATAGTGGATGAAGTCAAGAAGGAACTTGACGAACAGGGAATCAGTTACGGCAATCCTGAGCAGGGAATTATGATAGAAACGCCTGCGGCGGTTATGATGAGTGATGTACTTGCATCGAAAGTTGATTTCTTCAGCATAGGTACCAATGACCTTACACAGTATACGCTTGCGATTGACAGGCAGAATACTGAACTTGACATGTTCTATGATGCGCATCATCCGGCGGTGCTTAAGATGATATCCATGGTTGTGGAGAATGCGCATAAAGCCGGAATCTGGGCAGGAATCTGCGGAGAACTTGGAGCTGACAGAACACTCACCAAAGAATTTCTGGCCATGGGTGTGGATGAACTTTCGGTATCACCTGCAAGCGTTCTGCCGATTCGCAAAATAGTACTCGAAACCAATGTTAAGGAATATAAGGCGGATAAGAAATGTTAACATTACAGAGACAGGAGATGATTCTCAAGCTCCTGAAGGAAAAAGGCAGCGTAACTACTCAGGAAATCAGCGAAAAACTTGGAATTTCCGAGTCTACGGCAAGAAGAGATATCAGTTATCTTGATAAGGAAGGGAAACTGTCCAAGGTTTTTGGTGGTGCTGCGCTTAAAGAACAACAGCAGGTTACGGCATATGAATATACATTTGAACAGAAGAATGATCTTAACATTGATGAGAAGAAAAAAATAGCCAGATATGCTGCTCTTCTTATCGAGAAAAATGATTTTGTGTATCTTGATGCCGGAACAACAACTGCTTATATGATAGACTATATTGAGGAGCAGGCGGTTACATTTGTAACCAATGGCATTACACATGCAAGGCAGCTTGCGGCCGGAGGATTTAAAGTCTATCTTGTCGGCGGTGAACTTAAAGCATCAACTGAGGCAATAATCGGAAGTTATGCTATGGAAACTCTGAAGAATTATAATTTCACCAAAGGATTTTTTGGAACTAACGCAATTACAAGAGAGAACGGATGTACAACACCTGATGCGAATGAAGCACTTGTTAAGAAAATGGCGATGAGTCATTGCAGGGAAAGTTATGTTCTGTGTGACTATTCTAAATTTAATAAGATAAGTTCGGTTAGCTTTGCACCGTTCGAGGGTACGAATTTTATATGCGACAGAATGGTTCCCGGATATGAAAAATGCAATAATATCACGGTAATCAAATAAATAAAGCCGGCTGCACCTGATATGATGCGGCCGGCTTTGCATTGTGCATATTATCACGCATTCTCGCGGTTGTTTCTTATTCTGATAAACAACACAGCAATGAAAATCATGGAAACGGCAACACATAATGAGCCGATTGGTCCGATTATTCCAAAACTGATATTTATTTTGTAATTGATGCCTGCGGATTCAAGCGACGAATTCAGCAAATTGTTAAACATATCGGCGTAATGGTCAATGTTGATTATCGTATATACAGAATTGGCAATTGACATTACGGAACTTAATATAAGTATGATAAGAGGAAACATGCTTATTCTGTGCTTAGGCGCCTCGTTATTCAGCTCCGAACGTACACTTACTATGCTTGAACGTAAGGTTGCATAATAGAAAACAATGAATATGAACATACATGTCCATACAACCAGCAGGATGATGAATATTGCACTGTTCAAATCTATGGATGCCGGCATTGTAATGTCAAAAGCCTGACCGATGTACTTGGCAGCTTCGGGATATGCTTCTGCAAGCTCACCCGGTATGCATGCAAAAAGTATAAGAACGGCAGCGATACTAACATATGCGACAGACATAAGGACTATCTGTGCAATGGTAAGACCGGATGCAATGGTAAAACCTGATGACTTAAGCGGTCCATCTTTCTTTGCCGCTGAGTATGTAACCCAGAGAGCCACCAATGTAAGTATTGAGAATATACTTATGTTAAATCCGTTGAAAACTGAACAAGCGGTTCCGACAGAATACAGTATGGCTGCAATCAGAGCGAGAGGTGATGCCATAACCTTTTTGATGGCGACGTGGCGTTCGCTTAGCGGCACCGACGAATATGTTGTGTTAAATGCCGCCTGGCCGGAAGGATTATTAAAGTTATTAAAATTATTATTGTAGACATTGTTATAGTTATTGTCCGGTGCAGGATTGGGATTATATGTAAAGTTTCCGTAAGGAGCCTCACTTGCAGCTGCCTGTCCGTTATCCGCAGCCTGTGTATCAGCTGCCGGTGTCTTCTGTGTATCAGGTACAGATACAGGATTCTTACGGCATTCACACACTGTTCCATCCGGTATTTCTTTACCACAATAAATACAAAACATAGGATACCTCCGATTAATAATAAAATTTTATGTTATTCTATCATATATCCGCGGATTTATCAATTGATGCAGAAAATTTTACAAAAATAAAAATACCCCGGATAAACCGAGGTAATAAAATAATAATAAGAAGAAGTGCAGTCGATGGGACTTGAACCCACACCCACGTAAGCGGACATGAACCTGAATCATGCGCGTATGCCAATTCCGCCACGACTGCAAGCTTTATAATAATATCATTCCCGGCGTTATGTGTCAAGAATAAAAAAATTGAAAAAAATTATTTTAGGGGTTGCAATTATAAAACGGATATGGTATGATAGCTATCGTCGCTGGTAAACAGCGTAGTTACATAAGCAGTCGTGGCGGAATTGGCATACGCGCTAGACTAAGGATCTAGTCCATATTGCTTGGGTGCGGGTTCAAGTCCCGCCGACTGCACTTTAATACCGTAAACAGTGTTTACGGTATTTTTGATATACAGGATTATTTTTACACAGGAGGCATTATGAGCCGCAGGAACAGAACAAAGAAATACACACCGCTTATAATAATCATGCTTATAACAGTTGCAGCGGTACTCGGGGTGGCGTATTATGTGCTGAAAGATGATTTGTATTTTCTTCAGGAACGTACGGTATCTCCGGATGGAAATATAACTCTCTATATCAAACACACTGTTTCCGGAGATTCATCCAGGTACAGGGTGTCCCAGAGAACGGATGGGAATAAACTGAGGTATTATGAATGGACAACCGATAAGCTTGAAACGGTATGGGCTGATGACAGTTCAAAGTGTGCTATAAGATACACAACCGGGTCGGGAAATGAAGTCACGGATGTCCTTGACTGTGTGAGCGGCAAGATAATACAGGCATCTTCGATGAGTTCATTAAGCCTTCGATATTATATGACACAGACCGGATATGAATTATATGATGAGATACCTGTTGACCTGAAATTTACCGGATGGCAGGGAGACTGTATGTGTTATAAATTCAGTACGGTCAATACATCCGGGGTCGAACTGTCGGGAAATTTCGATGCCGATTATTCCAATGGATTTGCCATAAAGCAGTTTGCCAGGGATTAAAGTGGCAGAAAGCATATCTAAAAAAAGATAAAAAATACTTTTATTATTTCAAGCGATATGATATAATCATCTAAGCATAACTTAGAAGCAGGCTCTGTACATAGTTCAGGGCTTCATAAGGAGGATACATAATGAAACATATTAAGACTCTTAACACAAGAAATCTTAAGGAATCAGCTAAGAAGGGCGGATGTGGCGAGTGCCAGACATCATGCCAGTCAGCTTGTAAGACATCTTGCACAGTTGGTAACCAGAGCTGCGAGAACAAATAGTTTTATATTGAATAAGCAGGACTGTAAGAGAGTGTGAGGACTAAGACACCGGCACTCTCTTCTTAGTGTGAAATACCGAAACGCAGTTTTGCAAGGAGGACATTTTGATACACCAGTATAAAAGCAACGGATACAATATCGTGCTGGACGTAAACAGCGGGTCAGTACATGTTGTTGACGATATAGTATATGACATTATTCCGCTTTTTCAGGAAAATTCAAGAAAAGAGATAGCGGACAAGCTCTCTGACAGATATGATATTGATGAAATTAACGAAGCCTGTGATGAAATACAGACCCTTAAAGATGGCGAGGTATTATTCACGGAGGATATTTATGAACCGTGTATAGAACAGTTTGCGGAGCGCAAAGCACAGGAAAATGTAGTCAAGGCGATGTGCCTTCACATAGCGCATGACTGTAATCTTGCATGCAAATACTGTTTTGCCGAGGAAGGCGAATATCACGGAAGACGAGCCCTTATGAGTGCCGAGGTGGGTAAGAAGGCACTTGATTTTCTGGTGGCCAATTCGGGACACAGAAGGAATCTTGAAGTTGACTTCTTTGGCGGAGAACCTCTTATGAATTTTGAGGTGGTAAAGGAAATAGTGGCTTACGGAAGGGAACTTGAGAAGACACATGACAAGAAGTTCCGTTTCACAATGACTACCAATGGAGTACTTCTCAATGATGAGATACTTGATTTTGTGAATAAAGAGTGCGGTAATCTTGTGCTCAGCGTGGATGGACGTAAGGAAGTCCATGATAAGATGAGACCGTTCCGCAATGGCGCCGGAAGCTATGATCTGATAATGCCTAAGTTTGAGAAAGCTGCCGAGTCACGTAATCAGACCAATTATTATGTCAGAGGCACATTTACACATAATAACCTTGATTTTTCCAAAGATGTGCTGGATCTTGCCGACAGAGGATTTAAGCAGATATCGGTTGAACCGGTTGTCGCAGATGATACAGAGGATTATGCATTAAGACCTGAAGACCTTCCACAGATATACGAAGAATACGATAAACTTGCGGTCGAGATGATCAAGCGTGAGAAAGAAGGCCGAGGTTTTAATTTCTTCCATTATATGATTGATCTTGAAGGCGGACCGTGCGTGTACAAGCGTCTGTCTGGCTGCGGCTGCGGAACCGAATATCTTGCGGTAACACCGTGGGGCGATTTTTATCCGTGCCACCAGTTTGTTGGTCATGAAGAATATATAATGGGTAATGTTTTTGAAGGTATTAAGACACCACAGATAAGAGAACAGTTTAACCATTGTAATGTGTATACTAAGGATAAATGCAAAGACTGCTTCTGCAAATTTTTCTGCAGCGGCGGATGTTCGGCAAATGCTTACAACTTCAACGGGGATATCAATGAACCGTACGACATAGCATGTAAGCTTGAACAGAAGAGAGTTGAGTGTGCAATAATGATTAAGTGCGCACTTGCAGAATAAAACAATTTTCAGGAGGATAACATGAAAGCTTGGAAAAAAATTATAGCCATGATTGCACTTGTTGCATCACTCGGCTTAATCTGCTACACCGTGCTTATCGGATGGGGTGGTGGACACAGGGGAAGTGCGGAGAATATAACTCTCGGACTTGACCTTGCAGGCGGTGTAAGTATTACATACCGTGCGGTAGGAGATATTTCTTCACAGGATCTGTCCGATACGGTATATAAGATGCAGCAGCGTCTCGGTAACTATGATGGAGCACAGGTTTATTCGGAAGGTACAGACAGAGTAACGATCGAAATACCGGGTGCGGATGATGCTGAAGCTGTTCTTGAGGAACTTGGTAAGCCGGGTTCACTTTACTTCATCCTTCAGTATGCAGAAGATGGTAAAACAGCTAACTACGAGTATGGCCAGTATAAGAATGCCGATGGTAAGGACGCATACGGATGGCATCTGACAAGAAGTATTGAAGATCTTCAGAAAGATGGATCGATAGTTCTTACAGGTGAGGACATCAAGGACTGCCAGGGTACATACGAGGGCGAGTCAGACAGCACAAAAGAACCGGTTGTTGCATTTGAGCTTACCAAAGACGGAGCAGAGAAATTTAAAGTGGCAACAGGCAAGGCTGTGGAACCTACGAAACATTGGTCAATCGGTGTATATTACGATGGAGAATTCGTAAGCGTTCCGACGGTAACCAACCAGATTACCAACGGTTCCGGTGTGATCAACGGAATGGATTCCCTTGACGAAGCAAAAAATGTTGCTTCTTACATCAGAATAGGTGCCCTTCCTGTTGAACTTGAGGAGATAAGCTCCAAGGTTGTGGGTGCCACACTCGGCCAGGAAGCTATTCATACAAGTGTTATTGCCGGATTGATCGGTTTTGCGCTTTTGTTCATATTTATGATCGCATATTACAGAATACCGGGTATTGCAGCTAATATAGCACTCGTTGTATATACGGGAGCAATGCTTCTTATTCTTAACGTGTTTGACCTCACACTTACACTTCCGGGTATTGCCGGTATTGTATTGTCCGTCGGTATGGCGGTCGATGCCAATGTAATTATTTTTGCCAGAATCAGGGAAGATCTGGCAGCAGGAATGTCCGTAAGAGGAGCTATCAAATCAGGTTTCAAGAAATCGCTTTCAGCGATTATTGACGGTAACGTTACAACACTTATCGCGGCAATCGTTCTCGGAATAATCGGAACCGGTCCGGTAAGAGGATTTGCCGTTACACTCGGAATTGGTATTGTGCTTTCAATGCTTACATCACTCCTTGTATCAAGATGGGTACTCCTTCTTCTTTACAATCTCGGATGCCGTAAGCAGAGCCTCTATGGCAAAGCCAAAGAAGTCAGGACATTACATGTTGTTGCCAAGAGAAAAATATTCTTCTCAATATCGGGACTTCTTATTGCTACCGGTATTGCATTCATGGTAGTAAACGGAACCAATGGTAAAGGAATATTCAATTTTGACCTTGAATTTTCGGGCGGTACATCCGCAAACATAACATTTAATGAAGAATATTCACTTGAAGAAGTTGAAAGCAAGATCATCCCTCTTATCAAAGAGGCTACAGGAAGCAAGACAGTCCAACAGCAGCAGGTAAAGGGTAATAATACAATTGTATTTAAGACACAGATGCTTGATACCGAGCAGCGTGCGGCACTTAATGCTGTGCTTGAAGATAAGTTCGGAATCGACACGACTGACAGTGATAAAGTAAGCTATGAGAACATAAGCGCAACAGTTAGTTCAGAGATGAGAAGAGATGCCATAATTGCAATTATAGTTGCTACGGTATGTATGCTTATCTACATAGCAATCAGATTCAGGGATATGAAGTTTGCCACAAGTGCCATTCTTGCACTTGTACATGACGTACTTTTTGTACTCGGATATTACGCAATATCCAGAACAAGCGTTGGTAATACGTTTATCGCATGTATACTTACAATCGTCGGATACTCAATTAACGCGACGATAGTAATTTTTGACCGAATCAGAGAGAATATGAAGGTTATGCAGAAAGAGTCACTTGCTGAGGTTGTTAATGCAAGTATTACCTCGACACTTTCACGAAGCATCAATACATCACTTACCACATTTATAATGGTGCTCATTCTGTTCATACTCGGCGTATCTTCAATCAGGGAATTTGCTGCACCGATTATGGTAGGTATAGTTGTAGGTGCATACTCATCAGTATGTATTTCGGGCGCATTGTGGTTCTCAATGAAGAAGGCTTCGTACAAGAGAGCACTTAAGAAAGCAGAGCAATAAATATGCAGAAATGGCGGGTATATTCCAAAAAGGCAGATTTTGATGCCATTGGCAGCCGGTTTAATATTGATCCGGTAACAGCCAGGATTATCCGTAACCGTGATGTCACGGACATGGAGAATGTTGATATGTATCTTAACGGTACGCTTGACAGACTCCATGATCCGATGATGATGAAAGACATGGATAAAGCAGTGTCTGTGATAGCATCATCTATTCGTGACAACAAACATATCCGCATTATAGGTGATTATGATATAGATGGAATTTGTTCCATCTATATCTTGTTTAAGGGACTTAAAATATGCGGCGCGGATGTGGATTATGAAGTTCCTGACAGAATAACCGACGGTTACGGTATTAACGAGAATCTGATAAAACAGGCATATGAGGCCGGAGTTGAAGTTATTATCACATGCGATAATGGAATAGCTGCAGCTTCACAGATTGATTATGCAAATGAACTTGGTATGACAGTTGTGATCACGGATCATCATGATGTTCCTTATGAAGAGACGGACAACGGGCGCAGATATATCATACCAAAGGCTGCCGCGGTGGTGGATCCCAAACAAAATGACTGCAGATATCCGTTTAAGATGTTATGCGGTGCCGGAATTGCATACAAATTTATTGATTGCATGGTCAAAGAATTTCAAACTGGCGATTCGGTAATGCCGGAACTTTTGCAATTTGCGGCAATTGCAACGGTCGGAGATATTGTGGATCTTCTTGACGAAAACAGAATAATTGTGAAGGAAGGCCTTAAACTTATTGCAAATACAGAAAATTACGGATTAAATGCACTGATGGCGGTAACAGGTGTCAGCCGTGAAAGTATAAATGCGTATCATATAGGATTCGTGCTCGGACCGTGCCTTAATGCAAGTGGAAGACTGGATTCTGCCAAGAGAGCATTGAAAATGCTTGTGACAGATGACAGGGCGGAAGCAGAGAGACATGCCGGAGAGCTTAAAGATCTTAATGAAGAGCGCAAGAAACTTACTTCCGAAGCAGTTGATAAGGCAGTTGATATGGTTGAAAACAGCAGTCTTAAAGACGATAAGGTGCTTGTGATTTTTCTTCCAGACTGCCATGAGAGCATAGCGGGCATTGTGGCGGGAAGAATACGGGAAAAGTACTATAAACCGGTAATAGTCCTTACAAGAGGAGAACAGGAAGCCAAGGGATCGGCTCGCTCAATAGAATCATATAATATGTTTGAAAAATTGTCGGAATGTAAGGACTTGTTTACAAGATTTGGCGGCCATCCAATGGCAGCAGGTCTTTCTCTTCCGGAGGAGAATATTCCGGAATTCAGAAGGCGGATAAATGAACATTGCAATCTGAGCGAAGAAGATCTGACAGAAACCGTATGGATTGATGTACCGATGCCGCTGGAGTACATCAACGAAAAACTGATCTTGGAACTTGGCGGACTTGAACCATTCGGAAAAGCTAATCCGAAGCCTGTGTTTGCAGATAAGAATATTTCAATACGAAATATCAGGGCGATAGGAAAGGATAAACAGTATACCAGGATGACTATTGCCAAAGACAGTGGGATGGTTATTGATGCGGTAGGTTTTTTCCCTTGCACAGAGCTTGAAACCGTATATAATAAAAATGGCAGGATATCTTGTACATACTACCCGGAAATTAATGAATTCAGAGATAAGAAACAGATTCAGGTATGTGTGACGGGATACAGAATAGATCGTATATAGGAAGAGGTGTTAGCAGTGAAGAAATTAGAAGAATATGTAAGAACAATACCGGATTTTCCGGAGAAGGGAATTATGTTCCGCGATGTTACGAGCGTAATTCAGGATGCTGACGGGCTTTCACTGGCAATTGACAGCATGGATGGGTTAATCCATGACACAGATTACGATGTGATTGTAGGACCTGAATCGAGAGGTTTTATTTTCGGTGTTCCGATAGCATATAAGAATCATAAGGCATTTGTGCCTGTCCGCAAGAAAGGTAAACTTCCGTGTGAGACGATAGAAGCAGAATATGCGTTGGAATACGGAACGGCAGTGATTGAGATGCATAAGGATTCGATAAAGCCGGGACAGAGGGTGGTCATAGTGGATGATCTCATCGCAACGGGAGGAACCACCGAAGCTATTATAAGTATGGTGGAGAAACTTGGCGGAGTCGTCGCAAAAATTGTATTCCTTATGGAACTTGAGGGCCTTAAGGGACGCGATAAACTGGCCGGATATAATGTTGAATCAGTAATAAAATATCCGGGTAAATAAACCATTGTTTATATTCCGGTAAAATATTTTCCGGAATCTGAAGGTATACGGAGAAAATCCGATTTAAGATATCGGTATCACCGCAGCTATTGCAGGTAATATCGATATCCCGATGCGGATTTATCATTTTTTGGCATCAATAAATGTATTGATTACCTGTATAACGGTTTCTTTTTCCATCTGGTTTAATCCGGATACATCAACCGTATTCAGTTCGTCAATGCCAAGAAGATAGTCGGTTGTCACATGAAAAATCTTGGAATATTTTATCAGTACATCATACGAAGGATATCGTGCACCGGACTCATATGATGAGATCGCACTCGGAGCAAGCCCGATACGGTCGGCAAGCTGCTGTTGGGTGAACTTGCGCTCTTTTCTTAATTCTTTAAAACGTTTTCCCATATTCATTAACATAGAGGTCACCTGTGAGTATATATAATATTTACTGTCAGTGTAATTTAATTATCTACACATATGGTGTAATTTTATCCACATATACAGAAAATAATGCGGAATATAAACTGTTTATTGCTTTTTTGGCAATAAGGCTTTAAAATATAATAGATAAAAAATCCTTAAATGACAAAATGGAGTTGTAATATGCCTGAAGAAGAGAATTTTAGACAACGACGCAAAATAGACGATATACCGCTGGATCCGCCTAAGAGCAACGATCCGGATGAATTATTTGAGGAGCTTAAGCAATGCATACTCAGATACCACCCATCAACGGACCTTTCACAGATAGAGAAGGCCTACCACGTTGCTAAGGAAGCACATAAGGACCAGAAACGTAAATCGGGTGAACCATATATAATTCACCCTCTTTGTGTTGCCATAATACTTGCGCAGCTCGAACTTGATAAAGAAACAATTATTGCCGGACTTCTTCATGATGTAATAGAAGATACTGGTGTGACAGGGGAAGAGATTACTAAGGAATTTGGAGAGGAAGTATTTCTTCTTGTTGACGGGGTTACCAAGTTAACCCAGCTTAATTATGAACATGATAAGATAGATAAGCAGGCAGAGAATCTTCGTAAGATGTTTCTTGCAATGGCTAAGGATATAAGAGTTATATTGATCAAACTTGCCGACAGACTCCATAATCAGCGTACAATGCAATACCAGACACCGGAGAAGCAGATTGAGAAGTCAAGAGAGACAATGGAGATATATTCTCCGATTGCACAGAGGCTAGGTATCTCCAAGATTAAAGTTGAGCTGGATGATCTTTCACTTAAATTCCTTCAGCCGGAAGTATATCACGACCTTGAACGTCAGTTAAAGCTTGGCAAGGAAGCAAGAGAAAAGTTCGTCAAGGATATAGTGGCAGAGGTTAAACAGCATATAGATAATGCAGGTATTCCTTGTGAAATAGACGGAAGAGTCAAGCATTTCTTCAGCATATATAAGAAAATGGTCAACCAGGATAAGACACTTGATCAGATATATGATCTTTTTGCGGTCCGTATCATTGTGGATACAGTTAAGGATTGTTATGCCGCACTTGGTGTGATCCATGAGATGTATAAGCCGATCCCGGGAAGATTCAAGGATTATATTGCAATGCCTAAGCCCAATATGTACCAGTCATTGCATACAACTCTTATAGCACCGAACGGACAGCCTTTTGAGATACAGATAAGAACATATGAGATGCACAGGACCGCTGAATACGGTATCGCAGCACACTGGAAATATAAGGAGAATATAGACGGAACCAAGGGCGACGACAGTGAAGAAGCCAAGCTTACATGGCTCAGACAGATTCTGGAATGGCAAAGGGACATGTCCGATAATAAGGAGTTCCTTAACCTCATTAAGAGTGATTTGGATTTATTTTCGGATAGTGTATATTGCTTTACACCTAAGGGGGATGTCAAGAACCTTCCGGCAGGTTCCACACCGATTGATTTTGCTTACAGTATCCATTCGGCAGTCGGCAATAAGATGGTCGGAGCTAAAGTTAACGGAAAGCTGGTTACCATTGACTATAAGATTAAGAATGGTGACAGAATAGATATAATCACGTCACAGAACTCCAAGGGACCGAGCCGCGACTGGCTTTCAATAGTCAAGAGCCCGCAGGCACGCTCCAAAATTAATTCGTGGTTTAAGGCAGAACTTAAGGAAGATAATATCGTAAAAGGTAAAGATCTTATCTCAACGTATTGCAAAGGCAAGAATATCAACCTTGCGGAACTTCTCAAACAGGAGTTTATGGACAAGACGATGATAAAATACGGTTTCAGGGACTGGGATTCCATTCTTGCGGCCGTGGGACACGGAGGCCTTAAGGAAGGACAGGTCGTAAATAAACTTCTTGAAGAGTATGAGAAGAAACACCGTGAAGAGGTCACTGACAGTGATGTGCTTGACAACGCGCAGGGAAGCACCGGCAGGACCAAGGATTCCAAAGGCAGCAAAAACGGAATTATTGTCAAGGGAATAGATGACGTATCCGTAAGATTTTCCAAATGCTGTTCACCTGTGCCGGGTGATGAGATAGTCGGCTTTGTTACAAGAGGACGTGGAATATCCATCCACCGTACCGACTGCGTTAATGTTATTAATATGTCAGATATGGACAAGTCAAGACTTATTGAAGCTGAATGGCAGCGGATGGATAATGTGGATGCCGCTGAAAAATATATGGCTGACATTAAGATTTTTGCCAATAACAGGACAGGTCTTATCGTTGATGTGTCCAAGGTGTTTACGGAGAAGAAAATAGACGTATTAAGCATGAACTGCAGAATCAGCAAGCAGGGAACTGCCACAATCGAGATGGGATTTGAAATATCAGGCGTAGAAGAACTTAAGCAGCTTGCAGAGAAAATACGTCAGATTGAAGGCGTCCTGGATATAGAAAGAACAACAGGTTAGAAATATGATGAAAATACAACACAGCGTGCTTGGAATGTGCGCAACCAACACTTATTATGTATATGATGATGAGACAAAACGCGGTCTTATAGTTGATCCGGCCGACTCGCCTGACACAATAATAGCCAAGGCGGACAGCCTGTCGATGATTCCGGAAGCGATTCTTATCACACACGGACATTTTGATCATGTACTTGCGATGAATAAGGTGCGTGAACATTACGGAATCAAGGTATATGCCGGACTTACGGAAAAACAGGTACTTCATGACATGGCAATGAACCTTACGTCATCTTTTGGCATGGGACAGATATTTGATGCGGATATTTATCTCAAAGACGGTGAAGAATTTGAAACAGCAGGATATCATATCAAGGCAATAGAAGTTCCGGGACACACAATAGGCGGAATGTGTTATTATTTTGATAAGCAGGGAGTGCTTTTTTCAGGCGATACATTGTTCTGCGAGTCAGTCGGCCGCAGTGATTTTCCGGGAGGAAGCGCATCAGCATTGTGCAGAGGCATTAAGGATAAGCTTTTTATTCTTCCGGAACATACCAAGGTATATCCGGGCCATATGGATGAGACCACAATCGGTAATGAAATCAAATATAATCCTTTCTGCCGGTAGAAACGGAGTCCGTACTGATGATATATATGAGTATTAACACCCATGACTATGATAATGATGTCAGGGTTATGACCGGAGCCTTTTATCCGGGTAACAGAATAGTGACAGATACAGCATTAAGAAATGATTGCGATTTATGTGTGGAAGTTATTGTTGAATCGGTGAAAGTTCATATATGTGTGACACCGGAAGGCGGTAAAGAACATATAATAGATTGTGATTCACCGGAGAATGACCGCAAAGTTATCCGCAATATGCTTAAGCGCAGACTTTATGACATATATTCGGAAATAACAGGCAGGGTGCTTCCATGGGGAACCCTTACCGGAATAAGGCCGGTCAAAATTCCTCTTGGCATGATTGAAAAAGGGTATAACGATAATGTAATTAAAGATACTCTGAATAAAGAATATTATGTCAATGACACCAAAGCAGAATTAAGCATTGAAGTGGCGCATCGCGAACACAGAATGCTTGAAAAGACAGATTATCTGAACGGTTACAGCCTGTATATAGGCATTCCGTTCTGCCCGACGACATGTCTGTACTGTTCTTTTACATCTTATCCGCTGTCTATGTACCGGGATAAGGTGGACGAATATCTTGATGCACTGATTAAGGAACTGACGTTTATATCCGGATATATGAACGGACGCGGTCCGGACACCATATATATCGGTGGCGGAACACCTACTACATTGACGGCAGGACAGTCTGACAGGCTTATAAGCAGTATAGAGGAGCTGTTTGATCTTAACGGTCTTGAGGAATTTACCGTGGAGGCAGGAAGACCGGACAGCATAGACATAGATAAATTAAAGATACTTAGGAAACATGGCATAGACCGTATATCGATCAATCCGCAGACCATGAATCAGAAGACGCTTGATTTGATTGGCAGAAGGCATACAGTGGATCAGGTTGTGGATGCCTTTAATATGGCCAGGGAATGCGGCTTTGGCAATATCAATATGGATCTGATTGTGGGACTTCCGGGAGAAAATAAAGAAGATGTCAGATATACATTGAACCGTGTCGGAATACTTAAGCCCGACAGCCTCACAGTTCATTCGCTGGCAATCAAAAGGGCAGCGGCACTTAATATTTTCAAGGATAAATACAAAGGTTTATGTAGTGAAAACACTGATGAACTGATGGATATGACATATGATTTTGCAGAGAGTATGGGTATGAAACCTTATTATCTGTACAGACAGAAGAATATGTCCGGTAATTTTGAAAATGTAGGATTTGCAAGAGAAGGTGCGGAAGGATTATATAATATACTTATAATGGAAGAAAAACAGACCATTCTTGCGGCAGGTGCAAATGCACAGACCAAAATAGTATATAACAGTCCGCCGAGAGTCGACCGTATTGAGAATGTAAAATCAGTTGATGATTATATACGGCGCACAGATGAAATGATAGAAAGAAAGAGATGTTATTTTAATGGAAAATCCAAGCAGCAAGCAGACTGAAGAATTTGAGTCGACGCTGTTAGCCGACCTGACCGACAATATAGCACATGGGATATGCGTAAGTAATCTTACTTATCTCACAGCCATGAAAATGGGACTGGATGATATAACATGTTATGACCTTGCCATTGCAGGACTTGTGCATGATATCGGTAAGCTGAAGCTTTCAAGATATTTATATGGAAGAGCACATGACAGCTTTGCAATGGAAAATATCAAATATATGAGGATGCATTCAAAGTTAAGTTATGATATACTTCAATATTATGACTTCTCTCCTTTTATATTGCAGTCAGTGCTGTATCACCATGAGAATTATGACGGTTCGGGATATCCTGAGAATCTTAAGGGAGAAGATATTCCCTTTGGCGCGAGAGTGATGCGGGTCGCTGATACTTTTACGGCACTGATATCCGACAGACCGTACAGAAAAGCATTTGATATCGACACGGCCATGGAGATATTGATTGATGAAATCGATAATTATGATATGGAAGTGTTTATTGCTTTCCAGAAAGTCATACATGAGCCGGAGACTCTTAAGGTAATCGAACAGAGCAGGCTTATAATTGACCTGGACTATGATAAATTTATGAAAATATTGGAAACGAGGACAAAATAATGGCATTAATTAAGAAACCGATGACAGGTATGAAGGATATACTCCCAAGAGAAATGCAGATAAGGGATTACCTCATATCGCTGATTAAAGATACTTATGCAAGCTTTGGATTTACCCCGATCGAGACACCGGCCGTGGAAAATATTGCCAATCTTTCAAGCAAGCAGGGCGGCGAGAACGAAAAGCTTATATTTAAGATATTAAAAAGAGGTGAAAAGCTCAACCTTGAAACGGCACAGTCAGAAGCTGACCTTGCGGACGGCGGATTAAGATATGATCTTACGGTTCCTCTTGTAAGATTTTACTCCAACAATGCTGCATCACTTCCTTCACCGTTTAAGGCACTGCAGATAGGACCTGTATGGAGAGCGGACAGACCTCAGAAAGGCCGTTTCAGACAGTTTTACCAGTGCGATATTGATATACTCGGAGAGCCTGGCAATCTTGCTGAAATAGAGCTTATTCTTGCGACAACCACCACAATGGGCAAGATAGGATTTAAGAATTTTAAGATTAAGATAAATGACCGCCGTATCTTGAAAGCTATGGCTGCATACAGCGGATTCCCTGAAGAAGAATATGATTCGGTATTTATCATATTAGATAAGATGGACAAAATCGGACTTGACGGTGTTACCGAAGAGCTTATCAAAGCAGGATATGCGCAGAAAAGCGTTGATAAATATGTTGAGCTTTTTAAGGGTATAGAAGAGGCTGATGACGGACTTGCCTATGTGGCCGGTAAGATTCAGGACAATCTTGAGGATGGCGTAAAGGAAAGTCTCGGAGAGATAATTAACAGCGTCAACAGCACTAAGGAATACTCTTTTGAGGTGGTATTTGACCCGACTCTTGTAAGAGGTATGTCATATTACACAGGAACTATTTTTGAGATAGAAGTACCTGAATTCGGCTCAAGCGTCGGTGGAGGCGGACGTTACGATAAGATGGTCGGTAAATTCACGGGACAGGATACGCCGGCATGCGGTTTCTCAATCGGATTTGAGAGAATCGTAACAATACTTCTCGATAATGATTTTCAGATTCCGGATGACCGTAAAAAGGTGGCTTTTCTTATAGAAAAGGGTATACAATCTGAGATGTTATGTGATATTATCAGTGAAGCACAGGCGATGCGTAAGACAGGAACCAACGTGCTTGTAGTCAGAATGAACAAGAATAAGAAATTCCAGAAGGAGCAGCTTGAGAAAGAAGGGTATGCCGAATTCCGTGAATTTTACAAAAATCCAATAAAATAAGCTGACAGGAGATAAGAAAATGGCAGAATCAATGAAAGGTCTCAAGAGAACATGCAGATGTGCCGAACTCAATGAGACAAATATCGGTCAGACAGTTACAGTTATGGGCTGGGTTGCCAAGAACAGAAATAAAGGCGGAATATGTTTCGTGGATTTAAGAGACCGTTCCGGAATATTGCAGATAATTTTTGAAGAGGACAAGACAGGTTCAGAAGGATTTGCCAAGGCAGGTTCATTAAGAAGCGAATATGTCATTGCCGTTACCGGTGAAGTTGCTGCAAGAGCAGGTGCGGTTAATGATAATCTTGCGACAGGTAAGATTGAGGTAATCGCTAAGGACATAAGAATACTTTCAGAGTCCGAGACACCTCCGTTCCCTGTTGAAGAGGCATCCAAGACCAAGGAAGATATAAGACTTAAGTATCGTTTCCTTGACCTTAGAAGACCGGATCTTCAGAAAATCCTTATCATGAGAAGCAAGATTGCCACTATAACAAGACAATTTCTTGCCGATGAAGGATTCCTTGAGATTGAGACCCCTATCCTTGTAAAGAGCACACCGGAGGGAGCCAGGGATTATATTGTACCAAGCCGTATACATCCGGGTTCATTTTATGCACTGCCGCAGTCACCGCAGCTTTTCAAGCAGCTCTTGATGTGTTCGGGATATGACAGATATTTCCAGCTTGCAAAGTGCTTCCGTGACGAGGATCTGCGTGCAGACAGACAGCCTGAATTTACACAGATAGATATGGAATTGTCATTTGTTGATATTGATGATGTAATAGATGTCAATGAGAGACTTTTAAATAGACTTTTTAAGGAAGTGCTTGACCTTGACATAGAGCTTCCTATCCAGAGAATGACATGGAACGAAGCTATGAACCGTTTCGGTTCCGACAAGCCTGATATCCGTTTCGGAATGGAACTTAAGGATATATCGGATATCGTTAAGGGCTGCGGTTTTGGCGTGTTTGCGGGTGCGATAGACAACGGCGGAACTGTACGCGGTATCAATGCCAACGGACAGGGCGCTATGCCTCGTAAGAAAATAGATGCACTTGTTGATTTTGCCAAAGGATACGGAGCAAAAGGATTAGCTTATATTGCACTTGGAGAAAACGGCGAGATCAAATCATCATTTGCTAAATTCATGACACAAGAGCAGATGAATGCAATTATAGAGAGAATGGAAGGAAAGCCTGGAGATTTACTCCTTTTTGCAGCTGACCAGACCAAGCTTGTATGGAGCGTTCTCGGTGCACTTCGTCTTGAGATTGCCGATGAACTCGGCCTTCGCAAGCCGGATGAATATAAATTCCTCTGGATTACGGAATTCCCTCTTTTTGAGTGGTCGGATGAGCAGAACAGGCTTCTCGCAATGCACCACCCATTTACAATGATGATGGAAGAAGATATAGAACTTCTTGATACGGCTCCTGAGAAAGTCAGAGCCAAAGCATACGATATCACACTTAACGGCGTGGAAATCGGCGGCGGAAGTGTAAGAATACATCAGGATGACATACAGAAGAAGATGTTTAACATTCTCGGATTTACAGATGAGAGAGCCAACGAACAGTTCGGATTCCTCCTCAATGCTTTTAAATACGGAGTACCGCCACACGCAGGACTGGCATACGGACTTGACCGCCTCGTAATGCTTATGGCTAAGACCGATAACATCCGTGATGTAATTGCATTCCCTAAGGTTAAGGATGCATCATGTCTCCTCACAGGTGCACCTGATGTGGTTGATGAGGCCCAGCTTGAAGAACTCGGAATAGAGATTAAATCTGTTGACGAGTCTGAGAACGTTTGATATTATAAAAAACAAATAGATATATGGAGGTAACATTAATGTATTCATTTGACGAAGTTCAGGCTTATGATCCTGAAATCGCTAAGGCAATAATGCTTGAGACCGGAAGACAGAACGATCATATTGAGCTTATTGCATCTGAGAATTTTGTAAGCAAGGCTGTTATGTCAGCAATGGGAAGCACGCTTACCAACAAATATGCGGAAGGATATCCGGGCAAAAGATATTACGGCGGATGCCAGTATGTGGATATTGTTGAAGATCTTGCAAGAGAGAGAGCCAAGAAACTTTTTGGATGTGATTACGTTAATGTACAGCCGCATTCTGGAGCACAGGCCAATATGGCAGTATTCTTTGCTGTACTTGAGCCGGGTGACACATATATGGGAATGAGTCTTGCACATGGCGGACACCTTTCACACGGTTCACCTGTCAATATGTCGGGTAAGTATTTTAACTGTGTGCCTTACGGTGTCAATGATGAAGGATTCATCGATTATGATGAGGTCCGTAAGATTGCCAAGGAGTGCAAGCCGAAAATGATTCTTGCCGGTGCCAGTGCATATGCGAGAAAAATCGACTTCAAGAAGTTCAGGGAAATTGCTGATGAAGTAGGTGCGGTACTTATGGTAGATATGGCACATATCGCAGGACTTGTTGCCGGCGGACAGCACATGAGTCCTATCCCTTACGCAGATGTTGTTACAACGACCACACATAAGACTTTGAGAGGACCTAGAGGCGGTATGATTCTCTGTAATCAGGAAGCTGCCGACAGATTTAATTTCAATAAGGCTATTTTCCCGGGAATCCAGGGCGGACCGCTTATGCATGTGATCGCAGCCAAGGCTGTATGCTTCAAGGAAGCACTTGATCCGTCATTCAAGGTATATGCCAAGAATATAATTGATAACGCGCAGGCACTTGCAAGCGGACTTATGGAGAGAGGATTTGACCTTGTATCCGGAGGAACCGATAACCACCTCATGCTCGTTGATTTAAGAAGCAAGGGTGTTACAGGTAAGGCAACGGAGAAACTTCTTGATACAGTCAATATCACATGTAACAAGAATGCAATTCCTAACGATCCTGAGAAGCCGTTTACTACAAGCGGAATAAGACTTGGTTCCGCAGCAGTGACAACAAGAGGATTTACAACAGACGATATGAAGCAGGTTGCAGAGGCAATTGCACTTGCCGTAACGGATGAAGAAGCCAAGAAGGCCGAAGCTATGGAAATAGTTAAGGCACTTACGGATGCACATCCGCTTTACTAAAAGATAATTCAGGCGGGAACTTATAACAGGTTCCCGCTTTATTATCCCTTACCGGAATGTTTAAGGCATTTAACGTCCGGACAGAGAATCTTTTCATAGATAAGTCCGACAACGAACCATACCGGAAGGTAATCGAGACGGACTATGCCTTTGATGTTGAATCTGGCTTTGGAATAATCCCAGGGGCAGCAGCCTCTTTTTTTGAGAAAAGCTCCCGAACAGAATTCGGTGGCAAATATGCACAGGGAATAAATCATACCTCTTATCGCAGGCCCCTTTTTCCTGCTGCAGAGTTTACGGCAGAGCGGTTCGATGATTATGGCCGTGGCATATATCGGGAACATCCATATAGAGGTGTTGCTTGTGAGTTTTTTGTCTTTGTGCAGCGCGGAGCCCATACCGGTCCAGAACACCTCCATACACCAGCCGGTAAGACCGCATAAAAGATATTTTTTAATCATACAGATATTGTCCCTTCACGGGCGGAAATTATACTAATTATTTGATTTATACAGGTGGAAAAAATGGCAGAAGTTATAATAAAAAAGGGCGAGGGCAGAAGTTTTAAGGCCGGCGGACTTTGGATATACGATAATGAGATTGATAGGATAAACGGAGAATTTGAGAACGGAGATATCGTTGAGGTACTTGACTTTGACGGATATTTTCTTGGGAAAGGTTTCATAAATACTAAATCAAAAATAACGGTGCGTATTATGACAAGGCACCGCGATGTTGAGATTAACAGGGATTTTATAGACAGACTGGTGCGCGATGCGGTGCAATACAGGGTTGATACGGTTGACACTTCCTCATGCAGGCTCATTTTCGGTGAGGCGGACGGATTTCCGGGTCTTGTAATCGATAAATTTAGTGATGTGCTTGTAGTTGAATCACTGGCGTTAGGAATTGACAAAATGAAGCTTATGATTATCGACAGCCTCAAGGCTGAGCTTGCGTCAAGGGGCATGAATATCCGCGGCGTATATGAGAGAAGCGATGCCAAGGTAAGGCTTCAGGAAGGAATGGAGCGTGTCAAGGGATTTATCGGAGAACCGTTTGATACGAAAGTCGAAATCATCGAGAACGGTGTTAAATATATAGTTGATGTTGAGGAGGGCCAGAAGACCGGGTTTTTCCTTGACCAGAAATACAACAGAGCGGCTGTTGCAAGGCTTTGTAAGGGTGCGGCTGTGCTTGACTGTTTCACGCACACGGGTTCTTTTGCGCTTAATGCGGCACTTGGCGGTGCGGACTCCGTGCTTGGTGTCGATGCTTCAGAGCTTGGTGTGGAGCGCGCCAGAGCCAATGCGGAATTAAACGGTGTATCGGACAGGGTGGAATTTACCTGCCGTGATGTTTTTGAACTGCTCCCGGAACTGGTAGAGCAGGGCAGACAGTTTGACGTGGTCATACTTGACCCGCCTGCATTCACGAAATCCCGTAATTCGGTCCGCAATGCGACGAAGGGATACAGAGAGATTAACATAAAAGGAATGAAGCTTGTCAAAAACGGCGGTTATCTTGCCACATGTTCGTGTTCACATTTTATGGAGCAGGAACTTTTCGCAAAGACTATTGCTGAGGCAGCAAGAAGCGCGCACAAGAGGCTGCGCCAGGTTGAGTTCAGGACGCAGGCACCGGATCACCCGATATTATGGTCGGCGGATGAGTCGTATTATCTGAAGTTCTACATCTTCCAGGTTGTGGACGATAAGTAATGAACAGAGAGTAATCGAGTAAATTCGGTTACTCTTTTTTATTGTGAATGGGCTTACATGTGTTATAATAATAGAAATTAACAAATCTGAATTTGTAAAGGAGATATACAACATGAAGAAAGTCTGCTTAGCGGTTTTGCCAGCTTTAACAATAGTGTTAGAATTATTACCCTTGGGAGCAGTTTGTATTTTTGCAACATCTCCAACAGAAAGAGTAAAAGAAACATTCTCATACTTTAGCCTTACACCGTTTGGCTATGCAAATTTTGCTCCACTTATTACAGCCACACTTACTGTTGCCATCTTCTTACTTTCATTGTTTTCATTGAAGAAGAAAGGTGTTCTCAAAGCATTGTTTGTCCTTTCCATTATTACGGTAGTTATTTCTCTTTTGCCATTGATGTATGGCTTAAACTACTATACCCTTGTAGGAGCCTTTATAACAGTAACACTTGTAATAGAAAGTATTTTGGCTAAGATACAACAAAGGTAAAGCGATAACTTCAAGTTTTTGAAACTGAGAAATCGGAAGTTGTGAACTTAGAATTAGAGGTGTTGAAAATGAAAATAATAATTATATTTATTGATTTACTGATGGCAACTGTTCTCTTTTTTGTTGGAAGATTTTTTATCAAATCAAGGAATACAGAAAGAAGTGTGCTGTTTTTATCAGGAGATTATACTGGATTAAATACAGAGAAAATATGCAGAGTTACTGGAAAACGGATTAAGACATGGTCAATGCTCTTTTGTCTTGGCGGTATAATTGATTTTATCAAGCTGGGCGCAGGAATAATAATAGTTTCCGTTTTTTTTATTATCTTACTTGTATTTCATTTGGTTGATATGACTATAAATCGAGACAAGTACCGGGTATAAATTCAAGTTTGTAGATGCAAATACATAGTAATTATGGTGTAGGGGACAAGGAATTGTTCCCTGCAAATCGGTATTTATCAACTTGTAGTTTTGATTAAGCTTCATGTAAATTCAAGGTGAAACAAAATTACCTAAGATGATATGCTCATTAAGGGAAAACTTCTTACGTTATAATATTCAAATTTTTAAAGGAAATAATTAGAGTATTGATGATATGTTGATTTTATGATGAGTTTTTTATGGTTATTATAAAAAAGGAGATTGTTTATGGCAAGTCCAACTGAACGAATAGGTGTGTGTCACTGTGGGGAAATTGCTGAACGTAATAACTGGATGTTTCGAGAGCAACCAGTTGATGATGTCGGTATTGATGCTCATATGGAGTTTATTGAATCGTCTGGTAAACCAAAACAACTTCTTGCATTGCAAATAAAATCTGGTGCAAGTTGGTTTAAAGAGAAAAAAGATGGTTACATAATTTTCAGGAATATTAACAATAGGCAATACAATTATTGGACTATGAATACTTTACCTTGTATAGTGGTTTTATATAATCCTGATGATGATATGTGTATTTGGCAAAAATTAACGGATGAAACTATTGAAAGAACTAATGATGGGAAAGGAAAAGGCTTTTTTGTTAAAGTTCCTATAACTCAAGTTTTCTTAAATGCTTCGTCAAATGAAAAACTTCTTTCTTTTACAAATTTGCCAGAACATATTACAAATTACAATTTTTTGTTGTCTCAGAAAAAGTTTATGCAAATCATTCACGATGGTGGAGAAATTAAGCTACATTCAACGGAATGGATCCATAAGAGCAGTGGTAGAGGAAACACGGAATTAATTGTGGATGATGGAAAAAGCATCGAAAAGTATTCGTATCCATATTGGTTTCCCTCTACACCGTATACCATGGTTTTCCCCCGACTGTTTCCGTGGGCAGATTTTTCAGCTGATGAAGATTTTTTTGAGGAAAATGACAAAAATCTTTGGCGTGAATATCACTGCTATTATGATAAGGAGGAGGCGGAATGGTTGATTGTGGGAGATACATTTGAGGAATTTCGTAGAAAATTAAACCCAATGCGTAGTATTGATCATTCAGGAGAAGTTGCTGAATATATGATGAAACTTAGCTTAAATGAGTTGGGTAAATCATTTTTAAATGTAGATAAATTTGTCTCACAAAATCAGCCTTATACTGATACAAGACCAAAAGGAGAATGAGATATATGAAAAAAATCAAACTCAATGAGAATTTAGGAAGAAAAACGTCAATTGATGAGTACATACTTGATCCTACTGAAAAGTATGTGATAGACATTGAAGAAGAAATGGAATTTCAAGTGGCGACGATGATGTCATTTCAAATAATGGGACCTCCTCCTGCACTTAAGAATTACCATGCTTGGTTATTTGAAAATGGCTTCAATGTAGATGCACCAAATCCAACAAATGAAGTTGTTGCTTGCTATTATGGTGTTAAACCACTTTGGAAAACTGCTTATTCGCAAGGTGTTGTTGTAAAAGCCGAGAAAGATAGCGACTATTATATTGTTATGGAATGTAGTAGCAAGAATAAGGGATATAGGCATGCACAAGTCATTCTAACCATGGGAGGCTGCATGTAAAATGGCTTTAAATATGATAAAGTTTTAATAGCAACACTCAGTAGTGGTATTGCTTCCTTATAAGCAGAAAAGATATAAAACAAGAAGTAGTATCCAAGTCTTATAAGCAATAGAGAATTTGACTAGTAATAGGAAATGCAACGAATGTCAGTAAAAAACAGAAAATTTAGAAGTTTATGGAGAGGAGAAGAATATGATTTTTCACTATGCTGGCAAATATAATGGAGATGAGAGTAGTCTTCCATACAAGGAACATCATCCTAATGCAACCCCGTTTAAAGAACCAGAGGATACGAAGAAATTATCATTAATTGCAAATGGAGGATGTATTTTGATAATGGGTATATTAGCAATTCCATTTTTAATACTGGGAATAGAATATATTCCTGATAATGCAATATGGATGATGATAGGTGGAATTTGTGGCGGATTATCTCTGTTGCCACATGAATTGCTGCATGCAATATGTTATAAAAAAGATGTATATATGTATAATGATTTGGCACATGGGTTGATGTTTGTGGTAGGAACAGAGGATATGAGTAAAGGGCGTTTTATTTTTATGTGCTTGTGCCCTAATCTTATACTTGGCATAATTCCCTATATTTTATTTTTGATATTTCCGCAATTTGTTGGATTGGGTTTATTTGGAATTATTTGTATTGGAATGGGGTTTGGGGATTACTTAAATATTTACAATGCAATAAAGCAAATGCCGAAAAATTCCAAAACATATTTATGTGGAATGCACTCATATTGGTACTTGTAGAAATTCCAAAATTCCAGTTTTGATTTGACTTAATTCATAACATTTATTAACTGTTATATCTTATCCTCGTGAAGTCCGCAACCCCTTGAAAATGCTAAATTTGTAGCGAGTGAGTTTGCCCTTACGCTTTCCCTTGTGTTATATCCTTTTCCCTCATGTTACGAATGCTCACAAGGGCAA